>Ga0181530_10000160_pt1 | contig 82422 bp, 83 predicted proteins | sample PEATcosm2014_Bin_42_FD_119769 | JGI IMG/M metagenome (GOLD analysis project Ga0181530, IMG submission 119769) | Peatland microbial communities from MTU Mesocosm Facility, Houghton, MI, USA - PEATcosm2014_Bin10_60_metaG | ecosystem: Environmental > Terrestrial > Soil > Wetlands > Peat | place...
CTGGCTCATCAGACCTTCACCGACACCGATCATCTCGACCGTGCCGTTCATAACGCCGTCACTGAAATGAACATCGAGCGCCAACGGTTACCGTGTACCTACCTGAGAATCGCTGCTTAGGAACGGTCTGTTCCGCCTTAACTCCTTGGTAACATGGGTAGTCGATCCGCGCTCCGCAACCTGTTGCCCCCGTGACATCAAAGCACAGGAGGGCCGCCAGAGCGAGGCTCAACGGAAATTTTCCAACAACTCTTGACCCTGAGAACCATCCATAATGCGAGTTAGCGTGCATGTTACCGGGGGCCAGTATGACCGTCGTCACCGTCGAGCAGCGCGGGCCGGTTTCGGTTATCGCGATCAACCGGCCGGAAAAACTCAACGCGATCAACAAGGCGGTGGCGATCGAGCTGCAGCTTGCGTTTGCCGCGTTCGACCGCTCCGATCAGCGGGTGGCGATCCTGACCGGGCTGGGCGGGCGCGCGTTCTCGTCGGGCGCCGATGTCACCGACCTGCCCGAATTGTGGCGCTGCGTGCCGACAGTCGGGATCGCGACCGACAAGCCGATCATCGCCGCGGTCGCCGGGTGGTGCATCGGCGGCGGGCTGGTGATGGCGATGATGTGCGATCTGCTGGTCGCCGCCGACACTGCGCGGTTCTCGTATCCCGAGGGCAAGGTCGGGATCACCGGCGGGATGATCGCCGGGCTCGCGGCGCGCATCCCGCACAAGGTGGCGATGGAGATGATGCTGCTCGGCGAGCCGATCGACGCGGCGCGGGCCTACGCCGTCGGCCTCGCCAACCGGGTCGTGCCGGCGGGACGCGAGGTCGACGAGGCGGTCGGGATGGCGGAGAAGATCGTCGATCTGGCGCCGCTCGCGCTCGCGGCGATGAAGCGCTTTGTCAATGACGGGGTGCTGCCGAAGGGGCCGGCGGAGCTGGCGGCGCGCTATGGCGCCGAATTGGGCGCGGTGCGCGACAGCGAGGATGCGGGGGAGGGGGTGCGGGCTTTTCGAGAGAAGCGCCGGCCGCGCTACCAGGGGAGGTAGCGGCCGGGATCGATTCGCGGAAATCAGGCGGCGAACAGCTGAAAGCCCTTGGACTTCTCGAGACGGGCGGCTTCCTTCGCGGCGTTGTAGTCGCGCAAGGCCGCCTGGTCGGCTTCCTCGACATCGGCATGGGTCGGCACGGCGCAGGCTGTCGGGCAGCGGGTAATGCCCTTGGTTCGCATGAACTCAGCAACCGCAGCGTCATACTCGTTCTGGGACATCGGGGGATCTCCACCACCGGAAATTAACGCTAACGCACCGATACGCCTGCAACTGTTAACAACGCGTTAGAGCAAAACGTTCGCATAAATTTTTTGGTTAGCTGGCGGGTCGAGCGGCGCTGTGGCTTTTTGGCGCATGCCGGCGATATAGTTGACGGCAGCACAGACAGGGGCCGGGATTGGTCCAACCCGAAATCAGCGTCCGCTTCTGGGGTGTACGCGGCAGCATCCCCTGCCCCGGCCCCGAGACCGTGCGCTATGGCGGCAACACCTCATGCGTCGAGGTTCGCTGCGGCGACCGGCTGCTGGTCTTCGACGCCGGCACCGGGTTGCGCCCGCTGGGCAATGAGCTGGTGGCGAACGGCAAGACGGCCGATCTCGACCTATTCTTCAGCCACACCCATCTCGACCATATCGTCGGCATGCCATTTTTCCTGCCGCTTTATGCGGCGGGAAGCCATGTTCGCATGTGGGCGGGGCATCTGGTGCCAGCGCACACCATAAAGAGCGTTCTCGACAAGATGATGTCGGCGCCGCTGTTCCCGGTGCCGGTCGACATCTTCGAGGCGGAGATCGAGTTCCGCGACTTCACCGTCGGCGAGACGCTGAAGCCGCATCCCGGCATCACAATCGTGACCGCGCCGCTCAACCACCCCAACGGCGCCACCGGCTACCGCGTCGAGTTCGCCGGCAAGTCGGTCGCCTACATCACCGATGTCGAGCAGCGACCCAGCGGGAGCGACCCCGCGGTGCTAAAGCTGATGCACCGGGCCGACATCGTGATCTTCGACTGCACCTATGACGAAAGCGAATTCCCCGCGCATCGCGGCTGGGGCCATTCGACCTGGGAAGAAGGCGTGCGCCTGGCGGCGGAGGCGGAGGTCAAGCAGTTCGTGATCTTCCACCACGATCCCGACCACGACGACGCGCACATGGACAAGGTCGCCGCGGCGGCCGACAAAGCGCGCCCCGGCACGGTTGTGGCGAAAGAGGGGATGGTGCTGCGGCCTTAGTGATACGGATCGGCGGCATCCCTGAGACCGTCGCCGAAGAAGTTGAAGGCCAGCACGGTGACGATCACTGGCACCACCGGCAGCATCAGCCACGGGTAGAGCGCGACGACGCTGATGTTCTGCGCCTCGGAGAGCAGGACGCCCCAGCTGGTGATCGGCGGGCGCAGGCCGAGACCTAAAAACGACAGCGCGGTCTCGCCGAGGATCATGCTGGGAATGACCAGCGTCGCCGAGGCGATCAGGTGGCTCATAAAGCTCGGCAGCAGATGGCGGCCGATGATCCGCGCCGGGGTCGCGCCCATCAGCACCGCGGCCGTGCAGAAATCCTCTTCGCGCAATGAAAGGAGCTTCGAGCGCACCGCGCGCGCCAGATGCGTCCACTCGATCATCCCGAGGATGATGGTGATGCCGAAATAGACCAGCAGCGGGCTCCACGTCACCGGCAGGATCGCCGACAGCGCCATCCATAGCGGGAGATGCGGGAACGACTGCACGACCTCGATGCCGCGCTGGATGCCCATATCGGCCCAGCCGCCGTAATACCCGGCGATGCCGCCGATCACGATGCCGAGCGTGAAGCTGATCGCGACGCCGATCAGACCGACGGTCAGCGAAATCCGCGCGCCATAGATGATGCGCGACAGCAGGTCACGGCCGAGCCGGTCGGTGCCAAGCAGGAACAATTGCCCGCCCTCGGCTGGGCAGACGAAATGAAAGCTCGCCGGCACGAAACCCCAGAACAGATAATTGTCGCCGTGGCAGAAGAACCGGAGCGTGTGGTGCTTCTCCGGGTTCGGGGTGTAGACCCGCTGCAGGTTGTTCATGTCGAGCCGGTAGTCGTAGCCCTCGACATAGGGGGCGACGAGGCGACCCTCGTCGAAGAGGCGCAAATGCTGCGGCGGCGCGTAGATGAAATCGGTGTTGCGCGTGTCGAGCCCGTACGGCGCGAGGATTTCGCTGAAGAGGGTCGTCGCATACATCGCGAGCAACAAAAACCCGCATACCACCGCGACCCGGTGCCGGCGCAGCCGCCACCACATCAGCCGCCATTGCGAGGCCTGGTAGAAGCGTTCCTGACTGGCGGTCATCACCTCGACCGACATCGGATCGAACGCTTCGGGCGAGACGTAATGCGGCAGCGGGTCGAGGCTGACGTCGCCGCGCCGGTCCCGCGGATCGATCGTGATGTCGGTCATTGCCGGCGCCCCGATTGCAGGCGGATGCGCGGGTCGAGCGTCGCCAGCGCGAGGTCCGACAGGAACACGCCAATCACGGTCAGGAACGACATGAACATCAGGAACGAGCCGGCGAGATACATGTCCTGGCTGCGCAGCGCGTCGAGCAGCATCGGCCCGGTGGTCGGCAGCGACATCACGACCGAGACGATCACCGCGCCGGAAATCACCTGCGGCAGCAGCGAGCCGATATCGCTGATGAACGGGTTGAGCGCCATGCGCAGCGGGTATTTGAACAGCACCTTCAGGGGATGCAGCCCCTTCGCGCGCGCGGTGACAACGTATTGTTTCTGCAACTCGTCGAGCAAATTGGCGCGCAGCCGGCGGATCATCGCGGCGGTGCCGGCGGTGCCGATGACGACGACCGGGATCCAGATATGCGCGGTGACCGACAGCGCCTTACCCATCGACCAGGGCTGGTCGAGGTAGCGCGGGTCCATCAGCCCGCCGACCGATATGCCGAACCAGACATGGGCGAAATAGATCAGCACCAGCGCCAACAGGAAGCTCGGCGTCGCCAGGCCGAGAAAGCCGAGAAAGGTCAACACGTAGTCGCTGAGGCTATACTGATGCGTCGCCGAATAGACCCCGATCGGGAACGCAACGACATAGGTGAAGACGATCGTCGCGACCGAGACGATGACGGTCAGGCTCAGCCGGTCGCCGACCACCTTGTTGACCGGCATGTCGTAGAGGAACGAATAGCCCATGTCGCCGCGCAACAGCCCGGTGACCCAATAGAGATATTGCTGCCACACCGGCAGGTCGAAGCCGTATTCGGCCTTGAGAAAGGCGATCTTGGCCAGGTTGGCCTTCTCGCCCGAGCTCTGCAGCTCGGCGATGTAGGTCGAGAAATAATCGCCCGGCGGCAGGTGGATGATCGTGAAGATGGCGATGCTGATGACGATCAGCGTCGGCACCATGATCAGGATGCGGTGGACGATGTATCCAAGCATCAACCAAACATCCCGGGCCCGCGTGCCATCCGGTTCACGCCCGTCCGTTTAACACAGAGCTAACGATCGGGAAACGGAGCCGGGCCCCCGTGGGGCGCATCTCGAACCACGCAACATGTCGATGCAACGAATTTTCATTTCTCCGCTGGCGACAGCGCGGCCGAGGCGCCGGGGGCGCCCGGCTTCTCGAACCAGAACCCGTCGGGCTTGTAGATGCCGAAATGCGCGCCGGGGTCCCAGTTGTAGATACCGTCATCCGGCACGTTCTTGACCCGGTCGTTGACCACGACCGGCTGCTGCACGCCGGCGACAAGCCCGATCGAATAGACCTGGTCGGCCCAGATCCCGAGCATCTCGTGCCAGATCCGCGCCTGGTCCTGCGGGCTGGAAGCGGCCAGCCAGGAATCGTTCAGCTGCTTGAGCTTGATGGCCTCGGGCAAGTCGGGCGGCTCACCCGACCGGCCCTTGGTCTCGGCATATTCGCCCCATTTTGGCCATTCGAGCTGGTCCTGGGCGGTCGGCGCGAATTGGGCCGGCGACATCGCGGCGGTGGCGAGCCCGTTCTCGATCCCCTTGTCGAGCGACATCAGCGCCTCGCCGGAAAACACCCGGCGGCGAAACAGGGTCAGCTGCGTCGGCTTCGAATAGAGCTGGATGCCGACCCGGCGCCACGAGTCGCGGATCAGCTCGAGCACATCCGATTGCTCGCTCGATTCGCCCGCGTCCTCGACAATGATCGCGGCCGGCCTTCCGTCGGGCAGCAGGCGCATTCCCTCGGAATCGCGCTTGTCGAGCCCGACCTCGTCGAGCAGCTTGTTGGCTTGGTCGAGGTCGAAATTCGCCCAGGCGGCGCGATATTCGGCGCGATTGAGCGGGCTCTGCGGCAGCACCGTGTTCTGGCCCTCGATCGCCAGGCCGAAATAGATCACCTGGTTGATCTCATGCCGGTCGACCGCCAGCGACAGCGCGCGGCGGAAGCGGACGTCGCGGATCAGCGCGCGCCACACCGGGTCGGCGGCGTTGAGGTTGGGGTAAAGCGCGAGCTGGCTGCCCGGGCCGGTGCGCCACAGCCGCACGCGATAGTCGCCCGCCGCCTCGCCGGCCTTGAGGAACGTGTAATCGTCGAAACGCAGGTAGCGCGCCTGGAGATCGCTTTCGCCGGCGCCGGTCTTGGCCGGGATGATCTTGGCGTCGGCGACCGTGACGACGATACGGTCGATATAGGGCAGCTGATGCCCGGCGCCGTCGATCCGGTAGTAATAGGGGTTGCGCTCGAAGACGATGCGGTCGGCCGGCAGCTTGGTCTTGAGGAGCCAGGGTTCCAGCGACGGCAGCTTGGGGTTGTCGTTGTGGTACATGCTGTCGAGCTTGGTGTGCAGGGCCGCCCAGTTGCGCACCCCGGCCTCCTTGACCTTGGCGGCGAGCTCGGCCCTGTCCGCGAATTTCGCGTGGAACTGCTTGAGGTAATGCGCCGGGGCGTAGATGAACAGCGGGTCAGGGCCGGCGAGCGCCGGCAGGAACAGCGGGTTGGGCTTGTCCCAGGTGTAGCGCACCGTCGTATCGTCGAGGACCTCGAATTTGGGCGGCTGGTCGTCGACCAGCAGCTGCGTCGGCAGACCCGAGGCCGACAGGTCCGGGTTCTCAGCGACGTCCTCGAACCAGTAGCGGAAATCCTCGGCGGTGAAGGGCTGCCCGTCCGACCATTTATGGCCGGGGCGGAGGTGCAGCGTGAAGATGCGTGCCTCTTCGACGTCGACCCCCAACAGCATGTCGGGGACGATCGCCAGGCCCGGGGTATAGGCGACGAGCCGCGCATAGCCGTAGACGACCATCAGCCGCGTGTCCTTGGGGCTCGCCATCAGCATGCGCAAATCGCCGCCGGGCCGGCCGAGCTTTTCGAGCTCCGCCAGCGCCGGTTCCTTGGGGATGCGCTGCAAGACCGGCGGCAGCTTGCCGCCCGCCACCGCGTCCGCGAAATACGGCGTCTCCAGCAACGCGGCGCGGGCGCCGCCGGCGATCAGCAGCAAGCCGCAAAACCCGAGGATCAGCGCCCGCTTCATTTGCCTGCCGCCAGTTTCATGTCGCTTCTCGCTCGGTTCGGCATCGCCGTCGCCTCGACGAAATGCCGCGGCGCGATCTCGATCAGGCGCGGCGGGTTGTCGGGATGGCGGCGGAACGGTTCGGGCCAGGCCCATGGGTCGGACGCCTTGTCTTCCATCAGCCGCTCGAAATCGAGCCGATGCGCCAGATCGGGCGCCGGCACCGCGGCAAGCAGCGCCTGGGTATAAGGATGCACCGGATCGCGGAACAGCACGCCGCGCCCGGCGATCTCGACGATCCGCCCGGCGCACATCACCGCGACCCGGTCGGCGATGTAGTCGACCACCGCGAGGTTGTGCGAGATGAAGAGATAGGTCAGGCCGAGCTTCTCCTTCAAATCGATCAGCAGGTTGAGCACCTGGGCCTGGATCGACACGTCGAGCGCGGACACCGGCTCGTCGCAGATCACCAGATCGGGCCGCAGGGCCAGGGCGCGGGCAATGCCGATGCGCTGCCGCTGGCCGCCCGAGAAGCTGTGCGGGTAGCGGCGCAGATGGCGCACGTCGAGACCGACGAGATTGGCGAGCTCGGCGACGATCTCGCGCCGCTCCGCCGTGTCGCCGATGCCGTGGATGACGAGCGGCTCGCCGATGATGTCGGCGACGGTCATGCGCGGGTTCAACGAGCCGAACGGGTCCTGGAAGATGAACTGCACCTTGCGGCGGAACTGCTTCAACCCAGGGCCGTCGAGCGCCAGCACATCGCTCTTTACGCCATGGTCATTGAAGGTGACGCTGCCGGAGTCGGGGGTCACCGCGCGCAGCAGCATCTTCGACAGCGTGGTCTTACCGCAGCCGCTCTCGCCCACGAGGCCAAGGCATTCGCCGCGAGCGATCGTCAGGCTGACCCCGTCGACCGCGACCACCTGGCCGGACGACGAGCCGCCGAAAATCCCGGCACCGCGCAGCCCGAAACTCTTCCGCAGATCGACGCATTCGAGGAGCGGCGCGCTCGACTCCTTTGGCGCGCCATTTACCCGATCCGGCTTGTCGGCCATCAGATAGGGCGCGTCGCCCGGCGGGATTTCGCGCAGCGGGATCAGCCGCTCGCCCGGCTTCATGTCGAAGCGCGGCACCGCGCGCAGCAGCGCCCGAAGATAGGGGTGGGCGGCGCGGCTAAAGATGTCCTCCAGCGTGCCGCTCTCCATAACCTCGCCGTGATACATCACGACGATTTCCTCGGCGATATTGGCGACGACGCCGAGATCGTGGGTGATCAGCAGCACCGCCATATCGAGCTCGTGCTGCAGCTCGACGATCAGCTTCAGGATCTGCGCCTGGATCGTCACATCGAGCGCGGTCGTCGGTTCGTCGAGGATGACCAGCGCCGGCCGGCACACCAGCGCCATCGAGATCATCCCGCGCTGGCGCAGGCCCCCGGACAATTCGAACGGATAGCTCCGCCAGGCGCGCGCAGGGTCGGGAAAGCCGACATGGCGCAGCATCTCGATGGTCAGCTCCTTGGCCTGCGCGACGCTGCACTCGCGATGCTGCTTCAGCGCCTCGCTGACCTGGTCGCCCAGCGTGTGCAGCGGCGACAGCGAGCTCATCGGCTCCTGGAAAACGATCGAGATGCTGCCGCCGCGCAGCGCGCGCATCTGCGGCCCGTCGGCGGCCAGCTTGGCGAGGTCGACCGGCCCCGCCTCGCCGCGCGGATCGTCGAACAATATCTCGCCGCCGGCGATCTCGCCGTTGCGAGGCAGGATGCGCAGGATCGCCTGGCTGACCGCCGATTTGCCCGAGCCCGATTCACCGACGAGCGCCACAGTCGATGCCGGGCGCAGGCGGAACGAGACGCGCTTTACCGCGTCGATATGGCCGCCCGGGGTCGCGAACCGGATCGAGAGATCGCGGACCTCCAACAGATTGCTCATCGCGCCCACCCGCTTTCCGGCACGCGGATATGCAGGGCGTCGAGATTGGCCGCGGTCGCCTCGCTCAAGGTGAGGCCGCGCGCCGCGGCGGCGACCGCCGCGTGACGCACCAGGCGGTCGAACCCCTCGAGGCGGCTGTCGAGGCTGAGGCGCGCGCTCCCGGCGCCGAGCTGCAATTGCATCCAACCGCTCTTGCGATCGCGCCGGGTCGAGTAATAGGCAAGCTTCATGCGGTCGAGTTCGGTCCACGAAATCGCGGTGCGCATCAAGCCGACGGCGCGCACCCCGGTCTCGGTGACTTCAAGTTTTGTGCCGTGGCGCAGCGCGGTGCGGATCGCGAACGCGCCGAAGATCGCGGCAAAGCCGCCGAGCACGATTGCCGCGACGCTGTCGACCGAGACGGTCGCGAGGATCAGCATGGTAGGGGCGAGCCCGGCGGCGGCACGCAGGTAATCGCCGAGCATCGCCGACGAGGGATAGGCGAAATGAACGATTTCCGCGGGGGAGTCGCCCGCGGCGTCGAGCTGCATCATCGCGGCGCCAGCATTTCAGCCGCGCCGGCCCAGCGCGCGGCGGGATGCGCGGCGACAATCCCGGCGAGCCGGGCCATGAAGCCCTCGGTCGCGCCGTCCATCACCAGATGATGGGTCAAAACGCCGATCGCGGTTTCGTCGTCGCTCTGGCGCCTGGTGCACAGCTCGGCGATTAGCCGGCCGAGCGCCGCGCCGGTGCCGACAAATTCGCGACCCTCGTGCCAGGCTACGACATCGAGATGAACATCGATCGTCACGATCTCCGCCGGCAGGGCGGTCTTGCGCGGCGCCATCTGCGACAGCGCGGCGATCCCGGCCGCGGCGAGCAACGGCACGAAGTGCTCGTCGAAGCGGTTCCACGGCGGCACCAGAATAGGCAGAGCGCGCTCACCGAATAGCGCCGCAAGCCGCGCCCGGCCCGCCGCAAGCTCACCCACGACGTCGGCGCCGGAGCGCTGTGCCGGGTATTCGCTCTTCTTGCCGGTCGCGGCGTGGTTGGCGTGGCGCCAGCCGTGCTGCAGCACCGCGACGTGCTGCTCGCCGGCGAGCCGCTCGGCCAGGTCAGGCTCGGCCATCTGCGGAATGACCGCGAGCGCCAGCGGCGCGCCGCCGGCAATTTGCAGCAGCCGATCGAGCTGCGGGGTCGGCGCAACGGCGTCGTCGTCGCGCCACCACAAGCGCGCGGTACGTCCGGCTTCCTCCCAGCGATCCAGCTCAACCGCCAGATCTGGCCATTCGGCTTCAGTCGCCGCTGCGACCCGCGGCAGATACGTCATCGCCCCATCATACCGCCGGTTGCCCGGGCAAAAAAGCCTTGGCGCCGGATCATTTACCGATAAGCCGGGCGATTTCCGCCGCCGAGCGCGCCGCGCCGCCGGTATTGATCGCGACCGGCAGCGGATCGCGCGCGGCGGCGCGCTCGATCGCCCGGGCAAGATGCGCCGGCGTGAGGTCGCTTTCGCGCAGAAGCTCGGCCGCGCCGATCCGCGCGAGATGCTCGGCGCGGACCAGCTGTTCGGTCTCGCGTTCGGCGCTGAACGGCACCAGCACGGCGCGAGCCCCCGCGGCGAGGATGTCGAGGACGGTGTTGTAGCCGGCCTGGCTGACCGAAACATGACAGCGCCGCAACAGGGCTGGAAAATCGGCGCGAAAGCGTTCGAGTACGACGCCATCGGGCGCGCTGCGCTGCAGCGCGGCGAAGGCATCGTCGGCGAGGGTCGCGCCTGTCAGCACGCGCCACGGCCGCCCGACCTGGCAGCCTTGCCGCCGCGCGTCGAGCGCCGTGCTCAGCAGCGCCCGCCCGGCCTCCCCGCCGCCGCCGACCGAGATGAGGATTTCGCCTTCGGGCAGCGCCGCGTCCGGCGCCGGTTTGACCGGTGCCGCGACATAGCCGGTGTAGACCAGGCGGTCGGCGATCTGCGGCGCCGGCGGAAACGGCACGTCGAACAGAATGAAATTCCGGTCGCCATGCACCAGCACCGCGTCGAAATCGCGGCGCACCCGCGCGACGATGTCCTGGTGGTGCTGCGGGTCGTTGCGCACGGTCGGGATGTCGCGCACCGAGCAGATGACACGCGAGCCCGCCTCCCGGGCCGCCGCGATCAGCGGGTCGAGCTCGAAGCGGAACGCGCGGCGCGCGAACGGGTAGCCCTCGATCACCACCGCGTCGGGAAGCTGGTCGGCGAAGATCGTAAGAAGCCGGTCGCGTCGAGCGGCGCGCAGGGCGTCGTCGACCGGGTTTCCGGCGTCGTCGACGAGAGCAAAGGTCGCGTCGCGCGCACGGATCGGCGGCAGCTGGAGGATGTCGATATCGCACGCCCGCGCGACCTCCGGGACAGCCGGCCCGCCCTGCACCAAGGTCACCGCGATGCCGCGCGCGGCCAGCGCCTCGGCGATGCGCAGCGAACGCTGCAAATGGCCGATGCCGAGCAGGTACTGGACATGGAACAGCACCCGGCCGCTCATCGCCGCTCCAGCGCGATGTTGACCCGCTCGACGCTCGGATCGCCGGCCGGATCGAGGCGGAACAGATGCGCCGCCGACCACGCCAGCCGGTGCGGCGGCTTGCCCAGCATCTTCCAGCCGGTCGCCAGCGCCAGCACCGCGCGGATCACGCCTTTATGGGTGATCGCCGCGGTCGGTTGGCCGGCGCGCGCGATTTCGGCGAGCAGCGGCGCGATCCGAGCTTGAACCTCGCGCGGGCTTTCGCCGCCCGGCGGGCGGAAGTCGAGGCCCTCATCCTCCAGCGCAGCCATCGCATCGCCGAGGCGGGCGCGCAACTCGACGAGGGTGTGCCCCTCCCACTCACCCCACGCCATTTCGACGAGGCGCGGCTCGATCCCCGGATCGACGCCGAGACAGCGCGCGGTCGCGACGGCGCGCGCCAACGGGCTCGACAGCCAGCGGAAGCCGGCGAGATCCGGCGGAACGCGCCAATCCGGCAGCGCGGCGGGGTCGGGCACCGGGTCGGCCCGGCCTTGCAGCCGGCCCATGTCGTTCCACGCGGTCGGCATGTGTCGGATCAGCGCCAGCAGGGTCACGCGGCCCGCGCCTGCATCAGCATCGCGATCATCACCGACAGTCGAGCGGCGGCCAGCGGCAGATCGTGGTCGCGCCGTATCTTTTCGCGGCCCGCCCCGCCGAGCGCGGCGCAGCGCGCCGGGTCGGAGACGAGCCCCCGCACCGCAGCGGTGAAGGCTGCCGCATCGCCGAGCGAGGTCAGCAAGCCGGTAACGCCATCGGCGATCACATCGCCAACCCCGCCGCTGTCTCCGGCGACGACGGCGAGACCGGCCGCCTGCGCTTCGAGCAACGCCATGCCGTAGGCCTCGTTGATCGCCGGCCAGACAAACAGGTCAGCCTCGCGCAGCTGAGCGGCGATCACCGCCTCGCTCAACGCCCCGGCGTAGCGGACGCGAGCGGCGATGGGCGCGAGCGCGGTCTCGACACCGGCGCGTGCCGGGCCGTCGCCGATCACCTCAAGCGTCCAAGCCAGGTCAAGCAGCCGACTCAGCGCCGCCCCGAGCACCCGGTAGGAGGCAAGCTTGTCGCCCGGCCGCATCATCGCCACCGTCACCAGACGCGATGGTGCGCCAGGCCGGTGGCGCCTACCGGCGTAATTCCGCGCATCGATAAAGGGAGGAACCGCGAGCCAGCGGTCGCGATGCGCAAGCAGCGGCAGAACGCCTTCCCGATCGGCGGAATTGACGCCGATGACGCGGTCCGCGCGGCGCAAGGCCGCCGCGACCGCGCGGTGGGCGGGCGCCCAGGGGCCCGCGGCGCGCTTCATCGCCAGCGACGCCTCGGCGACGACATAAGGAATGCCGAGCGCCGCGCAAACCTCGGGGCCGACCCAGTCCGGCGCCTTGTAATAGAGGTGATAGGTGAACCACAGGCCGGGCGCGGCTTGCGGCTGCCGGCGCCAACCCGCGACCAGCCGCGCCGCGGTCTCGCGCCCGCGTTCGGCGAGCCGGGCCTGGCGCGCCGCGTCGCCGACCGCATCGAAGCTGCGCAGGCGCGAGGCGATGAACGGCTGGTGGCCGGCAAGGCGCAGCGCGTCGAGAAACAGCCGGGCGACGCGCCGGTCGCCGGACGGCACCTTATGGTCGGGCGGCTTTAACGGCGCGTAGAACGCGATGCGCATCGCCGGCGGCTCTATCGAGTGCGGCGGCACATCCGTGCCGCCTACGGCACCAGCCCGCTCCCCCACCCGGCCACCCAACGAGAGTATGCTGATTGGGTGGCCAGGTGGGGGAGCGGGCTGGAACCGCATCCGCGTATGCGGATCATGCTTTAAGACGCATCGATCAACACCCTTGGCAACTCGCGCTCGGGCACCGCAGCCTGTCGCTCGTCGAGACCGAACCGCCGCGCCAGCAATTCGATCGCCGCATCGGCGTCGAAATCGCGGCGCACCCGCCGCTCGCCGGCGGCGCCGAGCCGCGCCCGAGACGCCGGGTCGGCGATCAGCCGGGCCAGGGAAGCGGCGAGCGCGGCCGGGTCGGCCGGCGGCACCAGGAGGCCGGTCGCGCCATCCTCGACCAGCTCGGGAATGCCCGAGAGCGCGGTCGCGATGCAGGCGAGGCCCTGGCTTTGCGCTTCCATCAGCACGTTCGGCAATCCGTCGCGGTCGCCATCGGGCGCGATTTTGGCCGCGAGCACAAAGATGTCGGCCGCGCGATAGGCGGCCAGCACCTCGGGCTGCGGCCGGGCGCCGCGCCAGTCGATCCGCTCGGCGAGGCCGAGCCGCACGGCCTGCTCCTCGAGCTTGCCGGCCAGCGCCCCGCCGCCGATATGGACGAGGCGCCAGGCGAGGTCTTTCGGCAACAGCGCGAGCGCGGCGAGCAGATCATCGTAGCCCTTTTTCGCGACGGCCCGGCCGACCGACAAGAGCATCACTGGCAGCGCCGGATCGCTGCCGTCGGCGTCGCGCTCGGGGCGCGGCTGGGGTGGGAACCGATTCAGATCGAGCCCGTGATAGCACAGCGCGACCCGATCGTCAGAAGCCAGGCCGGTGAGGTGCCGATAGCCGATCGCGGTGCAGGTGACGGCCCAGTCCGCCGAGGCAAGCTTCTCGCGCTTCTCCCAATCCGGCGTCGTCCAGATGTCCTTGGCGTGCGCCGAGACGCTCCACTCGCGCCCAGTCATCATCGCCGTGTAGCGCGCCACCGAAGCCGGGGTGTGCAAAAAATGCGCGTGCAGCCGGCCGATGTCGGCCGGCAATTCGGCGGCCAGCACCAGCGCCTGGCCGAAGCGGCGCACGCGGTTCGGGGTCGGGTCGCGGACAAGGTCGCCGAGCCAGGCGCGCCGCGCCGCTTTGTAGCCCGGCAGCTTGCGCGCATGCCGCCAGCCGCGCCACACGCGCCGAGGCTCCTGATAGAGGTATTCGGGCAGGTACAAGCATTCGGCCCGCACCTGGCGATGCACCGGGTGGATCGCCTTGTCGGTCGGGTGGCGCAGCGACACGATCAGGATGTCGAGCCCGCGCCGTTCGAGCGCCAGAATCTCCTGCGCGATAAAGGTCTCCGAGAGCCGCGGGTAGCCCTTCAGGACAAAGGCGACGCGTCCGCTCATGCCTTGCGCCTCAGCCGCTCGAAGCGCGGGCGGCGGGTGCGATCGAGCCATTTGCGCGCCAGCCGGTTGACGCTGCCCATGCCGTCGAGCAGGCCCGGGATCACGACCGAGGAGGGCGGCGCCTGCTGGGTCAACTGCAGCAACGCCGCCGCCATCCTGACCGGATCGCGCGCGTTCTCGTCGGACAGCATCGCGACAAGGCCCAATTCGGCGGCACGCTGGGCGCGGATGAACTGCTCCAGCCGCGGCACCGTGCGCGGCAGGATCAGCGCCGGCTTGTCGAACGACAAGATCTCGCAGAACGTGTTGTACCCGCCCATCGCGACCACGCCCTTGGCGCGCGCCATCAGCGCTTCCAATCGGGAATCGAACGTGATCGCCCGCACTTTCGGCAGCAGCAGCGCCCGTGCGTCGTAGGCGGCCTGGCGTTCAGGCAGCATGAACGGACCGAACACGATCAGCGCCGGCGGCAGCGAGCCGGGATCATGCTCGTATGCCGCCAGCACCCGATCGATCATTTCTTCGCCGTCGCCGCCGCCACCCGCGGTGACCAGCAGGAAGTCGCTGTCGGCGAGGCCGCGGGTATCGACGTTCGCCGCTGCCGCCTCGCCGACCTGACGCTGCAGATAGCCGGTATAGACCATGCGCCGGCGCACGCTCGCCGGCAGGTCGATGCCCGCCAGCGGATCGCAGATCTGCGGCAGGCCATAGACCCACAGCTCATCGTAATAATCGCTCAGGGCGGGGACGGCGTTTTTGCGCTCCCATTCGCTTTCAAGCGCGGAGGGATCGTCCATCACGTCGCGCAGGCCGAGGACCAACGGCGTGCCGCGCTCGCGTAAGAGATCGAGAGTCGCGCGTACCTCGCCGCGCAAGCCCAGCGGCTCCTTGTCGACGATCAGCAGGTCGGGGTCGAAAATGTCGGCGGTGTGCCGGATGATCGAGGAGCGCATCGCCAGCGTCTCCTCGATGTCGATATGCAAACTGAGCGATACGTATTCGCCATTGCGCAGCTTGATCACGCCGGGAATACGCACAAAATCAACACGCGAGCGAAAATCGAAGCTGCCGATGATTGGCGATCCCGATAGGATCAGGACGGAAACTGACGAGTCTGCTTCGACAAGCGAATGGGCGATCGCGCGGCAACGGCGCAGGTGACCGAGACCAAAACTGTCATGGCTGTAGATGAGTACGCGCTTGTGGTCGCGCCGTTGGGGCATGCGGCGCCTCCTCTGCTGTCGACCGAACGCACTATTACACTGGCGCATAGGTTGTGCGAAATGGCGTTTTTGAAAGAGGCCTGGCGATGAAGTCGATGGCGGCGGTGGCCGCCCCGACGACCAACGCGAGGACCGCGGCACCAGTTCCCGCGACCGAGACGGCGGGTGCGGCCGGTCCGGTGGCACAACCGGCCGCGCCGATCGAGGACAGCATCGAGCCGACGGTCTACCGCTTCATCCTGCGGCACAGCCTCAAGCAGCAGCTCATGCTGCTGGTGCTGACGCTGGTCTCGTTTCCGTTCCTCTATTATTCGCTCGACCTGCCGAAGACGATCGTCAACCACGCGATCGGCGGCAAGCATTTCCCCGAGACCTTCCTCGGGATGCAACTCGAGCAGGTGCCGTATCTGATGACGCTGTGCGCGATCTTCCTCGCGCTGGTGTTCATCAATGGCGGGTTCAAATACTACATCAACACGCTGAAGGGTCAGCTCGGCGAGCGGATGCTGCGGCGCTTCCGCTATGCGCTCTATCTGCGGCTGTTGCGCTTCCCGACGACTTATTTCCAGAAGACGTCATCGGCGCAGATCATCCCGATGATCACCACCGAGTGCGAGCAGCTCGGCGGCTTTATCGGCGACGCCTTCGTGCTGCCGCTGTTCCAGGGCGGGCAGCTGCTGACGATCATCTTCTTCATGTTCATGCAGGATCCGATCCTCGGCGCCGCCGCGATGTCGCTCTATCCGATTCAGGGCTACATCATCCCGAAGCTGCAGCGCATCGTGAACCTGCTGCAAAAGCGCCGCATCCGCACGGTGCGCGTGGTCGCCGACCGGGTCCAGGAATCGGCCGCCGGGCTCGCCGAGATCCAGACAAACGACACGGTCAAGCTGCAGCTCACCAGCTTCGCGCACATCCTGGGAACCATCTACGACATCCGCTACGAGATTTATCAGCGCAAGTTCTTCGTCAAATTCCTCAACAACTTCATCGGGCAGCTGACGCCGTTCTTTTTCTACGCGATCGGCGGCTATCTGGTGATCCGCGGCAACCTGTCGTTCGGCGCGCTGGTCGCGGTGCTGGCCGCCTACAAGGACCTCGCCTCGCCGTGGAAGGAGCTGCTCGACTTCTACCAGAACAACCAGAACTCGCGGCTCACCTACGACCAGATCGTCGAGCAGTTCGCGCCGTCGAACATGATCGACAATGAGCTGCTGCTCGCCGAGCCGGAGACGATCCCGCATCTTTCCGGCGAGCTGGCGGTCGCCAATCTGTCGCTCGACGGTGACGACAAGGGCCGCCTCGTCGACGCGGTCAGCTTCACCCTCGGCCTTGACGATCATGTCGCGGTGATCGGCCAGAGCGGCAGCGGCAAGGAGGAGCTGGCGTTGCTGCTCGCCCGGCTGGTGCAGCCGTCGAGCGGCCGGATCACGGTTGGCGGCAAGGATCTGGCCGAGCTGCCGATTGCCGTCCTCGGCCGGCGCGTCGGCTATGTCAACGCGACGCCCTACCTGTTCACCGGGACGTTGCGCGACAACCTCCTCTTGGGCCTGCGCCACCACCCGGTGCTGCCGCCCGCCTACGGCGAGGAGCTGGCGAAGAAGCGCGCCAAGGAACTGTCCGAGGCGCGCCGCTCCGGCAATATCGATCTCGACATCGACGCCGATTGGATCGACTACGCCAGCGCCGGGGTCGCCGACAGTCGAGAATTGGCGGTGCGCACCGCCGAGGTGTTGGCCGAGCTCGGCTTCGAAGAGGACGTCTACGGGTTCGGGCTGCGCGGCCGCCTCGATCCCGCGGCCAACCCGGAGGTGGCGGCGTGGCTGCTCGACGCACGCCGGGCGCTGACCCAGCGGTTGGAGCGCGACGGCATCACCAATCTGGTCGAGACCTACGATCCCGAGCGCTTCAACACCAACGCGACGGTCGCCGAAAACCTGCTGTTCGGCACGCCGATCGGACCGGTGTTCGAATTCGACGCGCTCGCCGACAACCACTATGTCCGGCAGGTGCTCGACAAGGTGGGGCTGACCGACGATCTGGTCGAGGCCGGCTGCGAGGTGGCGGCGACGATGACCGAAATCTTCGCCGACCTGCCGGCCGACCACGAGTTCTTCGAGCAATACAGCTTTATCAACGCCAACGACCTGCCCGAATTCGCCGCGATCCTCGGCGCGATCGACAACAACGACCCGAAGACGCTGCCCGAGGAGCAGCGTCACAAGCTGCTGTCGCTGCCGTTCAAGCTGATCGCCGCGCGCCACCGCCTCGACGTGCTCGACCAGCGCATGCAGCAGCGGCTCCTGGAGGCGCGCCGCGTGTTCCGCGCCGATCTGCCGGCCGACGCGCAGGGTGAGATCGCCTTTTTCGATCCCGCCGAATACAACGCCGCAGCCTCGCTCCAGGACAACATCCTGTTCGGCAAGATCGCCTATGGCGAATCGGACGCGATGGAACGCGTTCCCGCCGTGCTCGGAGAGGTGCTCGACGAACTGAGGCTGCGCCCGGCGGTCATCGATGTTGGGCTCGACTACAATGTCGGCACCGCCGGCTCGCGCTTGTCGCTCGGCCAGCGCCAGCGGGCGGCGATCGCGCGCGTGGTGCTGAAGCGGCCCGACCTGATGATCCTCAACGAGGCAACCTCGGCGCTCGACGGGCAGGCCCAGACGAAGGTCTTGGAGGGGCTGCGCGCCGAGTTCGCCGGACGCTGCCTGGTCTGGGTATTGCACCGCGCCGGCCTTGCCCGCAACTTCGACCGGGTGCTGGTGATGAGCGCCGGCAAGCTGCAGGAACAGGGACGGTTCGCCGAGTTGGACAACAAGGATTCGCTGACCACCATGCTGATGGCGGCAGAATAAGAGCGCGAAGCGCCGATGGGGACAGGAGGTATGAGGTGAGCCTGCAACAGGAATTCGAGGTGCTTCGCCGGGTGCCGTTCTTTGCCGAGATCGAGCCGTCGAAGCTGAAGCTGCTCGCCTTCATGAGCGAGCGGGTGGGGTTTGACGACGGCAAGATCCTGTGCCGCCAGGGCGACCCGGGCGACGCCGCCTATCTGATCCTCGACGGCGAGGTCGATATCGTCCTCGAAGGCCCGGCCGGACCGGTCACCGTGGCGACCCTTGGCGCCAACGAGATTGTCGGCGACATGGCGATCCTGACCGGCGCGCCGCGTGCCGCGACGATGCGCGCCAAGGGAAGGCTCGTCGCGCTGCGCATCGCCAAGGACCCATTCATGCGCATGGTGCGCGAGTTCCCTAACATGGCGGTCTCGATCATGCAGGAGCTGGCGCATCGCGTGGAGGCGACCAACAATCAGCTGCGCGCCGCGCTCAACGAGGTGCGGCAATTGCGCGAACACGGCGCCGCGCCGACCGCATGAAAATTGCCGCGTGAGCCGGCTCGACAGCTTTATCCGGCGGCTGGAGGCTCAGCGCGCCTGTCTCGATCGGGCGGCCGCGCTCGTGCGCGATCTCGACGGCATCGTGCTGGAGCTGGGCCTCGGCAACGGCCGCACCTACGATCATCTGCGCGAGCTGTTTCCCGACCGCGACATCTATGTCTGCGAGCGCCAAGTGGCGGCCCACCCCGACTGCGTGCCGCCCGCCGACCGGCTGTTGCTCGGCGATCTGCGCGAGACGCTGCCCGCCGCGCGGTCGTGGCTCCAGGGCAAGGTCGCGCTCGCCCATCTCGATGTCGGCACCGGCGACGCGGCGGAAAACAGCGCGCTCGCGGCCGAATTGCTGCCGCTCGTCGTACCGCTGTTGTGCGTCGGCGGCATCGTCGTCAGCGACCCGGTGATGGAATGCCCGGAGCTTCGGTCGTTGCCTTTGCCGAGCAGCGTCGCGCCGGGGCGATACCACATTTATCGGCGAGCTTCCGACTAGCAAAAGGTCCACTAAGTGGGACGATACCAGCCAGAGCCGACCTGCCATTCCGGCGCCGATCTCGCGTCAGCTTCGACAAGAGGCCGGCTTCGGGTGCTGCGTCTGCGGCCTTCCGATTATTCAGTATCATCATATCGTCGAATGGAGCGAGGAAAAGCACTTCCGAGCTGAAGACATGATGGTTCTTTGCCCTCTTCATCACGATCAAGCGACGAAGGGAGCTTTCCCTGTAGCTAATCAGCGAGAAGCAAAAGCAAATCCTAAGAATTTAATAACCGGTCGTGCCAATGGTCTACTAGCGATCACTCAAGATTATTGTGCCGCCGAACTCTAGGCACCGTTACGATTGTGGGAGATGGGCCATTTTTGGAGGTTGGAGAGGAGGAACTGCTTGGTTTCAGTATCGGTCACTCTAACCTGGAAATCTCCGCTCGATTGTATGGGGCGGATGGCGAATTGCTGTTAGGAATTGATCACAACGAGTGGGCGTCGGGGAATCCGCTTCCGTGGGACATAGAAGCCGACTGGCAACGCCTGACGCTCCGCCAACGGTTCCGAAACATCAATTTGGAAATCGACGCTACGAAAATCCCGATGAAAATTCTTGGCGATTTTTGGCACGGCGAGGGACGCTGCCGGATCACTCGTCAAGGAATCGAATTGAGCACAGCCAATGAGGCTCCCACTCAGATGCAAATCCGGGAACTCGCGCTTGTGGGCCTCGCGCTAAGAATTGATGCGCAAAAGCGCTCTATCACTATGGCACCAAGCGCCGCCCAGGGTTGTGTTATCAGCTGGCCAAATCGCCGGGAGCGCCTGTACAAAGCGCGAGAAGCTTGGCGACGCATTCTGCGTGGCGGGGGCCCTGTTGCGGCGGTACCCGCTGAGCATATTTGAGAAAGATCGACTGCTGTCAGCTATTGCACTCACGTCCGCCCGGGAAGACCTGCCATCCGCACAGGACGGTATTCTCATCACAAATCAAGATCCACCATCACCGGCACGTGGTCGGAGGCCTTGTCCCAGTCGCGGATCTCGCGGTAGACGCGCTGCCCCTTGAGCGCGCCGACGAGATCGGGGGTCACCCAGATATGGTCGAGCCGGCGGCCGCGATCGCTCAATGACCAGTCGCGGTTGCGATAGCTCCACCAGGTGTAGAGCTTCTGATCGGCCGGCACGAAATGGCGCACCGCGTCGACGAACGCCCCGGCCTGTTGCAGCTTGCCGAGCCGCTCGACCTCGACCGGGGTATGGCTGACCACGGTCAAGAGCTGCTTGTGCGACCAGACGTCCTGCTCCAGCGGCGCGATGTTAAGATCGCCGACCGCGATCATCTTTTTCCCGGGCTTGTGCTCCGCGGCGAACCACGCGGTCAGCTCGTCGAGGAATTGCAGCTTGTGGGCGAATTTCGGGTTGGCGTCGGGGTCGGGGATATCGCCGCCGGCCGGCACATAGATGTTGTGCAATTCGATCCCGCCGGGCAGCTCGGCGATCGCGTGGCGGCAATCGTTGCGGTCACACCAGGCCCGGGTCGCCATACTGGGAAACGGCGATTTCGCGAGGATCGCCACGCCGTTATAGCCCTTCATCCCGTGCATGTGGATGTGGGCATAGCCCAGCGCCTCGAACGGTTCGCGCGGAAACAGCTCGTCCGGGGTCTTGGTCTCCTGAAGGCAGAGAATGTCGGGTTGCACTTCGCTGAGCAGCCGGCAGACATTGTCGGCGCGCAGCCGCACCGAATTGATGTTCCACGTCACCAAGCGCATGCCGCCGATCCCGTCCACCGAAAGAGGAATTCCGCGAATAGACCATGCCGTTCCCGGGCCGCGCAATTGCCCTGGGAGGGCCACCAGACTCGGGACGCACCGCCTCGGCGATGAGGTATTACGCCTAACGTGGGGAAACGATTCGGGCTGCGTGGACGCGCGGCCGGGTCGCGTCGTATAAACTCGTTGATAGGGTGTGGCGTAAGTGGCTTTCACGGGGAGGTTTTGATGATTCGGAAAATGCTGATAGTGACCGCGCTGTCGCTGATCGCGCTGACGTCATCGCTCAGTGTCGGCAGCGCCGAGGCTCGTTGGTGGGGCGGTTGGGGCTGTTGCGGCTGGCACGCCGGCTGGGGCTGGGGCGGCGGCTGGCGGGGTTATGGCTGGCGCGGCGGTTACTGGGGCCCGGGCGTTCGGGTCGGTTGGGGCTGGCACGGCGGCTGGGGCTGGCACGGCGGCTGGGGCGGGCGCCGCTGGTAGCACTGCAAGGCGCTCGGAATTGCCAGGCCGGGTGGTAGACTGCCGGGTGGCGTAGATCATCGCGGCTGGTGCAACCGTTCTGTTGCATCCGCCGCGGCGGTCAACATATCTGCGGCGCGCTTCTTCGGGGGAAGGGACGCGTCTGCTGGCCAGTCGGCCGATGTATGGGGGAAATCGATGTTGAGGCGAAACACCATGACCGCCTTCGCGGCGGGACTATATTTGTTGGCCTTATCAGCCTGCACCTATCCTGGTTATCTCAACCCAACCGACCCCGGCGCACGCGCGCTCGGAGGCGCGGTGGTTGGCGCCGGCAGCGGTGCGGTCCTCGGCGGCGCGGTCGGCGGATGGAACGGCGCGGCGATCGGGGCCGCTGTCGGCGGAGCGGTGGGGGCCGTCGCGGGCGCCGCGACCACGCCTCCCCCACCAATGGCGCCGCCACCAGAAGTCAACTACCCGCCCGCTGGCGGATATCAGCCGCCGCCGCGGTAGCGCGAGCGCCGGCTAAAACAATTGGCGCCCGGTCTGGGGGGAAGACCGGGCGCCAGCTTGTCAGAAGCGCTTGGGGGAGATCCGGACCCGCAGGGGAAACGGGGCCGGAATTAAGAGGACTTGGCGTCCTCTCCGCTTCTGGACTCCCAGATGGGGATGGCCCAGCCATGACTAAAATGCAAATCGCGCATGCGTCAGCAGCGAAAAACGCATACGGCCGCGCGGAACCAAGAACGAACGAAAATGTGCCCTAGGCGGCGCGCCGTTTTGTCGCAGTTCCGGCCTTCGTCAAGCGGCACGCCTCGCCGAACGCGGCGAACAAAGCGCGCGAAATCGGGTTATCGAGCGGCTTGTATTCGGGGTGCCACTGCACGCCGACGACAAAGCGCGCGCCCGGCAGGCTGACCGCCTCGACAAGGCCATCGGGCGCCACCGCCTCGACCCTGAGGCCAGGCGCCGGCTGGTCGATCCCTTGGCCGTGCAGCGAGTTGACCATGATCTCGGTGGCGTCGGTCAGCCCGGCAAAAAAACCGTCCGGCACGAGGTTGACCGGATGGCACGGGCCGTAGCGCTCATCCATGGTCATTGCCATGATCTGCTTGATCTCGCGGCCGCGGCGATGCACGTCGCCGCCCGGCCGCTCGCCGATCCGCTGATGCAGCGTGCCGCCGAGCGCGACGTTCAACTCCTGGATGCCGCGGCAGATCGCCAGCACCGGCATGTCGCGGCGCACTGCCTCGCGAATCAGCGGCAATGTCGTCGCGTCGCGGTCGGGATCGTGCAGCGTCCCCTCGCGGCTCGGGACCCCGTTGTAATGGTGCGGCTCGACATTGGAGGGGCTGCCGGTCAGCAACAGGCCGTCTATGGTGTCGAGCAGCGCGTCGATGTCGAGCTTGTCGCCGATCGCCGGGATCAGCATCGGCAGGCAGCCGGCCGCGTCGACCACCGCGTGCGGATAGCGCACCACGGCGGTGTACATCACCCGCTCGTTGACCTCGCGAAAGCAGGTGGGGATCGCCACCAGCGGCGTGCGAAGGGACATCAGTCTCGGCTCAAGTTGTTGTTCGCGATTATCATTTTCCGCACCGTCAATGATATTGGAACAGGTCGGGACTAAGCGCCATACCGAACTGCACATTGGAGAGCACCACGGTCGTCGCCTTGCCCTTCCCGTCGACCACCGTCCATTGCCGCAAAACCAGTGGATTTTCAGTAAAATCCATCGTCAGCGACCCATCATTGGGGTCGGCGGTTTGCACGATCGTGACGCGTTCGGCATTCCCGGTATGTTCAAAACGCGTGACCATGACATCGTCGCCGAAGCTGATCGGCTCGCGAAGCAAGAACCAGGCCGGCGTATTGCGCAGCGCGATCTTTGACAGTTGTTTGAGGTCCGGATCCCAGTAATAGACGTAAAACGCGTCGGAAAACATTAAGAGCGGGTTCGGCGGGTCGTATTGGAATCGCATCTTCCCCGGGCGCTGCACCCAGAGCGCGCCGGTCGAATCGCCGCCACCGCTCGTCGTCTGTTGAAAATGCGCGGTCATCGTGTGGATGCCGTCGAGATAGGCGGCGATCTGGCGCAGATCGGCAAACTCGGCCGGGGAAAGGTGGGCTGGCATCGGCGCGTTTTGCGCGACCGCGTCATCCGGCGCGCCGAGCAGCAGAAGCGCGGTCGTCGACGCGCAGCAAATTTGCCAGAACCAGTTCATCCTGCTGTCGCCTCCGCCGCGCTGTTGATCTCGGAAATGACCCCGCGATTGTGGCGCGTCAATGGCGTTGCGCATTCAACGATGTCGCAGCGCAAGCTGCATGGCGGCGACCGGTCATCGAGGCCCGCTTGCGTCGCTTCATCCGGGATGCAACGCTGAGCCATGAACCGAATGCGGAAACGCCTGGGTCTGGCTCTCCTGCTTGGCGCCGGGCTGGCGAACGTCGCGTGGGCGCAAGGCTCAAGCAGGTTCGATGGCCAATACGTGGGGCAACTCACCCTCACCGGGATTATCAATGGCGACTGCACCGAGCCGCCCGTGGGCGCGCTCTACCCGCTGACAATATCGAGGGGTCAGGTCCACTTTAAATATGTCATGCGATTCGACACGACATTGACTGGGACGGTCGATCAAAACGGCAATTTCAAGGCCTCCCGCCAGCTGCGAAGAGGCGCTGTGAACATGACCGGGCATATTGACGGAAATAACCTCAGCGCCGCCATCGTGTCTCCGAGTTGCAAATACAGTTTTCAGACGAAGAATTAGCGAGCGTCGTGCGTCCCGCGCGCGCTCGACTGGTTTCTGCCCAAGCGCGGCTACCTGGCGCCGGATCAATCGGGGCGCTTTCCCTAACTCAGCGGCTGAGCGCCAGCACCATCTGCGCCGACGCCGCCGCGATCCGCGTGATCGCCGCCACATCGACCGCATGCGGCCAGCGGTCCTGCGGCAGGTGGAACAGCCGGTTGCTGCCGACCAGGGTCAGATAGCGCCCGCCGGCGCGGTGGATGTCGCGGGTCTCGCCGCTCGGCGGTTGGGCGGGCCAGGGGATGTCGTCCGGCGGCTCGCCGGCGCGGTTCAGCGCGGCCAGCCCCGGCGCGCGCAGATCGCCGGCGTTCGAGACCAGCGACAACCAGCTCCCGGCAGCGCCGAGATTGGCGCCGTAATGCACCCACGCGGCTCCCTCCGGCTGATCCCACCCCGGACGCCGCGCGACAAACGCGTCGAGCCCGAGATGGCCGAGTTCGTGGCCGCTATTCGCGGTGAACACCACGTCGCGTGCCGGGGGCGCGGCGATCAGCGCGCGCAGCGATTCGAGCCAGCACACCAGCCCGCCGCCACGCTCGGCGGTCGATTGCCACCATGAGCTGCGCGGTGTCATCACCACCAGCGGCGGCCGGCCGCTCTCGCGGCCCGACAGGGTGACCACGATGTTTGCGGCTTTTGTCTTGGTGCGCCGGCTGTAGGCGACGAGCCGCGCCGAGGCGCCGTCACGGGCAGCGGCGAGCACGGTATCGCGCGCGTCGCTCGGCACGTGGATCGCCGGCGCGCCATAGGGCGTATTGAACCGCTCGGCATTGATCAGCGCCAGGCCGGGCGCTTCGCCGGCGCAGACCACCAGCAGCGCACGATGCCCCGCGTCGCGCCGCCTGCGCTCGAACTCCCCGCTGTAGACCGCGCGTGGCGACAATTCGGCAACCGCGATGTCGCTGCCCAGCCGGCCCTCGATCCCGTCGATGCCGGTGGCCGGAGCGTCGAATACCGGCACCCCGGCGATCCTCGTGCCGGCGATTTCGAGATAGACCAGCGCCGGATCGAGCCGGTTGAGGTCAAATTCCTCGATCGCCACCGCCGCGCCCAGCGCCGCCGCCTCGCGCGCGAGCCATTCGGCGCCGGCGCCGTCGCCTTGCGTGCCGGTGCGATGGGTCCCCTGCCCGTCCCAATCGGCGAGCAAGGTCGCGGCCCGGGTCGCGGCATCGCTGGTCATGGTGCGCGCTCGGTTGTCATTTGCCGCAGCCTGGGCAGTATATCGGACCACCAGGGGAAACGCGCGTGAAGCTCTATTACGGCTGGGTCATCGTCGGCGCGGGGATTGTCGTCACCTGCATCGGTTTCGGCACCGCGCTGTCGCTCGGCGTCTTCCTGCAGCCGATGTCGGCGGCGACGGGATGGTCGCGCAGCAGCATCTCGGCCGCGGCGATGATCGATTTCCTGTGCATGGGGTTCGCCTCGCTCGGCTGGGGCGCGCTCAGCGACCGGATCGGCACCCGCCTCGTGGTGATGTCCGGCGGCGCGCTGCTCGGGCTCGGCTTGATTGTCGCCAGCCGCGCCGCGACGATCGAGCAATTCCTCATCGCCTATGGGGTCGTCGGCGCCGCCGCCGGCAGCTTCTACGCGCCGCTGACCGCGACGACGACGCGCTGGTTCACCCGGCACCGCAGCCTCGCGGTCGCGCTGGTATCGGCGGGCATCGGTCTCGGTTCAACGACGATCGCGCCGCTCGCGCGCTGGCTGATCACCGCCTACGACTGGCGCACCGCGCTTTTCGTGCTCGGCATCATCGCCTGGGTATTGATCATTGCCGCGGGGCTCCTGGTGCGCCGTCCGCCGCCGGCCGCGCTGCAGCAAGCCGCGACCGCGGCGGCCGCCGCCCGCGAGCGCGAATTCACGGTCGGCGAGGCGCTGCGCACCCCGCAATTCGCCGCGATCGCGCTGACCCATTGCGCCTGCTGCGTCGCGCATTCAGGTCCGATCTTCCACATGGTGACCGATGCGATCGAGTGCGGCATCGCGCCGATGGCCGCCGCGACAGTGATCGGCGTCGCCGGGCTGTCGTCGGTCGGCGGGCGCGTCCTCTGCGGTCTCCTCGCCGACCGGTTCGGCGCCAAGGAAGTGTTGATTTGCGGCTTGTTGGTGCAGGCGGCGGCGATCAGCCTCTACCTGGTGGTTCGCGATATCGGCGCCTTCTACGCGCTGGGGGCCGTGTTCGGGCTCGCCTATGGCGGCATCATGCCGCTCTACGCGAGCTTGGTGCGCGAGTATTTCGGCGCCCGGATCATGGGGACGGTGTTTGGCGCGGTCGCGATGATCTCGACCCTCGGCATGGCGATCGGCCCCTGGGCCGGCGGCTGGATCTACGACCATCTCGGCGGCTATTTCTGGCTCTACGTCGCCTCCTGCGCGGTCGGGCTCGGCGCGGCGGCGATCGCCTTCACCTTCCGCCCGCCCGAGGCGCGAGCGCTGTTGCAGCCGAGCCTTGCGGGGCCTTAAGGCATGATCCGCTTGCGCGGATGCGGCACCGGATGCCCGACCGCACTTGATAGGAGAAACCCCATGATCTGCGATGTCCACGCGCACTACATTCCGCAAAAATTCGGCGATTTCATGGGCGACCGCTGGGGACCGCGGGTCGGACCCAAGGTCCAGGTGAAGCAGGGCATCGCCAAGCACCCGGTCTCCGATTCGGCGACCGACATCTCCGGCCGGCTCGAATTGATGGACGCCGCCGGCGTGGAGAAACAGGTGCTGTCGCCGCACCGCCCGCCCTATCTGCCCGACGAGAAGGAGTGCGTGCAGGCGCTGCATCTGCTGAACGACGGCTATGCCGAACTGGCGCATCGCCACCCCGACCGCATCGCCTCCTACGTGATGCTGCCGCTGCCGCATATCGATGCGGCGTTGAAGGAGATGGAGCGCGGCCTCGACAAACTCGGCTGCGTCGGCGTCAACATGCACGTCTCGTGCTTCAACCGGTCGGTCGCCGAGACCGAGTTCGAACCAATCTACGCCGAATTGAACCGGCGCGGCGCGATCCTCTTTGTCCATCCGTCGACCAACGGCGCCTGCTCGCCGTTCATCACCGAATACAATTTCACCGCCGCGGTCGGCACCTCGATCGAGGATGCGTGTTTCGTGCTGCACATGATCGCCAAGCAGATCCCGCACCGCTACCCGAACATCAGGTTCATCGTGCCGCATCTCGGCGGGCCGATCCCAATGCTCTTGAACCGCCTCGACCAGCAGGGCCAGAACCCCGGCCACCACCCCAACCTCGCCGAGGCGCCGAGCGTCACGGCCAAGAAATTCTGGTACGACACGGTGTGCTACGGCTCGAAGGCGGCGTTCACCTGCGCCTTGGAAGCGTTTGGCGAGGACCATCTCGTCACCGGCAGCGACTACCCGGTGCTGCAGGATTACGAGAGCTACACCGAAACCTTCGCCTATATCGAACGCCTCGGCCTGCCCAAAGCAGTCACCGACAAGGTGCTGCACCACAACGCGCAGCAGCTCTTCGGGTTTGCGCATTAGTGACCCTAGCGGGCCTAAGCGCGCCTCCGCGTCTCGCGTGGCGCATCCTCACCCATGAGAAAGGCCGCGCGCTGTTGGCGACGGCCGGCGTGTTTATCGCGATCCTGCTGGTCTTTATCGAACTCGGGTTTTTTGTCGCCGTGCCCCAGGGCGGGATGTTGGTTTACGACCATCTTCGGTTCGACCTGCTGTTGTGCTCGAAGGACTACGCGTTCCAGGCGGAGCCGTGGCAATTCCCGCGCGCGCGGCTGACCGAGGCCGCCAAAATCGCCGGTGTGGCGCAGGCGACCCCGCTGTTCTTTGCCGGCGCCAAATGGCAGGAGCCGCGCGGCGGGTATCGCCTCGACGCTTTTGTCATCGGCTTTGATCCCGCGGCGCGTCCCTACGCCGTCGCCGACATCGAGCGACAACAGGCGGCCCTCGCCCGCCCTGCCACGATGCTGGTCGACGACGCCACCCGCTCGATCTTCGGGCCGCTGAACCCGGGGACCGAGGTTCTGCTCAACAACTTCAAGGTGACGATCGGCGGTGACTACACGCTCGGCACCGGGTTTCTCGGGATGGGCGTGGCCCTTGTCGACGAGGCGAATTTTTTCCGCCTGTTCGCTCCCAGACCCGCCGACATGGTCAATCTCGGTCTGATCAGTCTCGCCCCCGGCACCGACCCGGCAAAAGCGGCCGCCGCATTGGCCAAGGCGCTGCCCGACGACGTGCAGATCTTTACCCGCGAAACGCTGAAACAGCATGAAGACAAATATTGGACGACGCGAACCTCGGTCGGCCTGATCTTCGGATCAGGCCTGATCATCTCGTTCATCGTCGGGATCATGGTGCTGTACCAGACGCTGGCCACCCAGATCACGCGGCACCTGCCCGAATTCGCGACCTTGAAGGCGATCGGCTACAGCCACTCCTATCTCGCCGCGATCGTCGTGATCGAGGCGGCGATGATCGTACTCGTCGCCTTTGTGCCCGCCGCCGCCGCGGCCTGGGCGATCTACGCGCAGCTCCGCGCCGCTACCCTGCTGCCGGTGGCTCTAACCCCGGCGCGCCTTGCCGCGGTGCTCGTGATCACCCTCATCATGTCCGCCGCCTCGGCGTTCATGTCGCTGAGCAACCTGCGGCGCGCCGACCCGGCGGACGTGTTCTAGCATGGCCGCGCTCGACGCCGCTCGCCCGCGAACCCGCGGCGTACCGCTTGCCTGGCGAAACTTGGTCGCCAACAAGCGGCGATTGCTGCGGTCGAGCGCGGGGATCGCCTTCGCGGCCTTGCTGATGATGGTCCAGCTTGGCTTTGAGCAGGGTTTTTTCGACGCCTCGCTGTCTGCTGTCCGCGTGCTCGACGGCGATCTATTTGTCCAGAGCGCCTATAAATACCGCTTCGGCACCCGCGACCCGTTCGACCATGGCGAGCTTGACAAGGTTCACACGGTCGCCGGCATCGCCAGCGCGGAGCCGCTCTACGCCGACTGGCAGGACTTTTTTTGGACCAGCCCGCTCGACGGCAAGCCGTATCTCGTCCGCGTCTTTGCGTTCAATCCGGATAGGCCTTCGGTGTTCACGCTGCCCGACATCGTGGGGCAGCAGTCGTTGCTCGAAAGCGACGATACCGTGCTCGTCGACCGCCGCGCCCGCGCGTTTCTCGACATGGATGGCAGCGCGAAAGAAACCGACCTCAACGGCCAGCGCGTGCAGATCGCCGGCAGCTTTGAGCTTGGTCCCGATTTCATGAGCGACGGCACGGTAGTGATGAGCGATCGCCTGTTCGCCAAGCTGCTTCCGGGCAATCGCGACAGCGCCGCGAACCTGCCGATCGAGGCGATCGTCATCAAGCTCGCGCCGGGCGAAAGCGTGCCCACCGTCCAGAATGCGCTGCGCGCCGCGCTTCCCAACACCTCTTGGGTCGCGACAAAGGCCGAGCTCGTCGATTTCGAGCGGCAATTCCAGGAAAAATTGTCGTCGGCGGGGCCGATCTTCTGGCTGGGCGCGATCGTCGGTTTTGTCGTCGGCATGCTGATTTCCTACCAGGTCATCTACACCGATCTGTCCGACCAGCTCTCGCAATACGCGACCCTCAAGGCAATCGGCTACAAGACCAGCTATCTCGTGCGCTCGGTGCTCGGACAGGCTGCCTTGTCCGCGCTGGCCGGCTACGTGCCGGCCTGGCTGCTCTGCATCGCCGCCTATCGGGTTATCGGCGCGTTCGCTCTGTTGCCGTTGCACATGACATTGCGGCTGACAGCGCTGACCCTGGGCCTCACACTCGGCATGTGCCTGCTCGCCGCGATTCTCGCGGTCCGGCGGGTGATTTCGGCCGATCCGGCGGAGATCTTTTGATGGTTTACGGTTCTGAGCCGGCCGCTCCCGTGGTGCGGGCCGAAGGGCTCGATTTTCACTACGGCCAGGGCGACTCGCGCAACCAGGTCCTGTTCGACATCTCGATCGAGATACCGCCGGGCCAATTGGTGGTGATGACCGGCCCGTCGGGGTCGGGCAAGACCACCTTGCTGACATTGATCGGCGGTCTGCGGACGATGCAGCAGGGCCGCCTCGAACTCCTCGGCCAGGATGTGACGCAACTCAGTGCGGCCGAACTGGTCCGGGTCCGGCGCGAGATCGGCTTCATCTTCCAGATGCACAATCTGTTCGAGTCCCTGACCGCGATCGAGAACGTCAGGATGGCGCTGCAGCTCGGGTCGCTTTCCCCGGCGGGGATGCACGACCGCGCGCACGAAATCCTCGAACAGCTCGGCCTCGGCTCACGCATCGGCTACAAGCCGCGCGCGCTTTCCGGCGGGCAGCGCCAGCGCGTCGCGATCGCGCGCGCCCTCGCCAATTATCCGCGGCTCGTCTTGGCGGACGAGCCGACCGCGGCGCTCGACATGCACGCGACGCGCAACGTCGTCAGCCGCCTGAAGGACATGACCGTCGACAACGGCAGCGCGATCCTGATGGTGACGCACGACCATCGGATCATCGAGCTCGCCGACCGGCTGGTTCACATGGTCGACGGGCGTATCGTCTCCGATGTCGTGCTCAGCGACGCCCTGCGCATTTGCGAGTTCCTCAAAGGGGTCGACACGTTCAAATCGCTCACCCCGGCGGAGCTGACCAACATCGCCGAAAAGGTGACGCGGCGTCATTTCGATGCCGGCGATGTCCTCATCCGGGAAGGCGAAGAGGGCGATGAACTGTTTCTGATTTCGGAGGGCGAGGTCGAGGTCGAGCGTCAGGGGCATGAGGTCGCGCGGCTCGGCCCGGCCGAGTTTTTTGGCGAATTGGCGTTGATCAGCGGCGAGCCGCGCAACGCCACGGTCGTGGCGACCACCCCGCTCGACACCTACGTTCTCGGCAAGGCCGACTTCCGCGCCGCCGTCGAACAAAGCGCCAGCTTCCGCGAACAGCTGCGCCGGGTTTATTTTCTGCGGCATTAATTCGACGCGATTGAGCAGACGGTCTGAGAATGAATATGACCGCGAACAGCAACTCCCTCGACATCCGCCCGCTCGCCGGAGCCATCGGTGCCGAGATTTTCGGCATCGATCTGCGCGAGCTGAACGAACCTACCGTCGCCGCGATCCGCCGCGCCTGGCTCGATCATCTCGTCATCTTCTTCCGCGACCAGCACTTGACCCCGGCGCAACTTCTCGCCTTTGCCCGCCGCATCGGCGAGCCGATCGAATACCCGTTCTTGAAAGGCCTCGACGGGTTCCCGCAGATCACTCCGGTGGTCAAGCTGGAGCACGAAAAAATCAATTTCGGCGGCATCTGGCATTCCGACACCGCCTATCTCGGGCGCCCGCCGATGGGCTCGATGCTGCTGGCGCGAGAGGTGCCGCCGCACGGCGGCGACACTCTGTTCGCTAATATGGTTCTCGCCTACGAAACGCTCTCACCCGGCATGCGGCGCCTGCTCGACGGCCTCGTTGGGGTCAATTCCTCGGCCAAGGCCGATGTGACCAAGACCCGCGAGGACCGCATGAAGGACGGCGCGCGCGACGACGCGCGGCAGGAATACGTCGCCGAACATCCGGTCGTCCGCACGCACCCAGAAACCGGCAGGAAGGCGCTTTACGTCAATCGCGGCCACACGCTGCGCTTCGCCGGGATGAGCGAAGAAGAAAGCGCCCCGCTCCTCGATTTCCTGTTCGCCCACCAGACCCGTCCGGAATTCACCTGCCGCTTCCGCTGGGATGTCGGCGCGCTGGCGCTCTGGGACAATCGCTGCGCCCAGCACTACCCGCTAAACGACTATCACGGCTATCGTCGGGTCATGGAGCGCGTGACCCTGGCGGGGGATAGGCCGCGTTAGTCATCCCACGACCGCGATCCCCTGCACCTCGACCAGAAGTTCGGGCCGCGCCAGCGCGCGGCAGGTGATCAGCGCGCTCGCCGGGAAATCGTCGCGGAAGATTTGCTTGCGCAATTCGGTGAAGCGGTCGCCGAGCCGCGCATCGGTGATGAAGGCGGTCATCGTCACCATGTCGGCAAGCCTGCCGCCGGCTTCTTCGAGCGTCACGCCCAACAGGCGAAACACCTCGCGCACCTGGCCGTCGAAATCGTCGGCGAGCGATTTACCCGTCGCGTCCGCGAGCGCGACCTGCCCAGCCAGCCAGACGATGCGCCCGCCCTCGGTGATCACCGCCTGCGAATAGGCGCGCGACTGCGCCCGCTCGCGCTTGATGTGGCTGCGTGTATGAGCCATGTCCGTCTCCCTTATCCAGCCGCCTCGGCGGCGGTAGTGACATAGTATTTCGCGACCAAGTTTTGCGTCTCCCACGCCGGCAGCGAGCCCGGCGCCTCGACATGTGCGAGGAAATTCCGCGTCAGCTCCCGGAAATGCGCGTCGTGGCCGATGCGCAGCGCGTCGGGGATGACGATGCGCCATTCCCCGCCCTGCCTCTCAAGCGCGAGCCCGGGGCGGGTTTCCGCCAGCGCCATGATCCGCCGTTCGAGCGCGGCGCCGATGTCGCCGAGCGCCACGACATAAAGCTGCGGCCGCCACCCCTCCGCCGGGCCATGACGCAATTCGATGCGCGCCCCCGTGCCGCGCCAGGTCTCGGTATGGGTGTCGCCGCCGCCCGCCGGCTCCAGCCATTCCCACACCATGTCGAGGCCGACATGGACGCCGCGCACGGCGTAGTCGAGATGGGTGTTGCACTGATACGCGAGCGTGCCGCCGGCGACCGCGTCGCCGAGGTAATCCGGCCAATCCACCTCGCCGGTGACCTGGCGGAACTGCGCCAAGTCCACCATCGCCGGCCATCGCCTGACCGCACCGATCGCGATGTCGCGCCGCCAATCGAGCGCCTGTTCGGGAAACAACGTGCCGTGCACCCGGTCAACGAGATGCGTGCCGATATCGGCGAGCGCGTCGCCCTGCTGCCGCACGTCGAAATACCACGGCGGCCGCGGGTTCGGCACGCCAGACACGATTTTCATCAAATGGTGGACGCTGGTCATCTCGACCCCCGGCTCGGCCGGCGAGCCGGCGACCTGCTCGCCGAAGATTTTCGGGTCGGTGTGCAAGATGCGGGTCAGCGACCGGGTGATCTCCTGTCGCCCGCCCATCATGTCAAGCACGACGAGCCCCTTTTGCCGCGCCGCATCGACCACCGCGCCAAGCGCCGGCAGATCGGCGCGGCGGACGATCATCGGCTTGTCGGCGAGGACATGCAGCCCGGCCTCAACCGCCCGGGCGATGGCAGAAATCTTCTCGTTGTTGCGCCCGGCGAAGATCGCGAAATCGCCGGGTTTGTCGCGCGCCATGCGGTCGAGGAAATCACCACCAGCGTGGATTTCCAGCTGCCAGCGCGTCGGCGCCTCTGCCCGAGTGTTGAACCGCGCGATCCGCGTCAGGTAATCGACCAGATCGGGCCCGACCGGCGCGTAGACATGCACGCGCTCGGCGACGTTCTCGTACATCTCCCTCTGCGCCAGCGCGGCATGAAAATGCCCGGGATCGACGACAATCAGGCCGAGTTTCGACACTTTGGGCCCTCTCGCTACTCCGCTCCCCGACGAAAGCCGGGGCCCACTTTTCGGCGCCAGAGTCGGCGGGTGGGTGGGTCCCGGCCTTCGCCGGGAAGCGAAGGAAAGCGCACGACTAAAACCCCAGCGTCGGCACCACCTCGGCGGGCGCGGGCGCCCATTGCTTCAGCGGGCGGCCGTCTTCGAACGCGCGGAACTCGCGCTCCATGATCTTGCGCCACAGGATGATCGCGGTGTCGGAGCGGCCGAGCCGCTCGTTCGCGCGGTCGGCGATCCGGCCCTGACCGGCCTGCACCGCGAAATCCTGCACCCGCACCCGGTCGGGATGATCGATATCGGCGAAGCGCACGCGCCCGTCCATCACCGCCCGCGCCAGATCGAGCGACGATCCGGCCGCCGCCTGCCGCTCCAAATACCGCCGCCGCGCTGCCTGATACGGCGCCACCGCCGGGCCGGTCACCCCAACCAGGTTGGTGATGAACCACATGTTGTTCTCGTCATCGACCGGGGTGAATGCGAGGTAGAGCTCGCGCCAGCCGCCGGCCCCGTCGAGCCCCGCCATCGGCGGCACGATGACCCGCGTGCAGTTCGGCATGTAGTGCAGGCTGATGCGTTCCTCATTGCCGCGCCGCCCATAGCGGATCATCCCCCAATCGGTCTCCTCGGCGGCGATCTCGGGCAGGTCGTAGATGCCCGAATGCGAGCCGCCGATCTTGTGGACAAACGCGACATGCACCTCGTCCATACTGTTCTCGAAGCATTGCAGGTAGTTGCACGGCACCACCGGCGGCGCCTGGTTCTCGACGATGCCGTCGGCCAGTGGCATCGGATAGGGCGGAAACGCCGGCGGCTTGCCGTCGCCGAGATAGGTGAAGATCAGCCCCATATGTTCGCGGGTCGGGTAGCTGCGCATCCGCACCTTGCGGGCGAACCCGGCTTCCTCGGCCGGCTGCTCGATGCACTGGCCGGAGCAATCGAATTTCCAGCCGTGATAGACGCAGCGGATGTCGTCGCCCTCGACCCAGCCGAGATGCATCTGCGCGCCGCGATGCGGGCAGCGGTAATCGATGACCTGCGCCACCCCGGAATCGCCGCGATAGAGCGCGAAATCCTCGCTCATCACCCGGATCGGCTTGGCCTGGCCCTTCGGCAAATCCTCGGCGCGCATCACCGGCATCCAGAACCGCCGCATGAGGCGCCCGCCCGCCGTATCCGGCCCGGTGCGCGCCAGGTCGATCTCCCGGTGCGGCGCCCGTTCCCGCCAATCCCGCTCGGCGACGCTCATCCCATCCTCCCACAATCGCTGCCGCCAGTCTGATGGCGCGCGCCGCCCGGCGCAACGGCCGGCTTTTCGATTGAACAATGAGGCGGCAGGACAATAAATCCCCTTGGCCGGGCTTGACCCGGCCACCACGTCTTCGATTGCCGACGCAGGACCCTAGGAGCACACTTATCGGATGAGCGCCTGGGTCTACATCATGACCAATCGGCGACACGGCACTCTCTATGTCGGCGCCACCGTCAACCTTCCTCGCCGCGCGTGGGAGCACCGCGAGGGCGTCGCCGACGGGTTCACAAAGAAATACGGCCTGAAGCGCCTCGTCTACGCCGAGGAGCACGCGACTGTCCTGTTGGCGAGGCAGCGCGAGATGAACATGAAGCACTGGCCTCGCAAGTGGAAAGTCCACCTGATCCACCGCGACAATCCCGATTGGGACGATCTCTACGATCGGCTGATCTGAAGACGTGGATGGCCGGGTCAAACCCGGCCAAGGGGAGTTTTTGGCCTACGTTAGGAGAAACGCGATGAAGATCACCGGGCTCGAAGTGCTCAGCGCCGATGCCGGCTGGCGCAACTACTATTTCCTCAAGGTCACCACCGACGACGGCATCACCGGCTGGAGCGAGTTCGACGAGGGGTTCGGCTCGCCCGGCGTCACCGCGGTGATCGACCGCTGCCGGCCGCGGGTGGTCGGCCACAGCCCGTTCGATCACGAGCGCATCTATGCCGAGCTCTACGCCTCGACAAGGCCCGCGGCGGGCGGCGTGGTCGCCGAGGGGCTCGGCGCGATCGAGAACGCGCTGCTCGACGCCAAGGCCAAGGCGCTGGGGGTGCCGTGTTACGTGCTGCTCGGCGGCAAAATGCGCGACAAGGTGCGGGTCTACTGGTCGCATTGCGGCACCTGGCGGATCAGCCGCCCGGATTTCTACCCGCCGGCGATCACCGATCTCGACGGCGTGAAAAAACTCGGCGCCGAGGCGCGCGAGCGGGGTTTCACCGCGCTCAAGACCAACACCTTCCTCTACGACGAAAATCCGCCGCTCGGCTGGGTCCCCGGCTTCGCGCGGCCGTTCTACCCCGAGCTCAACATCGAGAAGCGCGTGCTGCGCAATCTCTGCGCCCATCTCGAGGCGTTCCGCGACGGCGCCGGGCCCGACATGGACATGCTGCTCGACCTCAACTTCAACGCCAAGACCGAGGGCTATCTGAAAATCCTTCGGGCGATCGCCCCCTACGACATGTTCTGGGTCGAGATCGACAGCTACAACGCCGAGGCGCTCGCCTATATCCGCGGCCACAGCCCGCACCCGATCAGCTCCTGCGAGACGCTGCTCGGCATTCGCGACTTCCTGCCGTTCTTCAAGGCGCAATCGATGGATGTCGCGATCGTCGACGCGGTGTGGAACGGGGTGTGGCAGTCCATGAAGATCGCCAACGCCGCCGAGGCGTTCGAGATCAACATCGCGCCGCATAATTTCTACGGCCACCTCGCCTCGTTCATGAATTTGCACTTCGCCGCGGCGGTGCCGAACCTGCGGATCCTGGAGATCGACGTCGACCGCCTCGCCTGGGACAAGGACCTCTTCACCCACGAGCCGGACTTCGAAAACAGCCATCTCGCGGTGCCCGACCGCCCCGGCTGGGGCTGCGAGCCCAACGAAGAGGCGATCCGCGCCCACCCGCCAAAAACCACCGGCGGCCTCGCCGATCGTCGCAGGGAGTAAACTTCACCGCATCAGCCGCCGCTTCCTGTGTTGTGGATGAGGGAGAGGAAAATGCCGCTCGCCGACATCGAGACGATCGTCATCGTCATCATGGAGAACCGCTCGTTCGACCATTTGTGCGGCTATCTCAGCCTGGCGAGCACGCCGTCGCCGCTGGCGGTCGAAGGGCTCAGCGACGACCCCGCGTGGCGCGGCCCGCTCGCCAATATGTTCGGCGGCGTCGCTTATCCGCTTCATCCCCTCGCGCCGGCGACGCAAGAGATCGACGATCCCGATCACACCCAGAAGTCGATCGCGATGCAGATAGACACGCCGCCACAAGGCGGTGTGCCGCGCGAGATGGGCGGGTTCGTGCAGAGCTACGTCACCTATGCGCCGACCAACAAGCCGCCGCCCGCGGACCGCTCGCTGGTGATGGGCTATTACGACGCCGCGGGGGCGCCCGTTTTCGATTTCTTCGCCCGCAATTTCGCGATCTGCGACCATTGGTTCGCGTCGTTGCCGCTCGGGACCCAAGCGAACCGGTTGATGGCGATGAGCGGCGAGAGCCTGGTTCTCGACAATGCCGCGCTGCTGCTTCCCAACCAGTCGCTCGTCTACGATTGGCTCACCCAGCACGGCGTCCATTGGTGCGCCTATCAAAGCGGCAATTTCGTGCCATTCTTCGGCCTGATGGAGCGCATGCTGCCCGAGATCACGACCTCGTTGTCGCTGTCGACGCTGGGTGGTCGCGGCCACTTCCGCCGCTACAGCCGGTTCGCGGCAGAGTGGGCCGACAACACCGCGGCGATGCCGCAGGTAATCTTTATCGAGCCGGAATACACCGACGGGCCGCATTTCGATCCCAACGACGACCATCCGCCGACCGGCATCTCCAAGGGCCAGTCGTTCCTCGCCGATATCTACGCGGCGCTGATCGCCAATCCGCAGCGCTGGCAGAATACGCTGATGATCGTCACCTATGACGAGCACGGCGGGTTCTTCGATCACGTGCCGCCATTGCCGATCCTCGGAACGGCCGCTGGCAACAGCCTCGCCACCACCGGCGTCCGGGTGCCGGCGTTTGTGGTATCGCCGCATGTCGCGCCCGGCACGGTCCATTCGGACCCGCTCGACCACACCTCGATCCTGCAATTTCTCGCCGACCGGTTCACGCCGAGGCAGGTTTATTCGCCGGCAGTCGCGGCACGCCAGCCGCATCTGAGCCCGCTCTCCGACATCGTCGCCGCTGCGCCGGCGCCGCGCGCGCCGGAGCTCGACCCCGTGCCGCTCGCCGCGGTTCGCGCGATTGCCGCGACGGCACCGGTGGCGCCGTCAAACGGGGCCGCACCCGGCGATCCGCCCAATGCCCAGGCCCTGCACAACGCCGCGATGAAAATCGCTGGCGATCATCCGGACCTCGTCGCTGGACCGGGGTGGGAGCACCTCGCCAATTACGTCAAGCGGTTTGCCTGACGCAGCGCTGGCATCCCGCCGCCATCGCCACTCCGCGGGCCGATGTTCCGAATTTGTTCTTGACAAATTCACAAAATTATGTTTAAATGAATGCGGTGGCCGCGACTGTGCCGAGCACGGTGGAAAATTGCTGTTCGCGCTGTTATCGCGCTGTTCCGGCCGCTGATAACCCGCTGTTATTCCGCTGTTTTTCTCGCTGTTTCGCCGCTGTTCTCGGGACCGCGCGATGGTGAAAAAGATCAAATTAATCAACAACTTGACGAGGCTTTTCATGGAGTCGCCACAAGCTGTGGAACAGCGGCCGCGGGCCGGGGCGCCGCCCGAGCCGGTCGCACCGCGCGGTCGCCCCTGGGTCAAGGGACAGTCGGGCAACCCAGCGGGCCGGCCGAGCCGCGCCCGCCAGGCCGCAATCGTCGCCGAGGCACTGATCCAGCGTAAGACGGTGCCGCTAACCAACAAGCTGCTCGAACTCGCGCTGGGCGGCGATCGGATCGCGTTGCGCGCCTGCGTCGATCGCATCGCCCCGCGCGCCGCGAGCCGCCGGTCGATTTGGACCTGCCGGAGATCCACGGCCGCACTGACCTTCTCACGGCGCTGACCACGATCGCCGGCGCCGTCGCGAACGGCGACCTCACCACCGCGCAAAGCGACACGCTTACGCGGATGTTGATCAAGCTGCAGCAGGCGACGTGGTGACGGGCGACTCCGCTAGCACCCCAGCTGCGTCGCCAGATCCTCGAAGCCGGTGGCGACGTAGGTGAAATCGTGCTCGGCCTTGAAGTCGCGGCTCTGCTTCGTGCCGTGCTCGGAGGGGCGCGCGATATACGCGGTCTTCATCCCGTATTTCGCCGCCGAGAGCAGGTCGCCGTTATGCGCCGCGACCATCATCACCGCGCCGGAATCGCCCGAGCCGAGAAACTCGATCGCCGACTGATACATCTCGGCGTCGGGCTTATAGTGGCGCACCAGATCGGAGCCGAGCACCGTGTCCCACGGCAGGCCGCAATGCTTCGCCATGTCGGTGAGGAGCCGCACCGTGCCGTTGGACAGGGTCGCGATGATGTATTTCGTCTTGATCCGCGTCAGGCCCGGCACCGAATCGGGCCACGGTTTGAGGCGGTGCCAGGTCAGGTTGAACCACACCTTGTCCTCCTCGCTCAGCCCCTTGATCCCGAACTTCTCGATCAGCGCGTCGAGCCCCATGCGGTGCAGCGCGTCGAGATTGGTCCACGGCAGCTCGCCGGTGCGCACCCGGTTCATCGACGGTGCGTAGGCGCCGCGCCATTCGTCGGCGAATTGCTGCCAATCCACGCCCGAAATGCCCTTGCGCCGGCCGAGCGCCTCGCCGTCGGCGGTGACCGCCGAGCGCCAGTCGACGACAGTGCCGAACACGTCATGCACCAGGGCCTTGATCTCGCTCATCGGGCTTCCTTCGCACAAATTTGTCGCAGCATCGGGCGCAGTTGCCATGCTGTAAACCATCCGCGCTCGCAAATCTGCGCTGCGGCGATTACATTCATCGACTCGATTCCCGAGGTTTTGAGCCGCCATGCCCGAAGAATTCTACCGCATCAAGCGCCTGCCCCCTTACGTCTTCGCGGAAGTCAACGCGCTGAAGGCGACCGGGCGAGCCGCCGGGCATGACGTGATCGATCTCGGCATGGGCAACCCGGACGGCGCGACGCCGCCGCACATCGTCGCCAAGCTGATCGAGGCGGTGCAGAACCCCAAGGCGCACGGCTATTCGGCGTCGAAGGGCATTCCCGGCCTGCGCCGCGCCTATGCCGCCTATTACGCGCGCCGCTTCAATGTCGAACTCGACCCCGAGCGCGAGATTGTCGTCACCCTGGGCTCCAAGGAGGGGTTCGCCAACCTCGCGCAGGCGATCACCGCACCGGGCGACACGGTGGTCGTGCCGAACCCGAGCTATCCCATCCATTCCTTCGGCTTCATCATGGCCGGCGCCGCGGTACGCCACGTGCCGATCGGCCCCGGCATCGATTTTCTCGAAGAGCTGAAAAAGGCGGTCAAACATTCGATCCCCGCGCCGCTCGCGGTGGTCTTGAATTTCCCGGCCAACCCGACGGCGATGACGGTGGACCTCGATTTCTACGGCGAGATCGTCGATTTCTGCCGCCATCACGGCATTTTCATCCTCTCCGATCTCGCCTATGCCGAGATCTATTTCGACGACAAGCCGCCGCCCTCGATCTTCGAGGTGCCGGGCGCCAAGGACATCGCGGTCGAGTTCACCTCATTGAGCAAGACCTACTCGATGGCCGGCTGGCGCATCGGCTTCGCCGTCGGCAACCAGCGGCTGATCGCGGCGTTGACCCGGGTCAAATCCTATCTCGATTACGGCGCCTTCACCCCGATACAGGTCGCCGCGACCGCGGCCTTGAACGGCCCGCAAGACTGCATCGGCGAGATCCGCGAGCGGTACAAGGCCCGCCGCGACGTGCTGGTCGATGGGCTCAGGCTCGCCGGCTGGGACATCCCGGCGCCGCAAGCGACGATGTTCGCCTGGGCGCCGGTGCCCGAGGAATTCAGGAACCTCGGCAGCCTCGCATTTTCCAAGCTGCTGCTGGAGCGCGCCAATGTCGCGGTCTCGCCCGGCATCGGCTTCGGCGAGCACGGCGAGGGTTTCGTGCGCATCGCCCTCGTCGAGAACCGCCAGCGGCTGCGCCAGGCGACGCGCAACATCAAGACCTTCCTCGCCGGCCGCAACGACACCGCCGACCTGCGCCGCGCGCAAAGGATGCAGGCGGCGAAATAGCGCCCTCCGGCTCCGCCCGGTCACTTCCAAGCAGCGACTTGGCGTAAATACTGCCTTCGCCGCTCGGATCGTTCGTTTTATTCTATCATCGGTATAATCACCGCGGCCCGGGTTCGCCCTAGGATGGGAGGGTCACAATGAGCGACACGGGGGGATCGACGCCGCCGGAACAACCTTCCCTCACCCCGCCACAGGAGGCGTTGGCACAAAGGCCGGGAAACGAAGCTGACGTAACCCCGGCGGCTGAGGCCGCGTCGGTGCCACGACCGGGGGATCGACGAGGTCATCTTCCGGCGCGACCTCAACGAAGTCTTCTTGCTGATCGATTTCATCTCCGGACGATCGGACAAAAATCTGGAGGACCTAAAAGTTCCCAAAATCGGTGGAGCCGATAAGGAAGTCATGACGGCCAGCGAAGTCGTCTCGGAAATTTCGAAGCTTGGTTATCCGCCCACCGAAAGGAGAGCAGAGAGGGCCCAAGGCGCGGCACTTCTGCTCATGGCAAAGGATCAGCTGACGGCTTTGGCCAGCCCCGCTCGCGGCTTAACGATTGGCTACACTGCGATGTTTCTCAGCAACATGAAGGACCTGAGGGAGGCGCAGCGCAGCGACGGCCCGACTATTGCTAACGATCGTCGTAGTGCGCCCAATGTAAGAAGCCCAAGGAATGCGCGCGTAACTTTAGCATTTGTTGCCTTCGGCACGTTGATTGGACATGTGAGAACGTTTAAGAGAATATTCAACGGCCTTATAGTATTGGCGTTTTTATGGCTCTTCTTGACGATCATCACGTATTGGGATGTGGCGCTCGGCCGATTGATTCTGCAGCGCCTCGATCAATCTGCCACGGCCGAGGCCACCCTCTTGAAGAAGGGCTTCAGCGTCACTCAGTGCGCCACCCCACCATCAGCCGATTGTGTGCAATGGACCGATGCACAAGCCGGTATAACCCGGGCGTACAAGGACTTGGACTATTTCGTGTTGTGCAAGAGCCGCTTTTGCGGGCTGCCAATCCATGTGCTCCGCTGGGGCTTTATGCTCTGCGGTATCGAGCACAATCTGAGGGCTGAAACCCGATCTGGTTTGGACGCGGGAACAGGGCCCAATACTCTCGATCAGTCTGTCGGCTCGGTGATAACAGTGTTCAGCACCTATATCCTATCGATGATGTTCGGCTTGCTTGGTACCTTGATCGCGGTCATCCGGGCGATCCAATACAAAATTCGCGACAGCTTGCTGGGTCCGCGCGACATGGTGGTAAGCCTCATCGGCTTGCCGATGGGGTTGATCGCGGGAGTCGCGGTCGGGTTGTTCTTCAGCCCGTCGGATGCGCAGGTTTCCAGCACAATTGGCAATGTCAGCCTGACCGCCAGCGGCTTGGGTTTTCTCGCCGGATATGGCGCGGAGGCCTTCTTCGCCTTCCTTGATGGGCTGTTGACCCGCGTGTTTCCAGCGAACGCCACCGGCAATGAGCCGGCGAAATAAGGAGTGCGGCAATCGTTGTCGTGGCGGCGAGGCCACGCCCGATATTTGACTTCGCGGGCGCGACTGCCTATGGTCCACGCCGCCCAAGGAAATCAGCCATGAAGATAGTCAATTCGCTGAAGACGTTGAAAAAGCGCGACAAGAACTGCCGCGTCGTGCGCCGCCGCGGCCGCGTCTTCGTGATCAACAAGGTGAACCCGCGCTTCAAGGCGCGCCAGGGCTAGTCCGCCCGCGGCCCCGCACGGCAAGGGGTCCTTCGTCATGCAGATGCCGACACCCGACGCGGGCGTGATCGCCCGCCGGCGCGAGATCGCCGCGGTGTTGCGCACGATCGTTCATCCCGATGCCGTCATCGAAGCCGCATCCGAGCGCCGGGCCTATGAGAGCGACGGGCTGACCGCCTACCGCCAGCCGCCGCTCGTCGCGGTACTGCCGTCAAGTGTCTCCGAGGTAGCTGCGGTGCTGCGCTATTGCAAAACGCAAGGCATCAAAATCGTGCCGCGCGGCGCCGGCACCTCGCTCTCAGGGGGCGCCCTGCCCTTGGCCGACGGCGTCTTGCTCGGCATGGCAAAATTCAACAAGATTGTTGAGATTGATTACCCAAACCGCTGCGCGGTGGTGAAGCCGGGGGTCACCAACCTCGCGATCAGTCAGGCGGTCGAGAGCGCCGGTTTTTATTACGCGCCCGACCCCTCGAGCCAGATTGCCTGCACGATCGGCGGCAATGTCGCCGAGAATTCGGGCGGCGTTCATTGCCTGAAATACGGCCTCACGACCAACAACCTGCTCGGCATCGAGATCGTCACGATCGAGGGCGAGGTGATCCGCCTCGGCGGCAAGCACTTCGACTCCGAGGGCTATGATTTGCTCGGGATCATGGCGGGCTCGGAAGGGCTGCTCGGAGTCGTCACCGAGGTCATTGTCCGCATCTTGAAGAAACCGCCGACCGCCCGCGCGCTGCTGGTCGGCTTTGCCAGCATCGAGGACGCCGGCGGTTGCGTCGCCGCGGTGATCGGCGCCGGCATCATCCCGGGCGGGATGGAGATGATGGACCGGCCGGCGATCCACGCCGCCGAGGCCTATGCCAAGGCCGGCTATCCGCTCGATGTCGAGGCGCTGCTGATCGTCGAACTCGACGGACCCGCCGCCGAGGTCGATCACCTGCTCGAGATCGTCGAGAAACTGGCGCGCGACAGCCGGGCGGTTTCGCTCAGGGTCAGCCGGGATGAGGCCGAGCGGTTGTCGTTCTGGGCCGGGCGCAAGGCGGCGTTCCCGGCGATCGGCCGGATCTCGCCCGATTATTACTGCATGGACGGGACGATCCCGCGCGGCCGGCTCGCTGAGGTGCTGATCGAGATTGGCGCACTATCCGTGCGCCATGGCCTGCGGGTCGCCAACGTGTTCCATGCCGGCGACGGCAACCTCCATCCGCTGATACTTTACGACGCCAACCAGCCCGGCGAGATCGAGCGGGCCGAGGCGTTCGGCGCCGATATCTTGCGGCTTTGCGTCGAGGTTGGCGGTGTGTTGACCGGCGAGCACGGGGTCGGCGTAGAGAAGCGCGATCTGATGGGCACGATGTTCGATGAAACCGACCTCGCCCACCAGGAACGCATCAAATGCGCGTTCGACCCGGATGGTCTGCTCAACCCCGGCAAGGTCTTTCCCGAATTGCATCGCTGCGCCGAATTGGGCCGCCTGCACGTCCACCACGGGGAGCTGCCGCATCCCGATCTGCCGCGGTTCTAGGCAGTCGTTATTGCGAGGCGCCGTGAGTCGCCGCCGCAATCTCGATGGGACTGAGCGCACTTGGCGTGAGATTGCTTCGCTCTGCTCGCAATGACATCGTGACCCGATGACCCGGTTTGTCCCGACCTCGATCGACGAATTGCGCGACGCGGTGGCGACCGCGCTCGCCGCCGAGGAGCCGGTCGAGCTGGTCGCCGGCGGCACCAAGCGCGGGCTCGGCCGGCCGCTGCAAACGCCGCATGTGCTCGACCTCAACCGGCTTTCGGGCATCCGCGATTACGCGCCCAGCGAGCTGGTGCTGACCGCCGGCGCGGCAACCCCGCTGACCACGATCGATCGGGCGCTCAACGGCGCGGGACAGATGCTGGCCTTCGAGCCGCCCGATTGGCGCGGCCTCTTGGGCCAGGTGCACGGCTCGCAGACTCTGGGCGGCGTCATCGCCTGCAACCTTTCGGGGCCGCGGCGGATCAAGGCGGGGGCGGCGCGCGACCATTTCCTCGGCTTCCATGCGGTGAGCGGCCGCGCCGAGGCCTTCAAAGCCGGCGGCAAGGTCGTCAAGAATGTCACCGGTTACGATCTGCCAAAGCTGGTGGCCGGCTCCTACGGCACGCTCGCCGCGCTCGCCGAGGTCACCGTCAAGGTGCTGCCGCGGCCCGAAACCGCCGCGACCGTGCTAGTCGGCGGGGTCGCGCCCGATGCTTCGGTCCAGGCGATGTCGGCTGCGCTCGGCTCGCCGCATGATGTCTCGGGTGCCGCCTATCTGCCGCCCGGCACGCCGCGGCGATCTTCGCTCCCGGCGAGCGGGACCGTCGCGGTCAGGGTTGAGGGCCATGCGCCGTCGGTCGCCTATCGTCGCGAGGCGCTGCTGCGCGAACTCGCGGCCTGGGGCGAGACGGCACAGCTCGGCGACGCCGAGACCGCCGCGCTGTGGCGCGATATCGCCAATGTCGCTCCGCTCGCCGGGCTCGCCGATCGCGCGGTCTGGCGCCTCTCGGTCGCACCCAGCCGCGGCGCCGAAGTGGCGCAGATGATCGCGCGGACGATCGATGCGGTGTGGTTTCTCGATTGGGGCGGCGGCCTTGTCTGGATCGCGGTGGTCGAGCCCGGCGATGCCGGCGCCTCGGTCATCCGCGGCGCGGTCGGCGGCCCCACGGGACATGGCGGCCACGCGACCTTGATCCGCGGCTCGCCGGGACTGCGCGCCGCGGTGCCGGTGTTCGAGCCGCAGCCGGCGCCGCTCGCCGCGCTGTCGCGCCGGGTCAAGGACGGCTTCGACCCGCGCCACCTCCTCAACCCCGGCCGCATGGTAGAGGGGGTCTGACGAAAAATGACGTCATTGCGAGCGCAGCGAAGCAGTCTCCTTCCGCCTTGGCCCTCTTCGGCGCGAGATTGCCGCGTCGCCTTCGGCTCCTCGCAATGACGGCATAATTTAGCGTGCAGACCGATTTCACCCCGGCCCAGCTGCTCGACCCCGATACCGCGGCGTCGGAAAAGATCCTGCGCGCCTGCGTCCATTGCGGGTTCTGCACCGCGACTTGCCCGACCTACGTCCTGCTGGGCGACGAGCTCGACAGCCCGCGCGGCCGCATCTACCTGATCAAGAACATGCTCGAACAGGGCGGCGCGGTGCCGGCGGAGACCGTGACCCATATCGACCGCTGCCTGTCGTGCCTCGCGTGCGTGACGACCTGCCCCAGTGGCGTCAACTACATGCACCTCGTCGATCACGGCCGCCGCCATATCGAGGCGCATTACCGCCGTCCGATCACCGAGCGCATCTTGCGCCGGCTGCTCGGCGCGGTGCTGACCCGGCCCACGCGGTTCCGCATGGCGCTGCAAGCGGCAAGGCTGGCGCGTCCGTTGGCGGGGCTGTTCTACGCCCGGCTGCGGGCGATGTTAGCGCTCGCGCCCCGTTCGCTGCCCAAGCCGTCACCGATGGACCGGCCGCAGACCTTCCCGGCCCAAGGCGCCAAGAAGATGCGCGTCGCGCTTCTCCCCGGCTGCGCGCAGCAGGTCCTGGCGCCCGAGATCAACGAGGCGACGGTTCGGCTGCTGACCCGGCATGGCTGCGAGGTCATCGTCGCCGAGGGCGGCGGCTGCTGCGGAGCGCTCACCCACCATCTCGGCCAGGAGGCGCCGGCGCTCGCATCGGCGAAGGCCAATATCGACGCCTGGGAGCGCGCGCTCGCCGCTGGCGGGCTCGATGCGATCGTCATCAACGCCTCGGGCTGCGGCACGATGATCAAGGATTACGGTTTCATGCTGCGCGAGGACCCGGCCTATGCCGACAAGGCCGCGCGGATCAGCGCGCTCGCCCGTGACATCTCCGAGGTGGCCGCCACGCTCGGCATCGAGCGGCGCACCGCCGAAGGCCGCGGACTGCGCGTCGCCTATCATTCCGCCTGCTCGCTGCAGCATGGCCAAGGTTTGCACCGCGAGCCCAAGGCGCTGCTGGCAAGCGCCGGCTACGACGTGGTCGACATCCCCGAGGCGCATCTCTGCTGCGGCTCTGCGGGCACCTACAATCTGCTGCAGCCCGAGCTGGCCGACGCGCTGCGCCAGCGCAAGCTGGCGAATATCGCGCTGAGCGGCGCTAATGTCGTCGCCACCGGCAATATCGGCTGCATCACCCAGCTCGCGCGCGGCGCATCGGTGCCGATCGTGCACCCGGTCGAGCTGCTGGATTGGGCGACCGGCGGGCCTATTCCCCCCGCCCTCGCCGCCACCGGACGAACGCCGGGATAACGATTGTCAGCGCCAGCGCGAAAAGGCCGATCAGCGTGGGCAAGACCCAATCGGCGGCGCCGCGCATCGCCCGCTCGCCGGCGGCGCCAAGCTCGACCGCCGCGACGGTCAGCGGCAGCTGCCCGAGCAGCGACCCCAGCGCGTAGTCGCCGAGCCGCAGTCGGGTCAGCCCCAGCGCATAATTGCTCAGGCTGTGCGGAATCACCGGCACCAGCCGGATCAACGTCACCATGCGCCAGCCGCCGCGCTCCGCGCGCTCGAGCAGCTTGGTAAAGCGGGTCCAGCGCGCGCGCTCGAAAAGCCCGGCATGGATATAGCGCGCGACAAGGAACCCGGCGACCGCGCCGACGACGCTGCCCAGCGCCGCCCACAGCAACCCCCACCAGCCGCCAAACACGATGCCCGCGGCAAACCCCAGCAGCGACCGCGGTACGAAGGTGAGGCTCGCGACAACATGCAAGGCGATGAACACCAGCGGCGCCGCCGGGTAGGAGCGGATCAGCTCGGCCAGCGCCAGCGGGTCGAGCGTGCCGCGCCAGCGCCACGCAGCGGCTATTCCGCCGACCACGAGCAGCACGACCAGGATCTGGCCGATGCGGCGTAAATTGCCCAGTGCCGGTGCCTCGGAGAGCTTCGCTTCGATCATGCCACCGGGTCGGAGGGCGCCTTCGCCGGGCGTGCGGGTGCCGGCTTCGTGCGCGCTTCGTCCTCAACCAGCCGGGTCAGCGATTGGCGGCGGCGCAGCCACATCACCCCGAAAAGATCGGTGATGCCGACAGCGAGCCGATCCAGCACCCCGTATTTCGACATCCCGCGTTCGCGCGGGCGATGGTTGACCGGCAGCGAGCGAACGATGCCGCCTTCGCGCAACACCAACGCCGGCAGGAAGCGGTGCATGTGGTCGAAATAGGGCAGGTCGAGGAACAGCGCGCGGGGGAACAGCTTCAACCCGCAACCGGTGTCGGGCGTGTCGTCGTGCAGCATCGCCCGGCGCACCGCATTGGCGATCTTCGAGGCCCAGCGCTTCGAGCGGCTGTCCTGGCGGCGCGCGCGCTGGCCGGCGATCAACAGCGGCGGGGCGGCCGGCGCCGCCTTGGCGATCTGCCACAGCGAGGGGATGTCGGCCGGGTCGTTCTGGCCATCGCCGTCGAGCGTCGCGATCCACCGGGCACGCGCCGCCTTGACGCCACTCTTGATCGCCGCGCTCTGGCCGCAGCTTTTGGCGTGGCGGATCAGGCGCAGCCGAGGGTTCGCCGCCTGCAGCCGCGCGATCTCCACGGCGGTCGCATCGGTGCTGCCGTCATCGACATAGACGATCTCGTAGTCGACGCCGCTCGGGTCGAGCGCCGCACCGATCTCGGCGATGAGCGGAGCGATGTTGCCAGCCTCGTTCTTGACCGGGATGACGATCGACAGGTCCATGCGATCAGATTTGCAGCTGCAGAAAGGCAATGCGTCCTTCGAGGCCTCGCAATGCGAGGCACCTGAGGATGAGGGAAACTTTTGATGGCACTAAGAAAATTCCTCATCCTGAGGAGGCGCGCAGCGCCGTCTCGAAGGACGCATATCCGTCATCCAGCTATGAACCGAGTCCAGGTTCAGCGCTATGCCGCCGCCAACGCCGCGGCGACACTCTTGTGGAAGTGCTGGAGGGCCGGCTCGTTGCGGCCGAAGGTGACCGCGTCCTGCGCGCCTGAGGCAAATCCGCGCTGCATCCCCTCGCAGGTCGGAAAATCCTCCCGCTCGACCGTCGCCATCAGGATGTCGAAGTTGCGATCCCAATGCGCCTTGGCCTTGGGATTACCGACCGGCTCGGGAATGTAGAGCGACACGTAGATCACCGCCTCGTCGACCTTGTCGCCCGGGAACATATGCCAGGTTTCGACGTGGTCACGCTGGAAGGTGAAGATCGTGTTCGGAAACAGCACGCAGATCACCACCGTGTGGTCGAGCACGTCCCACTGGTCCTCGGGGATGCCGCGCAATTGATCGAGGGTGCGCCGCGCCCCGATCAGCCGGTGGTTCGGCCCGAACGCGTCGAACGTTGCCCGGTTGCTGTAAAATAGTGGATCGACCGTGTTCGGGTGCAGATGCTGCAGGTGATAGGTCTCGCCAAACGTATCGACGCCGAGTTTCCAGTTCATCTTCCGCCGCAGAACGCGGGTCTCGTAGTGGTGATAGGTGTCGAGCCCGTAGGCCGCGAGGTCCGGCCCCAAGCCGCACAGCAGATCGTCGACGTCGAAATGCCCCTCGGGATCGGGCGACACCCAGATCATCCCGTATTTCTCGACGATCGGCAGCGGGCGGAGCCCGTGCGTCGCGCGCTCCGCCGCGGCGAAGGACGCTTCCTCGGGCCGCGCGATCAGCGCGCCGTCGAGCCCGTAGCACCAGCCGTGATAGGGGCAGCTGAAATCCTTTTTTCCGCTGCCCCTGCCTTCCGCGACGCGCGCGCCGCGATGGCGACAGACGTTGAGAAAGGCCCCCAGCTTCCCGTTCTCGTCGCGCGCCAGGAGGATCGGCACGCCCGAATAATCGTGCGTCATCCAGTCGCCGGGGTTCGGCAGCAGCGCCGACAGACCAACATTGAACGCACCGTTGCGGAAGAACAGCTCGCGCTCGCGTGCCGCCTGCTGCTCGCAGGTATAGCCGGCGACCGGGTTGCGGTAGACGCCGTCGGCCAGCGCTGTCGTGCGGTTCTTGAGGTGGCCGAGCAGCTTGCGTGCCTCGACGATCTGGTCTTCGCGCCGCATGAACCCACTCTCTCGTTCGCCCGCGTTTCGAAAAGAGAAATACCAGAAACCGCCGCGCCCCGGTCTATCAAATCGCGCTCACGTGCGAACCGCACCGGCCCGAGGCTGGCGCGGATGCGCCAGCGCACTTGATTAGTAGCGCAGCCGGTAATAGGCGAGACCGATCGCCTCGTGCAGCGCGTGGTAGCTTGCCTCCAGCGCGCCCGCGCTCGGCAGGTAATCGTCGATCCGGTCCCCCTCCTCGTAGGTCAGCGGCGCCGGAAACGGGATCGCGTGCAGCCCGACCCGCTCAAACGACCACAGCGCCCGCCGCATGTGCCAGGCATCGGTGACCAGCACCACATTCGTCACATGATCCGGTTGCAGCACCTTGGCGGTTAACGCCGCATTCTCGAAGGTCGAGCGCGACTTGTCCTCGATCCAGGTAACTGGAACCCGGAAATCGCCTTCGAGCGCGGCCTTCATCAGGCTGGCTTCGCTGACATGGGCGCCACCGACCCGGCCGCCACTGACCGCGACCTTCAAATTGAGTTGGCGATAGGCCTGAGCGGCAAGGTACACCCGGCCCAGCGACCGGGGGTCCAAGGTATCCGGTGCCTTGGCGCCGTTGCCCCGGTGAACCCCGCCGCCCAGCACGACAATCGCCTGGGCAGCGGAGAAATCGAGCTTTTCCGGCGTGTTGATTTCGACATCCTCGAGCATGCGCGCGGCGACGACCGGCAACGCCGCCAGGTACAACAGACTGGTGGCGATAATCGCGGCGGCGATCCCAACACGCGGATGCCACAAGCTCAGCCACGCCGCCACCGCACTTATGAGAATCAATACCGCCGGCGGGGTGAGGAACCCGGTAGAGATCAGGTCCGACATCTAAGATCGTCATTGCGAGGAGCCGAAGGCGACGCGGCAATCTCCGACCGCTGACGGCAAGACGGGAGGAGATTGCTTCGCGGCGCTCGCAATGACGGCTGCTTTATTTCCCGCGCACGTATTTCCGGCAGACCAGCCGCAGATGGTCGCGGAAATGCGGCCGCAGCTTGCGTGTCCATTCGGTGCCGGCGGCGCTCTTCCAGGCCGCGGTCGCCTGCACGTCGGGCGATTCGAGATGATAGAGCGCGACGTATTTGCGGTTGGCGCTGGTCGCGCGGAAGCGGCGGGCCATGATGACCCCGGGCACCGCGGCGAGCTGCGGGATGTGTTCGGTGTTGTACCACTCGTTGAACTCGGCCTCGAACGCGGGATCGCAATTCATCGCGTTGAGGAGGAAACCTTCGGCGCCCTCTGGCGCGATCTGATCGCCGGGCAGGATCTGCTCGCCCTCGAAGCGCATCAGCCGCTCATAGCGGCCGCCAAGCCGCTTCGACCACGGCGACAGATTGACCCCGCCGATCGCCTGGTAGCCGGGACGTTTCAGCACGTCGACGGTTTCGAGGTCATAGGTCGCGACCGAGATCTTGCGGTCGGTCGTGCCGATCCACCGCTGACAACGCAGGAACCCCGGGCAGGCGACGCGCTCCGGCAGGTGTTCCGTATCGTACCAATCGTGAAACTCGTCCTCGGCGGCGTTCGCCATGTTCATCGACGCAATGAGGATGCCCTTCGCCATCACCGGCTCCTTTCGAGTGGTCCGCCTACTCCAGCAGAGCGGGCGGCGGATTGCAACGCGGCGGCGACACCGCGCCGAGGGCAATGCCGGCGATGATCAGCGCCACGGCGATGCCGAGCGACAGCGTCGGCGCTTCGCCGAGCGTCACGGCGGAAGCGACGATCCCAATCACCGGCGCGGCGAGCAGACCCAATGAGGTCGTCACCGCCGGCAGATCGCGCGATGCGACAGCCGTGGCCCAGAACGCGAGGACAGTCCCTGGCAGCGCGCTGTAGAGCATCAGAGCGGCGAGGCTCGGCGTCCATTGGATCGGCCGCCAGCCATCGACGAGCGGCGCCATGATACCGAGCACGACCGCCGGCAGCGTCATCTCCCACGGGATCAGGTCGAACGGCGCCGCCTGCCACGAATGCGCGCGAATGTGCAGGATGCTGGCGGCCCACAGCAAAGCCGCGGCGAGCAGCACCGCGTTACCGAACAGCGCCTGCGGGCTGTGCCAATCGAACGCCAGCGGGTTGAACAGCACGGCGAGCCCGGTCAGACCCAGCACCACACCGAGCCCCCGGCGCGCGGTCAGCCGCTCGCCCAGGAACAAGGCCGCCCCTGGTGTAATCCACAGCGGCATCGTGTAGGCCAGCGCGATCGAGCGTCCGACCGGCACGAAGAGCAGACCGATGCTGACGAGCAACGCATAGCCGGTCATATGCAGCAGCGAGATGCTCAGCACCACCGGCACGTCCCTGCGGTCCGGCAGGCGCAACCGGCCCCGCGACGCGCCGAGCGCGAGCAGCACCGCGGCGGCAATACTGTTGCGGACGGCGACGGTCGTGGTCGGCGGGATGTGATAGAGGATCGCGCGGTTGACCGGCCAGCCAATGCCCCAAGCGGAAACAGCGGTTATCAGGCCCGCGAAGCCGGTGGCTCGCGGCGAAAGCGGGCTTCGCACGGTCGGAGGCGGACACGGCGCGACGCTAACCCTCGATCGGTCTGTTCGGAAGCTCCAGTTCGCGGCGCTGTGACAAACCAGTTCAGACGCCGCTATAGACCGGGATAACCGCGCCTCGGGTGACCCGGTTGTCGGGCGCGGCGAGGAACGCGATCAGCTCGGCGATCGAGGCCGGCGCGACCCATTTATGATGCGGCGCGTCGGGCATCGCCGCGCGGTTCGCCGCGGTGTCGAGGATCGACGGCGCGACCGCGTTGATCCAGATCTCCTCGGCGGCGACTTCCTCGGCGAGCGCCTGGGTCATCGCCGCGACCGCGCCTTTCGACGCGGTATAGGAGACCATGCCGGCGCCAAGTCTTGGCTCCAGCGCCGGCCGCGCCGCGACATTGACGATGCGCCCGCCCCTGGCGCCGCCGGGACCGGGCGCCGAGCGAGCGCGGATCGCGCCGATCGCCGCCCGCGAACACAAAAAACACGACAGCGTGTTCATCCGGAACTGCGCCTCGAAATCGGCGGCGCTGGTCTCGGTGACCGGCGCCATCGCAAACCCGCCAGCGAGATGGATCGAGCCCCACAGGGGCGGCAGGCTCGCATAGAACCGCGCAACCGCCGCTTCGTCGGCGAGCTCGACGCCCGAGGTCACATGGACCCCCGCATCACCGCGATGGGCATAGTGGTCGAGTTCGGCGGCGACGAGGTTGGTCACGTGGCACACCGCGCCGGCCGCGCGCAACGCCGCGACTACCGCGGTGCCAAGCGCGCCGGTCCCGCCGGTGACAACGACATGAGCTCCCGAGAATGCGACCATCGCCTACTCCCCTGTCAGCTCAGCGCGCCCTCGCTGACCGCGAGATCGTCGGCCCGCGCGGCGGCGACCGAGAGAATGATCTCGATCCCCTCGACGATCTGCTCCAGCGCCATCGACGGCGCGCCGGGAACCCGCGCCGCCTGCCCCGGCAGGTAAGGCAAATGCAGAAACCCGCCGCGAAAGCGATGTCCTCCCTTCGCGACCTCGTGCATCAGCCCGTAGAAGATGTGGTTGCACAGAAACGTCCCGGCGCTGTTCGACACCGCAGCCGGCAACCCGGCCTCGCGCAGTGCCGCGACCGCCGCCTTGATCGGCAGCGTCGCGAAATAGGCTGCCGGCCCACCGGCGACGGCCGGCCGGTCGATCGGCTGGTTGCCCTCATTGTCGGGGATGCGCGCGTCGTCGATGTTGATCGCGACCCGTTCCAGCGACAGTTCGGCACGACCACCGGCAAGCCCCGCGCATAGCACGATATCGGGCGCGGTGGCGGCGATCGCCTCTCTGAGCGCCGGCAACGCCGCGCCGTAGACGACCGGCAAGGATCGGGTCGCGATGTCGAGCACCCCCAACCGCGGCGGCAGGCGCCGCAACGCCTCGAATGAGGGGTTGACCCGGTCGCCGCCAAACGGTTCGAACCCGGTAACGAGCGCCTTCATCGCGATCTTCCGAATTGCCTATGCCGCCACGATCATCGGCGGCATCGTCTATCCGGTCAATCGACGACCACGCGGATGAGCTGGTCGGTCGAACGGCTGCGCGCGGTCTCGCAGAGCGCGGCACGGAAGATCGCCGCGATCGCGTCGTCGGGCACCGCGACCTTGACCTCGACCCCGGTGAACGCAGCGCGCATCGACGCGCGGCCCAGGCCTTTCATCGCCAGCACCGCGATGCGCACCGGATCCAGCTGCACCGGAGCCGGCGCCTGTGTCACCGCCGGCGGGTCGCCCAGCCATTGTGGACGGCTGCGCTTTTCGCGGCTTCGCCGCAGCCGCCGGCTCGCCGCGGCCACCTTGGAGAACGCCGCCTTGAACGCGTGATGGTGCACGGTCTCGTTGACGGTCTTCGCGCGCATCGCCACCCCCTTGTGGTGCGCTGGAAGGGCTAGCATGCGGAGATGACAGTTTTGCGACGCGACAAAACAAGGACACCACAAATAGACGCACAAAAATTGTAACATACCTCTGCTAGCGTTCCGGCGTTGCCCACCATCTGTGGAAGCGAATGTCCGGCGACGCCGCCTTGTTCTTCGGCCTGTGGCTGCAGAAGCCGCTGCAGATCGCCGCGATTACTCCGAGCAGTACCCGCCTCGCCGCCGTCATGGCGCGGCTGGTCGATCTCTCCCGATCGGGCCCGGTATTGGAACTGGGCGCCGGCACCGGCAGCCTGACCCGTGGCCTGCTGCGGCGGGGCTGCCCGCCGGAGCGGATCGTCGCGCTCGAGCGCGAGGCCCGGCTTGCGGAGATCTTGCGGCGGCAATTTCCCGGCGTCTCGACCATCGTCGGCGACGCGACCGCGCTTGAAGAGCACCTCGCGGAGCGCGGCATCGAACGGCTATGCGGGGTGGTGTCGAGCCTACCGATCAAATGGTTTTCCCTGTCCGGCCAGCGCGACGTAGTCGCGCCATGCCTCGCCCGGCTCGGGCCGGGCGGCAGATTTCTGCAGATGACCAACGCCTTTGCCTCGCCGATCGCGATCGGGCCGCTCGGGATCTCCGGCGCCCGTATCGCCTATGTCTGGCGAACCTGCCGCCGTCCCAGATCTGGGCCTACGCCTCCCAGGAGCACGCATGAACTATATGGAGCCCGCGGTCTACCGCTACCGCACGATCTGGCTCAGCGACATCCATCTCGGCACGCGTGGCTGCAAGGCCGAGTATCTGATCGACTTCCTGCGCCACAACGAGGCGGCGACGATCTACCTCGTCGGCGACATCGTCGATGGCTGGCGCCTCAGGAAATCGTGGTACTGGCCGCAGGCCCACAACGACGTCGTGCAAAAGCTGTTGCGCATGGTGCGCAAGGGCTCGCGCGTGATTTACGTGCCGGGCAATCACGACGAGTGGCTGCGCCCCTATACGCTGTTGCATTTCGGCGGGGTCGAGGTGCTCGACGAGGCGATCCATGAGACCGCCGACGGCCGCCGGCTGCTGGTCATCCATGGCGATATTTTCGACACCGTCGTCAAGCACGCGAAGTGGCTCGCCGCACTCGGCGACAACGCCTATACCGTGGCGCTCTCCGTCAACCGCTACTTCAATATACTGCGCCGGGTTCTCGGCTATGATTACTGGTCGCTGTCGGCCTATCTGAAGCTGCGGGTCAAGAACGCCGTCCAATATATCGGCTCGTTCGCCGAGGCGCTGAGCGACGAGGCGCGGCGGCGCGGCCTCGATGGCGTCGTCTGCGGCCATATCCACCATGCCGAGATTCGCGATCTCGGCGGCGTCCTCTACTGCAATGACGGCGATTGGGTCGAAAGCTGCACCGCGCTGGTCGAGCATTTCGACGGCAGGCTCGAGATCGTCAGCTGGACCGAGACGCGCGAGTTCGACCTGCTCAACCCCGAGCTGCCACTCTTCTCCGAGGAACCCGAGCGCCAGCCGGTCGAGGCTTAGACGCCGGCGCATGCGCATCGCCATCGTCACCGATGCCTGGCACCCGCAAGTCAACGGGGTGGTGCGCACCTTGTCGACGGTGCGGGACGGCCTTGTTGCCGCCGGGCATGAGCCGGTGGTGTTCGGCCCGGACCGCTATCGCACCCTGCCGTGCCCGGGATATTCAACCATCCGGTTGGCAATTGGCGCCGGCGGCGCGCTCGGCCGGCAGCTCGCCGAGTTCCGACCCCAAGCGGTGCACATCGCGACCGAAGGCCCGCTCGGCCTCGCCGCGCGCTCATTCTGCCTGGCGCAAGGCTGGCCGTTCACCACCGCGTACCACACCAGGTTCCCCGAGTATGTCCACGCCCGCTGCTTCCTGCCACTGGCGTGGAGCTACGCGGCGCTGCGCCGGTTCCACGCGCCGTCGCAAGGCGTGATGGTGGCGACCGAGACCGTGCGCCGCGAGCTTGCGGCACGCGGTTTCGAGCGCCTCGTCGCGTGGACGCGCGGCGTCGACACCGCACTGTTCCGCCCTGGTTGCGAACCGGCGGTCGAACTGCCGCGGCCTGTCTTCCTCTATATCGGCCGGGTCGCGGTCGAAAAAAATCTGCCCGCCTTCCTCGACCTCGACCTGCCAGGCTCGAAGCTGGTGGTCGGCGACGGCCCGCTGCTGCCGGCAATGAGGCGGCGCTATCCGAACGTGCATTTCGCCGGCGCGCAGTCGGGCGAAGCATTGGTGCGCCACTACGCCGCCGCCGACGCGATGGTGATGCCGAGCCGCACCGAGACCTTTGGCCTAGTGCTGCTCGAGGCGCTGGCGTGCGGCGTACCGGTCGCGGCGTACCCGTCGGCCGGCCCGAATGACGTGATCGGCGACAGTGGCGCCGGGGTCATCGACGAGGATCTCGGCGCCGCGGCCCAGGCCGCCTTGTCGATCCCGCGCGATCTCTGCATCGCGCACGCGAGACGCTTCAGCTGGCAAGCCTGCATCGACCAGTTTGTCGGCCACCTCGCGCGGATGTAGCAGTCCGGCTGTCACAAAACCGTCTTCCAAGTATCATCGGCGCTTCATCGGGCCTCACTACAGAGCGGGGCGTGACCAACACCATGTCGATCGGTGAGCGCGCGCTCGGCGCCAGCACGCGGCCGTTGCCGGTGACCCGGGGTCGGCCGCGTCGGCGCTGGTTGCCGGTCCTCGCGCTGCTGGCGCCGTCGCTCGTCTTCCTCGCGCTGTTCACCTACGGACCAGTGGTGCGGGTTATCGGGCAATCGCTGATCATCGGCCGGTTCGCCGGCGACGGCACTATCGGCTTCGGCAATTACCATCGCCTTTTTGCCGACCCGCATTTCGCCCGCGCCGCGCTGAACAACCTCGTCTACGCCGCCGGCACGATCGTCCCGAGCCTAGTCCTCGCCTTGGCCCTCGCCTTGGCGCTGCGCGAGACCAACCGGTTCACCGCGCTGCTGCGCACGTTTGTGGTGATGCCGCTGCTGATCCCGCTCGTCGCCGCGGCGGCGCTGTTCAGTTTCATCCTGCTGCCCGGCGAGGGCCTGCTCGACTTCTACCTCCACAAACTCGGGATCGGCATGGTCAATTGGCTCGGCGATCCGGACTACGCGCTCGGCGCGGTAATCGCGATCACGGTGTGGAAGAACACCGGCTATTACATGCTGTTCTTCCTCGCCGGGCTCGCCGGGGTGCCGCAGGACCTCGTCGACGCGGCGACGATTGACGGCGCCGGCACCTGGCGGCGGCTGCGCAGCATCGTGCTGCCGCTGTTGGGCCCGACCTTCGGCTTTGTCGTACCGATCGCGCTGCTCAACGCGCTGACCCAGGTTGACCACGTCGTGACGATGACCCAGGGCGGCCCGTCCGACGCGACCAGCCTCCTGCTCTATTACATTTACCAGCAGGCAGCGCAGAACAATGACACCGGGCTCGCTGCGGCGGCGACCGTGATCAGCGTCGCGGCGCTGTTGACGCTCACCCTGACCTCGTTCCGGCTGATCGAGCGCGGGGTCCATTATGAGAGTTGATGGCCGGCACCTAGCGCTCCTCGCGGCCAGCGCGGCGGCGCTCCTCTGGGCGGTCCCGTTCGCGTGGATGGCGGTCGCCTCGCTTCGCCCCGGCGTGCCGCCCGACATCGCCTCGCTGACCCCGGCGGGTCCGTTCAGCCTCGGCAATTTCGCGCTGGCCTGGACGAGCGGCGATTTTCCGCTCTGGTATCTCAATACGATTGTGATGTGCGGCGGCATCCTCGCGGTGCAGCTGGCCACCGTCAGCATGGCGGGCTATGCGTTCGCGCGGCTCAGCTTTCCGGGCCTCGACTTGATTTTCTCCGCCTTTCTGCTGCAGCTTTTGTTGATCCCGCCGCTGTTGATCGTGCCGAACCTCGCGACCCTGGTGTCGCTGCATCTCTACGACAGCCTGCTCGGCGTCATGGCACCCTATTTCGCCTCGGCCTTCGGCGTCTTCCTGATGCGCCAGACATTCCGCGCGATCCCACGCGATTTCGAGGAGGCGGCGATGCTCGATGGCGCCTCGATCCCGGTGCTGATCCGCCACGTGTTGCTGCCCTTGGCGCGGCCCGGCCTCGTCGCCTTCTCGATCGTCTCGGTGACCGCGCATTGGAACGAGTTTCTGTGGCCGCTGATGGCCCTGTCATCGCCCTCGCACCAGGTGCTGACCGTCGGGCTGGCCTCGTTTGCCTCAGGCGCCGAGGCGGGATCGGCGTGGGGCGTCGTCGCCGCCGGCACCTTCCTGGTCGCCGCGCCGCTCTTGATCTTGTTCCTGGTGTTCCAGCGGCGCTTCGTCTCGTCCTTTATCTTTTCCGGTATCAAATAAAAGGGGGCCGACCATGACCGAGATCACCCGGCGTACCGCGCTTGGCGCGGCGATCGCGATCCCCGCCGCGGCGGTGATCGCGCGCTCGGCTCTGGCCGCCGATCCGATCGAGATCGATCTGTTCTTTCCGGTGCCGGTGCAGGGCATGCTCGCCAACAAGATGAAAGAGCTGATCGATCGCTTCAACGCCGAGCAGGGCGCGATCAAGGCGACCGCGGTCTATACCGGCAGCTATGACGACACCAACCTCAAGACCCGCGCTGCGATCAAGGCCGGCAAGCCGCCCGCCGCGGTCATCATGTCGGCCAATTTCGTCCGCGAATACGTGATCAACGGCGATGTCGACCCGTTCGACCCGATTCTCGAGAAAGACGGCAAGACCCCGACCGAATTCTTCGACCAGTTCTGGCCGGCGCTGAAGGCCAACGCGATGATCGACGGCAAGGTCTACGGCATCCCCTATCAGAATTCGACGCCGCTGATGTACTACGCGGTCGATGCGTTCAAGGATGCCGGGCTCGACCCCGACAAGCCGCCCGAAACCTGGGCCGAGTGGATCGATGCGGCGAAAAAGCTGACCAAGCCCACTGGCGAGCGCTGGGGGATCAATTTTCCCGCCACCTACGATTACTGCGGCTGGCTCACCAGCGCGTTCGTGATGCAGAACGGCGGGCAGTACTACAACCGCGATTACGGCGGCGAGGTTTACTACAACGCGCCGTCGACGCTGGGCGCGCTGACGATGCTCGACACGCTGGTCAACAAGGCAAAGGTGATGCCGCCTGGGGTCAGCGATGCCAATACCTGCACCAGCGCGTTCTTCGCCGGCCGCCTCGGCATGATGCTGCTATCAACCGGATCGTTGAGTTTTGTCCGCGACAACATGAAATCGCCCTACAAGGTGGCGTTCTTGCCAAAGAGCGTGCGCAACGCCGCGCCGATCGGCGGCGCCTCGCTGATCCTGCCGAAGGGCAACACGCCCGAGCGCCAGGCCGCGGCCTGGACCTTGATCAGCTGGCTCACCAGCCCTGAGACCGCCGGCGAATGGAGCCGCTTCACCGGGTATTTCGCGCCGCGCAAGGCAGCCTACGATCTGCCCGAGATGCAGAAATTCCTGGCCGAGCATCCTGACGCGAAGATCGCGCTCGATCAGCTGAAATACGCGGTGCCGTGGTTCGACACGTTCAACACCGTCGCGGTCCGCAAGGCGATGGAGGATCAGGTCCAGGCGATCCTCTCAGGCAAAGTCGCGCCGGCCGACGCGGTCGCCGCAGCGCAAAAATCGGCCGACGAGCTGCTGCGCCCCTACGTCGAGCAGACCGCGCTGAAGGTGATTGGATAGCCTCATCGCTATCCAATCATCCCGGCGCAGGCCGGGACCCATCTGTCCGAGGCTGGGCCGCTGAAAAATGGGTTCCGGCCTTCGCGGGGGATGGTGCGGTGTTGGAGCCGCAGTCGCGCGTTACACCGCGTAGTAATGGTTCTCGAGCAGCAGGCAGCCGCCGTTTGACTTGAACGGTCCATGCGCCGCGCCGGGCGGGCGGCAGGCGTAGGTGCCGGCGGAGAAATTTTCGCCACCCTTCCCGTCGGAATCGTTGCCGACGGTCAGGTCGCCCTCGACCAGGTACACCTCTTCCCAATAGTCATGGACAAAGGGCGCGGTCGTGTAGACCCCCGGCTGAAACCGCAGGAGTCGAGTGCGGCTGCCGGTCTTGCCGCGCTCGTCGAGCATGCCGGCAAGGATCTTCTGCTCGATGCCGGAGGGATAACCCTCGGGCGTTTCCCATCCCGTGCTCATGTCGACACGGCGGAATTCAAGATGCGGCTTGTTGATCGGCATGGGCGGGCTCCTCCAGCCCCCAGCATCTAGCGCGTCCCGCGCGGGCCGGCAATCCGCCTGGTTTCGGGTTCCGGGCAAGCCGGCGGGCTGCTAGGCTCGATCCCGCGCCGCCAACTGGCACGAACAATGCTGGATGGGTGCGACGAACGGGGAGGCCTGCGATGCTGTCACGCCGATACCTTGCCTTGGCCGCCGCGGGCGCGCCGGTGCTGCTCGCCAGCGAGGCGCGGGCGCAAAATGCGCCGCAATCGACGCTCGACCGGATCAAGGAAACCAAGACGCTGCGCATCGCCGCGCTCCCGGGCGAGGCGCCCTATTTCAACAAGGATCTCGCCACCGGCGCCTGGTCGGGGATGTGCATCGACATGGCCAACGACATCGCGAAGGTGTTCGACGGCAAGGTCGAATACATCGAATCGACCTATGGCAACTCGGTGCTCGATCTGCAGTCGGACAAGATCGACCTGGCGTTTTCGCTGAACCCCACGCCGCTGCGGGCTCTGGTCATCGGCTTCACCCACCCGTTCTACCTGCACGGTTTCGGCATGGTCGGGAAGAAGGGGTTCAAGGCCTCGACCTGGACCGAGCTCGACAAGCCCGCGGTCAGGATCGCGGTCGATATCGGCTCGGTCCACGAATTGTCGGCCCGCCGCTTCGCCAGCCACGCCACCATCATGGCGTTCAAATCGCGCGACGAATGCATCCTCGCGGTACAGTCCGGCCGTGCCGATTGCGTGATCCTCGCGGTCAATCTCGGCCTGACCGCGGTCAAGAAGAACCCCGAGCTCGGCGAATTCCAAATGCTGCACCATCCCGAGGTCAAGCTGCCGACGTGCATGGGCATCCGCATGGAGGCGGACCGGCGCTGGCAAGATTTCCTCAACGCCTGGGTCGATTTCAACCGCGGCACCCAGCAGATCCGCGAGTGGCTTTATGCCGGCTTGGCGATTAACGGCGTCAAGCCGGAGGATGTCCCATCCGATGTGGAACTGTAAGCGACAAGGCCGTCGTCACCGCGCCGCCTAGGCTGCGATGAACCACGCCGCCTACGCCTGGGATTTCTCGTTTCTCTGGCACTACCGCATCCTGATCCTGTGGGGGCTCGGCGTCACGATCGCCTACACGATCGGAACGATCCTGTTGGGCTTCGCACTCGGGCTCGTCGTAGGGTTGTTTCGCCTCTCGCGCAGCAGGCTCTTGACGCTGCCGCTCGTCGCCTATGTCGAGATCTTCCGCTGCACGCCGCTGCTGGTGCAGATCATCTGGTTCTATTACGCGCTGCCGGTGGTGCTGGGGATCGACATCCCGGCGACCGCCGCGGCGACGCTGGTGCTGTCGCTCTACACCGGGGCGTTTTACGCCGAGATCGTACGCGGCGGCGTCGAGTCGATGGAACGCGGGCAATGGGACGCGGCGCGCGCCGTCGGCCTCAAGCAGCTTCAGGCGTTGCGTCTGGTGATCCTGCCGCAGGCCTTCCGCCGGATGATCCCGCCGTTCATGAACCAATCGATCATCCAGCTGAAGAACACCTCGCTGGTATCGACCATCGCGGTCGCCGACCTGCTCTATCAGGGAGAGATGATCACCGCTGCGACCTATCGGCCGCTCGAGGTCTACACGATGGTCGCGGTGCTGTATTTTGCGGTGCTGTTTCCGCTGACCGTGGCGGCGCAATACGTCGAGCGCCGGCTTGCCCGCAAGGATTGACGGGCCGAACGCCCTATTTCTGCGGCGGAGCGGAGACCGGCTGATCGACGACCCGGGTGACTTCCGGCAACCGGTCGATCACCTTCTGGGTGACCAGGAAGGTGAAGTCGAGCGTCGCGAGCCCGACCGCGAAGATCAGCAGGATGACGTTGAGGTCGGCGGCGACCTTGTCGACCCGTTGTATTAGCTGGCGTGTCCAGCGGACGTTTTTCTGAGTTACGCGCATTTTCCGTTTCGGTCGATTCGCACCGGCGAAACCCGACCGCCCCACTCTCGTTTAAGCCTCGACGACCGCGCCAACCGAACTGGCGCCACCGTCGCTTAACCAAATAGCGTTCTATGCTGCATTGCACAAACGCCGGTTCAACAGGTCAGCTATGCGTACCTAAATCCGCATTTCCCCAGACCTGTCACATATCCGCTACAAGCCTGTAAGCGGAGCACGCACCGCCAATCGCGGGCTTCTGTTTAAGGTTAATTGGTTACTGATTCGCTGTCGCGGCAAGGCGCTCACCGGCCTTCACATAAAATCCGCGGTCTTCCCACCTAGCGAATCTTTCCCCCCGATACCTCGTCGGCATCTGCGATAAATGACCGCAACAAGTTTGCAAAGCGAGCAACCGATACTCTGCGAGCGCATGGCCGGATATTTGGATCGTTGGTCCGTTTCCCAGCGTTATCGATTGCGCGGGGGCGCACGCAGGTTATAGAAAGCGGCCATCCTGGAAACAGCGCGGGCGTGGGGCGGGTTGACCGATCGGGGGTTGCGACAGGCGATGCGGGTTTCGGCACGCGGGAGCAGGCCGTCCGGACGGTTGGCGATAGGCCTTCGGCCGTTGGCGCTGCTGGCGCTTCTCGCTGCCGGCGCGACGCATCCGAATCCCGCTTCCGCCGATGTTCGCCAACTCGTCTACGACGTCAAGCATTCGGTCTTTGGCGAGATCGGCAGCTACACCAATGTGATCGAAGCGAGCGGCGCGATCATCACGATCAAGACGACGGCGCACTTCCTGGTGACGGCGCTGGGGGTCGGCCTGCATCGCGAGGACGCGTCCCGCACCGAGCAATGGCAGGGCGACCGGCTCGTCTTCTTCCACGGGATCACCAAGAAGAACGGCGACACGACCGAGGTTCAGGGAAAGGCCGACGGCAACAATTTCGTAATTTTGGGACCGCTTGGCACGATCACCGCGCCGGGGTCGGTCAAGCCGGCCAACCCCTGGTCGTCGCGCAGCCTCGATTCGACGTCGATGATGCGGGTCGATACCGGCAAAGTCGAGCAGGTCAAGGTCAGCGGCGGCAATCAGACCGATGTAACGGTCGATGGCGCCAGCATCCCGGCGCGCGAATATGAAATCAACGGCTCGACCCATTATAAAATATGGATCGATGAACACGATATTCCGGTAAAGTTCATGGTTGACGACGACAGCGGCCAAGTTACCTTCACGCTCAAGAAGTAAGTCGCCATTGCCCGTTGGGTCCGTTGCTCCGAGGAAAAGCCCAATCGATGAGCAGCCAGACGACCAGCGTAACCACGGCTTCCGCCCCGACGCAGCAGCATTGGACGCTCGACAGCATCGACTGGTCGGCGCTGCGGCACGAGGTGGTCGCGTCTAACGATGCGCTGTTCTATCTGATCGCCGGCGCCTCGTTCGTCGAGGCGACAACCGATCTCTATACGCAGAATCTGATCGATTATTTCTCGGACGATGCCGAGATCACCGAGTGGCTCCAGACCCACTGGCTGCCCGAGGAATTGCAACACGGCAGGGCACTGCGCCACTACGTGCAGCTCGCCTGGCCCGATTTCGATTGGGATGGCGTCTACGAGCGGTTTCAGCCTGAATTTGCCGCGCAATGTGCCGAGGACGGGATGGAGCCGACCCGCAGCCGCGAGATGGCGTCACGCTGCATCGTCGAGATGGGGACATCGGGCTATTACCGCATGCTGAGCCGGATGACCGACGAACCGGTCCTGACCGAACTCGCCCGGCGCATCTCCGATGACGAGATCCAGCACTACAAACACTTCTACCGCTATCTGAAAAAGTACCAGCGCGAGGAGGGGCAACGCCGCGGCGGCATCGTCGGCGCGCTGTGGAACCGCCTGCGGATGATCGACGGCGAGGACAGCCGGATCGCGATGCGCCACATCTATCAGGCGCGCAACCACGGCCGCATGCTCGATCGACGGGTGCTCAAGAGCATGCGGCGCAGTTGGCGAGCGTTGATCCAGCCGAATTTCCCGCATCGCATGTGCGTGCAGATGCTGTTGAAGCCGCTGGGCCTCGGCCCGCGCGCGCACCGATTGGTGATGCCGCTCTGCGAGGCGATCGCACGTCGCGTGGTGCCCTAGGCGCGATCGATTCGCGCGGCGTAGCAACCCGGCGCCGCGAAGTGAACATGCAGATAAGCGGCGCGCGGGTCGGCAAGGCGCCGCTCGATCGCCGCTTCGAGTTCGCGTCCGTCGACCAGCTCATGGCCGATCATCATCGCATTTGGGTCAAAGGCGCGAACCGCCAGGGTGCGGATGCGAAGCTGCTCGGGCACGTCGTCGATCCGGTCGAACATTTCTTCGCCTTCGCGGACGTAGATCGCAAAGCGCATGCGATAGGGCGACTCGACCGGGTGATGCTCGTAATTGAGCAGGATCAGCTCGTCGCCGGGCTGCGCGTCGGTGAGGCTCACCCGGCACGGATAACCCGGAATGCGATCGTCCGCGATTTGGCGCACCGCCCCCCGCGCGGCCAGCGCTTTGTCGGATAGGGCAAAAAGCGGCGCGAACGGCTCGGCCGACAGCCCGGTAATGCGAAAACTCATGACGTGCTCCTCATGTGGCGGCGATCAACATGAGGTCTGGGACAACCGCGATCTATCCGTTTATTGCGGTCTCTTCCGGCAGCGTTGCTTAGTGCGCGGCGTCCCAGGTCGTGGCCCAGCCGGTATCGACAACGAGCGGCACGGTGAGCTCGCAGCGCGGCTGGCACGCGCGCTCCATGACGTCCTTGACCAGCGACGCGGTTGCCGGCAGCTCGGCTTCCGGCACCTCGAACAGCAGCTCGTCATGGACCTGGAGGAGCATCCGCGCGCGCAGCCCGGCGGCCGTCAGCGCCGCGGGGATGCGGCCCATTGCCCGCTTGATGATGTCGGCGGCGGAGCCTTGCAGCGGCGCGTTGATCGCCTGGCGCTCGGCGCCCATGCGCTTCATTGGGTTGGGGTCGCGAATGCCGGGGATGAAGCATTTGCGGCCGAAGATCGTCTCGACATACCCGCTCGTGCGGCACTCGGCTTTGATCCGCTCCATGTAGCTGCGAATGCCCGGAAAGCGCTCGAAATAGAGGTCGATATAGGCTTTCGCCTCGGCCTGCGGCACGCCGATCTGGTTGCCGAGGCCGAACGCGCTGATGCCGTAGAGGATGCCGAAATTGATCGCCTTGGCGCGTCGCCTGGTCAGCGGGTCCATCTGGTCGAGCGGCACGTTGAAGACTTCGCTCGCGGTCGCGGCATGGATGTCGTGCCCGGCAAGGAACGCGTCCTTCAGCGCCGGGATGTCGGCGACATGGGCGGCGAGGCGCAGCTCGATCTGGCTGTAATCGGCCGACAATAAAAGATGGCCCGGCTCGGCGATAAAGGCCTGGCGGATCTTGCGGCCTTCCTCGGTGCGCACCGGGATGTTCTGCAGGTTCGGGTCGTTTGAGGAGAACCGCCCGGTCGTCGTCGCGGTCAGCGCGTAGGTGGTGTGGACGCGCTGGTCGCCCGGGTCGATCTCGTCGGCCAGCGCGTCAGCATAGGTCGATTTGAGCTTGGCCAGCTGGCGCCATTCGAGCACCCGCCCGGGCACCGGGTGCAGCGGCAGCAGCTGTTCGAGGATCGAGGCGTCGGTGCCGTAGGCGCCGGTCTTGCCCTTGCGTCCGCCGGGCAGGTTCAGCTTGTCGAACAGCACGTCGCCGAGCTGCTTCGGCGAGCCGATGTTGAATTCGCTGCCGACATCCCGGTAGATCGCGATTTCGATCTCCGCGATGCGCCGCGCGAAATCGGTCGACAGCTCGGTGAGCGCGCGGCGATCGACCTTGATCCCGGCCTGCTCCATCGCAGCGACCGCCGGCACCAGCGGCCGCTCGACGGTCTCGTACAGCGTCGCCATGTGCTCGGCGACGAGCCGCGCCTTCAAGACCGCGTGGAGGCGCAGGGCCGCGTCGGCCCGCTCGGCGGCGAAATCGCGCGCCGCCTCGGGCGCGACCTCGGCAAAGGAAATCTGGTTCCTGCCGGTGCCCACCAGCTCCTTGAGCGGCTTCAAATTATGTCCCGCGAGGCGGCCCAGCAAATCTTCGATGCCGTGGTCGAACTGGCCGCCATCGAGCACGTAGGACATCAGCATCGTGCAGTCATAGGGCGCGACGCAGATGCTCTGACCCAGCAACAGCCGCGCCGCGCCCTTCATGTCATGGCCGATCTTGAGCACACCGCGGTCTTCGAGAAGCGGCCTCAGCCGCTGCAGCACCGCATCGGCCGGCAGCGCGTTCGAGCCGGGCTCGGCGACGAAATCGAGGCTTGATTGCGCGCCCGGCACGCGGTGCGTCAGCGGCACGTAGGCAGCCAGACCCGGCCCAAGCGCCAGCGCGATCCCGGCCAGGCCCGGCGACGGGTGAAGCGCGACAAACCCGGCCTCCTCGGCCGCCTCGATCCAGTGGTCGAGGCCTTCGAGCGTGTCGATCAGCGCGTATTTGGCACCCTCGGCGAACGGCGCGATCTCGGGAACGACCGGCACGCTCGCCGTCGGCTCCTCGACGCTCGCCGGCTGGGCGCCCGCCAGGCGTTGCGCCATCCGCGCCCCGAGGGTGCGGAACTCCATGTCCTTGAGCCACGGCAGCAGCACGTTGGGGTCGATCGGCCGCACCGCGAGATCGGACAGCGGACAGGGCAGCGGCACATGGTCGTCGAGCTTGACCAATTCGCGCGACAGCCGCGCCTTGGCAGCGTGCTCGATCAGCGACTCGCGCCGCTTCGGCTGCTTGATCTCCGGCGCATGCTCGAGCAGCGTTTCGAGATCGCCATAAATGTTGATCAGCTCGGCCGCGGTCTTGACGCCGATGCCCGGCACGCCGGGCACATTATCGACGCTGTCGCCGCACAGCGCCTGGACCTCGATCACCTTGTCGGGGTCGACGCCGAATTTCTCGCGCACCTCGGCGTTGCCGATCGGCCGATTCTTGATCGGGTCGAGCATCGTCACCCGATCGCGCACCAGCTGCATCATGTCCTTGTCGGACGAGACGATGGTGACGATCGCGCCGGCCTCCTCGGCCTCGCGCGAATAGGTCGCGATCAAATCGTCGGCCTCGAAATCGGGCACGTCGATTTTGCAGACGCCAAACGCGTCGGTCGCGTCCCGCACGAGCTTGAATTGCGGGATCAGGTCGGGCGGCGTCTCCGCCCGGTTGGCCTTGTATTGGTCGTAGATCTGGTTGCGGAACGAGCTGCCCGAATGGTCGAAGACGACCGCGATATGGTCGGCATCGGTCTCGGACAGCAGCTTCGCCAGCATGTTGGAAAAGCCGAGCACGGCGCTCGTCGGTGTCCCGTCCGAGCGGGTCAGCGGCGGCAGCGCGTGATAGGCGCGGAAGATGAACCCCGAGCCGTCGATCAGGTAGACATGGCGCGGCGCCAGGGCCGAGCCGTCGCGCCCCAAGGCGGGGCGATGCTCGCCCAGGGCCTCAGCGGTGTCGTTCGGGGCGATGTCGTTCATGGCGCCTCGGTGTGGCGCTGCGGCGCTGCCGCATCTTCATGCGGCGCCATCCCGCGGTTGACGAAGACCCGCGAGCAATAGGGGCACTCGACTTGGCCCGAGGGCGCCAGGTTCAGATAGACCCGGGGATGACCCATCGGCCCGCCGCTGCCGCTGCAAGCGACGATCGTCTCGTCGGTTTCGACGGTTTCGAAAGGCGTCATCGGGCCATCCGGAAGATGTGGCGGCGGCGCGGGTTGACCGGTCGCCTGGGGGGATGATACCCGTTGGGCGGGGAGTTTCAATGTCCGGGTTTTTGCTTTTCGGCGACCGCCGCACGGTACTGTCTCTCCGCCGCTGGGCGCTGCGGAGCGCGTTGTGCGTCGTCGTGGCGGCCGCGCTCGCGAGCTGCGCGCCGGCGGGCGACGAGACGCCCGGCTTTCAGGTCGCCTCGATGCAGCCGGTGCAAACGCCCCTCCCGCATCCCGCGATCACCGAGGCCGCGTTCACGACGACCGACGCGCAGGCCCTGCCGCTGCGTAAATGGCTGCCGCAGGGCCAACCCAGGGCGGTGATCCTGGCGCTGCACGGGTTCAACGACTACAGCAACGCGTTCGACGCGCCGGCCAAGATCTGGGCCGCGCGCGGCATCGCCACCTACGCCTATGACCAGCGCGGCTTTGGCGGCGCGCCCGGGCGCGCCTTGTGGGCGGGCAGCGCGGCGCTGGCGACCGACGCGGTCACCGCGGCGACGATGCTGCGCGTGATGTATCCGGGGAAGCCGGTCTACCTGCTCGGCGAAAGCATGGGCGGCGCGGTGGCGATCCTCGCCGCGACCGGCGCCACCGGGATCCGCCCCGCCCCGGTCGACGGCGTCATCCTGTCGGCGCCGGCGGTGTGGACGCGGGAAGCGATGCAGTTCGCGCCGCGCCTGGCGCTGTGGGCGGGGGTGCGGATGTTTCCCGGCTGGGTGCTGACCGGCGAGAGCCTGCACATCCTCGCCTCCGACAACATCCCGATGCTCGAAGCGCTCGGCAAGGACCCGATGGTGATCAAGGGCGCGCGAGTCGACACGATCTATGGCCTCGTCGACCTGATGGACCGGACGACCGAGGCGGCGCCCAAGCTCGACGCGCCGCTCTTCCTGCTCTACGGCGCGCATGACGCGGTGATCCCGAGCGATCCGGTCCGCGAGTTCGTCGCCCAATTACCGCCGAACGACGCGGCGCGCGACCGCTTCGCCTATTACCAAAACGGCTACCACATGCTGCTGCGCGACCTTGAGGGACCGCAGGTCGCCGCCGACGTCGCCGCCTGGGCGCTCGACCGCGCCGCGGCGCTGCCCTCGCGCGCCGACGCCGCCGGCGCCACCCGCCCCTGGCCACCGATCCCGGCCGGCGGGTAAAGAAGGAATCGTGTCCAGCGGGGACGCCCCCCGAATTCGAAACTTGCCCCAATGCGAAAAATCGTGGGACCCCCTCTTGACCAATCCCGATCGATTGCTATATTTCGGTTAAATGAGATAATTGCGAATCTGATAAATCGATCGCGGCAACGCGATTGGCGTTAGGGAGCGTCTTGCGCCGGACGCCGCTTGGCGCTAATCACCGCGTCGGCGCGGACCCGTAGCTCAGCTGGATAGAGCGCTGCCCTCCGAAGGCAGAGGTCGTACGTTCGAATCGTATCGGGTCCGCCAATGATTCAATCTGCGCCAAAAGCGGCCTTATTAATCGAGATCGACGCTCTCCAGACGGACGTGCTGAGCCTGCGGGTGGTCGAAATCGTTTGACGCTTCGATGTCTAACACCGCTCCGGCTGCGGGTGTATCCCGCGCTTCTATGGCGAAGTGCTCGCGGAAATGTTCGGCCGACAGATGGCTCAGCGCGCCGAGCCAGATTTTGGCTCCGGTTACCTGGCGCGCACCGCTCGACCGCGCCAGGTCCTCCATGCGGTGTACGACATCGCGGACCAGGGCGGTCTCATGCATGTCGGTCGGCTCCTTCTGGCTGACGCGCGCCGGATATCCGGGAAAGTTCGACGAGGATGCGTTCCGCCACCCTGTCGGCGGCTTTCGCGACTGCCGGCGAAAACGGCGCCCCGATATCAAACCGCGATCCTTCGACGAGGTAGGCGATGAGATGGCTGGGCAGGCGGCCCAGGCTGCGCGCCAGCTCCACCGCCTCGGCGACGCCGAAAGCATGAGTGGAGCTGCACGCAAAGGCGACAGGTAGCGGCTCTCCGGTGAGATCGAGACGATGGATCCGGCCCGCCTGGCCGAGCGGCGCCGCCGCATCGACAACGATGACCGTGGAGAACCCGGCCCATTCCTGGATCAGCGCCAGGACATCGCCGCTGCATTCGAGGATGCGAACCCCTTCGGGAACCTCGCCGCGGAGGCGGCTTATGACTGCGGGGCCTAAGCCGTCGTCGCCGCGATCGCTGTTGCCGATTCCCGCGACGAGCACGCGCGGCCGGGCGCGGCCGCTCATGTCCGGTTGACCTGCAAGGTCAAAAAATGCGCCGCGCAGGAGATGCACGGATCGTGGTTGCGGATGCTCTGCTCGCAATTGGCCTTCATCGCGTCCTCGTCGAGATCGAGGCTTGCCGTCGCCACCTGGCGCAAATCCTCCTCGATCACGTCCTGGTTCTGCGCGGTCGGCGTCACCAGGCTTGCGTCGTCGATCGCGCCCTCGGCATTGAGCCGATAGCGGTGAAAGAGGACGCCGCGCGGCGCCTCAGTGCAGGCGTAGCCGACGCCCGCCCGCGGTTCGGCCGGAACGAAGGGCCGCGCCGGCCGCTCGTAGCCCTCGATCAGCCGCAGCGCCTCGCCGCAGGCATAGACCACCTCGACAGCGCGAACGAGGATGCTGCGGAACGGATTGCGGCAAACCGGGTCGAGACCGGCCTCGTCGGCAAGCGCGCGCACCTCGGCCGGCAGGCGGTCTCGGTTGAGCGCATAACGCGCCATCGCCCCGACGAGATAGGCGCCGCGCCGCTTCAGCACCGAATGCAGTGCCGTCGAATAGGGCACCTGACGCTCGAGAAACTCGGTTTCGTAATCGGCGGCGGCGATATCGAGACCAGCCGAGGAAACGATCCGCCCGCCATTCATCGGGTACTCATCCGCGTGCCGAAGCGCGACGAACTCGTAGTCGCGCGTGCATTCGGGAAACGGAAACGTCGCGGCCCAGCGCAATGTTTCGATCGCCAGGTCGCGCGCACGCTTGAGCGACTCTTCCACCGGCGCGAACTCGGCGCGGCTCGGCACCCGGTAGAACCCGCCGACCCGCACGTTCACCGGATGGATCGCGCGGCCACCGAGCAGGGTCAGCAAGTCGTTGCCGGCTTTTTTGAGCGCGAGCCCGCGCTCAACGGCGTCTTTGTGATCGCGCGCCATGGCCATGGCATCGGGATAGCCGAGGAAGTCCGGCGCATGCAGCATCACGATGTGCAGCGCATGGCTCTCGATCCATTCGCCGCAATAGAGCAGCCGGCGCAAGGCACGGATCGGCGCGTCGACCTCGATGCCGAGAGCATTCTCGATCGCATGCACGCCGCTCATCTGGTAGGCGATCGGGCAAATCCCGCAGATCCGCGCGACGATGTCGAGCACCTCGCCGAACCCTCGTCCCCGCAGCAACGCCTCGAAGAACCGTGGAGGTTCGAAGATGCTGAGGCGAACGCCGTCGACGATGCCGTCTCGAATGTCGATCTTGAGCGAGCTTTCGCCTTCGACCCGCGCGATGTAGTCGACTTTGACGGTCTTAGTCGCCATGGCTCTCTGCCTCCTTGCGGAACGCCTCGGCGGCGGCGTTGAAGGTCTGGAATACCCGGGCGATATCGCGACGCGCCATGCCGAGTGAGGCGAATTCGCGCGCGATCGCGGCGGTGTTCGCGCCGCCGACCGGTCCGAAGCAGCCATAGCAGCCGCGGTCATAAGATGGGCAGATCGCGCCGCACCCGGCGTGGGTCACCGGACCGAGGCAAGGCGTTCCGTGCGCGACCATGACGCAGACATTGCCCCGGCGCTTGCAGTCGATGCAGACGCTGTGTTCGGCGATCATCGGCTTGCGTCCGATTAGGAACGCCTTGATCACTTCGAGCAGCTGGCCCTTGTCGATCGGGCAGCCGCGCAGCTCGAAGTCCACCGGTACGTGCGCGCTGATGGCAGTCGAGGTCGCGAGCGTTTTCAGATATTCCGGGTGCGGATAGACTGCGGCTGCGAACTCCCGGACATCGGCGAAGTTGCGCAGCGCCTGGATCCCGCCGGCGGTGGCACAGGCGCCGATCGTCACCAGGCGGCGCGAGAGACGCCGCACCCGGAGGATGCGTGTCGCATCGGCGGGGGTCGTGATCGAGCCCTCCACCAGCGATAGGTCATAGGGTCCCGGCATCATTCGCCGTGACGCCTCGGGGAAATACGCGATGTCGAGCTTCCCCGCGACGGCGAGCAGCTCATCCTCGCAATCGAGCAGGCTGAGCTGGCAACCGTCGCACGATGCGAACTTCCACACCGCGAGCTTCGGCTTTCGCGCGGTTACCGCGGCCATGTCACAATTCCCGCACGGTCAGTAGCGGCTGGACGCGATCGTACCGCATGACGGCGCCGTCGCGGCACAATAGGGTCGGGCCGAACTGGCAGTGGCCGCACTGCCCGACCGCGCATTTCATGTTGCGCTCCAGCGAGAGATAGACCCGCTCCGGCGCGACGCCGGCGGCTTTAAGCGCGGTCGCGGTGAACCGCATCATGATTTCTGGGCCGCAGATCAGCGCCACGGTGTGATCAGGATCGAAGGTGGCGCGGCCGATCAGCTTGGTGACGACCCCGACATGGCCAAGCCAGATTCTGTCCGCATGGTCGACCGTCACCTCGATCTCGACATTGCGCTGGCGGCGCCAGGTTTCGATCTCGCGTGGGAACAGGATGTCCGCCGGGCTGCGGGTGCCGTACAGCACCGCGATGCGGCCGTAACGACTGCGCTCGGCCAAGAGCCGATAGATCGCCGGGCGCAGCGGCGCGAGCCCCAACCCGCCCGCGACGACAACGACGTCATTGCCTCGGCTCTCCGCGACCGGCCAGCTGGTGCCGTAAGGGCCGCGCAGCCCGAGCGCGGCGCCCGGCTTCAGGCGCGTTATCGCGTCCGACACCGCGCCGACGGCGCGGACCGTGTGGATCAATGGACCGGGCGCGTCCGGGTCGCCGCTGACGCTGACCGGGATTTCGCCGATGCCAAAGGCGTAGAGCATGTTGAACTGGCCGGGCTGGAACTTGAGACCGCCGGCATCGATCGCCAGGGTCCAGGTGTCGCGCGTTTCGCGGCGGCGTGCGCGGACACGCGCGACGAACGGCACCATTGACGACGCGCCGGCTATACCGCCGGGCAGCTCAGGCGTCAGAGCCGTAGACATCGAGCATCTGCAACTGCGCGGCGTGCAGGCGCTCGACCAGCATCGCCATAAAGCGCTTCATCATCTCGTAGCCGAAATCGTGGTTCTCCTCGGCTTTCTGGCGCAAACAGCGAGCGTCGATCGACACGGCGCGGGTCAACTCCAGCGCCTGCGCGTCGAAGATCCAGCGATAGGGCGGGACGAGCCACGATTCGCCGACGATTTCGCCGGCGTTGACGGTCAGGAAACGCAGCGGGCCGCGGCCGGGCGCCATCATTTCCAACGCCACCCGTCCGTGACGGATCAAAAAGAATTCGTCGGCCGGCTCGCCCTCGCGAAACAAATATTGGCCCGCGTCGAACCGCACGTTCCTGGCGCAGCCGCCGATCAGCTCGCAATGCTCCGGCGCCGAGCCGGCGAAGAACGGGTGCTCGCAAATCAGCCGATCGAGCCCGCGCACTTCCATGCTGTTAGCCTCCGGAGCTCGCCGCGGCCGCATCACCGCGAATTGCCGCGACCTCCTCGGTGATGTCGATCCCGACGGGGCACCAGGTGATGCAGCGGCCGCAACCGACGCATCCCGACGTACCGAACTGGTCCCACCAGGTCGATAATTTGTGGGTCATCCACTGTCGATAGCGCGAGCGCGGCGAGGCGCGCACGCTGCCGCCGTGCAGGTACGAGAAATCCATCGTGAAGCAGGAATCCCAATGCCGCACTCGCTCCGCCGTCGCTCCGTCGAGCGAAGTGACATCCTCGACGGTAATGCAGAAACAGGTCGGGCACACCATCGTGCAATTGCCGCACGTCAGGCAGCGCTCGGCGACCTCGTCCCAGCGGGGATGATTGAGATTGCGCCGCAGCAGTTCCGGCACTTCGTCCGCTTCCGGCATGGCGCGGCCCATCTGCGCCGCAGCGCCGGCGCTGATAGCGTCGGCTGCCGCTATTTCCGCTTGGGTCGCATCGCGATGCGACAGTTCATCGAAGACGGTGCGCCCGGCCTCGCTCCCCACCTCGACGACGAACCGGTGCTCGCCCTCGCCGATGATCTCGGTCAATGCCAGATCGTAGCCGCTTGCCGCTTTGGGGCCGGTATTCATCGAGGCGCAGAAGCAGGTGCCGCCGGGGTTGGCACAATTGACCGCGACGATGAAATTGTCCTCGCGGCGGGCGCGGTATTGCGGATCGGCATACGCGCCACCGAGCAGAACCCGGTCTTGGATCGCTATCGCCTGCAACTCGCAGGCCCGGACGCCGATCAAGGCGAGCCGCTCGGTCGACTGCGGTTCCGGCAGGACGCGCATGCCCTCTGCGGTGCGTTCGGCACGCCACAGACGCTGCGTTGGCGCATGCAGGAACTTCTTCCACGAATGTGGCCCCACCGCGTAGCCGAACAGTGCGTCATCGTCGCGGCGGGTCAGCCGGTAATGCCCGCCGTCCTGCTCGTCGGTCCAGCCGCGTGGCAGATCGGCGAGCGAGACGATATCGTCATAGACGATCGTCCGATCGCGCACCGTTGGGCCGAGAACCCGAAAGCCCTGGCGGCGCAGCACGTCGAGCAGCGCGTCGAGGCCATCACTCGTCAGGACGCTGTGTGGAACCGCGCTCATCGATGGCACCATGCTATCCGGTGACGGGGCGAGGGCTCATTACCCGCGAATTGTATCGCAGAACCCTCGGCGATGCTTGACCCAGGTCAAAGCGCGGGTGTCTACCGCCGCGTCTCGAGGTCCCGATTTCCATTAACCGTTGTGTAAAGCTGCTCCGCTATGAGCTTCCCTCGTGGTTCGCGAATGCCGCGAGGAATGTGATGGAAGAGCTGAAAGCCTCCGATCTGATGTCGGGCGAAGTCGTCACGATTTCGCCCAAAGCGACTGTCGTCGAAGCGGCGCGGCTAATGCTCGAACATCGCGTCAGCGGCCTTCCCGTGGTTGACGCTCAAGGTCAACTGGTCGGCGTGATCAGTGAGGGAGACATGCTGTGCCGGGCCGAGATCGGCGCCGAGTCGGTCGACGACTCTTTCTGGAGTCTCGAACTGGCGCGGCAATTTCTGAAAGCGCATGGCCGGTATGTCGAGGATGTCATGACTTCGAAGGTCGTCAGCGTGGACGAAAACACGCCATTGGCCGAAATCGCCCGCCTGTTGCAAGTGATGCGCCTCAAACGGGTCCCGGTCACGAACCATGGCGAGGTCGTCGGCATCGTCAGTCGCGCCGATGTCCTGCGGGTCTTGATAAGCGAGGCTGGCGGCGCGCCGATCGCTAGACAGAAATCGGCCTCTTTGGCAGTCGGGGTATGAATGCGGCTGGGCTCAACAGTCGAGGTAACATTCAAAGCGGGCTGTTTCAGTGGATCACTGTCTCTTTCGGCTGAGCATCCATGCGCCGGCGAGAATAGCGAGCGCCACCGCGCCGGCCACGACCGCCGGCCAGAGGGAGATAATCACGAGGGCGCCGGCGCCGGCCCAGGTTATCGACGACAGCGCCTCGGCGAAGGTGGCGATGCGCGATGAGACGTGACGTCGGCGAAATAAGCTGCGCTTGACCTGCGCACGGAACCAGAACTGGATCATCGTCGCCGACGCGCCGGCTACCGTGATGCCGAGAAGGGTGGCAGCGGCCAGCATCGGATCGGCGATCGCCAGAAGGATGACGATCGGTCCGAAGACCAGCCCGACGGCGCCCGCAACCGCCTCGGCCTTGGCGCGCCACACGCGGGTGGGCGTAACCGGGGCCGAGGCGATCAGATCTGGCGCATCTTCACCGGAAATCGCCAGCCAGGCGAGACCTCCGGCCAATTGTCCGGCCGCCATGATCAGCACCGGGACTAGCAGTGCCACGCTGTGGCCTTTGCCATAGAAGCTGCGCGCCAACAGAAAAAACGGCGGTAGTAGATAAAGCAGCTGCATCAGGCTCTGCGACATCAGCCACGGATCGCGCACCAGCAACGTCCATTCCTTGCGTCGCAGCGCTTGGCCCGGCGATTTCGGATGAAAGCTGGCCGCGCGTCCGTGTGAGGGGGGTGGGCTCTGAGCAACGCCACCGGCGGCAAGCGCAAGCTCGCCAAAACGCGGCGCACAAAAGCAGATCGCGCCGGCGAGCGCGAGCGCGCCGACGGCGAGGACCACGATCAACGCCGGCCCATTGCCCATCGCCGCATCTACCGGCAGCCACCAGAAGCTGCCGGTATCCGGAGCATGGTCGATCACCACCTGCGACTGAAAGAGCGCGACGCGCGACGGGGTGCCAACCGAGAGGATGGCGACGAACTGCACACCGATCACAAAGCTCGCGCCGATCACCGCGGCGACGATCTGAGCGACAAGCCGCGTCCGCTTGGGGCCGATGGCGCGGAACAGCGCGATCGTCAGCATGACCGAGATCGCCACAGCGGCCATGGCCAGCGCCGTGACGACAGCGTACGCGGCGAGCCAGCGTACCCCGCCCAACCAGGCGAGAACATTGATCGCGGGCGCTGAAAATGCCAGTGACATGGCCGCGATGCTTATCGCCATGGCTCCGATGCGCACCGCGCACAGCCGCCCCGCCGAGGCGGGCGAAGACAAAATCAGTTCGAGGTCGCCGCGGGCGTAAAACGCTCGCGTCACCGCCTCCATCGCCTGGGACAGCATCAGCGACCAATACAACAGCAAGATCCCTGCGAGGGTCACCAGCAAGCGCTTGTCGGGAGGCGAGGCCAAATCCGCTGAGCGTGTCAGTGTCAGGTACGCGAGCCCGTGCAAGAATATGACAAACGCGAGAAGCCCCAGCACCACCTTGTAGCCGCGTCTGCGACGGCCGCCGGACAACAGCCAAGCCCAATCTCGCCACGCCAGCCGCGCCTCGTGTTGCGCGAGCCAGGTGACCGTGCCGGCTTCGGTCATGCGGCAATGCTCTCCCGCGCCGTATCGGTTTCGACAAGAGCGAGGAATGTGTCCTCGAGGCTCGCGTGACCGGACCCGGCCTGTCGCCGCAGCTCCTCCAGCGTTCCTTCCGCGACGAGCCTGCCGGCGGACATCACGCCGATGCGGTCGGCCATCCGCTCGGCGACATCCAGAATGTGGGTCGTCATGATCACCGAACATCCTTGGGTGACGCGATCGCGCAGCACGTTCTTGACCAACCGCGCGGACGCGGCGTCAAGCCCGGTGAAGGGCTCGTCGAGGATGATCAGTCGCGGCTCGTGTACCAGCGCCCCCGCCAGCGCCACCTTCTGGCGCGTGCCTTTGGAAAGGCTCTCACAGCGTTCATTCGCATACGTCGCGAGACCAAGCCAGGCGATCAGATCACGCGCCCTCGCCTCCGCAATATCGCTGGCGACGCCCCACAGCCCCGCGACAAAATAAAGATATTCCAACGGCGTGAGACGGTCGTAGATCATCGGTTCGTCCGACAGCCAGGCCATGATCTGCTTGGCCGCGACCGGATCAGCCAACACGTCGATATCGAAAATCTTGATCGATCCGCGATCCGGCCTCAGTAGGCCCGTCGCCATCCGCAACGTGGTGGTTTTGCCGGCGCCATTCGGACCGAGCAGCGTATAAAATTCGCCGGCCCGCACCGCCAAATCCAATCCGTCAACCGCCAGCCGGTCGAATTGCTTGGCAAGCCCTCTGATTTCGAGGGCTAGGGAAGACAAAACCTGAGTCATTCGCGCCCCCGACCGTCGCTTGCTGTTCTGCTCGAACGCAGCTTAGGTCGGGGAGGTGCACCGAGGGTTAATGAACGATCGCGTCAGGGCGATCGTGGGGCTTGGGCTATCGTCCTCGAGTCCCAACCTAGCCAACCGTTTGGGGCCTAGGCTCAACACCGAATTGAATGGTGGCGTTCTGTCCCATCATTCGTTTGATGAGTGCCTCCGGCACGTTGGCACCCCGCAGTTGGTCGATCGCGTCCCAGGCGCTGGTCGCATCGTGGTGGGGGTAGCGTGAACCCCAGACGACTTTCGCGGCAAAATCCTGCGGCAGCTTTCGGATCAAGCGTTCCTCGGCATCAAAGCCGAGCATGACATTGCCGTGCTCCCACATCTCCTCAGGCTCGGTGCTGACCGGATAGTGGTGCAGCAGCGGGATTACCCGGGTCGACGCTTCCATCTTTTCGAGGACCTCCTGCATCCAGGAGGCTTTGCCATGGGCCACGACGACCTTCATCGCTGGATAGCGCTCCATGACTGTAAACCCGATCAGCGTCGACGCGACGAACATGTGGTTGTCGAGCCAAGGTGCCAGGATCGGGGCGACCGGATGCCCGAGCGGGGTGAAGTGAGCGAAGCTGGTGTTGCTCGCCGCCGCGCCGCCGGCAAACGGCCCCCCTCCCCCGCCGGGCACCGAGGGCTGCGCCAACCGATCCTTCATTTTCTCGATGAATTGGCCATGCGACGTCCATTCCGGGTTCCACAACCCCGGCGTCGCATGCACAGCCGCCGTCACGCCGAGCCGTTCCAGCTCCGCCCATAGCGGCTCGAAAAAGCTGTGGTTAAGATAGCGGTCCTCGACGAACGCCGGCCGGATGAAGACGGCGCGAAAGCACGGCAGGTGGGCCACCCGCTGTAATTCCTCCAGCGCGAAGTCCATGTTCTGCACCGGCAGTACCGCGGCTGCGAACAGCCTTTGCGGGGCAGCCCCGCAGAATTCCGCGATCCAATCGTTGTAGGCGCGCGCCAGCGCATAGGCGACATCGGGATCGTCGACCAGCGGGAACCCCTCGGCGAACCAGGTGGGGTACAAGAGCGTCTGGTCGATGCCCATGGCGTCCATGTCGGCGAGGCGAGCCTGGGGGTCGGAAGCACCCTCGGTCGCAGGATGTCGGATGCGCGGATCGAGATCGCCGATCGCGTCCCAGGTCATCCCGGGTCGCCACAACGCATGGCGCGGCAGATTGGGGTTCGTCGTATCGCGGAAGATCCGGCCGTTGATTTTCAGATACGAGCCGGTGCGACCCTCCTGGCGCCACAGCGCGTGCTTGCCGAGCGTGCGGTATTCCGGATCGAGGTACTTCTCCCACAGCGCCGGCGGCTCGACGACATGCGAGTCGCTGTCGAACACGGCAAAGTCTTTTGTCGTCATCGCGACACCTTGCATGCAGGTCGTTGCCTATTTCGCGGCGTCTTGCTCCGGTTTCGGCTGCCCGGCGAAATGGCGCTCGACGGCACTCGCCGCGGCGGCCTTGCGCTTGGCGCTGAACGCGTCGCGATTGGCGCGCATCCAATCCATCGATTGCGAGCGCCAGGCGCTGCGCTCCTCGAAGCGCGGCAGCACATAGCGGGCGAACAATTCGTAAGAGCGCTTGGTCGCCTCCCAATCGGCCCAGTCATGCGCGAGCATCAGGATGCAGCCAAAACCGCCGGTCTTGGTCCAGTAGTTCTCCAGCACGCGCAGCGCGTCGTCCGGCGTGCCGATCGCGCCGCGTCCGCTGTCGTTGATCTCTTCGATGCTCGGCAATCCGATCGCGGCGCCGCCTTCGGGGTTCACCGAATACGAATAGAGCTGCCATTTCTCAAAGCCGGCGCGGCAGTTCTCGACCGCCTTTTCGCGGGTCTCGGCGATGTGGAACGGCGCCATGATGCGATAGTTGGCGCGGTCCATGACGCGGCCCTGCGCCGCCGCCTCGGCATTGGCCAGTTGCCAGTTGTAGTCGAGCGCGTCGTAACCGTTCGGGCTGCCCGCCATGACGCACAGCATGCCGAGATCATAGCGTCCGGCAAGCTTGCCGCCGTAGGGGGTGACCGCGCTGGCGATCGCCAAATGCGGGCGCGGGTTTGAATAGGGGCGCAGGTGCAGCCGCGCCTCCCGCATCCTGTACCAATCGCTCTCCCGGGTGATGATCTCGCCGTCGAGCAGGCGGGTGATGATGTCGATCGCGTCGGCCATGCGATCGCGCTGGGTGTCGGGATCGATGCCGAGCATCATCGCATCCGACGGCAACAGGCCGGGGCCGAAGCCGAACATCGCCCGGCCGCGCGTCTGGTAGTCGAGCTGGACGATGCGGTCCGCGACCATGAAGGGGTGGTGGTAAGGCAGCGAGATGACCCCGGTGCCAAGCCGGATCTGCCGGGTTCGCTCGGCAGCGGTGGCGATGAACAGCTCCGGCTGACCGTAAATCTCATAACCGCCCGAATGGTGCTCGCCGATCCACGCCTCGGCGTAGTTGTGGATGTCGAGCCACTGCATCAGCTGGAAGTCGCGCTCCATGCACAGTAGCGGGTCTTCGTCGTTGGGATGGAACGGCGGCAGAAATATCCCGGCGCGCAATGTGCGGTACTGGCTCATCGTGCTGTTCCTTTGCCCAGGGGTCAGTTTTTGACCTGCGGTATGAGCTTTGCCCACCGGTCGAGGATCGGCTGAATCTCGTCTTCCTTGGCCGCCGGCAGGCGGACGGTCATCCGGGTGATGCCGAGATCGCGGTTGCGCTGCAAAACAGCCAGGTTCTCCGGAGCGCCGCCCAGCGTCACCGTCAGCGAGTTCGGGTCGCGGCCGGCTTCCTCGGCCATTTGCCGCCAGCGCGGCATGAACTCCTCGGGGCTGCCCGAACCGGCGCTCGGCGCCGCCGGCAATATCCCGTCGCCGTAGCGCGTCGCGCGACGCGCCGCGAGGCGAAAGGCGCCGCCGATGACGACCGGCGGGTGCGGCTTCTGCACCGGTTTGGGCCAGGTCTGCATCGGCGGGAAGTCGACGGTCTCTCCGTGATACTCGGCCGTGTCCTTGGCCCAGATCTCCTTCATCGCCTCGACCTGTTCGCGCATCTTCAACGTGCGGGTCTCGTAGACCGTGCCATGGTCTTCCATCTCCTCGGCGTTCCAGCCGCAGCCGATGCCGAACAGAAAACGGCCCTTCGAGATCTGGTCGAGCGAAGCGACCGATTTGGCGGTCTGGATCGTGTCGCGCTGGATCACCAGGCAGACTGCGGTCCCGAGCTTGAGGCGGGTGGTGACGCTCGCCGCCGCGCTCAGTGTGACGAAGGGGTCCATGACATCGAAGTACTGCTTCGTCAGCTCCGCCGCACCCAGCGGATGGGTGAAGCGGCGGGTTACCGGGATGTGAGAGTGCTCGGCCACCCATAGCGAATCGAAGCCGCGTTCTTCGAGCGCCATCGCCAGATCGGTCGGCGCCATCGAATAATCCGTGAAAAAGATCGCCGCACCGATTTCCATCGTCCTCCCCTTTTACGCGCCGAGACGTGTCGCCAGGACCGACGCGGGCCGCAGGCCGACGGCTTGTGCCGCCAAGGGCGTCAGCGCACCGGTCTCGCCGTTGATGCGGTACGACGCCAGGCGGCCGGATGCGGTGCCGACGGCGAAGACGAAACGGCCCTCGGGATCGAGGCAGAATGCGCTCGGGACGGCCTCGGTCGCGACCTGCCCGGCGGAGGTCAACTGCCCGCTGGTCGGGTCGACGGCAAACCCGGCGATGCTGTTATGGCCGCGGTTGCCGACATAAAGGAATTTTCCCGAAGGCGTCAGATGGATCTGCGAGCAAGTGTTCCGCGCGGCGAACCCGACCGGGAGAGTCGTGATCGTCTGCACGGCCGAGAGCGTGCCGGCCGACGGGTCCAGGCGATAAGCCGAGACGCTGCAGCCCTGCTCGTTGGAGAAATAGGCGATGTCGAGGCGGGGATGAAAGCAATAGTGCCGCGGGCCGGTAAGCTCAGGCTGCTCGACCCGCAACGGGGAATTGGCGGTCAGACGGCCGGTCTCGGCATCAAACCGGAATTGCATGATCACATTGGGGCCCGGGATGTTCTTCGGCGGTTCGAGCACGTTGTCCTGGACGCGCGAGATGTGCGGCACAAAGGCGAACCGGTTGGAGCGGTCCGTCGCGATCGCGTGGGCGCCGGTATCCGTCGCCAGCCAATCGTGCGAGGCGGAGCCCACCACGCCGTCCAATCCGAGGCGATACACCGCCGCGCCCCCACCTTGATAATAGGCGCACAGCACGTATTTGCCGGAGCGGTCGGGGGCCAAAAAAGTGGGCGCGTGTGGCTGAGCGGCCGTGCCTGCCAGCGTCAGCCCGCCGGTAGCGTGGTCGATCCGGAAGCTCGATATCGCCGGCTGGCCGCGAACGCCGACATAGAGCGTCTGCCGGTTGTTGCTGATCGCCATGACCGACGGGCCGCCGGCCACTGGTACCTCGGCATTCTTCGTCAGGTGGCCGGTATCAGCATCGATGGCGAAAACCGCAACTTTGTCTTCGTCTTGCAGGCCGACATAGAGCGCATACGGCATCTGCCATCCTCCCTCGATCGCTTGTCTGCGTACTGCGTAATCCGCTAGCGCCGGTAGACAGCAGCCTCCGGTTTCAGCGAGGCGCGGAC
>Ga0181530_10000161_pt1 | contig 82135 bp, 71 predicted proteins | sample PEATcosm2014_Bin_42_FD_119769 | JGI IMG/M metagenome (GOLD analysis project Ga0181530, IMG submission 119769) | Peatland microbial communities from MTU Mesocosm Facility, Houghton, MI, USA - PEATcosm2014_Bin10_60_metaG | ecosystem: Environmental > Terrestrial > Soil > Wetlands > Peat | place...
ATGCCCACGCGCTCAGACGCATCGCCCGACGCGCACGCTATCGCGTCAGCTCCCGCCACTGTCGCAATTGGTTCACCCATGCCGGCTATCCATGAACAACTCAGGCGATCCCTGGGGTTAGAACGAACAGATTCACTCCCAGGTTCTCCCTGCTGGCATGCAGCAGAATTTTCAGCGTATCAGGGTGACAGTTAGATTCCTCATCGATTACCACATGCCTGTTTGTCGCCAGAAACTCTATGCCTTGATCGCGAAAGAAGAATCCCGTCGCTGAGCCGACCAGTGTCCCCGCCTCATACATCTCGAACTTCGTTGTTGTGAAATTGATGTCTGAGATCTTCATCAAGTATTCCTTCTTCCATTTCCGAAGGGGAATGATGCCATCAGCCCTGTTCGTGCGAAGAGAAAGTTGTGTCCGGGAGCATAGGTAGATCACCCCATCCCGATCATCGCTCCCACGGCCCAGTCGTAGTCGACCACGTTCCCGTCCCACTCCGGCAGGTTGGTCTCCGCTCCCAGTTCCAGCCCCTGATCCGCCGCGCGCTCGCGCAGGAACACTACGGCATCCTCGACGATTTCGCGTGGCGGCTCCGGCGCAAGCGCCCGGCCGTCTGGCGCGGTGAAGGCCAGCGCGCCGTCGGCATCAAGCCCCACCCTCCAGCCGCCTTCGTGCACGAGGTGGTGGTGCGCGGTACACAATTGCACCAAGTTCGTCAGGCTCATCTGCCCGCCGTGGAGCCAGTGGCGCAGGTGGTGGCCGTGCAGGAAGCGCGTGTTGGTGCAGCCAGGAAAACGGCAGCCTCGGTCGCGCAGCGACAGGGCGCGGCGAATGGCGGGTGGAATTTGGCGGCTGCGGCGGCCGATGTTCAGCTGGTGGGCGCTGCCAGCGTCGCCAGACACGGCCACCAGGCCGCAGTCGCAGGCGATACGGCGAAACGTTTCCGCGGAAACGTGGGTTCCGTCGTCCAAGGTCGCGGCGAGGGCGCCGTCGGGCGCGAGCGGGTCCTGGTCAACGTGAATCATGACCTGGAAGCGCTCGCCGCCCGCGCCAGCGCTGGTGTTGCCGGCGAGGTAGCCCTCGGCAACTGCGACCATAGCGTCGGCGCGCGAAGGCCAAGGGGTGGACGTTTCCGCGGAAACGTCGTCGTGATCGCGGGCGGCGTTCTCTGTTGGTGCGGGGACGGCGGCGCTTGCGCCATGCCCGCTTCGCGAATGAGCAAGTCCAATTCGCGACCGCCTGCCTCGCCGTAGCGGCTCTCGATGACAATCGAAGCCTCGACAAGGCTGGCGGCCGAAAGCAAGCGAACGGAGTCTGCTTCGATGGCCGCCTCGATGCCAGGCGCCTCCGGCTCGTCGCTCAGTATGGCAATGAGTGCTGAGGTATCGATGACCATCAGCGGGGGAGTCCGACAGAATCGTATCCAAGGATCTCGTCCGCCGTTCGCTGGTCGAGCCTCGGAAGCGCTGCGCATCGCTTGCGGATCTCCTGCAACTGCCGGCGCAAGGAAGACGCGCGCCTGCCGCGCGCCTTCTGCCGGTCCAGGCGCTCGCGAAGGGCGTTGCGAATGGCGTCTGGAACGCTTTCACCGGTGTATGCGGCGATCTCGTACGCCAGTCTCTCGACTTCTTCGCTATTGATTGGTAGGGCCACGGTCGACCTTCTTCAGAATTTATCGCCAGAGGGCCGGCAGCGCAACGCCCGTTGAGGAAAGTGCCAGCGTGGCTCGTCAGCTTCAATGCCGCATCCCCAGCTGCGTCCTGTGGATCTGGCCAACGAGGGCGAGTACTTGGCTGGCCTGGCTCACTCGCCGCGTTTCATCGACGAGACCATCGCGCACGCCAAGGCGGTGGCCGGCCGAGCCGCGACCATTCTCTCGCGCGCTAAGCTCGACATCGCGGGACAGGTGGCCAAGGTCGATCCCGAGGGCTGCGTGGCCTGCGCCACCTGCGTGAAGGGAGTTCCATGATCGTTGCCAGTCCAAAATCCGTCACCGAGCTCAAGCAACTGATCGACCGCCATCAGAAAGTTCTCTTCGTCGGCTGCGGCAAATCGCAAGCTACAGGGCGACCCAGACCCTCCCCGATTCCACCTTCGTCGCATAGGTGCGGATAGCCCGCGTTTGGATGTGCTCCATCAGCATGCCGATGTTCGCGAGCAGACCCCCAAGCTTGGCAGGAGCGGGCTCGTTGCCCGTGTCGTGGGGGACGGGACCTGCAAGTGCCTCACCGGTCGCGATGTCGAACTGCACGCAATGCATGGGGCAGGTGAGGACGGTGCCCACGAGGGTTCCCATCTCGAGCGGCGCGTTCATGTGCCCGCACCGCCGTTCGACAGCGAAAAAGCGCCCCTCGCAGTTGCACACAACAATCTCGCGTCCCTCCAACTGAACGGTCTTCATGCCACCGGGAACGAGGTCCGCGGCATCAATGGCGGAGACGAAGCGTTCACCCACGTTTCACCTCCGAGGCGGGGATCTGCGGCAGCGAATCTGGATCCGTGACGTCCTTGTGGACGAAGAGGCCACACCAGCAGCGTTTCATGGCGTCGTAGTGGGTTCGATGAAATGGGATGCACGGACACACGAGCGTCATATTGTGCGCCCGTTCGCGAGTGATGGGCTGACATGGACAGAATGGAATACCGTGCTTCTGTTCGAGCAACACCTCCTGCTCCAGCAGGAAGTCCCTGAGATCCTCATCGGGAGTGAACTTGTAACCAAGGCGGTCGACCACCTTGGCAAAGAAATCGTGCAGGGCCTGCTTCCTCGTCTCTACCGCCATGGAAGCTTCCTCTCAAAGCCCGAGAAGCTCTTGGTAGCGCCCCGGGTTGTAGCCCATGACGACGGTTTCGCCTATGCGCACGAATGGAAACCCGTTCGCTCCGTGCGCATCCAGTTCGGCCATAATTCTCTCCTGAGTGGCCTCGTCCGCCAGGTCGTAGTCAATGAACTCGAACGGCACGCCATGCTGCTTGAAGAAGTTCTTGGTCTTCCTACACCAGGGGCAGGTCGACAGCGTGTACATGATGATGTTGGGCATCGCTTTCCCTTTCAGCCGAGATTGATGAACAGCTTGCCGTTCTCGCTTCGCACGGGGTAGACCGTCAGTCGTACTTCCGGCGCATCCAAGAACTCACCCGTGCGAACGTCGAAGCGCCAGTCGTGGCACGGGCAAATGAGGATCCCGGCGGCCAAGGAGCCGGTAAAGAGCGGGCACCCCATGTGCGCGCACGCGCCGGAGACCGCGTAGACCATTCCATCGACTCGCGCTATCACCACGTTGAGCCCCCGCGGATACGCGGGCTGCATGCCACCCTCGGGCAGCGAGGCATCGTCCATGACGGGGATCCACTCCGTCGTGGCCACTGTTGAACCACCTTGCATTCCTAGCTCCTTCGCGTTCCTGGCCAGAGTCCTCGGTCCTACTTCCCGAGCCCGATCTCCTTCAGGAACTCCTGATTGTCCCAGAAGAGGTACTCCGCATCCATCACGCCGTCGTTGTTCCAGTGGCCGATGGTCGCCATCCTGATCTTGTAGGCCTTCCCGGTCGGCGGGATGGTTTTGCCCTCTCCGATGGGCATGGGTTGTGTGAATGTTCCTTCCATGAAGCCGATGACGGCCGTCCAGTCGCGCTGCCCGAGTTTCACCGGGTGCTCCTTGATCCGCGTGTCGGGCGCCCAGACGAACATCGCCTTCAAATCCTCGATGTGCTTTTCGATGCCCTTGGTCGCGTGTCCATCAGGCCAGTACACCGTGATGTCCTGGGAGTGGCTGCGGTGAAGTTCCGCCCACTTCTGCCCGGTGAACACGTTGAAGTCGAGGTCATCGAAGATCTCGATGTGACCGCTGACCAGCTTCTGCTCCGCCTCGTACTTTTCGGCCGCGCCGCTCGTCGCGCAGCCAGCGGCAAGGCCGAGTCCCAGGGTGAAGATGACCGTGGGGATGGTTCTGGAATTGGTTGCCATGTGCGGTTCTCCTGGTGATTGCTGGGGTTCGCGAGGTTAGATGCTCTGCTGTGAGTGAACGTGCCGCGCACATGGATTCCACACGGCTCCGCTCCGAAAATGACCGCCGGACTCACCGAGGGGGCTGGCGGAGAAGCGCGGCCGCATGGCCCACGCTATGTGTCTGGCTGATCGGCTGCTGGCCAGGGATCGAGGCTACTACCGAGACTACTTCAAGCGGCTCCGCATGGTCGAACCCCAGGTGGGACGCTAGCAGTACCGGCGACGCGTAGCTTGCGAAGACTCGGTCGGGGGACTGAAACCCCTGGCTTCGAAGGTCTTGCTGTAGGCATTCGCCGGCAGGAACTCCCAGGGCAGGCGTGGACACGGCCGCCCGCCGCGAACAGGGCTTGACTCAGTCAGTTCGATCTCGGAGCATCTCAGGGTGATCCTGCACAGCGAATCTGCCGACGCCGGCCGTGGCTGGCCGGGCGACAATTCCCGTGTGCTCGATGGTCGCCTCCCCCATCCCTGGGTTCGCGGGGCGCGTTCATGAAGGTCTGTGTTGCTGGTCTCTGGCATCTTGGCTCGGTCACTGCCGCCTGTCTGGCCGATAGTGGCTGCGACGTGACGGGTCTCGATGAGGCGGGGGAGACCGTCGAGGCTTTGAACCGCGGGCAGGCGCCGCTGTATGAACCGGGACTCGACGAGTTGATTCGCAAAGGAATCGAAGCGGGCCGTCTGCGCTTCACCACCAACGCGGGGGAAGCCGTCAAGCACGCATCCGTGCTGTGGGTCGCGTTCGACACGCCGGTATCCGAGGACGACCATGCGGACGTCAACCATGTCGTGTCGCGGGTCGAGAAACTCTTTCCCTTGCTCGAACGGGGAACCCTGGTCGTCGTTTCGTCACAGCTTCCGGTCGGCTCGGTTGCTGCGCTTGAACGACGGTGTGGGCGCCAGGATATTTCGTTTGCGGCGTTGCCGGAGAATCTCCGCCTGGGCAAGGCCATCGAAGTGTTCAGCAAGCCTGACCGGGTTGTTGCGGGGGTGCGCGGCGACAGCGACCGCGCCAGGATTGCGACCTTGCTCGCGCCGCTGACTGACCGGATTGAATGGATGTCGGTTGAATCAGCGGAGATGACCAAGCACGCGATCAACGCTTTTCTGGCCACGTCCGTCGTCTTCATCAACGAGATCGCGACCATTTGCGAAGAGGTCGGCGCGGACGCCAAGGAGGTGGAACGCGGTTTGAAGTCGGAATCGCGCATCGGACCGCGGGCCTACCTGTCGCCCGGCGCGGCCTTTGCGGGTGGAACCCTGGCGCGGGACATCGCCTTTCTCGGCGAGGTGAGCAAGAAGGCCGGTCGACCATCGCCGCTCATCGCGTCGGTGAAGACCAGCAACGATCTGCACAAGGGCTGGACACGGCACAAACTGCAGACGCTTCTCGGGGATCTGCGCCATCGCACCGTGGGCGTGTGGGGGCTGACCTACAAACCGGGAACCGATACCTTGCGGCGCTCTGGCGCCGTCGAGCTTTGCCGTTGGCTTCACCAACAGGGAGCGCGCGTGGTTGCCCATGATCCCGCGGTCAAAGCGCTGCCCCAGGAACTGCAGTCGATCATCGAACTGCAGGGCTCACCCGCGGCAGCGGCGAGCAACGTCGACGCGCTGGTTGTCGCAACAGAATGGCCCGTGTATCGCGAGGTCGACCTCGACATTCGCGGTACGCTCACGGTGGTCGATGCAAACCGATTTCTCCGCGACAAGTTCGAGGGCCACGCGGCGGTCCGCTACGTTACCATCGGAAAAGGATCAGCATGACAGGCGTGCTGGCAGGCCGTGCTGCCATCATCACGGGCGCCAACCAGGGGCTGGGTCTGGCCATTGCCCAGGCCTACCTCAGCGTCGGGGCGAACTTGTTTCTTTGCGCGAGGGACGGCGGCAAACTGGCGGCAGCCGTCGACAGCCTGCGCGCCTGCGCGGCCCCAAAGCAGACGATCCTTGGCGAGGCGGCGGACGTCTCGCAGCCGGCAGACGTCGCGAGAGTGGTTGCCCACGCCACGGACGCACTGGGGACGGTGCAAATCCTGGTGAACAACGCCGGGATCTATGGGCCGCTGGGGCGCATCGAGGATATCGAGTGGAGCGACTGGCTGCGGGCCATCGAGATCAACCTGATGGGCTCGGTGCTGATGTGTCGGGCCGTCCTACCGCAATTCCGGGCGAACCGCTACGGCAAGATCGTTCAGCTCTCGGGCGGCGGGGCGACCAATCCGTTGCCGCGCATCAGCGCCTACGCGGCCTCGAAGGCGGCCATTGTCCGCTTCGCCGAGACGCTCGCCGAAGAGGCGCGCGACGATCACATCGACGTCAACTCTATTGCGCCAGGCCCGCTCAACACCCGCCTGCTCGATGAGGTGCTGGCTGCAGGGCCCGAGCGAGTGGGTGAGTCGTTCTACGCCAGGGCGGCCAAGCAAAAGCAGGAAGGCGGCGCCCCGGTCGAGCGTGGCGCTGCCCTGGCGGTGTTTCTGGCGTCAGCCGCCAGCGACGGGATCACCGGCAAGGTTCTCAGCGCGATCTGGGATCCGTGGGAGACCCTGCCGAGTCACTGGAACGATCTGAACAGCGACGTCTACACCCTGCGACGGGTGGTCCCCAAGGACCGTGGCTTTCCCTGGGGAGATAGATGACCGGGTTTTTCGGCTAGATGAACTCACATATGTACGCGGCCGGCTGGTCCGCGCGAATGTCAAATCCGGTCTTGGCGGGAACCTCGAAAGCGGTGCCTACCGGGTAGTGCTTCCACTGGCCGCCGGGCAGGCGCGCGGCCAGCTCGCCGCTGACCACGATCATGCGTTCGGCGCCGCCGGTGTCGAAGTGGAATTCCCCGGGTTGCACCACGCCCGCGGTGGCGCGGCGGCCGTTGCGCTCGAAGCCCAGACTTTGAACCTTGCCGTCGAAGTAAGTGTTGTGCTTGATCATGGCCGGGAGATTACGCGAAGATCACCCGATCTGTCGCCACTATTGAACAGAGTTGTCGATGCGCACTCCGCGATTGACCGGCGCAGTACACGCCCCCTATGATCGGGCCTGGGTCCGCTTGACCTGAGCCCTCCATGCCCTGCCTGCTTTCCATTGTGGTGCCGGTCTACAACGAGCAGCAAACCTTGCCGCGATTCCTGGAAAGAATGCGTGCGGCTCTGCTGCCCGTCACGCAGGACTACGAGATCATCTTCGCGGCGGATCCTTGCACCGACGGCACGGTCGATCTGATACGGCAGGAGCACGCGCGCGATCCACGGATCAAGCTGCTGGTGTTTTCGCGCCGCTTTGGCCAGCCTGCGGCCACCTTGGGTGGCCTGGCCTACGCCACCGGGCAGGCGGTGGTGGTGATCGACTGCGACCTGCAGGATCCCCCGCAGCTCATCGAGGAGATGGTGCGGCTGTGGCGCCAAGGCTACAAGGTGGTGGTTCCGCAACGCCGCTCGCGCCGGGGCGAGACGATGATCAAGCGCATCATCTCGTACGCCGGCTACTGGGCGATCAATCGCATTGCGACGGTGCCCATCCCGCGCAACACCGGGGATTTTCGTCTCATGGACCGGCGGGTGGTCGAGGAGATCGTCAAGCTCAAGGAGAGCCACGGCTTTCTGCGCGGGCTGACCAGCGTGGTGGGGTTCAAGGCGATTCTGCTGCCTTTCGATCGAGAAGCGCGCGCGGCGGGCGAGGGCAAGTACAATCGCCTCACCGGCAGTCTGCGCATCGGAATCAACGGCATCATCGCTTTTTCGGATGCGTTGCTCAGCATGATGATCGTGGCAGGATTCATCATGGCGGCCCTGGCCCTGCTGGCCGTGCCCGTGGTCGCCTACTTGAAGTCCAGGGGGCTTTACGTGTTCGTGCAGGGCCTGGCCACGACCTGTATCCTGATGCTGTTTCTGGGCGGTGTTCAGCTCATGAGCATGGGCGTGCTGGGTGCGTACATCGGTCGCATCTACGACGAGGCCAAGCAGCGGCCCAAGTTCATCGTCGAGGAATCGCTTGGGCTGTCCGGCCCGGTGGCAAACTTGAACCAGACAGCCACGGAACCATCGCGGGGCCCCCGAGGGGCGGTCCCGCAGGATGGCAGAGACTTCGGATGAAGTATCTTGTCACGGGATGCGCGGGATTCGTGGGCAGCAACCTCACTGACCGACTGCTGGCCGACGGTCACGAGGTGGTTGGGTACGACAACTTCTCTACCGGGCAGATGGCTTTCTTGTCGCAGGCTCTCGACCACAAGCGATTCCGGCTGGTGCGCGGGGATGTGCTGAACCTGGAGGAGTTGACTGCGGCCGTGGCCGGCGCGGATGTGGTGATGCACCTGGCGGCCAATGCGGACGTGCGCTTTGGAACCGAGCACCCGCGCTGGGATTTGGAGCAGAACACCATCGCGACATGGAACGTGCTCGAGTCCATGCGGCAGGGTGGCGTGAAGCAGATCGGATTCTCGTCGACGGGATCGATATACGGTGAGCCACGGGTATTCCCCACGCCCGAGGATGCACCCTTTCCCGTGCAGACCTCGCTGTATGGCGCGTCCAAGGCCGCGGGCGAGGCCTTGATTGCAGCCTACTGCGCTGGATTCGGAATGCGGGGCTGCATCTTCCGCTTCGTCTCGATCCTGGGTGAACGCTACTCGCACGGACATGTCTTCGACTTCTGCAAGCAACTCCGCGAGCACCCGGGCCAGTTGTACGTGCTGGGCGATGGTCGGCAGCGCAAGTCCTACCTCTACGTGCAGGACTGCGTGGACGCCATGCTCCTGGCCATGGACAGGTGCAGCGGCCCGGTCGATGTGTTCAATCTGGGCACGGACGAGTTCTGCACCGTCGACGATTCGATTGGCTGGATCACCGGCCATATGGGGTTGCGTCCCGCTCTGAGCTACGCGGGTGGCGAGCGTGGCTGGATTGGCGACAGTCCCTTCATCTTTCTCGACTGTGCCAAGATCCGGAAGCTGGGCTGGGCGCCCAAGCTCACCATCAAGCAAGGCATCGAACGCACCCTGCAGTTTCTGCGGGACAACCCATGGGTCCTGGATCGGAGATAGTCGTGAAGTTTGGGAGACAGAGATGAACGTGGGCATCGTGGGCTGTGGGCTGATCGGGCGCAAGCGCGCGCAGTCTTTGGGCGCCGGGAAACTGGTGGCGTGCTCGGACGCGGTTCTCGATCGCGCACAGGCGTTGGCGGCCGAACATGGCGCGCAGGCGGTGGCGGACTGGCGCGAGATGGTCACGCGGCCAGAGGTGCAGATGGTGGTGGTGGCGACCACCCACGACGGGCTGGCGCCGGTGACCCTGGCCGCGGTCGAGGCGGGCAAGCACGTGCTGGTCGAGAAGCCGGCCGCGCGTCGGGCGAGCGAGCTTGCCGCCGTAATCGAGGCGGCGCGCAGCCGTGGGGTGCTGGTGCGGGTGGGCTTCAACCATCGCTACCATCCAGCCCTGCGCAAGGCCCACGAGATGTTTGTCGCCGGAGCGGTGGGGCCGCTAATGTACCTGCGCGCGCGCTACGGGCACGGCGGCCGGGTGGGCTACCAGAAAGAATGGCGGGCGCGTCCCGAGGTTTCCGGCGGCGGCGAGCTGATCGATCAAGGCATGCACCTCATCGATCTGGCCCGGTGGTTTGCCGGGGAGTTCGTCCAGGTCGACGGACTGGCGGGCAACTGGTTCTGGGACATGCCGGTGGAGGACAATGCCTTCTTGTTGCTGCGAACCGCGGAGAAGAAGGTGGCCTTCATGCACTGCAGTTGTTCCGAGTGGAAGAACCTCTTCTCGTTCGAGGTGTTCGGGCGCGACGGAAAGCTGGAGGTGCAGGGACTGGGAGGCAGCTACGGGGTGGAGCGGCTGACCCACTACCGCATGCTGCCGGAAATGGGGCCGCCGGAGACCACGTCGTGGGATTACCCGCGCGCTGACGATTCCTGGGCGGCCGAGCTGGCGGATTTTTATCAGGACGTGGCCCTGGGCCGGTCGCCCGCGCCGGGACTTTCGGATGCCGCGGCCGCGCTCCGGGTGGTCGAACGGATCTACGAGGTGTCCCGATCATGATCATCGTCAGAAGCCCGTTGCGCATCACTCTGGGGGGCGGGGGCACGGACCTGCCGTCCTACTACCGCAACCACGGCGGCGCGCTCATCTCCGCCGCCATCGACAAGTACGTCTACGTTTCGGTGATCCGGCCCTTCACGCCCGGGATCTTCCTGAAGTACTCCAGTCTGGAACGGGTCGAGCGCGTGGATCAGGTGCAACACCCCATCATGCGCGAGACCCTGCGCATGATGTCGCCGGATCCCTGGCAGATCGAGATCACCACGCTGGCCGACATTCCCTCGGGCACCGGGCTGGGCTCCTCGGGGGCGTTCACCGCCGCGCTGGTGAAAGCCATCGGCGCCTACCAGAAGAAGCCGATGGAGACCGGCGAGATTGCTAGCCTGGCCTGCGAGATCGAGATCGACCGCCTGGCCTCGCCCGTGGGCAAGCAAGACCAGTATGTTTCGGCCTACGGCGGGATCACCAGCTTCCAGTTCCACCGCAACGATCAGGTGGACGTGGCCCCGCTCAAGCTGAGTCCCGCGACGCTCTTCGATCTCGAGGACAACCTGGCGCTCTTCTTCACCGGGTTCGATCGCAGTGCCAGTGTCATCCTGCAGGATCAGGATTTGCGCACGCGCAAGGACGACGCGGCGGTGATCGAGAATCTGCACTTCGTCAAGGAGCTCGGCCTGCGCAGCCAGCGCGCGCTGGAGGCGGGGCGCTGCGCGGAGCTGGGCGAGATCTTTCACGAGCACTGGGAGGTCAAGAAGCGCCGATCGGGCGCTATCTCCAATCCCAAGATCGATGCGTGGTACGCCCTGGCTCGCGCCAACGGCGCCATCGGCGGAAAACTCGTCGGGGCAGGGGGCGGGGGATTTTTGCTGTTTTACGCCGAGAATCGCCGGAAGCTGGCGCGGGCCATGGCCGACGCGGGGCTCGAAGAGTTGCGCTTCCGTTTCGATTTCGACGGCACGCGCATCCTGCTGCTGTGACGGTGGCCGAGCCCGGTCGGGCGGAGGTCGCCTCGCTTCACGCCTGGCTGGTGACCGAGAAATCGATCCAGCCGTTGGGCACGCTGACCTCGACCAGCTTGACCCGACAGCGGTCGCCCACGTCCAGCCCCTTTTCCCCCCGCACCACCTTGCCTTCCACCGCCGGACGGAACAGGCGGACCCAGGTGCCCTTGTCCGAGGCGCCGGTGACGATGGCCTCGAAGCTCTCGCCGATGCGGTCGGAGAGCAGGGCCGCACCCGCGGACTTGCGCACCTGGCGCTCGACCTTGTCGGCTTCGTTCTCACATTCGGTGCAGTGGGCTGCCAGCGCTGCGAGATCGCCGAGCCCGGGTTCAGCCGCGCCCGACAGCGCGGCCTTGAGCAGACGGTGGGTGACCAGATCGGGATAGCGCCGGTTGGGAGCGGTGGAATGGCTGTAGTCCCGCACGGCCAGGCCGAAATGCCCCAGCGGCGCCTGGCCCGACAGCTCCAGCACGTATTCGCCTCGACCCATGAGTTTCACCACGGTCAGTGACAGGTCGGGAAAGCGCAAGGGATCCTTCACCTTCCGTTCGGACAGGAAAGCGTTGAGCGCCTTGGCATCGGCGTCCTCCGGCAGTTTGCAGCCCAGGGCCGCCGCAGTCGCCACGATCCGTTGCCAGCGTTCCGGCGAGCGCACCACGCGCCGGAAAGTAGGAAGGCCCTTGCCGGTCAAGTAGCGGGTGGTGACGCCGTTGGCGGCCACCATGAGATCCTCGATCAGTTCCTGCGCCCGGTTCTGCGGCTCCGCCACCAGGTCCACCACGACATCGTTCTCGGTAACGGGCCGGGGCTGCAGCGTTTCCAGATCCAGCGCGCCCTGCTCGTGGCGCGCCTGCCGCAGGCGCTGGGCAGCGGCGTCCTGCACGCGAAGCTGTGCGTCCAGCCCTGGCACCTTCGCGGCGGCAGCCGGCAAGGGACCGTTGCCCTCCAGCCACGCGGCCACGGCGTTGTAGGTGAGCCGGGCCTGGTTGCGCACCCAGGCCCGGTACACGCGCGAATTCCCCACGCGGCCGTCGAGCCCTACCGCAAATTCAAACACGAAGGCGATGCGATCCTGGCCCTGGTTGAGTGAAGTGAGGTCGCACGAGAGCCGCTCGGGAAGCATGGGGAAGGTGCGGATTCCCGTGTACACCGAGGTGGTGTTCCGGCGCGCGTGCAGATCGAGCGGTGAATCGCGCGGCAGCAAGGCGTCCACATCGGCCACGCCCACCAGCAGTTTGATCAGGCCGCCAGGCAGGGTTTCCGACACCGAGACCTGATCCAGATCGCGCGAGTCGTCGTTGTCGATGGAACACCAGGCAAGCTGGGTCAAGTCGACGAGACCGTCGGAGGGATTCCGGGCCGGCTCGCGAATCGCGGCGGCCTGATCGAGCGCAGCCGCAGGAAAATCGGCTTCGAACCCATGGGCCGTCATGGCGTCGTAGGCGATCTGCTTTAGATCGTACTTGAGAGGTGGATTTTTCATTTCAGTGGGCAAGGTTATAGAGGAACCTTCCGGGCGCAAGCGGGCTTCTCGGCCCCTCGGGCGGCTCTGCTACACTGGAACTCACATGTTTCGCCGTGCGGTTATGGTGGTCATGACCGTGTCGGTCGCGAGTGCTCGCGCCGTCGCAGCGCAGCCGGCTGCGGACGCCGGCGACTCGCAAGATGCGCGGTCAGAACCAGCAGGCGCGCTGATAGACAGGGCGCGGGTCGAGCTGTCGGCCGCGCCGGTCGGCAATCCTGCGGCAGAGAAACAGGCACTGCACCGGGCGGAGATCTGGCTACGCCAGGCACTCGGCCAGCAGCCGCACGACGTGTCCGCGCTGGTCGCTCTGGGTGATGTGCTGGTTCGTACCGACCGCGCAGGCGAAGCTGTGACCACGCTTGAGCGCGCGTGCAGCCTGGCACACGGTCCCAACCAGGTCTTTCCCTGCAGCCTGGCTCTGGCAGCCGCGCGCGCGCAAGCGGGCCAGTTGGTCGAGGCCTTGCGCGAGTACGATCGCCATTTGGAGATCGCGGATCCTCGCACCCTGCCCGCGGTGCACACCAGGGCGGCAGAATTGCACATGGCCCTCGGTCGACTGGATGAGGCCGAGGCACGCTTCGGCAAGGCGACTGATTCGCTGGACCAGCACCGGCCGGAATCCGACAGCACGCGGGCGCGAGCGCTCTATGGCCTGGCCGTGGCGCAAGACCGCGCGGCCCGCGATATCGACGCTCGCCAGACCATGGCACGAGCGCTCGGTTGTGATCCTGAACTCGCGTTGCTCGACGCCGCGGCCGATCCGCATTCTGGGGCAGCCCTGGTGCCCGCGGCCGAGGTCCACTACTACCGCGGGCTGGCTCTCTCGGTGTCGGGCAAGGCCAGCGAGGCGATGCAAGCCTTTCAGCGTTTCCTGGCGGCTCAGCCCGAGGGCCGCTGGAGAACGCAGGCCGAGAACCACCTGCTCGAACTTGCAGCAGCGGGCGCAGAAGATCCGCCGCGTCCACATCGCCGCGCCCGCGTGGCAGCCGCCGCCACCGTGCGTGCCGAGGGCCCGTTGCCGGCACCCTTGATCGATGCCGCCTGGCGCAGCCGCCCGCGCCTGATCGAGCCCTGCATGGACGCAGTCCCGGACTCGGCGCCCAGCACGCTTCGCTTGGCGCTCTCGCTCGAAATCGATGCCCGGGGCGTTTTGCGTCAGGTGGCGGTCGAGATGGGTGGGGACGTGGGCTACGGGCTTTCGCCTGACTGGCGGGGCTTTGCGGCCTGCGTTTCTCGCCGGGTGAAATCCGGATTGCGCGTAGCGCGGCCGACCCGGCACTCGGTTACTTCGGCTCGGCTGGAAATCGTGCTAGCGATAAGGCGTCAGGAAGCCGACCCGTGACCAGACAGCCACAACAGCGGCCTCGCTACATCGCGGTGGAAGGCCCCATCGGCGTGGGCAAGAGCAGCCTGGCCGAGATCCTGGCCGAAAGCCTGGGCGCGCGACTGGTGAGCGAAGACCCCGGCGGCAATCCCTTTCTGGCTTCCTTCTACCGCGACCCGAAACGCTTCGCCCTATCGGCGCAGCTCTTCTTCCTCCTGCAGCGCTACGGGCAACAGACCGACCTGGCCCAGGGTAGCCTGTTCGAGCCGGGCGGCCTGGTGGCCGACTATCTCTTTGCCAAGGATCGCCTATTCGCCACCCTGACCCTGTCGCCCGACGAGCTGGCGCTCTACGATCGCGTGTATCAGGCGCTGCGGCCCCGCGTGGTGGCGCCCGATCTGGTGGTGTACCTGCAGGCGCGTGCCGAGGTCTTGTTGGAGCGGGTCGAGAAGCGGGGACGGCCCGAGGAGAAACCCATCCGCCGGGAGTACCTGCGCGAGGTGGCCAGGGCCTACTCCGAGTTCTTTTTCGCCTACGACGACGGCCCGCTGCTCATCGTGGATGCCTCGGAGATCGACTTCGTGGGCAACACCGAGGACCGCGCGGCGTTGCTGGAGGTGATTTCGCAGACCCGCGCAGGGGTGAACCACTGGAGCCGGCGGTAGCGGCTGGTCGTGCAAGTCCTGCCAACTCGTGGGAAGGTACCGGCAAATGGCAGCGCAAGGAAAGAAGATCACCGCGGTTTCGCTGCGCGAGCGCAAGAGCCAGGGCGACAAGATCGTTGCTGTCACCGCCTACGACGTGGCCTTTGCCCGCCTGGCTGACCGCGCCGGCGTGGACATCGTTCTGGTGGGCGACAGCCTGGGCATGGTCGTGCAGGGCCAGGCCAGCACCTTGCCGGTCACGCTCGACGAGATGATTTACCACAGTCGCGCCGTGGCCCGGGGCGTGGCGGCGGCTCATGTGGTGGTGGACATGCCGTTCATGAGCTACCAGGCGAGCGTGGAAGACGGCATGCGTGCAGCCGGCCGTCTGCTGAAAGAAGGCGGGGCCGAGGCGGTGAAACTGGAAGGCGGCGAGGAAGTGGCCGAACTGGTCCGTCGCCTGGTTTCCGTCGGCATCCCTGTCGTGGGTCACGTGGGCATGACGCCGCAGTCGGTGCACAAGTTCGGCGGTTTCAAGTTGCAGGGTCGCTCTGAAGCGCAGGCGCGCACCATCGCGGCCGGCGCGCACGCCATCGCCGATGCGGGTGTTTACGCGATGGTGCTGGAGAGCATTCCGGCGGCGCTGGCCGCGGAGATCACCGCAGCCGTGCCCGTGCCCAGCATCGGCATCGGCGCCGGGCCGTCCTGCGACGGCCAGGTGCTGGTGATGCACGACTTGCTCGGGCTCGACCCGGATTGGTCGCCGCGCTTCGCCCGCCGCTATGCCGAACTCGGTCGTACGACGGAAAAGGCCTTCGCTGATTTCGCCGCTGACGTGCGCGCGGGACGCTTCCCGTCGAAGAAGGAATCTTTCTCGTGAGCGACGTGCCCGCGATCGCGGATCCTGCGGCCATGAGCGCCTGGTCCGAGGCGGCACGCGGGCAGGGCGAGCGCATCGCCCTGGTGCCAACCATGGGCGCGCTGCACGCCGGGCACCTGTCGCTTTTGGCCGAAGGCCGGCGCCGCGCCCGGAAGCTTGTGCTTTCAATCTTCGTCAATCCCATGCAATTCGGCCCGCAGGAAGACCTGGCCAAGTACCCGCGCGACCTGCCTGGCGATCTGGCCAAGGCTGCCAGCGTGGGCTGCACCGTGGCCTTCGTGCCCGAGGCGGCCAGCATGTACGGCCCGGGCTTCCAGACCGCCATCGACGTGCGCGAGGTGTCGCAGGGGCTGTGTGGCGCGCGCCGACCTGGCCACTTCGTGGGCGTGGCCACCGTGGTTTGCAAGCTGTTCAACATCGTGCGGCCGCACCTCGCGTTCTTCGGCGAGAAGGACTTCCAGCAACTCGCGGTCATCCGGCGCATGGTGACGGACTTGAACCTGCCGATCGAAGTGGTCGGGTTGCCGACCGTGCGCGAGCCGGACGGGCTGGCCATGTCCTCGCGCAACGCTTACCTGTCGGCGTCCGACCGCCAGCGGGCGACTGCGCTTTTCGCGGGCTTGTCCGACGCTCGCGCTCTGGTCGAAAAGGGCGAGCGCCGCGCGTCGGTCCTGCTGGAAGCCGCCAGGGCCAAGATCGCGGGTCGGGTGGACCGCATCGACTATCTCGAAATCCGTGCGTCCGACGATCTCCAGCCGCTCGATCTCATCGACCGGCCCGCTGTCATGCTGGTGGCCACCTTCGTGGGCGGGACACGGCTCATCGACAATCTGAGGTTGGGGCAGGCTAGCTAGTCGAATAAAAGCGCCCAGTTAGCTTCCAGTGCGTTGCAACATAGGTGTCGCCGAGCCAGTTTTTTCGTCCTGGGCGGTTGACTCTCGCGCGCTTGTGCATATGTTTGCGGCCTGGCAGTCGCGAGGGGCGACTGCTAACCAGCACCGGGAGGCAAGAAGACGATGAAAATTCGCCCAGTACAAGATCGCATCGTGGTTCGCCGTGTGGCCGAAGAGCAGAAGACCAAGGGCGGTCTCTACATTCCTGACACGGCCAAGGAAAAGCCCGCCGAGGGAGAGGTGGTGGCTGTGGGCCCTGGCAAGCCCAACGAGAAGGGCGTGGTTCGTCCGCTCGAAGTGAAGAAGGGCGACCGCGTGCTGTTCGGCAAGTACAGCGGCAACGAGATCAAGCTCGACGGTGAGGAGCACATCATCCTGCGTGAGGATGAGGTGCTGGGCATCATCGAGAAGTAACTGCAACCGAAAGCTAAGGAAAAGGAGAAATACCAATGGCGGCGAAGGAGATCCTCTTCGACGAGAAGGGCCGTACGCAGATTCTGGCTGGCGTGAACATCCTGGCGGATGCCGTGAAGGCGACGCTGGGGCCGCGCGGCCGCAATGTTGTCATCGAGAAGTCCTGGGGCTCACCCACCATCACCAAGGATGGCGTGACCGTGGCCAAGGAGATCGAGCTGGAAGACAAGTTCCAGAACCTGGGCGCCCAGATGGTGCGCGAGGTGGCGTCCAAGACGTCAGACGTGGCGGGCGACGGCACCACCACGGCCACCGTGCTGGCCCAGGCCATCTTCCGCGAGGGCGCCAAGATGGTGGCCGCCGGCCACAGCCCGATGGAACTGAAGCGGGGCATCGACCGCGCGGTGGAGAAGATCATCGACGCGCTCAAGAAGGCATCCAAGGCCACCAAGGGCCAGAAGGACATCGCCCAGGTGGGAACCATCAGCGCCAACGGCGACGAGGCCATCGGCAAGCTGCTGGCCGAGGCCATGGAGAAGGTGGGCAAGGAAGGCGTGATCACCATCGAGGAAGCCAAGTCGATGGAAACCACCCTCGACGTGGTGGAGGGCATGCAGTTCGATCGCGGCTACCTGTCGCCCTACTTCGTCACCGACGCCGAGCGCATGGAAGTGAAGCTGGATGACCCGTTCATCCTGATTCACGAGAAGAAGCTGTCCAACATGAAGGAACTGCTGCCGCTGCTGGAGCAGGTCGCGCGCGCCAGCAAGCCGCTGCTCATCATCGCCGAGGACGTCGAGGGTGAGGCGCTGGCCACCCTGGTGGTCAACAAGCTGCGCGGCACCCTGCAGGTGTGCGCGGTCAAGGCGCCCGGGTTCGGCGATCGGCGCAAGGAAATGTTGAAAGACATCGCGGTGCTCACCGGCGGCCAGGCCATCACCGAGGATCTGGGCCTGAAGCTCGAGGGCCTGGGCATCAAGGACATGGGCCGGGCCAAGCGGGTCAGCATCGACAAGGACAACACCACCATCGTGGATGGCGCGGGCAAGCGCACCGAAATCGAAGGCCGGGTCAAGCAGATCCGGGCCCAGATCGAAGAGACCACCTCCGACTACGATCGCGAGAAGCTGCAGGAGCGGCTAGCCAAGCTGGTGGGCGGCGTCGCGGTCATCAAGGTGGGCGCGGCCACCGAGACCGAGATGAAGGAGAAGAAGGCCCGCGTCGAGGACGCCCTGCACGCGACGCGCGCGGCGGTCGAGGAGGGCATCGTGGCGGGTGGCGGTGTGGCGCTGATTCGCGCGGTGGCCGCCATGGAGAAGCTGGACAAGCTGGGCGAGGAGCAAGCAGTGGGCGTGGCCATCGTCACGCGGGCCTGCGAGGAGCCTTGCCGCATGATCGCGGCCAACGCGGGCCAGGAAGGCTCGATCGTCGTGCAGCGGATCAAGGAAGGGAAGGGCGCCTTCGGCTACAACGCCCAGACCGACGTGTTCGAGGATCTGTTCGAAGCCGGCGTCATCGATCCCACCAAGGTCGTGCGCTCGGCCCTGCAGAACGCCGCCTCGGTGGCCGGCCTGCTCATCACCACGCAGGCGCTCATCGTCGAGGCGCCCAAGGAAGACAAGCCCGCGCCTGGCGGCCATGGACATGGTGGCGGCATGGGCGGCATGGGTGGTATGGGCGGCATGATGTAGTCAGCCTCCCGGCCATCAGCGCAGTATCGAAGAAGCCCATCGCTGGTTGACCCCAGGGTCAGCGGGCGGTGGGCTTCGCGTATTCTGGGGGTCCTCTACTTTTTCGGCACGCAGGTGGGGTCGAGGTACGTGAGGATGTTGTTCCAGAAGGTAGCTGCGGAGTAGGTGTTGCCGTCCTCACTCCCCCACGTGGTGTCGTATGTGATCCACTCGTCACCCCAGAAAACCACGCGTCCCGAGCCGTAGGTTCCGGCAACGCCGATGGTGGCGTACTGCGAGCCGAAATATACCAATGGGTTCTTGGTTTCGTCGGCGTCGCTCCCGTAGCCGCGGGCAAAGGCGAACGGGTTTGTGTCGCTTGCTGAATAAGCACTGGGTACAACTTGAAATCCGTTGCTCGCGCGCAAGTCGAGGACGCCCTGGGTAAGGACTGCCGCAGTCCCAGTCGTCTTGTAGCCGTAGAGCCCGGTTGTGCCGTTCCACGTGCCCTTGATCTGGGTCGTGCCATTGAATTGCATCATGTCGTCTTGCGTCCCAGCCTTGTAGTAGGTGGAGAACTGGATAGCAGTGACACCAGTCGACGCGCTCAGGTCCTGCATCATCAAGTTCTGGAAAGCAACCTCATGTGCCTCGTTCTCGACGCCGACAATCGAGATGATACCACCCCCGGCCTGGACCCAAGATGCAAGCACCGCAGCTTCACTAGCCTGCATTTCCCGCATAGGCAGCCCCGCGGGATGGGGAGTGCCGGACCAATAGGTGTCATAGCAGGTGTCCGCGCCAGTTCCGGTTCCCATTCCCTTTCCGCGGTAGCGGTATGACTCGCAAGGTGTTTCGGTTACCCCGTTGAGCTTGTTCTGGAGGTCCTGTTGGCTGTGGTTCACGTCCAGGACGATGAGGACTTGGTACTTGCCATTGGTAAGGCGGCTAGAGGTAATTAGGTTCGCGCTGCCATCACTGTTCATGATCGGAAGGTTTTTGCCCCCGCAGGCTGCGCTATGTTGTGACAGCCAGGTTTGGAACATACCAGAGCCGGCCCCGGGGTTCGTTCTGTTGGCGGTGTCCCAGGGTCCGAAGATGCCAATTATGCCGATGTATGGGCACCCAGGGTCCACCTGACATCCGCTGACGCAACAGATCTTTCCAGTGCCGCACCCGTTGCCGCACGCGCCGCAGTTGTTCATGTCTGCGGTAAGATCGACACACTGGCCGCTGCAGCAGGTCTGCCCGGTGGCACAGTCGCCATTCACCTTGCAGCCGGTGCCGGTGCCGGTTCCAGTCCCGGTGCCGGCGCCGGTGCCGGTGCCGGTTCCGGCGGCGGTGCCTGTGCCGGTTCCGGTGCTGGTTCCGGCGCCAGTGCCGGCTGCAGTGCCAGTCCCGGTGCCGGTTCCGGAGCCTGTGCCAGAGCCTGTGCCGGTTCCGGAGCCCGTGCCAGAGCCGGTGCCTGTGCCAGAGCCTGTGCCGGTGCCTGTTCCGCCGCCACCGGTTCCTGTGCCGGTGTTGATATTGGTGGGAGGTGGCGTCAGGCTGCCGCCCACAGTGATGCCCTGTTGCACGGAAGCATTGTCGTCGCAGCCAGCGGCGCCGGCTGGGCAGACCGAGGCAATGCCAGTCTGTATGATCTGCAGATTTGCGTTGGGCGACATGGTGACTTCCAGGACCACCTTGGTCAGGTTGTCAGAAGCCGTGCCCTCGGAGCGAATGACCACGATGCCGTTCGATTGGTAAGGGGAAGACGGGGGCCATGGTTGAGGCTCGCTGATGTAGTGGTTGACGCCGGAGCCGTCGATGCCCAGCCGGCACTCGGACAGATCCTGACGAATGAAGAGTGTGTAGGTGCCCATGAACTGAGCGATCACGGGACTGGGGTTGTCGGGCGTTGCCTCATTGTGAGTGGTGCTGACGGGGTAAGCGCAATTGATGTACGCTGTCGTGCCGGCCTGACACCCATAGCCCGGGGTGTCGCGCAGATAGGCCCCGCGCGTGGGCGTGCCACCCCCCGTGGCTCCCAGGCAACCAGGGTCCATCGGGTCGGTCGTGCCGGGGATCTCGTCGACAAAGCCCGCGGGCAGGGCGACCGGGTTGCCCATGGGGTCGGTGCCGGCCAGCATGCCGCTCAGGTTGGGGACCCAGCCGGGCATGCCCGCAATGGTCCGGTTGAGCACGCTCTTGGCGGTCTGAATCCCAGCTTCCGCCACGTAGAGGGCCTGATTGCGCATGTTGACGTTCGCGCTCATCTGGATGCTTCCACTGGTCAGGTACAGGCCGGTGAGGCCCATGCCCAAAAGAGCGATCATGGCCAGCAGCACCACCACGAGCACGGCCCCGTGCTCGGGGCGGCGAAGCCAAAGTCGTTGGGAAGAGTCGTCTCTAGTCATCACGCCTCTCCTTAGTTGCGCGGATACATGGTGGTGCTCAGGACCCGCCGGCGGAACTGGTCTTGGTAGTTGTTGCCGTCCCAGACAGTCGGGTTGTTGCAGCTGGGGTTAGCGCTCGCGGTGTGGGCCGCGTGATTCTCGGCCGCGGGCCGGCCGTTATCGAGGAGGGCGGCGTTGATGCCGTTGTCCTCGGTCAGCGAGCGGGCGATCAGCGTCACCCGCACCGCGGAGGGCTGGTTGCACTTGCGGGCGTTGCTGACCTCGATGGGGTCGCCGGTGGCGTTGAGCGTCCATTCGTCGGTGATCGAGGGCGGGCTGCCTTCGTCCAGGGTGCCGTTGCCATTGAGGTCGCAAGCAAAGGCCACCTGCAGATCCTCGACGCCCTCGGCCAGCACCTGGGGACCGGCCGGGATCGAGCCGTCAATGCGTTCCATGGTCAGCACGGGAATGGTGTGGGTCTGGCACGGTATGCCCTTGTTGGAGAGATAGTTGCCATTCGCGTCTGTCGTCCTCACGGCAAAGCGCACCCACCAGAACTGTCCAAAATTGCGGACACCCGTGTTGGGGTTCTGGGGCGGAGATCCGGCCACATACACGCCGTACCCGGTGCCAGGAATCATGCCAGCGACGTTGGCCGGAGGATTCCACACCGAGCCTGAGCACCCGGCGCCGGGCGGGCAGGCCGTCGTGCCGCCGGACGCATGATTCAATTGGTCGGGAGGACTGCCGGTCACGCTCGTGGTCTGGAAAAGGGTGCACCCGATGTCGCTGGCCGCGCCCCCCATCCCCGGCTCGCCCACCAGGATGGTGAACTCGGCTGGCTGGAACATGACGACGTTCCCTGCCACGACCGAGATGGCCTGGTTCGTGGTGGTGACGGCGCCGGCAAGTGCCGAGTCAAAATTGCTTCCCGAAGTCTGATTGCCGAAGGCAACGGTGATCACGTCGGTTCCTGGGACGATTCCCACGTCGGTTCCGTCCTCCTGGTCGACTATCCACAGGGCGGGAACCCGTTGCACCTGGCCGGTCCCAGCGTTGTACGCGCGCAGGCCAGCGTTGGGACGCTGGGAGAGGTTGCCCACGCCAGCGACGACGGGTGGATCGTCGCTGGGATCCGGGTTGGCACCGGTCGTGCGATTGAGCGGCGGCGGCGGCGGGGTCAGGCCTCCCACCGGCCGCACGCAGCCATACATGCCGGAGCCCTCGGCGCGGACGAAGCGGGTGAGAACCTCCATGGCGGCCCACGCGTTTTGCTGGACGTTCAGCATCTTGGTCTGGGTTTCGTACACGCGCTGCTGGCCGGCAAAGAACATGAAGGTGGAGGCGGCCACGATGGATGCGATGACCATGGTCACCATCAGCTCGACCAGGGTCATGCCTTGCTCGGGCGCGCGCCGGCTTACCACGACTTCCTCCGTTCCATGTCCAGGCGGACGGTCTTCGGGGTTCCGGTGTCGCTGTTGTAGGTGACGGTCACCGAGATCACGTAGGGCTGGGCGACGCCCAGGTTGATGACCCGCCACCTGCGGATCCACCGGTATGCGGCGACGTTCGCGGGAGCAGCAGTAAGCTGCGCGCCCTCGGCGTTCATATAGACCGGGGAACTCCAGGTGGCAGTCCCGATCGGGTTCGCGAGGGCGACTGGCGACTGGAACTGGTCCACGTTGGGCGGGGTCGCGCTCAAAGGGCTTCCAGTGGTCAGCACGGTGCTGAACTCCTCGATCTTCTGGCTGGCCAGGCGCAGGGCCACGGCCGCATCGTTGGCAGACTTCGAGGCGCTGATCACGGCCTGCTGCACCGCCAGGGTTCCCAGCAATCCGACGGCTCCCAGCAGCAGAGCCACCAGAACCTCGATCAGTGTGAATCCAGAATTGCGCCTCATGGTCAGTGTGAGAAGGTGAAGTTGCGTGTGGAGACAAACGACGTGAGACCTGTCACCCCAATCACAAAGCCGCCGTCGGGGTGAGTGGGGGGCAGGTTCGTGTTGCGAATATAGACGGTCCAGTTAGCCAGGTTCGCGGAGGCGACGTTGGTGCCGGCGTTGCCCATGGAGTTGAAGTAAAGCCAGACGCAGCCGCTGCCTTGATTCGTGGGGAGGACGGCACTTGATGGCACGGTGTTGGTTATGTTGGCGTCCCAGATGGCAACGCCCGTGGGGGCGTACAGGCTGCGCAGGGGCGGGTTCTGGTCGTTGCGGTAGGTGAGCACCGAGCTCCCGCAGATCAGCGTGAAGGTCGGAACGCGCAAGCTCATGGCATCGAGGTGGGCGCGCTGCATGGCCTGTGCGACGTAGTTAGCGAAGTCGCGCCCCTTGCGAGCTTTGCTGTCCCTGGTCAAGGACGGGGTCGCCACGGCAGCAAGCAACCCGATGATGACGAGCACCACCATCATCTCGGTGACAGTGAATCCAGCCTGCCGACTGCGTCTTCGCGACATGACTCCCCGATCCTGTGCTTGCAAAGGTGCGGCCATCAATAATCCTCGGAAGAATCCTCCTCGATCATAAGATAGATACAGCCTCGGCTAAGAAAACATTTCATGGGGCGCAAGGCTGTTCGTGCTCCCAGGTGCGCACCTGCGCACATAGGAGCGCCCCAGACTACAGCCAGCTAGCGCGGTGGGCGGCGCGCTTCGTGGAACCAAGCTCTATACTCCAGCATCCGGCTGCGCTGCTCGGCAGGCGCGTGTCGCTTGCAGGTCGCGTAGTCCGGGGTTGTGGGGTCGGCACCCCAGCGCAGCTCGGCGCAGTCGTTCGGGTTGTACGCCATCTCCAGGGCGCTCCGGCGCGCGTACACATCGGCTACCGTCAACCTGAACGGCGTCCCGTCGCTGCGCCGGTACTCGACCGAGCGCTCGTGGATGCGACGCTGATGCAGCTTCTCGATTTCGGCAGAAAGCTCCTCGGGCTTGCGGCCAGCCAGCACGAACAGCTCGGGGTGCGCTGACACGCGGGCCGGCAGGCGCGCCAGCACGTCCAGCGCGATGAGCAGGCGCATGTCGCGCGAAGGGGTGGCGTAGTCCTCCCAGGGACCCACCGTCTCAAAGATCTTGGCACCCACGGGCATGGGCACCACCGGGTTGCCTTTCTCGCGCATGAAGCGCTCGCCGTTGTCCACCGAGCCCAGGCGCGTTTCGAGCTGTTCGACCAGCGCGTTCAGGGTTTCCTCGTAGGTGGCTTCGGCATCCAGGCCCTTGGGGTTGATGAGCTTGGCCATGCGCGCGTAGAAGTCGTCGGCCGACATGGTGGCCTGCTCGGCCGAGAAGGGCGCGAAGCGACGGTCGTTGACCAGCGCACGGTTGGGCAGCGCGACCGTCTCGCCATTCCCGGCCGACTTTTCCACCGGGCGAAAGGCCTTGAAGCCCGGGCCCGCGCTCCTCACGTTGCTGGCGAAGAGAAAGGTGCCCTCCCAGAAGCGCTTGCGGCCCACCGAATTGTCGGGCTGGCCATCCACGGCAAAGAGGCGCCCGCCCTTTGTCCCGTCCTGCTCGACCCACTTGGCGATCATCATCACGTGTCCGTAGGGGTCGGCGTAGATCAGGCCCGGTCGCAGCACATCACGCGCCAGCTTGACCGGGTAGAAGTCGGTCGCGTCGTCGTCGAGCGCGGTGCGCGCGCTGCCCGAATGGACCTTGTTGGCCAGCAGGCGCAGAAACTTGCGAAAGCGATCGAGAGCGTCGCTGCCGGTCACGGGCTCGTCCTGACTGGTGAGCGCGCCGCAGGTGGGCGGATGGTCGCTGCTGCCGCGGTTGCAGTCGCGCAGACCGAAGGGCAATCCCATCTTCCAGGCGAAGGTGGCGCGCAGGTAGTAGGGCAGATCGGCACAGTCGGGCACCGCCGGAGGCGCGGCGCGATTCTTGGGATCGTCCTCGCGCAGGCCGAGGTGTCCCCACAGAAAGTTGCGCGCCGGATCGCGGATCACGGGCGCCAGCGAGGGGAACCCCAGCGCTTCGTCAGCCGGCGCGTCGAACAGGCGCTCGATCCACGCCGAGTAGAGGTCTTCCAGGCTGCGGTTCCAGGCACGAGTGACCGGCCAGGCGCCCGGCCCTTGCGCCCGGCCGCGTGCCGGCAGCGCGCGGCCGCGGGCTGCCAGCGAGATGCGATGGCAGGAGATGGTCTGGCCGCCGGAGACCAGGGCGACACGAACCTCGCCGGCTGGCGGCGTGGGTAGCTCGGCGGAGAAGCTGAAGGGCGGTCCGCCCCGGCGCACGGTGGCCAGCTTCTGCGTCGGCCGTCCCGCGGTGCTGACCGTGATGATCCCGTCGCGGGCCTCCTCGCTCACCACCATGAGTCGCAAGGGCGAGCCGGCCGAAGGATTATCGGGCGACCACCAGACGCGGGCCTCGGGTGATTCGCTACAGGCCTCGGAAGCGGGCACCGGAGATGGCGCGAGCAGAACGACGAGGATGCCCAAGCCAGTGAGGGTGGTCGCCCTGCGCATCCCTTGCCTACCAGTGATCGGGATGGGCGCGCCGTCGCACCAGGGTGCGCGCGCTGACCAGCGCCGGGTTCTCGAACAGCTTGACCAGGACGAAGCCGGCGAAGAAGCCGCCGATGTGCGCCCAGACCGCGACGCCCGACGAGATTTCAGGTCGCACCGAGGAGAGCTGGGGCAGGCCGCTCAGAAGTTGCAGGCCGATCCACCACAGCAGCACCAGATATGCGGGCAGCGAGATGACCTGCACGAAGATCACCCAGATGAACAGCACGTTGACCCGCACGCGTGGATACAGCATCAGGTAGGCGCCCAGCACGCCCGAGATGGCGCCCGAGGCGCCCACCATGGGAACCGGCGACGCGGGGTCGATGGCGATCTGCGCGGCCGCAGCGGCCAGGCCGCACACGAAGTAGAAGACCAGAAAGCGCAGCCGCCCCATGCTGTCTTCCACGTTCTTGCCGAACACCCAGAGGAACAGGCCGTTGCCGAGGAGGTGCATCCAGCCGCCGTGCAGGAACATGGAGAACAGCGGTGTCAGGTAGTTGATGGGGTCGCGGTCCACTAGGCAGAGAAGCCCGCGGCCGAGCGGCACGGCCTCGCCGACAGGGGCGCGGCCGGTGAGCTCGCCCGGCACCAGGCCCAGGTTGCACACGCTGGCCGCCAGCACGGTCGGGCTGAGGCCTGCCCCTTGGACCAGAACCCACACCAGGCCCATCACCACCAGCAGGGCGATGGTCACCAGCGGAAAGCGCAAGGTCTGGTTGTCGTCGCTGATGGGGATCATCGGATCCTGGCTATCTCTGCGGGGCTGGCGCAGGGGCTGGTGAGGGCGCGGGCGCTGGGGGCGGTGCGCCCCCGTCGGGACTGGCGGTGCCCTCGGGCGGAACTTCCTGCCGGTAGCCGAAGAGAGTGTTCTTCTCGGAAAGCGGCGTCAGCTTGATGGCGACTCGGCTATCGGAGAAGGTGTAGGCACGCGTGTGGACCGGCAAGAAGCCGGCGGCGCGGACCACCAGGTCGAGCGGCCCGCTGTCGCGCGGTCGCACCACCACCAGCGGCCGGGGTACGGGAATCACGCCCAGGGTCTTGCTGCCCCACTTGACCACCGCCTTGCGCGGCGGAACCGTCTGCACGGTGATGGTGACCTTGTCTTCTGTCCTCTTGCTCGATGGCTCCTCGACTACCGGGTTCTTGTCGGCATCCTCGGCGCCCAGCCCCACCGCCGCAGCCAGCCCCAGCACAGCCAGCAGCATGCCGCCGGCAAGCAGGCAAGGTCTGCACCGGCGCCCACGTGGCTTCATGGCGCCCCCCCTTCGTCATCGCCGCCGGCCGAGCGGCCCGAGCTGACTCCGCCCGCGCGGCCTTCGGCTGAGTTGGGCACCTCCGGCGGCGGCCCGGGATAGCGCACGCCCGGCTTGGGCACGTAGGTCAGGATCGGCTTCTTCAAGGTGCCCTTGATCTCGCCCTCCAGCACGTCCACTGGCAACGGCGGCTCAAGCACATACTGGTAGCCGCGCGAGGGAACGCGAATCTCGAACACGTCGTTGTCGAGCAGGAACTGGCGCGCGATGTTAGCCGGCTGGTCGCCCAGAATGCGCATGGGACGGTGGCGCAGGATGAACGAGTAGAGCCGGATGGCCAGGTGGTTGGGCAGGCGGTGGCAGCCGTGCGAGTAGCCCTCGGGGCTGGACATGGAGAGATACTCCGACGAGCCGTGCGCGCGGATGCCGTTGTCCCAGTCGGGCTTGCCGCCCTTGCCCGGCACCACCAGATAGCCGGCGATGAGTCCGTAGGCCGAGAGAAATCCCGGGCCCAGCTCGTCGTAGTTGACCACCCGCTGCCACAGGCCGTTCACGGTTTTGGGCTTGACCAGGGTGCGGATGGGCGTGGACTCGGGCGCGATCCACACCGGGCCGGCCACCACGTTGCGGATCACGCGCGGCCCCACGTCCGAGCCCTTGTAGCGATAGTACTCGTAGCCGTCCGACGCCTGTTCGGCGCGCCAGCCGCCGATGGTGGTCTGCCAGCGTGCGAGCGGGATGCGTTGTTCCTTGTACTTCACGTAGAGGTGGAAGCTGGGGTAGCGCTTGCGTGGCTGCGCGTGGCGCACGCCCGCCGCATCCCAGGGCAGGTCGTACCAGACCTCGCCGCGATCGATCACGATGGACAGATCCATGTTGGGCCCGTAGTACTCGGGCAGGGCCGGCAAGTGGACTGCGGCGCGCAGGTGGCGGAAATCGGCGGCGCTGTGACGCTTGAAAAACGCCAGCGCAGCCTCGGGGCTGGCCAGGCCGAGCTGCTCGACCGCGGCCTGGGTCATCTCCTCGACTAGGTTGCGCACTGGCAGCGTCTGTCCGTTGGCGCCGGTGTACGTGGCCGGGCCGCTCTTGCTGTCCACGGTGCCGTCCTCGACCACGCCGGTGGCGGCCACCACGCGCTCACGCAAGACCCGCACCAGGGCCTCATGATCGTTGGACAGCGGCGCTCGGGCCAGGGCGTCCATGGTCTGATGGCGCAGGTAGTTGGGCTCGTAGATCATGTGCTTCTGCTGAAAACGGCGCACCGCCAGGCGCATGGCATCGTCGTAGATGCCCGCGACGTGCTTCACGCCGTGCTTGAACATGCCTTCGCAGGCCAGTCGGCGTTCCACCTCGGTCATGGCCAGCTTCTTTGCGGCCCGTCGCTCGACCAGCTTAACCTTGGGTTCCAGCTTGGGGTTCTTGGCAGCCAGCTCGGCCAGCGTCTGCGCGTGGGCTTTCCGGCGCGCGTTTTCCAGATCGCTGCGCATGCGTGCGATGCGCTTCTCTTCCGGAACCACCGTCTCCGGCGCCACGTAGCCTGTGGTCTCCACCGCCTCCATGGCGGCCAGGTTGGCGCCTTCATGGCACTTCTGCTTCTCGTCCTCCAGGAAGCGGGCGCGCAGCACCCCCAGCGAAGGCGGAATGCCGTAGAGTTCGAGGTAGTTCTTTTCGCCCGCGGGCAAGGGCTCGCCATCTTCGTCGAGCGTGTCGTTGGCCAGGCCGAGGAACACGCGGCGGTAGCGGTTGGGCATGCTCTGCCCGTCGGCGCCACGATGTTCCTCGAAGATGAAGGGAGTCCAATCGTCACCGAGATCGACGATGGTGTATCCGGAGCGGGCTGCGCCGGAAGCGCTGGTCCAGCTCTCCTGGCCGTCGCGAATCACCAGGGCGCGATCGTCATCGGGCACGACGCCGGGGGCCGGGGCTTGTGTCGCGGGGGACTTGCTGGCGGGCACGGGCGCGGCGGGCGCCGCGGGCTTGCTGGTCGGCGTCGCGGTCTTGACCGACGAGGTGGTCTGGGGTGGCGGCAGGGACGCGACAGCGCGAACATCGCATCCCGACAACAGGGCTAAGCATGCTTGGATAGCAAACAGCGGTGCATATTTCATCACGGATTCGCTTACTCAACATATGCCCCCGGCTGCGCCGCTGGGCAAGAAATACAGCGTGGCGGGGCGCAGGGGGCCGGCGTCGTCAGACTACGTCTTGAGCGCGGCTGCCACGATGGCGCGCGCCTCTTCGATCACGCTGTTCAGGTGTGCCTGGCCCTTGAAGCTTTCAGCGTAGATCTTGTAGATGTTCTCCGTGCCCGAGGGACGCGCCGCGAACCAGCCATTCTGAGACGCGACCTTGAGCCCGCCGATGGAGGCGCCGTTCCCCGGAGCCTTGGTCAAGACCGCGATAATCGCGTCGCCAGCCAGCGTGCTGCTCCTGACCTGCGCGGGCGAGAGTTGCCGGAGCCGAGATTTCTCCGCTGGTGTGGCCGGCTGATCGATGCGCGTGTAGATGGGCTGGCCATGGGCCACCGTGATCTCGCGGTAGTGATCGCCGGGATCCTTGCCCGTGCGGGCGGTGATCTCGGCCGCCAGCAGCGCCATGATGAGACCGTCCTTGTCGGTGGACCAGGCACTGCCGTCGAAGCGCAAGAAGCTGGCCCCGGCGCTCTCTTCGCCGCCAAACCCGAGGCTGCCGTCGAGCAGACCGTCGACAAACCATTTGAAGCCCACCGGCACCTCGACCAGCGGGCGTCCCATCGCCGCAACCACGCGATCGATCATCGCGCTCGACACCAGGGTCTTGCCCACCGCCGCACGCGGGGACCACTTCGGCCGGTTGGAAAAGAGATAGCGGATGGCCACGGCCAGGTAGTGGTTGGGGTTCATCAGGCCCGAGGAGGGCACCACGATCCCGTGCCGGTCAGCGTCGGGATCGTTGCCGAACGCGACCTGGTAGGTGTTGCGCAGACCGACCAGATTGGCCATGGCAAACGGGCTAGAGCAGTCCATGCGGATCTTGCCGTCATGGTCCACGGTCATGAAGGCGAAGCGCGGATCCACGACGGGATTGACCACCTGCAAATCGAGTTTCCAGTGGTCGGCGATCGGTTGCCAGTAGTCCACCGAGGCGCCGCCCAGCGGGTCCACGCCGCACTTTACGCGCGCGTCGCGAATAGCCGCCATGTCCACCACGTTGGCCAGATCCGCAACGTAGGGAGCGACGAAGTCCTCCTGTCGGACGCTGGCCGCGTTGCGCGCTCGCTCGAAGGGAATGCGGCGGATATCGGATCGGTTTCCTCGCAGCAGCGCATTGGCGCGGTCCTGTATCCACGCGGTGACGTTGGTGTCGGCCGGGCCGCCGTTGGGCGGGTTGTACTTGAACCCTCCGTCGGCCGGTGGGTTGTGCGAGGGGGTGACCACGATGCCGTCGCCCAGGCCGCTCTTGCGACCGCGGTTGTGGGTCAGGATCAATCGCGAGATCGAGGGCGTGGGCGTGTAACCGTCGTCGCGCTGAATGACGGTGTCCACGCGGTTGGCGGCCAGGACCTCCAGTGCGGTTTGCTCGGCCGGCCGCGACAGGGCGTGGGTGTCCTTGCCGAGGAAGAGCGGGCCGGTGATGCCCTCTTGCTGGCGCCACTCGCAGATGGCCTGGGTGATGGCCAGAATGTGCGACTGGTTGAAGGATCCGGCGAGCGAGGAGCCGCGGTGTCCGCTGGTCCCGAAGCTGACGAGCTGCTCGGGGTCGCTGGTATCAGGCTCCTTGCTGAAGTAGGCATTGGTGAGACGGTCGACGTCGATGAGCATCGACGTCGGCGCGGGTTTGCCTGCAAGCTCGTGGGGCATGGGAACGGGGCTCCTTGATTTTGCGAAGGTTACACTGAAGGAAACTATCGTGCTTGCCCGCGCAGCCTGGCCCAGAAAAGCCCCAGATATTCGTGCAGGGCCCGTTCGATCGTCCCGGCGGCTCCCGCACGTGGGATCAAGGCGAACAGGCGACCCACGTCTGCGGACTCATCGGCATCGAGGTAATCGGTGGGGGCAGGAATGGGGTTCATGCCGGCCTTCTCGAACATGGCCATGGCCCGGGGCAGGTGCGTGGCCGAGGTCACCAGCACGAAGCGTTCCTGGCCCAGAGTCGCGTGCAGCGCCCGCACTTCGTCGATGGTGTCGCGGGACTGGGATTCGAGGACCATACGCTCGCGTGGGGCACCCAGGCTGGTACCGGCTCCCGCCAGTAGGCCGGCCTCGGTCGCTTCATGGCGGTTTCCGCCACCTGACAGGACCAGCTTTGACTCAGGCAGAAGTCGCTGCAGGCGGATGCCTTCGGCCAGGCGTGCCAGGGTCGGTGCGGACAGCTGCTGAGAGGCGGCGAGCGAGCGGTTATCGATGTGTCCGCCCCCCAGCACCACCACCCAGCGCGGCGCTGGCGAGCCGTCAGGCAGGCTCGAAACGGTCTGCGTCGCCTCAGCCAGCAACGGGGGATAGGTCGCTTCCAGCGGACGAACCAGGGCGCGGGCCACGGGGTCGAGGAAGAGCAGCGCCAGGAGTGCGAGACCCGCGGTCAGAAGGGCCTTGGCCGCTCGCTGTTTCTTGCTGAACCACAGCAGGATCAGCCCCACCAACATGACGATGAGCAGCACGAACCCAGGCTGCAGGGCTGCGGACAGCAGTTTCTTCAGGGCGAACATGGTCCGATCTTGTACCTCGATTCTTCGGCCCGCGCCGCGCGTAGTCTGTGCACTCCCTCGCGCTTGTCTGCTACATTTCGAGCCTCCCAGGCTCCCGTCGCATCGGTCCTCTCCACTTGACCTCTTCCCCGGTCCATCCCGGCCCACGCTGTCGCGCCTTCGTAGCGTGGGCGCTCAGGCACGGCCGCATCCTCTGGCTCGTCGCCATCGCGCTCGCCGTGCCGTCGGCCATGGCCACCGTCAAGCTCTACTTCAACCTGCGCAGTGATCTCGAGGAACTGCTGCCCCGGAGCGCGCCCAGCGTGCTCGCGCTCGACGAGTTGCGCGCTCGCATGCCCGGGCTGCAGTACCTGGGCGTGCTGGTCGACGTGGGCTCGGCCGACAACCTGCTCGCGGGCGAGCGCCTGCTTGACGATCTGGCGGCCCGGGTCCGCAGCTACCCACCGGATCTGGTGCGCACGGTTCGCCTGGGCACGGCCGCCGAGCGGAGTTTCGTCGAGCAGCACCGGCCCCTGTACATGGACCTGCCCGATCTCGAGGTGCTGCGCCAGCGCATCGAAGAGCGCATCCACTACGAGTTGATGAAGGAGCAGGACATGCTTCTTGACGAAAGTGAGCCGCCCCCTGCGGTCGACGTGTCCGACTTGGAGAAGAAGTACCAGTCGCGGCTCGATGAACCGGGGCTGAGCGGGGATCGCTTCTCCAGCCGCAGCCTCGGCCTCACCCTCATGCTGGTCGAGGTGGGCAGCTACTCGACGGGGACCAAGCAGGCCAGCGAACTGCTCGACCGGGTACGCCGCGATCTGGCCGAGTTGGGAGGTCCGGCCCACTATGCGCCGGGGATGCGTGTCGGGTTCACGGGCGACGTACCTATTTCGGTCGAGGAGATGTCGGCCCTGGTGGTGGATCTGACCTTCTCGTCGATCCTGGTCATCGTCCTGGTGATCATCGCGCTGGTGCTCTACTACCGCTGGGTGGCCGCGGTGCCCATTCTGCTGGCCCCGCTTGCCATCGGGGCGGTGACCGCGTTCGCTCTTGCCAGCCTGCCACCCTGGCGCATCACCGCGCTCAACTCCAACACCGCGTTTCTCGGATCGATCATCGTGGGCAACGGCATCAACTTCGGCATCGTGCTGCTCGCACGCTATGTCGAGGCACGTCGACGCGGCGTCTCGATGGAGGAGTCGCTGGCCATCAGCCTGTCGGGAACCCGGGTGGGGACGCTCTCGGCGGCGCTCGCGGCTGCGGCGGCATACGGCTCCCTGGTGGCCATGGACTTTCGCGGGTTCCGCCAGTTCGGCGTCATCGGCGGGCTGGGAATGGTGCTGTGCTGGACCGCGACCTTCCTGCTTTCCCCGTCCCTGATCGCGTGGCTGGACAGGGGACGGCTCAGGCCGCTGAGCGAGCGGGCGGCACGGCTGCGGCCCATGGAACTGCTGGCCAATCGCATCGCGCACAGTCCTGTTCCGTTCGCCCTGGCCGCGCTGGTGCTCACCCTGCTCGCCCTGTTTCAGTTCCGCCACTTTGGCCGAAATCAGCTTGAGCACGACTTCAGCAAACTCCGGCGCCGCGACACCTGGGTCTCCGGTGAAGGTTACTGGGGCGCGAGAATGGACCAGCTCCTCGGCCGTCAGGTCACGCCGACTGTGATCCTGGCCGATCAGGTGGCGCAGACCCGCGCCATCGCGACCCGCCTGCGCGAGGCCGCTACCCGGCCGCCGCTCGACGCACGCATTTCCTCGATCGTGACGGCCGACGACGTGCTTCCCACGGAACAGGCGGAGAAGCAGAAGATCATCGAGCGCTTGCGCAAGAAGCTGACGCCCCGGATTCGCGCGCAGTTTTCGCCTGACGAGCAAGACAAGGTGGAGCGCTTTCTCGGCAGCGGGCCAATGCCTGCCATCACGGTGGCCGACCTGCCCGACGGGCTGCTCACCGGGCTGCGCGAGCGTGACGGGACGCTGGGCCGGACCATCCTGGTGTTTCCGCGGCCCACGCAGACCACCTGGTACGGCCCCGACATCTCAAGTTTCGTCGAGCACCTGCGCGACATTGCTGCCTCGGCGCGCGGCACCTCAGGGGCGGCGGCCCGTGTGGCCGGCGCTCCGCCACTCTCGGCCGACATCCTGGCCTGCATGAGCCGCGATGGCCCGCTGGCCTCGCTGCTCGCCTTGTTTGGCGTGGTGCTGGTCGTCGTGGTCCTGTTTCGCGCCAGCCTGGCCACCCCGTTCGTCATAGGCTCACTGGTGATCGGCGTCGGGTGGATGCTGGCGGCCACCATCTACCTCGGTGTTCGCATCAACTTCATCAACCTCATCGCGTTCCCCATCACCTTCGGGATCGGGGTGGACTACGCGGTCAACGTGATGGGCCGCTACCTGCAGGACGGACGCTCCGACGTGACGGCAGCGATCAGCGCCACCGGCGGTGCCGTCAGTCTGTGCTCGGCCACGACCATCATCGGGTATTCGTCGCTGCTGGTGGCGCAGAACCGCGGTCTTTTTCTCTTTGGCCTGTTCGCAGTCATGGGCGAGTTGACCTGCCTGGCGACGGCGGTGATGGTTCTGCCTTCGGTTCTTCTTCTATACCAGGGCTGGCGCTCGCGCCGAGGGGCTGGCGCGTGACAGCCGCCGACGTGCCACCCTCGCCGCGCCAACCGGTTCGGGGCACGTTTGTGCGCAACTCGCTCACCTCGACGTTCACCATCGCTTTGGATTTTTTCACCTTGACCGGCCTGGTCGAACTGGTCGGTGTCGACTATGTGCTGGCGACTTGGATCGCGACGATTGTCGGATCACTTTCCAATTTCTCCATCAACCGCTGGTGGACCTTTCGCGTGTCCTGGCAGCCGCGCTCGATGCAGTTTCTTCGCTTCGTCCTGGTCCAGGTGGGCGCATCAGGATTGCACACCGTCGGGGTTTGGCTGTTGACGCGGTTTCTTGGTCTGCCCTATCCCGCATCCAAGCTGGTGGTGGCGGCGCTGGTCTATCTCGGCTGGAACTATCCGATGAACCGCTGGGTCGTGTTCAGCCCGCGTTTCTCTGGACCGGGTCAACCGATCCATCTGCCGGGAGCGTAGTCTTCGAGCTGGTCAGTCCGAGTCGGCTGCCCAGGCCGCGCACACGCTCGCCGAGTTCATGCCGGATGACCCAGGCGCGATTCGAAAAAGGCAGCGAGGTTCGGATCATGCAATCGACGCCGCAACCATCCTCACAACCCTTTGGGCTGCGCGAATCGCGGATATCCTGCGCGGTGATCTGCGCGAAGGACCGTAGCGGCGCGACGTGGTAGCAGTACTGGAAATCGCCCTCGGGCGAGACGTAGAAGGCCTTGTTGCCCCCGCGGCACGTCCAGGGCATGGGCCGGCCGGCCAGGGCGCGTTCAAAATAGCGGATGAGATAGTAGGGGTTTGAGATGGGCTTGCCCTCGCGCTTCTTCTGCCGCAGCCAGCGCAGCTTCTCCAAATAGCGCGCGTCGAGCGGTCCCGGTTGCAGCCGGCCGCGCTCGTGCACCAGGGAGAAGAAGATGGGGACGTCCAACTCGAAGCAGTGCTCGGCCAGCGGAATCACCTCGTCGAGAGTTTCAGGGCACAGCACCGCCGCGACGTAGAACCACAGCCCCCGGCGTGCGACCATCTCGATCTTGTTGCGCAAGGTGCGCAGGGATTTTGGCGTGTCCGCCGACGGGTTCAGGCAATCGATCGAGATCTGGATGCGGCCCATGCCTAGGTCGATGAGCGCGTCCAGCTTGTCCTCGCTCAGGAGAAACCCGTTGGTGGTCATCCCGGTCGACATCCCGCTGCGCACCACGTGGCGCATGAGGGGGAAGATGTCCGGGTGCAAGAGCGGCTCGCCGCCGATGAGATCGGTGTGAAGCACGCCCAGTTGCTTGCACCGGTCGATACGGGCGTAGATTTCGGATGCCGGGACGTGGCCCTTGCTGTTGTCGTACTCCGTGCAGTAGCGGCAGCTCAGGTTGCACCGCCAGGTCACGTTGAGCTGCGCCCAGATTGGCTTGGCATCGAAGCCGCGTGGGATTCCCGTGAGAATGCCCGAAAGGGAGACTGGGTTGCGCGCACGCTTCATGACACGGGAAGATTCACTCAGGCTCGCACGCGGACGGCGGAACCGAGGGAGTCAGGATAGCATGGCGATCGAGCGCGACCACGGTCTCCACGTGGTAGGTCTGGGGGAACAAATCCAGCGGTTGCACCACGGAGATGCGGTAGCCGAAGGGCTCCAGCTCCACGAGATCGCGCGCCAATGTGGTGGGGTTGCATGACACGTAGATGATTCGCGCGGGCGCCGAGCGGGCAATTCGCCGCATGACCTTTCCCCCGGCGCCGGCGCGCGGTGGATCGAGCACCACGACGCGCGGGCTCCCGTGCTCGGCCAGCACCTGGGGCAAGACACTGCGCGCGTCACCGGCAAAGAACCGGGCCCCATCCAGGCCGTTGCCATGAGCGTTGATTCGCGCGGCCTCGACGGAACTTTCCGACAGCTCGATGCCAACGGCCTTGGCGCCGGCGGCGGCCAGGGCCAGGGTGAACATGCCCACGCCGCAGTAGACGTCGATGGCCAGCGCCCCGGCCATGTCGCCGGCCAGTTCGCGGACCAGGGCCACTAGACATTCAGCCTGCGCCGTGTTGGTTTGAAAGAAGGTTTCCACGCCGATGTTGAAGCGCAAGCCGCCGATGGTTTCGCTGATGTGGTCCTGGCCACGCAGGAGCGTGGTCTGCTGCAAGGGAGCCGAGGTGTCAGACGAGGCGCGGATACTGCGCACCACGCTCTTTACGCTGGCGTCTACCGCGGCCAGACGTTCGGCCATGGCGGCCGCAGCGTCGAAGGCTCCCGGGCTGGTCACGATGCCAAGCATAGTTTCCGTGGTGCCCTGGCTGTGGCGCACGACCAGCTCGCGCAGCAGCCCTTGATGGGTGCGCGGATCGTGCAGCGACAGGTTCTCCTCGCGCGCAAAGGCCTGGGCAGCCTTGACCAGCGCCACGGTCAGGGGCGGCGCCAGAAAACACTCGCGCAAGCGCAGGATGCTGTGCCAGGCCCCGCGTGGGTGCAGGCCCAGCACGCCCTCGGGGTGAAAGGCAAACTCCATCTTGTTGCGGTAGTGCCAGAGACTGGGCGCGGGGATGATGGGACGCAGGGGCAAGTCTTGCAGCCTGCCCAGCCGCTCCAGGCTGTCGCGAACAGCGGTTTCCTTGTTGCGCAACTGGCCCGCGTAGTCCACGTGCTGCCAGGTGCAGCCGCCGCAGCCCTGGGCGAAGTGCACGCAGCGCGGTTGCACGCGTTCGGGCGAGGCTTTCTCCACCGCGACCACATCCGCTTCCACGTGCCGCCGCTGCACTCGTCGCACGCGCGCGCGCACCGTCTCGCCGGGCGCCGCACCTGAAACAAACACCACGAGCCCGTGGTGCCGGCCCACCGCCTCGCCCCCGTAGGCCAGACGGTCGACGGTCACGCACAGCTCATCGCCAGGGCGAGGTCGGGGTCTGGGTGTTGTGCGGATCGGTTCGGTGGCCAAAGGCTCGTCTTCGCCTGCGCCAGTTCGGGCAGAAGGTACAATCGTAGCATGGCGGAGCTTTGAGCAGGCGCTGGCCCTAGCGCGCCGTCGCCGCCAACGCTACTTGAGCGTTATCTCGCCGGTCGCGTACGACTGGAACTTGCCCTTGATGAGCTGCCCCACCCGGATGACGTAGGTGTGGTCCTTGTTGAAGCCGTTGTTCTGTTCCAGGTCGTAGCCTTCCTGGTAGACGAGAGTGGCGCCGGGTGTTTGCGGCGAGACCTGATCGACGATGATCTTGGGATCCTTCTTGTCCACGAACATGACCGTCATCGGACCCTTGGCCGGCGGCTTCTTGAACACGGCCAGGAAATTGATGGCCCACCGATCCTCGTTGCCTTTGCGGGCGAGTTCCAGGTTCGTGGGGTGCGCGGTCAGCCATTTCTCCAGTCCATCTCCCTCGACTGCTGGGATGGAATCAGACACCACCCAAACCTTGCCACCGTGGCTCTTGGCCACGGCCGCGTTGGGATCGGCAGCCGATTTCGTCGCTGCTTCCTTGGCAGTCTTCTTCGCTGCTGCGCTGGCGGTTGTTGCGGCCAACAATGCGACTGCGACCAGCCAGATCTTCATGAGGATCTCCTTCCGTCCGGCGAAACCACGCCAACGGATCCATTATTGTTGACAGGCGCGTCGCGAGTCAACCAAACACGATGGTGCGGTTGCCAGATACCAGGACCCGCCGTTGCAGGTGGAGGCGCACTGCCCGCGTGAGCACCTGCCGCTCCAGCTCTCGTCCCTTGCGCATCATGTCTTCAACGGTGTCGCGATGGGAGACTCGGCACACGTCCTGCTCGATGATCGGGCCCTGGTCCAGGTCCGCGGTCACATAGTGGGCTGTGGCGCCGATGACCTTCACCCCGCGTTGCTGGGCCTGGTGGTAGGGGCGCGCGCCTGCGAAGGCGGGCAGGAACGAGTGGTGTATGTTGATGATGCGTCCCTGCCAGCGCTCCACGAACGCGGGCGACAGGATCTGCATGTAGCGCGCGAGCACCACCAGATCGATGCGCAGTTCAGCCAGCAGCGCCAGTTGCCTGGCCTCGCCCACGGCTTTCTGGTCTCGCTCGACCGGGATTACCGCCAGCGGCACGTCAAAGTGTCTGCACACATCGGACAGCGTCTCGTGGTTCGAGATGACTGTGATGATCTCGCCGCCCAGATCCCCCAGTTGCTGGCACAGCATCAAGTCATACAGGCAATGCGAAGCCTTGCTGACCATGACGGCGACCCGCGGCCGTGCGTCTGAGAAGGTCAGCTCCCAGCGCAGGTTGAACTGGCGGGCGAGCGCTTCAATCGCAGCCTGGGCAGCCTGGCGCTCCAGCCGGAACCCGCTCAGGTCCCAGACCAGTCGCATGAAAAACTCGTCGCTCTCGCTCTCCGAGTGTTGGTCGGCATCCAGTATATTGCCGCCATTCTGGAAGACGAAGTTCGACAACGCCGCGACCAGGCCCGTGCGGTCACGGCAGGTGACAAGTAGTGTCGCGGTGAGAGGAGGAGCCGAATCCATGACGACGTCGGCCTACAGACTACACAATCCAACCCGCTGTTGGCGACCCAACTTCTAGGCCGCAACTGGGCAAGGCCCCCCGGGGCTCGCTCAGCCCGCGCCAGCCGCGGGCTTCGTGCCGGCAGTCACTCCAGCTCGTTGATCACATATGGCTGGCGAGCCCCGGTCACGTCGCCGCCGCCAGAGCTGAGCCCGCCGTTTCGGAAGAACTGGGCCAAGGTACCGTCGCAGTCCATATCGCCTCTCACAAAGGCGGTGAACTGCGCGCTGGTCCCGTTGCCCGACCCGGTATATCCCGGCATGTAACTGTGCGAGTCGGGGATGGAGAACTTGAGCGCTAGCCAGACTCCGTCGCTCCCCCAGACGGCCGCGCCGCCCGGACAGCGCCCTCCCGCCAGGCAGGCGCAATCGCCGGTGGCTTCCCATGACCCAGCGAGGCCCGGAAACTGGCGGGGCAGGACCCCGCCGGTGCCGCTCGAGAAGTCCGTCATGTAGTAGGTGACGGATCCTGCCCATTGCTTGTTGAGAAACCCGGCGACTTCGGAAGTACGCGATCTCTTGACGTATCTGGTGAAGGCAGGGATCGCGATCGCGGCAATGATTCCGATGATTGCCACCACGATCATCAGTTCCACTAGAGTGAATCCGCTGTTTTTTTTGTTTCGCATGACTTCCCGGAAGCGACTATTGCATTCCTCGTGCCACGGCGCAAGAAAACAGCGTCTCTTCCACCTAAGCCTCTGACAACCCTGGAAAAAGAGTGTCTCGTCGTTGGCGCAAGGCCTTGGCCATGGCGACCTTTTTCGTCCCTTGGATGAAAGTTTTGCCTAGCCGAGAGACGAAATGCGTCCCAACGGAAAAAGGGCTAGTCCACCCCTTCCGGGTTGGATCCAGCCCTTTCTCGAGTGCAGGCAGACCGAGCGGGGCTGCTCAGTCTTCTTGCCCGGCGTCGCCACCGTCAACGGTGCCGACCTCGTGAGCCGGAACATCAGCGCCAGGGGCATCCAGAGCATCAAGCTTCGGGGCCGGAACGTCGGTCGCTGGCTTGGTGTCGGGAAGCATACCGCCATCGAGGACGACCACGGGCATGTCGGCGACCGGACCGTCAGGGGTAGCAACGGGATTATCGACCGCGACGTCCGCGATCATCGGCCCGTCTGGTGTTGGGGCTGTCGCCGTATCGGGCGTGACAGGCATAGTGTCCGCCATCATCTTCCCGTCGGCAGCCGCATCTGGCTTGGTCGTGCTACTGCTACCGCAGCCAACTAGCGTGAGGGACATCGCAAACACCGTTACAGCAAGCTTCCTCGTCATAGCCTTGTCTCCTGGGTTGTTCTCTTCTAAATAAGCCTCTTGGGGCCGGTACCTTACTCGAATGTGAAAATAAAGCGAACAAAATTAACGCTGGTGCTGGGACATCCCATGAGGCACTGCGATAATTGTCACGCAGCGATTCACTATCAAGACCGTGGTGGACATGCAAGAAGATTTTGATCAAGACGACGCAGAGCATATTTTCGCTGATGGCGTCATGGATGGGCTGGTGGCAGTTGGCGGAGCCGTCACGCCGGAGACTTTGTTGCGCGCGTATCGCGCGGGCGTGTTTCCCTGGTCCTCGGATCCGATGGTGACGTGGTGGTCTCCCGATCCCCGCGCAGTCTTCGACCTGGAGACGTATCGCCCGTCGCGGAGCTTGTGCAAGCGCCTGCGTCGAGCCGGATGGACCTTGGTGCTCGACCAGGATTTCGAGGGCGTGATGCGCAAGTGCGCGGAGCCCGCGCCCGATCGACCGACCACATGGATCACCGGAGATTTCGTCGCTGCGTACACGGAACTCCACCGGCGCGGCGCCGCTCACAGCGTCGAGGTCTACGAGAAAGGCGAGCTGGTGGGCGGGCTTTACGGTGTGAGCATCGGCGGCTTCTTCGGAGGCGAATCGATGTTCCATCGCCGCACCGATGCCTCCAAGGCTGCCGTTGCACACCTTGTCCAGCACCTGCATGGGCGTGGTTTCGCGCTGCTCGATGCCCAGGTGCCGACGCCCCATCTGGACCGCCTGGGAGCGGTGGAGATCTCGCGCAACGAATACCTGGCGCGCCTGCGACATGCCCTTGCCCTTCCGGTCGTGTTCTGATCGTGTCGCCGGGAACAGTCGGGTATCATTGGCCCCGCCATGCCCTTGCGGCGAAGTGCATATCTTTTCACGGTGGCTGCCTGTGCGGCGTTGTGGGCGCTCTCCGCCTGCGCCAAGCCGACAGATCGTCCCGCGCAGACAGTTTCGGCAACCAAGCTGCGGCTCAAGGTCGTCCGCACTTTTCCGCACGATCCCAGCGCGTTCACTCAAGGCCTGCTCTTCTTCGAGGGCAAGTTCTATGAAAGCACTGGGCTCTACGGGCGCTCATCGCTGCGTCGGGTGGACCCGGATAGCGGTGTGGTCGAGCGCGGGGTTGATCTGCCGGCGGATCTCTTCGGCGAGGGACTGGCGCGGGTGGGCGGCCGCCTGTTGCAATTGACCTGGCAGAACGGGCGAGCGCTGGTCTGGAACCTGGCGACGCTGAGCAAGGAACGGGAGATTCGCTATCAAGGCGAGGGTTGGGGCCTGTGTTTCGACGGCCGCCATCTGGTCATGAGCGACGGCAGTGATGCGCTTGCGCTGCGCGATCCGGAAAGTTTCGCCAAGGTGGGCGAGATCGTGGTCCGTCGCGCCGGACAGCCCGTGCGCAGCCTCAACGAATTGGAGTGCGTGGATGGCGTCGTCTACGCCAACGTGTGGCAAGACAGTCATATCGCGCGCATCGACCCGCACACCGGAGATGTGACGGGATGGATTGACGCTTCGGGCTTGCTCGCGCCCGAGGAGGCGCATGCCGCCGACGTTTTGAACGGCATCGCATACCTTCCGTCCACGGGGCATCTGGTGCTCACCGGCAAGCTGTGGCCGCGGATCTTCGAGGTGGAGATCGTGCCGGATAGGCCGCGGGCAGCCCAGTGAGGCTGCGGCGTCGGATTTGCGCTGGCGCGTGCCCGTGACCTGGTAGGTTCATCTTCCATGGGCTTGCGAATTGTTCTCGCCACGGGGCTCTCGCTACTCGTGCTCTCGGGTGCGCGTTTCGCGCGCGCTGAGCCGGGCGAGAACCTCACCGTCTTCGTTCTCACCTTCGGCCCCGGCGACCATCCGTTCTTCAAGTTCGGACACAATGCCATCCTGGTGCAGACCGAGGAAACCGGGCTGGTCTACAACTTCGGCACCTTCGCCTTCGACTCGTCCGCGCTCATCCCCAAGTTCTTGCGCGGCCGCTTCAAGTACTGGCTGTCGGTGTCGACCATGGAGGGGACGTTCGCGTCGTACATTTCCGACAACCGGACGATCGAGGCCCAGGAACTGGATCTGACGCCCGCCCAGAAATGGGGCTTGTGGCAGAGCCTGCGCGAGAACGCGCGACCCGAGAACCGGGAGTACCTCTACGACTACTTCCGGGACAACTGCTCCACCCGCGTGCGCGATGCCATCGACCGCGTGGTGGGCGGCCGGATCCGGCAGGTGGGCGAGCGACCGGCGGCCATGACCTTTCGCGCAGACGCGCTTCGCATGACGGCGGACTTCTTCCCCGAATACCTCGGCCTCGACCTGGGGCTGGGCCGGCCGAGCGACGCCCCCATCACTCTGTGGGACGAGGCGTTCTTGCCGGAGCGAATGCGCGATCTTCTGCGCGACGTCCGCATCCCGGGAGAATCGGGCGACAAGCCGCTGGTCAAGTCGGAACGCACCCTGTTTGCGGCGCGCCGGCCTCCGAAGCCGGATCGGCCGCCCAATTGGACCGTGTACTTTCTGGCCGCGGGCCTAGCGTTCGGCGCGCTCTTGGCTTGGCTCGGCCGACTTGCCAGCAACCATCCGGTCGCGCGCGTCGGACTGGGTTTTGCCGGCAGCCTGCTGGGACTCGTCTTCGGTCTGTTGGGGCTCATCCTGCTTTCATTCTGGTTGTTCACCGACCACAAGGCTGCCTATGCCAATGCGAACATTTTCCTCCTCGCGCCGTGGTCGGTCGTGCTGGCCGGCTACGGAGTCGGGACGGCGCTGGGACGGCCAGCGGCCATACGCAAGGCGTTCTGGGTCGTGGCCACGGCTGCTGGCTTCGCCGCCATCGGCGTCCTTGCCAAGGCGCTTCCTGGTCTGTCACAAGACAACCTGATTCTGGTCGCCTTCTTTTTGCCGGTTTGGCTTGGCTTGGCTTTGGGTTTTCGCTGGACCGTGCGTTCGAGCTAGCCTGCGATCAGGTGCGTCATCCAGCGCTTCCGATCTGTGGGGAATCATGCGCGATTTCGTGCTAAGCTAATATGTTCACGTCGGGGAAGAGGACCGCGGCCTGGTATCCACGGATGGGCGTGGCCGTTAGCCTGTGCTTAGTTATGCTGGTCGTCCCAAGGCGGCCGTCCATTCGACATGGGAGGTAGCATATGCCCGCGACCGAGGACTCAGTACTCACCTCATTAAATGAACTGCGCCGGCTCAGAAAGGAGCGGCGAAAGAAGGGCCATTCGGCCGGTGGCGGCAACGGCCGTTCCCAGAAGGCAGCGGCCGCGAGGCCGGACCCCATGGGAGATCAGGTCACGCCGCCACCGCGGTCAGACGTGGCTCTGGCGGCGAAGGGGACGCGGGCAGGAGTCCAGACTGGCATGGGCGGGACGGCCAGGGTCGCGGCGGCTGGCTTCGGCCAGCCGGGACCCGTGGCAGCCACATGGGACGCGCCAGTCGATGCGGCGGCCTTTGCCCAGATGGCACGGCCGACATCGTCAGCCAAGCCGGCCATCGTGGTGGCCGTTCTGCTTCTGGGCGCGGCCGGCGCTGGCTACGTGAAACTCCAGAACGACACGCAGGCTCTCATGGCCGAGAAGGACGCGAGTATACGGCGTGTTGAGGAAGCGCGCGTTCAAGCCGTGGAGGCGTCGGCGCTGGCGGAGCGGCAAGCGCAGATCAAGCTCAAGGCATGTGAGGCCAAGGCCGCGGCGGCACCGACAACTGCCGCGGCAGCCGTCGCGCCGGCTGCGACCGCGGCCGTGGCGCCCGCGCCGTCTCCGGTTTCCACTCCCTCAAGCAGCCGAAGCCGGCACAGACCGTTAGGCGGGCGGCATGCGGCGGTTTCGGCATCGACCGCTCCCAAACCGAGCGCCGAGCCTTCTGCAGTTCCGCAGTTGCCGCACAAGAAGAAGTTGGACAACGATCCGCTGGCGGGCATAAAGATCTGAAGCATCCCCGCGCCCGGGCGCGCAAGATGCGGTTTTTTTGACGGGAGCAGGGCATGCCCCCACGCTGGGGGCATGCTCTCCGCACAAGAGGAAACTCGCTTCTTCGACACCTGCAAGCATGCTTTGCTGGAGCGGTACGCCGGGCAATTCGCCGTCGTGTGTGGCCGCCGGCTGGTGGGCGTCCATGCTTCGCTCGATCTCGCGCTCAAGGCGGCCTCCGATGCGTTCTCGGCGGGCTGTTTCGAGGATGGGGTTCCCATCCTGATAAACGAGATCGGCGAGCAACCCAGGGTCCGCGTGGTCGCCCAGCCGAAAAGATAGAATCCGAAGGGCGAGCATCGCTTCGCGGGTCGGCGGACGGAGCCCAGGGTTTGCAAATCCGTCGTGTCTCCAGTAGAAGAAGGCCCGCCGGTCAGGGTCCGAAGAGATCGCATTCTGACCGGCTAGGAAAGGGAGAGCATCGATGTCACGAGTCTCAGGAACGCTGTGTGCAGTCCGGCTGCGCGCTGACCGTTGGCTTTGCGTCGCAACCCTGTCTGGCCTTGCTTTCGGCTGCGTGGAGCAGGCCGATGACAAGCCGACCAAAGAGGACGAGGAATTCGTCAGGAAGAACCTGCTGGCCTCCGACCCCACGCCGCAGTTCGCGACGCACGCGGATCTGGACGGCAAGGTCGAGTATCTCGGCATGGACGTGGCCCCGAATCCGGCGGAGCCCGGCAGGGACGTTCATCTGACCCACTATTGGAAGGTGAAGTCCGCGCCCAGCGACGGCTGGAGGCTGTTCACCCATATCAGCGGCCCCAACAAGCAGGGCTTCATCAACGTCGACCACGGACCCGTCAGCGGCAAGTACCCGGTGACGCGCTGGAAGGCGGGCGACATCATCCGCGACCAGCACTCGTTCCGTCTGCCGCCGAGTTGGGCCTTCAACAGTTTCAGCGTGTACGTGGGGCTGTGGCGGGGGCACGAGCGTATGGCCATCAAGTCCGGGCCGCGTGACGAGGATCGTGTTGTGGCCGCGACCGTCCCGGTTCAGCTCAAGGAGCCACCCGCGCTCAAACGGTATCTGGTGCGCAAGACGTCCAAGCCCATCAAGCTTGACGGCAAGCTGGACGAGGCCGCGTGGAAGGCCGCCCCTTCAACCGGATTGTTCGTGAACACCATGACCGGTGAGCCGGCGCAGCCCAACACCGAGGCCAAGCTGCTTTGGGATAACCAGAACCTCTACATTGCGTTCGAGAACGTCGACACCGACATCTGGGGCACGCTCACCGAGCGCGACTCCAAGCTGTGGACCCAGGAGATGGACGAGGTGATGATCGACGCCAACGGTGACGGCAAGGGCTACATCGAGCTGCAGGTGGCTCCCAACGGCACCATCTTCGACACCTATCTGCCCACCTACCGCAAGTACGAGGACAGCTTGGATCCCAAGCGCAAGCCCTATGACTGGAACTCGAAGTTGAAGGCGGCGGTCAAGGTCGACGGCACGCTCAACAAGCGCGACGATCAGGACAAGGGCTGGACGGTGGAGATGGCGCTGCCGCTCGCGGACGCGAACGGACTGGACAGCAACGGTGTCAAGGTTCCGCCGGCGCTGGGCGACAAGTGGCGCCTCAACATGTTCCGCATGGATTCGCCCAAGGACGCCAAGTCCCAGACGGCGCTGGGCTGGTCGGCGCCGATGGTTGGCGACTTCCACAAACTGGATCGGTTCGGCGAGATCGTGTTCGTCGACGAGAAGGGAGAGTTGCCCGCGGCCAAGGAGGGCCCGGCCAAGGGCGGCAAGAAGGACGAGGGCAAGACGGAGCTGGCCGGCAAGACTGCCGAGAAGAAGCCGGCCAAGAAGCCGTAGGACTCACGGGCGGAACCAAAGGGGGCGAGACTATTAAGCTCGTCAACCACCCGCCGCCGAGAGCACAGGGGTGAGAGGGGAGGTCCCAGGGCCGGAAGAGAGGTTGTCATGTTCCGGCGTTCCAAGAGAACCTTCGCGGCTTGCGAAGGGGAAGGATGGTCGAGTGTTATCACGGCGTGGTGGAGCGTTGTTTTTGATCTCCATCGGTGCCGTGCTTTGCACTGGATCGAGAGGGGCGAATGCTGCTGGAGCGGCGGTTGCTCCTGAGCTGGTTCCCAGCAGCCCGGCAGCCCACGAGTATCAGGCGCCGCCACTGGGTCAGATCCGTGCGGGACGTGATACCGATCCCCTGATGGCACAGGTGGCGGTCGAGGTGCAGCGGGCGGCGGTCTCGGTCCGTGCGCCCGTGCCCTTGCGCGATGGCCGCCTGGACCTGGTGGCGACGGACATCGCGCGCGCCACCGTGGCCAAGCGTCTGCCCGCCTTCGACGCCGTCGCGTTCCTGTTGCACCACTACGGTATCGTCGAGCCGGAGCCCTACATGGTCATGGTGCGCAGCTCGCCCGGAGGTGACGTGTCGCTCGTGGCTGACCTGCGCAAGCAGGTACCAGGGGTTTTCAAGATGGGCGATTGGCGCCGCATGGGCGTGGGGGTCAAGCGTGGCGCGGACGAACTGATCGTCGTTTTGACCCTGCAACCACAGAACCTGGAACTGCGGGCGCTGCCGCGGCGTTTGCCCTCGCGGGGCACCGTGACCCTGGTGGGCCGGCTGCTCGGTAGCTTTGTCCAGCCCGCGGTCTTGCTGGCCAGCCCGCGCGGAGCTGTACGCAATATGGCCATGTCGGCGCGCAAGGGTCGTTTCGAGTTCACGGTCGCGTGTGATTCAGGCGATGGCGTGTACCAGTTGGAGATCGAAGGCGATGATGGCCACGGGCCAGCGGTGCTGGCGAATTTTCCTTTGTACTGCGGCGTGGAGCCGCCCGCGCACATCGCCGTCACCGGCAACGAGGTGACCCGGCGTCAGGACGTGGCCGAGGCCGAGCGCGAGTTGCTGGCCCTGCTCAACCGCGACCGCAGGGCCGCTGGCCTGCCAGAACTCGAGCGCGACGCCCGTTTGCAGGAGATCGCCCGCGGCCACAGCCGCGAGATGGCGCGCACAGGTGAAGTGGTTCACGTATCGGACAAGAGCGGCAGCGCCGTGGATCGCGTGCGCGCCGCTCAAATCTCGCCGGTTCCGCGCACGCTGGCCGAGAACGTGGGGCGGGCTTTCTCGACGTCGGAGGTCGAGCACGGGTTCATGGGAAGTCCCAGCCACCGCGCCAACATTCTCAACCCCGACATGACCCACGTGGGAATCGGTGTGGCCGTGGGCCAGGCCGAGGGCGGGGTGGTGCCGCTCTTTTTCACCCAGCTCTTTGCCGGCTGGTAGCTGTGAGTTTGCGTTTCCACCATGGGCTGATGAGGGGTTTCGGCCGTAGCACCTTTTCGTGGTAGCAAGGGCTCACGTCGCCCAAGGAGGCATTGTCGTGAAACCAGATGCAGACCGCACCGTCGTCAAGGCCACGGGCTCGCCGTTGCTGGTCGTCGGGTCGTTGGCACTCGACACCATCGAAACCCAGAACAGCCGGCGCGACGAGGTGCTGGGCGGCGCCGCGTGCTACGCTTCATTTGCCGCTTCGTTCTTCGCGCCGGTGCGCCTGGTGGGCGTGGTGGGGAATGATTTTCCCCTGGACCACGAGGCCTTGCTGCGCAGCCGGAACATCGATCTGGACGGGCTGGAACGGGCATCGGGCCGCACCTTCCGCTGGGCCGGTCGCTACGCGGCGGATTTCAACAATCGCACCACGCTCGATACCCAGCTCAACGTCTTCGAGACCTTCAGGCCCAAGCTGCCGCCGGCCTACGCCGACAGCGGGTTCGTATTTTTGGCCAACATCGATCCCGTGCTGCAACTTGAGGTGCTGGGCCAGGTGCGCCGCCCGCGCTTCGTGGCTTGCGACACCATGAACTTCTGGATCAGCGGCAAGCGATCCGAGCTTGTGCGCGTGCTCGAGCGGGTGAACATGGTGCTGCTCAACGACGAAGAAGCTCGCCAGCTTTCAGGCAAGGACAATCTACCGGCGGCGGCCGGTGTGATTCGTGAGATGGGTCCCGGCGCGGTGGTCATCAAGCGCGGCGACGCCGGGGCGCTGTTCTTCAGCGAAGCGGGCGTGTTCGCTGCGCCCGCGTTTCCGCTGGAGAGCGTGGTCGACCCGACGGGCGCTGGCGACTCTTTCGCCGGCGGCTGCATGGGCTGGCTGGCCCGCACCGGCGATACCTCGCCGGCCGGGATTCGTACCGCGCTGGTGGTGGGCTCGGTCCTGGCTTCCTTTTGCGTCCAGGACTTCAGCCTGGATCGTTTCCGATCGCTGGATGAAACGGCGATTCGATCCCGCTGCGCCGCCTTTGCGGATCTGGTGAGGTTCGAGACGGTCCGTTTCTAGCGCGAACAATCTAGCCCCTGGTTTCGCTTGGCTAGGTCATCGAGCACGGGCTGATAGAAATCCAGCATGGCGCGCGGGCCGATGTCCTCGCCGGTGGCCTCGCGCATGACCTTGCGCCAGTCGCGCGTGGCGCCCAGCTTGAGAATATCGCGCAGGAAGCGGCCGGCCTCCTCGCTGCCCGAGTAGTCGCAGGCGCGTGGTTCCTGCTTCACGATCTTGCGGCAGATGTGATCGTGGAGCTGGAACTTGATCAGGGTGGCGATGGCGTAGTCGTAGTACTGCGCAGGATCGTCGTTGATGTGGGTCTTGCTGCAGGCGTCGCACAGATCGGGGGCGCGCTTGCCCGGCGGTTGTACTCCCTGGTAGGTGGCGACGTATTGCCACCAGCGGTCTTGCCATTCGGCAACTGGCAAATCGCGCTGGTACAGATCGTATTCGAAGTGGGTCATGGTGCCGGCGGCAAAGGGCAAGAACACGATCGACTCCAGCGCCGACTGCAGGAGCGCGGCCGTGGCGTCGGGCTCTTGCCCGGCGCGGACGAGGCCGAGCTTGCGCAGATAGGCAGGCTGCTGGCTCGCCAGCCGCGCCAACTCGCCCACCGCCTCGTGAAAGGCCCGGTTGGCCCCGGCGCGCAGCAGGTAGGGCACCTCGGGTGTGGCGTAGGCGAGGTAGTAGTAGATGTGGCCCAGCTCGTGGTGGGCCGTGCCGAACCACTGCGCGTTCGGCTCCACGCTCATGAGCGAGCGCACGTCGCTTTCGCCGTCGATGTGCCAGGCGGTGGCGTGGGCGTTCTTCTTGCGCGGCGAATTGGGCGGCACCGGAAAGAGGTCCGACTTCTTCCAGAACGTCTCGGGCAGACGCGGGAATCCCAGCGACACGTAGAAATCCTCGGCAGTGCGCACGATGAACTCGGGCGACTTGCCCTTGAACAAGGGATCCAGGCTGGTGCCTTCGACCAAGCCGGGCCACTCCTGTGCCCAGCGGTTGCCCAGCCAGTGCGCGGGAATCAGTCTGGGTACTGACTTTCCATATCGATCGGCGAGAGCGTGTTTCGCAAGGCAGTGCAGCCCGTCGAAGAGCGGCTTTGACGCCTCCAGCGTGGCGTCCATCAGCGCCATCATCTCGTCGATCGTCATGCCGTAGTCGGCCACCTGCAGGCCGACGAACGATGGGTAGCCCATGGCGCGCGCGATCTGGTTGCGCAGGGCCTGCAACTCCACCAGCCCTGGCTTGAGCGGGCGGCCGATCTCCTTGGACGCCAACCAGGCGCGCTCGCGATCGGCCAGCACGCGCGAATGGCGCAGAATCTGGTCGATTTCGTTTGCCGAGGTGGGCCGGCCACACTTTCCGCCGGCCACGGGTTGCAGACAAAAGGTGTAGCCGTCGAGCACAGCCGACTGGCGGGCCTCGGCCTCGATGCGCTGGCTGACCACCTCGGGAATGGTTCCAGGGTTCTCGGCCGCGGCCAGTTGCAGCTTGCGCAGCTGGCGCAGAGTGAGATCAGACAGCTCGCTTGGTTTGGCCAGCAGAGCGCCGGTCCGTTCAATGACCAGCTTGGAGCCGATAACCGCCGCAGCCGCTTTCTCGGTGGAGGCTCGCGCTGCCGTATGCTCGGGACTGACCTCGGTAGCGGCGGTCCAGGCCGCCTGGTTGGCCACCGTGTTGAGCGGCTGCAAGAGGCCGGTCATGGTTGCAAGAAAGGCGCGCGCCTCGCGCTCGACCGAAGAGAGGTTGTGAGTGGCCTTTTCTGCGGCCCGCAAGCTGAGCGTCCCGACGCAAGCCAAGACGGACACGACCACGATCAGAATCGGACGACGTCCCATGGACGCAGGCTAGCATGAGGCCGAATCTTCCGGCCTTCACAAACGCAGGTGCCCGTGCTAACCCACGAACCCATGCAGTCGAGCTTTCGAACGATGACTATGGTCTGTGCTCTCGCGGGCGCCTTCGTGCTTTGTGGCGGGTGCACCCAGGGGGAAGGCGATCGTTGTCAGATTGACCAGGACTGCGCGGGCGGTCTCTACTGCGCGCAAACCGGGTCACCCGGCAATGGCGTGTGCAGTCCCGTTTCCACCCCAGGCTCAGGGGGCAGCACGGGCCAGGACGCAGCCGGCCCGGTTTCGACGCCAGACGCAGCCAGCGACGGTTCCGCTGTGGCAGAAGACGCCGCCAGCGAGGATGCGCCGGTCGCGGCCGACGGTGCAGTGGATACCGCGTTCGATGCGGGAGCCGCCGCCGACCTGCTAGAGACGGACTGAGACAGGTAGTCCCAGCCATGCGAGCTGGACGCGGAAATTGGCGGCGGTGGTGAAGACCTCGCCCCGGATGCCGAGCGCACAGGCGGCATCCACGAAGGCGGGCAGGTCGTCGAAGAAAGCGCAAGCCTCGGCTGGGCGGCCGACGCGGCGGAGCGCCGTGCGAAAGATCTCGGGGTCCGGCTTGGCCAGCCCGAGTTGGTAGGACAGCACGTGGGCGCTGAAGCGCTCGAGCAAGGGAAGCTGCGGCCGCAGGAAGCGCCACTGAATCTCGTTGGTGTTGGAGATGAGCGCGAGCTGGACGCGACCCAGAAGCGCTTCCACCATCGGCAAGACGTCATGGTGGATGCGGAAATAGCAGGTCCAGACTTCGAAAAAAGTCTCTGCGTTCATGACCTTGCTCGCTCCCGAGGCCTGGCACACGGCGCGCCGAAGTTCGTCTCCCGCCAGAACTCCACGGTTCAAGGGATCCCACAGAGCCAGCAGGCGTTCGCGGATCACTTCGGGTGGGGCTCCGCCGTACTGGGACAGCCGGCGGCAAAGCACGTCGTCGTCGTGAAAGGCAAGGACATTGCCCAGGTCGAGGAATACGACTTCGATTCCCGGCATGTCAATCAGGCGTCTTGCACCGGAAGGAACTGGATGTCCGCGATCTGGTACTCGCGGGTGCCCTTGCCCGTGCGCAAGCTGATCGTGTCGCCTTTTTCGCGACCGATGAGCGCGCGCGCCAGCGGAGCCGATATGGCGAGGCGGCCTTCCTTGATGTCGCCCTCGTAGTCACCCACGATGCTGTAGCTGGTTTCCTCGCCCGAATCCGTGTCGGTCAGGCGAACCGTGGCGCCGAAGACCACGCGATCGCCGGACAGCTTGGCGGGGTCGATGATCTCGGCCTGGGCCAGGATGCTGTCGATCTCGCGCGAGCGGCCCTCGATGAAGCTCTGCCGTTCCTTGGCGGCGTGAAATTCGGCGTTTTCCGAAAGGTCGCCGTGGGCGCGCGCGATTTCGATGTCCTGCACATTCTTGGGACGCTCCACCTCGCGCAGTCGCTTCAACTCCTCGCGCAGCTTCTTCACCCCGCGTGGGGTCATCGGAATTCTGTCAGCCATGTTGGAACTCCTGCAGCGAGCGGACCGACATATCGCCGGCCTGCAGGCGCTGGATGGCGACGGCGGCCGCCCGCGCCGCCGACATGGTGGTGAAGTAGGCGAGCCCGCGCATGAGCGCGGTCCGTCGCAGCGAGAAAGAATCGCGGATGGAATCCGCACCCTCGGTGGTGTTGACCACCAGATGGACATCGCCGTCCAGCATGCGGTCCACGCAATGGGGCCGGCCCTCACGCACCTTGTTCACCCGTGTGCTCGGCAGACCGGCCTGGCTCAGGCGGGCGTGCGTGGCGTTGGTCGCGAGGATGCGGAAGCCCAGATGGGAGAGGTGGCGGGCCAGGTCCACCGCGGCGGCCTTGTCCGCGTCCTTGATGGAGAGCAGGGCCGTGACCGGCTTGTCGCCGCCGGGAACCGGCAGACGGGTGCCGGCCGCGATCTGGCTCTTGGCAAAAGCAGCTTCGAAGCTGTTGTCGATACCCATGACCTCGCCGGTGGAGCGCATCTCAGGGCCGAGCAAGACGTCCACGCCGCCGAACTTGACGAAGGGGAACACGGCTTCCTTGACCGCCATGTGCGCGGGCGACACCTCCCGGATGCCCAACTCGTGCAGGGTACGACCCGCCGCGATCTTGGCCGCCACCTTGGCCAGCGGAACCCCAATGACCTTGGACACGAAGGGCACGGTGCGCGAGGCGCGCGGGTTTACCTCGAGAATGAAGACGCCACGGCCATCACGCGGCACAGCGAACTGCACGTTCATCAAGCCACGCACGTCCAGCTCGCGCGCCAGGGCCCGCGCCTGCTCCTTAATAGTGTGGACAGTTTCGCTGGACAGGGAAAAGGGCGGCAGGCAGCAGGCCGAATCGCCCGAGTGGATGCCGGCCTCCTCGATGTGCTCCATCACCCCGCCGATGATCGCGTCCTGGCCGTCGGCGACCACGTCCACGTCGACCTCGATGGCGTCGCGCAGGAACTGGTCGACCAGGATGGGCGCACTCTCGTCGCCCCGACCGCCGCCCGAGGCCAGGCTCTCGCGCCGGGCCGCCTCCAGGGCCACGCCCACGAAGGTGTGCAGGCCGGCGGCGTCGTGCACGATCTCCATGGCACGGCCGCCGAGAACATACGAGGGTCGCACCATCACCGGATACCCGATCTGTTCGGCGATCCGACGCGCGTCTTCCAGGCCATGCGCCGTGCCCCAGGCGGGCGCGCGCAGGTTGAGCTTGCGCACCAACTCACCGAAACGCTGGCGATCCTCGGCGCGGTCGATGGCATCGGCGCTGGTGCCGAGCAGGCGAACGCCCGCTTTCTGCAAGGGCACGGCCAGGCGCAGCGGCGTCTGCCCGCCGAATTGCACGATCACGCCCTCGGGCTTCTCCGCGTCGACGATCTCCAACACATCCTCGCGAGTGAGCGGCTCGAAGTACAGCCGGTCAGACGTGTCGTAGTCTGTGGACACGGTTTCCGGGTTGCAGTTGACCATGAGGGTCTCAAAGCCCTCTTCGCGCAAGGCCATCACCGCGTGCACGCAGCAGTAGTCGAACTCGATACCCTGGCCGATGCGGTTGGGTCCGCCACCCAGGATCACGATCTTCCTTTTGCCCGTGGGCCGAACTTCCGATTCCGCGGATTTTTCGGCTTGGTTTCCCGATTCGATCGCGTGGGGGCGAGACGGCTTTGCTGGCTCGCCCCCATCGCGGGAGGCCTGGAACCCTCCCAGGGTTCCAGACTCATATGTCGAGTACAAATAGGGAGTATGGGCCTCGAACTCGGCGGCGCAGGTGTCCACACGCTTGAACACCGGGCGGACGCCATGGCGCAGGCGCGCCTGTCGCACGTCTTCCTCGGCGACGCCGGCCAGCTTCATCAGCCGGCGGTCGGACATGCCGAGCCGCTTGCGGCGGAGCAGCCCGGCGGGATCGTCGAGAAGCGCAGCGCCGGCCTGGCGGGCGGCCTCGTCCTCGTCGATGAGCTGCTTGAGCTGGGTCAAGAACCAGGGGTCGATTGCGGTCAGCGTCTGCGCCTCGTCCACCGTCATTCCCAGGCGCAGGGCCTCGGCCAGTTGCCACAAGCGATCCGGTCCGGGCTGCGCGATCAGGTGGCGCAGCTCATCGAGAGGCGGCACACGATCGAGGTCGAAGCCCCAGCGCCCGATTTCCAGGGAGCGCAACGCCTTGCCCAGCGACTCCTTGAAGGTGCGGCCGATGGCCATGACCTCGCCCACTGACTTCATCTGCGGTCCCAGGGTCGAGTCCGCGCCCGGGAATTTTTCGAAGGCGAAGCGGGGCACCTTGGTCACCACGTAGTCGATGGTCGGCTCGAAGCAGGCCGGTGTTTCGCGCGTGATGTCGTTGGTGATTTCGTCCAGGGTGTAGCCGACCGCGAGCTTGGTGGCGATCTTGGCGATGGGGAAGCCGGTGGCCTTGGACGCCAGCGCCGAGCTGCGCGACACGCGTGGGTTCATCTCGATGACCACCATCTCGCCGTTTTGCGGATCGATGGCGAACTGGATGTTGGACCCTCCCGTGTCGACCCCGATCTCGCGAATCACGGCCAGGGCCGCGTCGCGCATGAACTGGTATTCCTTGTCGGTCAGGGTCATGGCGGGCGCGATGGTGATGGAGTCACCCGTGTGTACCCCCATGGGGTCGAAGTTTTCGATCGAGCAGACGATGACCGCGTTGTCTTTCCCGTCGCGCATCACCTCCAGCTCGTATTCCTTCCAGCCCAGAACCGACTGCTCGACCAGCACTTCGTGGCGCGGGCTCTGTTGCAGGCCCCACAGCACCTTGCTGTCGAACTCCTCGCCGTTCCACGCGATGGCCGCGCCCGAGCCGCCCAGGGTGAAGGACGGCCGCAGGATGACCGGATAGCCGTGACCGGTGCGGACCGTCAGCTCGTCGCGGATCTCGCGCGCCTCGGCCAACGAATGCGCATAGCCCGAGAACGGCACGCGCAAGCCGATGTTGCTCATGGCCTGCTTGAACAGGTCGCGGTCCTCGGCCTTTTCGATGGCCGCTATCTGCGCGCCGATGAGTTTGATCCCGAAACCATCGAGCACCCCGGCGCGGCCCAGCTCGACGGTGAGGTTGAGCGCGGTCTGGCCGCCCAGGGTGGGCAAGAGCGCATCGGGCCGCTCGCGCTCGATGATCTTGGTCACGAAGTCGAGGGTGAGCGGCTCGACGTAGGTGCGGTCGGCCATCTCCGGGTCGGTCATGATGGTGGCCGGATTGGAGTTGACCAGCACCACCCGGAAGCCCTCCTCGCGCAGGGCCTTGACCCCTTGCGTGCCCGAGTAGTCGAACTCACAGGCCTGGCCGATGACGATGGGGCCGGACCCGATGATGAGGACGGACTTGATGTCTGTTCTTCGAGGCATTACTCGGATTGCTTCCGGTCAAGGATGTGGCCCTCGCGGTCGAGCTGGAACCCCTCGGGCAGTTTCTTTTCCACGCCACCCCGGTGACCGTGCACCAGCCAGTCCAGTTCGGCGAATCCCTGGGCGATGCGGATGCGCAGGCGCAAGCTCTCTTCGGTGTCGGAAACAAAAATCTGCAGCAGCGCCTCGCGCGCCACCTCTTCGTTCTTCAGGCGCAGCAGGCTCTCCGCCGCGGCGAAGCGCACGCCCTCGTCCATGTCCCCTAGATAGGGCGCCACCAGCGACGGCGCCCTTGGTTCTTTCTGCTGGCCAAGATGGCGCAGGAGCTGAATCTTCTTGGTCGGGTCGCGTTCGTAGCCCGGCTCGTGCTCGGCCAGGACTTCCTCGACGATGGCGAATTCCTCTTCCTTGCTGGCCACCTTGGGTAGCAGGCGCAGCGGCCACGACACCGAATCCGCGGAGCGCAGGTAGCGCTTGACCGCCGGCAGGGCCGCCCGGCCTTTGGCTGCCACGGTGTCGAAGACCCACTCCTTCTCCTGTTCGTCCTCGATGGACTTGTCGTACACCATGCCGAACCGGCACAGCAGGCCGTAGAGGGCTGCATCCGAGCCTTCGTTGGCCAGCCCCTCCATGGCCTTGTAGCGCTCGGGCGATTGCAAGTACTTGTGCGTCGCGCGCCGGATGAGGTTGGCCAGCGCGCGTTCCTCACGCTTTTCCTTGGAGAAGAGATCCATCAGGCCCATGGGTCGGCGGAATCTATACCACAGCGATTGCAACCGCTGTCAGGCGGAATGCTGGTCGAGTTGGTGTATACACAGGCGGTCACTTGGGCTTCACACAGTTGAAATCACGCCTCCGGCGCTGGCTGCTCGACGGCCTCGTCATGTCCGACGGCGACGCCAAGGTTTTTGGGGTCTGCTTCCTGATCCTGCTGCCCCTGTACTGGGCGCCACTCTTCGTCACGCAGATCCTGCCCGGGCTGGACCTGCCGTTCCATCTGGCGCTGGCCGACATGCTGGGCAAGCGCAGTTCGCCAGCTTCTCCCTACGCGGCCTTCTACCAGGGCAGCCTGCGCTTGGCGCCCTACGCGGCCCACTACCTCATGCTGGTGGCGCTGGGCAAGGTGATGAACCTGCTGCTGGCGCACAAGCTGATCGTGGCGCTGTACATCGCGGCGATGCCGCTTTCCACGGCATCGTTGTTGGTGGCCTGTGGTCGCAGCCGCATTCCGGCGCTGCTCGCCTTCCCGCTCGCGTACAACCTGACCCTGCACTATGGGTTCATCAGCTTTGCGCTGTCGCTGCCGGTGCTCATGCTGTTGCTGGCGCAGACGGTGAAGCACCTCCACAGTGAGCCGGGCCAGCTACGATGGAGCTGGCTTTGGGCAGCCGCGGCGGGCTTGTTCCTCTTCCTGTGTCACCTGCAGAATTTTCTCTATGGGGTGGGCGCGGTGCTGGCGTTTGCTCTGCTGGCTGCGTTGCCCTGGCGTCGGCGCTTGCTGGGTGCGAGCACGCTCCTGCCGGCGCTCGCCGCCCTGGCCTACTGGCAGTTCATCGGTTCCGTGTCTGGCGCGAGCGGACCGGCCAAGACCACGTTTGCCTATGCCTGGGGCTTGGTCAAGCGTCACCGCCTCAAGGATCTCAACCGGGGAACCTTCCTGCACGATTTCGGCCTGCGTCTTTGGGCCCTTCCCGGGCACGCCATGCGCGCCTTCGTCGATCAGGTGGAGGTCAAGGCGTGCCGCGCCTTGCTCCTCGTGATCGCCGTCTACTTGGTTGCCGGGCTGGCGGCCTGGGCATTGTTGCCCAACCCGTCCCCGGCGCGCCCTCGCTTGCGAATGTGGCCCGCGCTTGTGGTGGCCTTTGCGGGCGCGCTGGTCGCCTATCTCATGCTGCCGCACCATCTGGGCGAGCTCGACCTGATGACGTTCTTCCCGCGCTTCGCCGTGCTGGTGATCCTGATGGCCATCGCGCTCGTGCCAGCAGGTCTCGGGCGTGTGCGCGGCGTGCTCCGGCTCGTCGTTCCCGTGCCGGCCGTGATCATGTGCGCACTCTACGGGTACCAGCTGATCGTGCACTACCGTCTGTTCGCAACAGAGACCGCGGATTTCGTGGAGGTGCTGAACAAGACGCCACCGGGTGGCAAGGCCATGGGCGTGGTGTACGACCGCAGCTCGCACGTGATGCGGATCGAGTCGGTTCTCGTGGGGCTGCCTGACCTCTACGTGGCCACGCGATCCGTGCCCGGCAGCATGGCGCCCCTGTCCTACTGTGGGATGCGCCACATGCCATGCACACGAAAGCCCGCCGGCGCGGAACTGCCAGACCCGTGGAGACCCCTCGACATCCATCCCATCCAATCCGTGCCGATCTTCGACTACTTCTTCGTGCGCAACCCCGTGCCGGGCGCCAACCCCTTCGGACCGTATCGAGACAGCATGGAGGTCCTGGCCCACAGCGGAACCTGGACCGTGTACCGCAAGAAGCCTGGCGCAGTCTTTCCGGCGCCCGCGCCGCCTCCGCCGGTCGCGCCCCTGCCAGCGCGGTGACGCCGCGATCAGAGGGCCATGACGACGAAGGCCAGGACCGCCAGAGACACGCCGGCATAGGCGCGTGCGCCCAAGACTTCGCCGAGAAGAAGCACACCCAGCACGTTCACCAGGGCGATGGAAGTCGCGCCGTAGAGGGCCATCGACTTGCCGATGGGCACGCTGGCCAGGACGTAGAGCTGGCCGAACATGGCTGCCGTACGCAGGGAAAAGTAGATGACGAACCACCAGGTGAGAAAGTTGGCTAGGCCGAAGCCACCCCTGCGCATGTTGGCGCGGGCAAGCAGGTCACCCGCGGTGAAGAGGGCTTGCGAACCGACAATGAAGGCGACAGGAGATTTGAGCCAGGGCATGGGCTCATTCTTCGCAGATTGTTCGTCGTTTGCGAAGGGCTCAAGCACCACGCGACGGCCCGATTCCCTCCATGCTGCTAGGGCGTGCAGCCTCCCTCGTTGCAGCCTGAGCCCATCAGCATGGATATCGGCCAGGCCGTCCCACAAGATGGATCGAGAGCTACCGCCTGGCCGCCCGTGCAGGTGACAGTGTAGAAGGCGCCCGAGCAATCCAACGTCACGCTCGCCACGGCTGCGCCCGATGCGTCCTTCACCGTGATGGAGCCCACGCAGGTATAGACGTCGTTCCGGTTGAACGCTGTCGAGAAACAGGTTGAGCTGCCGTTCTTCACGGTCATGGTCATGTCATCCGTGTTGACGTCGTTGACCACGATCTCCGCGATCCCGTTGTCGTAACAGGTGTTCCAGCTTCCGGTTTCCAGGTTGGTCTGCGTGGCGCAGCTTCCACTCTCGACGCAGCCGGTGCCGAGATTCTTCAGACAGCTTGGCAGAACGCACGAACTGGCGCCGGTTCCACCGCCGCTGCCGCCCATGGCAGACGCGCCGCTGCTGCTGCCACCGGTAGCGACTGCGCTGGCGCCGCCGCTGCTGCCACCCACGGCAGTCGTGCCGTCATTGCTGCCACCCGCCGCAGTCACCCCCCCTTTCCCTCCACTGCTGCCGCCGGCGCCGTCGTTGCTGTTGCTGCTACCGCAGCCGGTCGCGACCGCAAGAAGGCAAACCATGACCGAGATGCCAAGCTTTCTCATGTACTCTCCTTGCTCATTGATACAGGCCCGTTCGGGCAACACATTCGAGGCGGAATTATAGGTCGAACTTTCCCTCTCGGCATGAATCAACCACGGCGCACGACGTCGAGCTTCGCTGGCACGTCGCCGTCGTCCCTCCGACTGCTCAACGAGCTACGAATTTTCGACGGGCGGTACTAGCATGTTCCACCCATGCCTCGCCCCCCTGACAAGGCCACTCTCGAACGCCTGAAGCAGATCGTCGGTCCTGCCGGCTGGTCCGAGGATCCGGACACCTTGGCGCCGCACCTGGTGGAGTGGCGTAGCCGCTTCCAGGGCAAGACCCCGCTGATGCTCAAGCCGGCAAGCGTCGCCGAAGTCGGGGCCATCGTACGCGTGTGCGCCGAGGCCGAGGTGGGCATCGTGCCGCAAGGGGGGAACACCGGTCTGGTGGGCGCGCAGATTCCGCGCGCCAGCGGCCACGAGATTCTGGTCAATCTGTCGCGCATGAACCGCGTGCGGGCCGTGGACCCGATCAACAACACCCTGACCGCCGAGGCGGGCTGCGTGCTCGCGGCGGTTCAGCAAGCCGCGGCCGAGAAGGACCGGCTCTTCCCTCTCAGCCTGGCCGCCGAAGGCAGTTGCCAGATCGGTGGCAATCTTTCGGCCAATGCCGGCGGCATCCACGTGCTGCGCTACGGGAACTCGCGCGATCTCGTGCTGGGGCTGGAAGTCGTCACCGCCGAGGGCGAGATCTGGAACGGTCTGCGCGGCCTGCGCAAGGACAATACCGGCTACGATCTCAAGCAACTCTACATCGGCGGCGAGGGCACGCTGGGAATCATTACCGCTGCCGTGTTGAAGCTGTTCCCACGCCATGGTCGGGTGGAAACTGTGTTCGCTGCTGTGCCCACCCCGGATGCGGTGCTTGCTCTCCTGACCCTGGCGCGCGAAGTGTCGGGTGACGGCGGGGTGCTGGCCTTCGAGATGATCTCGCGCTTCGCCCTCGATCTGGTGCTGAAGAACGTGGCGGGCTCGATCGATCCGCTGGCAACCCGATCACCATGGTACGTGCTCGTGGACCTTACGGTCCCGCGTGACAGGGCCGAGGCATTCATGACTTCCGGGCTGGACCGTGGCCTGGTTACCGATGCAGCTTTGGCCGGCAGCGCGGCCCAGGCGGCGGCGCTGTGGAAGCTGCGCGAATCCATCTCCGAGGCGCAGAAGCGGGAAGGCGGCAGCATCAAGAACGACGTCTCGGTGCCCCTGTCGCAAATCCCAGGATTCATCTTCGAAGCGCTGGCCGCCGTGGCCGAACTGATTCCCGGCGTCCGGCCCGTGCCCTTCGGCCACGTGGGCGACGGCAACCTGCACTTCAACTTCAGCCAACCCGTGGGCATGGACCAGGAGGCGTATCTTGCCCGCTGGGAGGACGTCACGCGCGTTGTGCACGCCATCGTGGTGGCCCACGGCGGGTCGATAAGCGCCGAACACGGCGTCGGGGTGGCCAAGCGTGAGGAGGCGCGGCGCTACAAGAGTGCGGTCGAGCTTGACCTCATGCGCCGGATCAAGCAGGCCCTGGATCCCAAGGGCATCATGAATCCCGGCAAGGGAATCGCATGAGCGACCACCCCAAGGGTATCCGCCGGCGGACTCGAACGCGTAGCAAGTGCGGGCACTAAATGGCCTGGAGTTCTTGCAATCATTGACAAGTCTTCGGCGCCAGACTCTCTTACAACGGAGTGTAGGGCCATGGGCGCCGCGGGATGCGGAAGGGTCCGCGTGCGAAGGTGCGCGTGGATCCAGGCGTTTCAAACCGAGGCAACGAGTCAGGAGAAGCAAAATCTATGATGAGAACAAGGCTGGTACTCTGTCTGGCATTGATCGGCACGATGGGTGCTTGTGGCGGGCGCAGCGGGCTGCGGGCACTGGGCGGCGACGGAGGTTTCGCTGGCGAGGGAGGTTTTGTTGGCGACGGCAGTGCTGATCGGCGTTTTGACGGCGGCATCCAAGATGGACGCTTCGATGGCCTGGGTGCGGAAAGTGTCGGGACACCGGACAGTCGGATCGAGGTCGGGACGTCGTCGGACAGTCGGATCGAGGTCGGGACGTCGTCGGACAGTCGGATCGAGGTCGGCGCGTCGGAGGTTCGTGCTGAAGTCGGCGGGTCCGACGGCAGAGACGGGCCGGCAACCGACGGCGGCCGGGCCGAGGTGGCGCTGCCAGGCGATGCGCGTGACGCCGGCGGCGATGTTGCTGCTGCCACCTTGTCGAGCATCGAGATCGCGCCTCCCAGTCCGACGCTGGCAATGGGGACCACGCTTTCGGTCGTGATTACGGGAGTTTACTCCGACGGTAGCAGCAAGGACGTGTCCAGCTCGGCGACAGTGACGTCCGGCGCTCCCGCCTATGTGACGGTGTCCGGAACCACCCTAACCGGTGTTCATCCTGGAACTGCGACCATCACCGCCACCTACCAAGGCAAGAGCGCCACCGCGACGGTCACGGTGCTCGATACCACCTTGCAATCGATCAGCATCCAGGCCGTGGCGCCGCTGCCCATCGGCCAGACAGTGAATCTGGTGGCCACGGGGGTGTTCGCTGACGGTAGCAAGCAGGACGTGACGTCTCAGGCGACCTGGAGTTCGTCCGATGCGACCATCGCGACCGTAGGAAACACCGCCACCACCAAGGGCCAGGTCACCGGCGTGGCCGTGGGGACGGTCACTGTGACAGCGACCATGCAGGCGGTCAGTGGAACGGTTCAGATCAATGTGGTGGCGAAGAAGATCACCAGTATCGGGATCACTCCCACGCAGCCGATCCTGCAGCGGGGCGTGACCCAGCCCTTCATGGCGACGGCCGTCTACGACGACAACTCCACCGGCGACGTGACCCAGCAGGCTACCTGGTCGACCGCCGATACTGGCGTCCTTACGGTAGTCGCCACCGGCGCAAGTGCGGGTCTGGCAACGGCAGTGGCCGCGGGCACGACCTCCATCACGGCCACGCTGGGCGGGATCAGCGGCACGACCTCGGTGACGGTGACTGCGCCGACGCTGACGTCGATCAGCGTGACTCCTGCCACCGCCACGCTTTTCGTGGGCACCACCAGTCCGTTCAAGGCGCAGGGAACCTATTCCGATCTCTCGACCGCCGACCTCACCGATTCGGTGACTTGGTCCACTGACACCACTACCGTCGCGTCGGTTTCCAACGCGGCCGGAACGCGCGGCCTGGTCACGGCCTTGGCCGTGGGCACGACCAACCTGATGGCATCGCTGTCGGGCGTGGTGGGGACGGCCATCGTAACGGTTTCCGTGGTCCCGCTGGTCAGCATCGCGGTCACCCCCAATCCGCTCAACCTGCCGCTCGGGCTGACCCTTCCGCTCAAGGCCACGGCGACCTACGGAGACAAGAGCACCCAGGACGTGACGACGTCAGCGACCTGGACGGTTGGGGACAGCTCGATCGCGACGGTGGGCAACGTTGGGACGGCGGCTGGTCAGGTCACCGGTATGAAGGTCGGCAGCACCACGGTGACTGCGACCCTGTCCGGGATCAGCGGGTCAGCCACGGTGACCGTGGCCAATCCCAATCTGGTGTCGATTGCCGTGGCGCCGGCTACCGCGACCGTGAGCGCGGGGAATACGCAGGCGTTCACCGCAACTGGGACCTACGACAACTCGACTACGCTCGACATCACGACCCAGGTCACATGGTCGTCCAGCAATATCGCTGTCGCCCAGGTGTCGAACGCAGCCGGAACCAATGGACTCGCGACCTCTTTGACTCGGGGGACTGCGACCATTACGGCGAGCATGCAGGGCGTGCAGGGGACAGCAACCCTGACTGTCACCGCGCCGACTTTGGTGGCCATCACGCTGACACCGGCATCCGCCACCATCGCCGTGGGCGCCACCCAGGCGTACACGGTCAGGGCGGTCTACGCCAACGGTACGACCGGCCCCCTCACCGGCGCCAGCTGGTCATCGTCATCGACCGGGGTGGCCACCATCGCGGCCGGCGGCGGGCCCGGCGGCGGGGCCACGGCCACGGGAGTGGGAGCGGGAACCACCACCATCACGGTCAGCTATGGCACCGACGGCGGCGTTAGTCTCAGCGACACGGCGACGCTGACGGTGACTGCCCCCAGGACGCTGATAGACATCCGGCTGACTCCAGCCAGCGCCACCATCCTGGTGAACGGGAGTCAGGCGTACACCGTTGATGGTGACTACAACGATGGAACCACCACGCCGATCGCTACCGGGGTCACCTTGACCACATCGGACGGGACGGTAGCCGCCGTGGCAGGAGGCGGTCGCGGCGCGCCTGGCGGCGGCTTGCTGGTCAACGGAGTGGGTGCAGGCACTGCAACCGTCACGGCCACCTATTCGGCCGGTGGTCAGACCTTCACAGATACGGCGACCATCACTGTCCAGGCGCCGCAGCAGGTCGGCCTCTACATCACGCCAGCCACCGCCTCGGTGCGAGTGGGTGCGACACAGCAGTTCTCGGCCATGGCCACCTGGAATGACGGCACGAGCACGAACGTGACCGCCACCGCCTCGTGGACCACCTCGGACGGAACGGTGGCCACCATCACCACCGCCGGCGGCCGAGGAGGAGGAGGCGGGGGCGGCGGTCTTGCCACCGGAGTGGGCGCTGGAACTGTGACCATCAACGCCAGTTCCGCCGGCTTCAGCGCCACGGCCACACTGACCGTGACCGCGCCGGTGCTCACCAGTTTGGTGATAACCCCGGCAACAGCCACGATTCAGGTCAACCTCACCCAGACCTTCGTGGCCACTGCCGTCTACGACGACGGCACCAGCGCCGTGGTAACCGGTTCCGCCGTCTGGAGTTCGTCCGACGGGACCATCGCGGTCATGAGTGTCGCCGGCGGTGGTCGGGGCGGGGGCGGAGTTGTCGGTGGCGGCACAGCGACCGGGCTCGCAGTGGGCAGCGCGACCATCAGCGCGAGCTACACCGAGAACGGGGTCACCGTGACTGGAACAGCGCTGTTGACCGTCACGAACCCCCCGTTGCTGTCGCTCGAGATCACGCCCACCAACCCGACCGTGGGTCTGGCCAGCCAGTATCAGGCCTTCGTGGCCACCGCCATCTACACCGACTACAGCACGCGGAACGTGACCGCGTCCGCCACCTGGTCGTCATCGGACGGCACCGTGGCGGTCGTCTCGAGTTCAGCCGGCACGGCTGGCCGGGCCACGCTGCTGACCGCAGGCACCACCACGATCACTGCCACTTATGATGGGATGTCGGCCTCCACCACCCTGACCGTGGTGACGAAGAAGGTCACCGAGATCCAGGTGACGCCCACAAATCCGACAGCCGTACTCGGCATCAACCAGGCCTTCGTGGCCACGGCGGTCTACGACGACGGCAGCACCGGTGCCGTGACGGCAGGCGCGACCTGGACATCCTCGGACACGATGGTGGCCGGCGTCGGGAGTTCGGCTGGCTCCGCCGGGGTGGCCACGCCGATCACGGCTGGCTCGACGACCATCAGCGCCACCTACCAGGGCGTGTCCGGGACCACGCTACTCACCGTCAGCGGGGCGACCCTGACCTCGATTGCCATCACGCCGTCGCCCCTGAGCGTCGCGGTTGGCGGACACCAGCAGCTCACGGCCACCGGCACATGGGGCGGCGACGCGGCCGTCATCACCCTCGACATCACGAACAACGTGACCTGGCTCTCGTCGAGCGACGCCACGGCCACGGTGTCAAACGCCGCCGGGTCGCGCGGGCTCTTCACCGCAGTCAGTGCCGGGCCGGTCACCGTGACGGCTGCGTTCCAGGGTGTCACCGGCACCCTGGCCGCCACCGTGACAGCGTCGCACTAGCCCGCGTCGCCCTCGCCGCCAGCCACTGACAGGTCCGCACCGCTGTCCGGGGCTGGCGTCCCGGCGTCGGGGTTTGCGCAAATATCGAGGCAGGGCTGGTTCAGGCAGAGAAGCTGGAGATCGCCGTGAAGATCGAGATCGAATAGCACGGCGCCCGTGTTCCAGTTGGTGATGACGAGATCGCGGGTGCCCGGAAGCAACTGCAGCGCGAGATCGGTCAAGTCGTGGTCCCGGGTCCGCCCCACGCCGGCATCGGCGAAGCGCGGATCATTGAACAGGTCTTGCGACAAGACACTGCCGTCGGCCGAGGTCAACGAGGCCGCAAGCAGATTCTCGGATCCGGGTGCGCCTTGTGCCACCGACGACACGGAGGTGGTCAGGCGTAGGTGACTGGCGGGCAGAAGATCCGCGCGCGCGTGGGTCAGAGACCCGTTTGCATCGAGAGAGAATTCAAAGCTCAGCGCCCACGGCTGGTCGACACAAGCGATGCCAGCGCCACCGTCGCGATTCCGCTCGTACCCGGCATCGACGTACTGCCCGTGTGGCTCGCCCGGTGACGTCGGTCGCGGCTCGCCCCTTGAGTTGTCGATGAAATCGCCCCCGCAACTTGCCAAGCAAATGGGAACCAGAGCGAACCCGAGCGTCGCTCCCACGACCTGCAAGAGTCTCCGCCGGACCTTGCCGCCAGGGTTTGCGCTTTGAGGATGGCAGGTTTCAATTCCGTACTTCATGGCGCGCTCTCCTCTCGCGGCCCGCTGCCTCGTCGGCCAAGCGGCCGCGCTTCAAGACCAACTGCCTTTTACGATATTACGGAATCTCGCGTGTGCAACCGCAACCGCGGCGAAATTGCCGGGGGACAGCCGTCGTTCACCAACTACTGATTTGATGTCGGGAGACGCGGGGCAACAGCACCTTTACACACTTTTACACAGCTTTACCTGCTGGTAATAGGTTTCGAGAACGGGCGCGGCATCCTACACGCGCGCGGCGAAGCAAGCGGCGGAGCCCAAACCCGGAGGAACCCATGGACTCGATGAAGAGCACTTTATCGGTAAGGACTGGCTCGCGTGGGGACACAGGAGAAGCAGAATTCATGACGAGAACAAGACTGGTGCTTTGTCTGGGATTGATCGGCGCGCTCGGCGCTTGCGGCGGACGCAGCGGGCTTCACGTGGCCAGCGGCGACGGAGGCCCGGCGGCGGACGGCAATGCTGCTGGGCGCTTCGACGGTGGAACCCAACCTGCCCTCCTCGATGGCAACCCCGGAACACAGATGGGAACCGAGGTTGGGTCTCCCGACAGCAGGAGCGGTGGCGGCACGCCCGATGTCCGTGCCGAGGCTGACGGGCCTGCCACCGCCAGGGATGTGCCGTCGGCTGATGCAAACCGGGCCGAAGCGGCGACGGCTATTGATGGATCCCGGGACGTCAGTGTTGGCACCGGTCCGACCCTGTCGAGCATCGAGATCTCGCCACCCAATCCAACCGTCAACGTCGGGGTTCCACTCTCAGTTGTGATCACGGCTGTCTATTCCGACGGGAGCACGAAAGATGTGTCCAGCTCCTCGACAGTGACGTCTGGCTCCACGTCTATTCTCACCGTGTCCGGAGCGACACTCAGTGGTGTGAAGGCCGGGACGGCCACCATAACGGCCAGCTACCAGGGCAAGACCGCCACGGCAACAGTGACAGTGGTCGCCACTGCGCTGCAGTCGATCAGCATCCAGGCGGTGGCGCCGGTGCCCATCGGGCAGACGGTGAACCTGGTGGCAACAGGCGTGTTCGCCGAGGGCAGCAAGCAAGACGTGACGGCGCAGGCGACCTGGATCTCTTCCAGCGCGGCCATCGCGACCGTGGGCAACGCCGCCACCACAAAGGGCCAGGTCACCGGCGTGAGCGCGGGCACGGTCACCGTGACAGCCACCATTCAGACGGTCAGCGGGACGGTTCAAGTGGCTGTGGTGGCGAAGCAGGTCAGCAGCATCCAGATCACACCCACCCAGCCGATTCTGCAGCGGGGAGTGACCCAACAGTTCATGGCCACCGCTGTGTACGACGACAACTCCACGGGCGATGTGACCCAGCAGGCGACGTGGTCAACGGGCGATGCGACCGTCCTCACCGTGGTCGCCAACGGGGCGACTGCTGGCCTGGCCACGGCGGTGGCCGCGGGGACAACCTCGATCACCGCCACCCTGGGCACCATTACTGGCACGACCCCGGTGACGGTGACGTCGCCGACGCTGACCTCTATCACGGTGAGCCCGGCCACGGCCACAATCGTCGTGGGCGGCACGAATTCGTTCACGGCACAGGGAAGCTACGCGGACGGGAGCACTGCCGATCTCACCAATTCGGTGACCTGGTCTTCCAGCGACACCACCGTTCTGTCTCTCTCCAACGCGACCGGAACCCGTGGCCAGGCCACGGCTTTGGCCCTGGGCACGGCCAATGTCCAGGCTGCGCTATCTGGTGTGACCGGAACCGCGGCTGTCACGGTCACCGCGCCTCGGCTGGTCAGCATTGCAGTGACCCCCAATCCGGCCAGTGTGCCAGTCGGGGTTTCTCTTTCGCTCGCGGCGACCGCGACATATGCGGACCAGAGTACGCAGGACGTGACAGCAACCGCGACCTGGACAGTCGCGAACAGTGCGATCGCGACGGTGGGGAACGTGGGGAGCGCGGCTGGTCAGGTCACTGGGGTGAAGGTTGGCAGTACCACGGTGACCGCGACGCTCTCCGGGGTGAGTGGGTCGGCTACAGTGACCGTGGCCAATCCCAGCCTGGTGTCGATTACCGTGGCACCAGCCGCTGCGACTGTCAGCGCGGGCAATACACAAGCGTTCACTGCGACGGCGAATTACGACAACTCGGCCACACTGGACATCACGACCCAGGCCACCTGGTCGTCCAGCAATATCGCCGTGGCCCAGGTGTCGAACGCAGCCGGAAGCAACGGCCTTGCGACTTCCTTGACCGCCGGGACTGCGACCATCACGGCGACCTACTCTGGCGTGCAGGGGACGGCAACCCTGACCGTCACCGCGCCGGCTCTGGTGTCGATCATGGTGACACCCGCGACGGCCACCATCGCCGCGGGCACCACCCAGGCGTACCGGGTCACCGGCGTGTACCAGAACGGAACCACGACCACGACGCTCACGGGCGTGACCTGGTCGTCGTCGTTGACCGGTGTGGCCACCATCGTGGTGGGCGGGACCGACGGTGGGTTCCCAGGCGCTCCGGCGGCAGCGGCCACGGCGACGGGTGTGTCCGCGGGAACCACCACCATCACCGCCACCTACACCAGCGGGACCACCACGCTCAGCGATTCGGCGACACTCACGGTGACCAACCCGGTGACGCCGACAGGGATCAATCTCACGCCTGCGACCGCCACGATCAACGTCGGCGCCAGTCAGACTTACACGGTCGTGCTGGAAAACAGCGACGGAAGCACCACAGCGGTGACGACCGGGGTGACGTTGACCACCTCCGACGGGACGGTGGCCGCCGTGGCTGCGCTGGGGGGCGGTCGCGGTGGGTTTGGAGGCTTGTCGGTCACCGGCGCTGGCGCAGGAACCGCGACCATCACGGCGACCTATACGACCGGCGGTCAGACGTTCACGGCAACTGCGAGCATCACCGTCACTGTGCCTGCCACGCAGGTGGGCCTCTACATCACGCCGGCCACGGCCTCGGTGCAGGTCAATGGGACGCAGCAGTTTGCGGCGTATGCCACCTACAGTGACGGGACGAGCACGGCGGTGACCAACAACGCCAACTGCTCATGGACCACCTCTGACGGAACGCTGGCCACGGTCACCACCGCCGGGGGCGCTGGCGGCCGCGGCGCCATCGGGGGCGGGGGCGCTGGCGGCCTTGCCACGGGCGTGGCCGCTGGCAACGTGACGGTCAATGCCACCTTCGGTGGGTTCAGCGCGACCGCGACACTCACGATCACGGCGCCACTGACCCAGGTTGGTCTCTACATCACGCCAGCCACTGCCTCGGTGCGGGTGGGCGGGACGCAGCAGTTTGCGGCGTACGCCACCTACAGCGACGGGACGAGCACGGCGGTGACCAACAATGCTAACTGCGTGTGGAGCACCTCGGACGGGACGCTGGCCTCCATTACCACTGCCGGGGCTGGGGGCGGCCGTGGAGCAATCGGGGGCGGAGGCACAGGTGGTCTGGCCACGGGCCTGGCCGTGGGAGACGCTGGAAGTGTGACCATCGGCGCGGCCTACGGTGGTTTCAGCGCCACGGCGGCGCTGACTGTGACCGCGCCTGTGCTTACCAGCCTGGCGATAACCCCGGCAACCACTACCATTCTCGTCGGGCAGACCCAGGCGTTCGTGGCCACGGCGGTCTATGACGACGGCAGTACCGCCAACGTGACCACCACCGCAACCTGGACCTCGTCTGATGCGACCGTCGCGGTGATGAGCACGGCCGGCGGCGGCAGAGGTGGGTTCGGGGGAGTTGTGGGTGGCGCCACGGCAACCGGGCTCGCGGTGGGCACTGCGACCATCGGCGCGAGCTACACCGAGAACGGGGTTACCGAAACTGCAACCGCGGCGCTGACCGTCAACAACCCACCGTTGCTGTCGATCGAGATCACGCCGACTGACCCGACGGTGAGCCTGCTGAGTCCCAGCCAGGCATTCGTGGCCACCGCCATCTACACGGACTACAGCACGGCGAATGTGACGACGTCGGCTAGCTGGTCGTCGTCAAGCGGGACCGTGGCGGTCATCTCGAACTCGGGCGCGACCACAGGCCGCGCCACGGGGCTGACCGCAGGCACCACCATCATCACAGCCACATACAACGGGATGTCGGCCTCCACCACGCTGACCGTGGTTTCGAAGAAGGTGACCACGGTGCAGGTGACTCCTACGAATCCGACTGCGGTGCTTGGTATCGGTCAGGCGTTCGTAGCCACGGCGATCTACGATGACAACTCCACCGGAGTGGTGACGGCAAGCGCAACCTGGACCTCTTCGGATACCACGGTGGCCAGCGTCGGAACCGGCGCTGGGTCGGCCGGGGTGGCCACGCCCGTTGCGGCTGGCTCGACGACCATCACCGCCAGCTATCAGGGCGTATCGGGAACTACGCTGCTCACGGTCAGTGGGGCGACATTGATCTCCATCGCCATCACACCGTCTCCCTTGAGCGTCGCGGTGGGCGGCCACCAGCAGCTCACGGCCACCGGTACATGGGGCGGCGACGCGTCCGTCGTCACCCTCGACATCACAAACAACGTGACCTGGCTGTCGTCCAGCGACGGCACGGCCACGGTCTCGAACGCCGCGGGTTCGCGCGGCTTGCTCACCGCAGTCAGCGCCGGCCCGATCACGGTGACGGCTGCGTTCCAGGGCGTGACCGGCACTCTGGCCGGCACAGTGACTGCCTCGCACTAGCGCACCGATTTACATGACTTTACCTTCCGGCAATACGGCCGAAGAACGCGGGGTGCATCTTAAACACTGATGGGACAGCAGAACAGCCCGTCGCAAGCGAGGAGGAACACATGGACTCGCTGTCCAACGAACGTTCAGCATCGGGAGATGGCAGTCAGCCGACGGAACGCGTGGCGGTGCAGGATGGGATTCAGGTAGTTGAGCCGCCGGCTATGGCTGCAGACTCTGTCCCTGAGGGCGCAGGCATCGTCGACGAAGCAGCGCCGGTCCAGTCAGGCGACGACAGGCCCGCAATAGAGGAGGAGGCCACAGCATTCGACTCGTCGGCCGAAGACGAGATCATCAGGAACTGGCCGGTGCTTGACAAGCCGAGTGGCGACGTCTTTCACCATGTGCGCCGCTGGCCGCTGCTGGCGGTGGCCGCCATTTTCGTTGCGGCCGGAGGCTCGTATGCCATGCACCTCGGCCCGAGGAGGGGCGGAGTCACGAGATCGTCTCGTTCCGCCCCGCCGCAAGCCATAGCGGCGGCTGCCAACACTTCGCCGGCGATGGCAGTGGGCGAACAGGTTGCCGCGCAGCCGGTGGCAGGCGTACCGCCGCCTGCCGCCCCGGTTGTCGCACAGGAAGAAGTCGCAGCTCCCGCGCCTGCCGAAACCATCGAGCAGGCACCCGGCACGGCCACGCCAGGGACCGAGGGGCCCGGCGAACGCTGTCGCAAGGCCAATGCCGGGGGCAAGGGCAAGCCGATGGTGGTCCAGGCAGCGTGCCGCCCGGCCATCGAGGCCGAGCCCGAGGCAGCCGACATCATGGCGATGCTTGCCCGCGCCGAGATCGATCTTGGCCACGCGGCCGAGGCGCGATCCTGGGCGAGAAAGGCTTTGCAGCTCAAGCACGACTTGGCCGACGCATACGTCTTCCTGGGTGGGGCCGAACAGGAGATGGGAAGACCGGCTGAAGCCAAGGCTGCGTACAAGAAGTATCTGGAACTTGCCCCCACTGGTCGCCACGCGCCCGAGTTGCGCGCGGTGCTGGACAACCTGTAACGGAAGGCGGCGCTCGACCATGAGGGGAATCGTACAGGGGCCTGGTTCGACGCTGCGTTGGCCAATGGTGAACATGTACGAAATTCGGGCGTTTGCTGAATGCAGGGGTAGGATTTTCTTCGCTCCATTTGCCGATTTTCGAGTGTGAGCAGCACGGAGGACACCATGAAGACCAATCGCCGCTTGCTCTTGCTGGCCTGGCCCCTCGTCGCCGGGATGGCATTGCTGCACGCCTGCGCACGTACGGAACTGGATGGCCCCGCGCCGCCAGAAAACCCTGCTTCGGGCGGGGCGAGCACAGGTGGCGCGACGAGCGGCGTCGCTGACACTGGAGGTGAGGGAGGGTCCGTCACCGGCGCGGGTGGAGCAGGGTTCGGGCAAACCGACACCGGAAGCGCTGGCCAGTCTGGGCAGGCCGGCAGCGAAACCGCGCCACCCGCAGGCGCAGGCGGTGTCACAGCGACTGGCGGGATCGTCGTGCCGCTCCCGTTCCCCACTGGGCTGACTGACGCTGGCGTCGTGGCGGACGCCGCTGGGACGGACACCAGCACGGGGACGTTCACCGCCACTGGAACGCCAACCGGCCGTGGCACGTCCACTGGCATCAATACGGCGACCAGCACCAGGACGATTGGTGGGCGTGGAACAGGGACTGGGTTCGGGACGTTCAGCGGTCTCGGGACGGATACCAGCATCGGGACGATTGGCGGGCGTGGGACGGGGACCGGCATCGGGACGTTCAGTGGCATCGGGACGTTCAGTGGTATCGGGACGTTCAGTGGCATCGGGTCGGTTGGCGGCCGTGGGACTGCCACTGGCCGCGGAGGCGCCACGGGTCGCGGTATTGGCACTGCCACGGATAGCGGCGGCTGATCGTTTCGCGCAGAAGTCAGATCGCCCGCCAGCGGCGCCTGTCGCGTTAGCCGATTTGAGCTGCTGCGCGGATCGCCTGGATCGCTGCGGCCACGCCCTGCTTGGCCCCGAAAACAGCGGCCCCGGCGACCAGGACGTGAGCGCCTGCCTTGACCACGGCCCGCGCCGTGGCCGGGCCGATACCTCCGTCTGCCTCGAGGTCGCAGTGCAAACCGCGCTGGTCGAGCATCTGTCGCAGGCGCGCGATCTTGGGCAGCGTGGTTTCGATGAACTTCTGGCCGCCGAAACCCGGATTCACTGTCATGATCAACACCTCGTCCACGTCACAAAGAACTTCCTCAATTGTCACAAGCGGCGTGGAGGGGTTGAGCACCACGCAGGCCTTCTTGCCTAGCTCGTGGATCTGTTGAATTGTCCGGTGCAGGTGCGGGCAGGTTTCCTGGTGTACCTGGATGATGTCGGCGCCCGCCCTGGCAAAGTCGGGGATGTACTTTTCGGGCTCTACGATCATCAGGTGAGCCTCGACCACGGCCTTGGTCGACCGCCGCACGGCCTCCACCATGATCGGCCCAAAGGTCAGGTTGGGAACGAAGCGTCCGTCCATCACGTCGACGTGGATGCGCTCGGCCCCGGCGGCTTCCGCTTGCTTCACCTGTTCGGCCAGGCGCGTGAGATCAGCAGACAGGATCGACGGCGCAATCTCGAGAACAGGCATGCAAACGGCTCCGGGTTTGATGGTCGAGGAGAAGGATGGCTTGACGCCAAACTCCGTTCAACTGTTAATCACACCTCGCAGGCGCTGCATCGGCTGCTAGCCTGGGATGCCCGACGAACAACGAGCCAAACCCATGAACCACATCGTCTCTGTCCGCAACGTGAGCAAGAACTACAACCTAGGCCAGGTCGTGGTCCCGGCGCTGCGCGGGGTCAGCCTGGACGTGGCCGAGGGGGAATTCCTTGCCATCGCGGGACCGTCGGGCAGCGGCAAGACCACCCTGCTCAATCTGGTGGGCTGCGTGGACACGCCCAGCTCCGGCACGGTCATCGTCGACGACAAGCAGACCGGGTTGCTGTCCGAGCGGGAGTTGACCCGGCTGCGCCTGCACACCATCGGCTTCATCTTCCAGAGCTTCAATCTGGTGTCGGTGCTCAGTGTGCTGCAGAACGTGGAACTGCCACTGCTCTTGCAGCGGGTGCTGACCGCGCGCGAACGGCGAGAGCGCGTGCTCGCGTTGCTCGACCGTGTGGGCATCAGCGAGTACAGCAAGCACCGGCCCAGCGAGCTTTCCGGCGGGCAGCGCCAGCGCGTGGCCATCGCGCGCGCGCTGGTCACGCAGCCCAAGCTGGTGCTGGCCGACGAGCCGACCGCCAACCTGGATTCAGTCACCGGTACCAACATCCTGGATCTGATGAAGGAGCTGAATCACAGCGAGAAGACGACCTTCATCTTCTCCACCCACGACGCGCGCGTGTGGGCCTATGCCAGCGCGGTGGTGCGGCTGGCCGATGGGCAAATCCAGGATCGCGTGTCGGCCGAGGAGGCGGTGCGCGCGGGCGGGCTGCCCGCGGGAAGGCCGGCTTGATGCGCGGGTATCTCGACACACTCAAGGTGATCGTTCAGATCGCCTTGCGCAATCTCTTTGCCAGTCGGCTCAAGACCCTGATCGTCGGCGGCATCATCCTGTTCGGCTCGCTCCTGGTGGTGGTGGGGACAGCGCTGGTGGACAGCGTGGACGCCTCCATGAGCCGCAGCGTGATCGGCTCGGTGGCGGGTCACATCCAGGTCTACTCGGCCAAGTCCAAGGACGAGCTGACCGTCATGGGCAACATGAACATGGAGGCGCCCGACCTGGCGCCCATCGACGACTTCGCGGTCTTGCGCCGCACGCTGCTGGGCGTGCCCAACGTCAAGGCCGTGGTCCCCATGGGCCTTTCGTCGGCCATGGTGACCGCAGGCAACACAGTGGACGTGGTGCTGGAACGGCTGCGCGATCTGGCCCGGCGCAAGCTGGCGGGCGAGAATGTGCAGGTCGCCTACGAGTCGGAAAAGGATCACGTGCGCCAGATCATCACGGTCCTGTCCGCGGACATGGACAACGTGCGCAAGATCCAGAACGAGAAGGCCATCTCCCAGGACGACTTGGCCGCAGTGGCCAAGGTGGCCTCGGCGGAATTCTGGGCAGGCTTCGATCGCGATCCCTATCTGGCGCTCGAGTTTCTGGAAAATCGCATCGCGCCGCTCGCCAGCGACGCGGACATGCTGTTCCTGCGCTACCTAGGCACCGACGTGGACGCCTTTGCCAAGTCGTTCGACCGCATGAAGATCGTCGACGGCACGGCCATTCCGCGCGGCCGGCGCGGCTTCTTGTTTGCAAAGTGGGTCTACGAGCGGCAGGTGAAGCTGAAGACCGCGCTGCGCTTGGATCGGATCAACGACGGCATCACCAAGCGCAGCCAGACCATCGCCGGCAGCGAGGAGCTGCAGCGCTGGATCAAGCAGAACACCACCGAGGTGAAGGAGATCATGTTGCAGCTCGACGGGCAGAAGACGGCCAGCTTTCGCCGTCTGCTGCAGGGTGAGCTGGGCAAACAGGAAAGCGACGTCGCCAAGCTGCTGGCGGAATTCTTTAGGGTCGACGACGCCAACTTTGCACGGCGATACCGCTTCTTCTACGACCGGCTAGCGCCCATGCTGGAACTCTACCGCGTGCGCGTGGGCGACATGCTGACCATCAAGTCCTTCACCAAGAGCGGCTACGTTCAGTCGGTGAAGCTGCGCGTGTACGGCACCTTCGTCTTCCAGGGCTTGGAGGATTCGCACATTGCCGGGGAGCTCAACCTGATGGACATGGTTTCCTTCCGCGAACTGTACGGCTCGCTCACCCCGGAACGCGAGCGGGAGGTTCAGGAGATCAAAGCCGAGGCGGGCATGAAGGAGATTTCGCGCGAACAGGCCGAGACCGAGCTTTTCGGCAAGCCGGATCTGGGCGAGTCGGCAGTCGCGGGCAACGCCCAGCGTCCCGTCGACGAGGCAGATGCGGCCTTGCGCAGCCTGGCGGGCCGGCAGCAGCGCGAGGACCGCGCCAGCCAACCCTACGATCCGGCACAACTCGAGCAGGGCGACGTGCTCAACGCGGCCGTCATCGTCAAGGATCCGCGGAGAATCTCGCAGACCATAGAGGAAATCGAGGCGGCTGGCGCCAAGGCCGGGATTCCTTTGCACGCCATCACCTGGCAGAAGGCCTCCGGTCTGGTGGGTCAGTTCGTGACCATGATCCGCGCCGTGCTCTACATATCGGTGCTCATCATTTTCGCCGTGGCACTGGTCATCATAAACAACGCCCTGGTCATGGCCACCCTGGAACGCATGCCCGAGATCGGGACCTTGCGTGCGGTGGGTGCGCAGCGCCGCTTCCTGCTCGGCATGCTGCTGGTCGAGGCGCTGGCAGTGGGCGTTCTGTTCGGCAGCCTGGGCGCGCTGCTGGGGGCCGGCATCGTGGGCGTGATCAGCGCGGTGGGCATCCCGGCGGCCAACGACATTCTCTACTTTCTGTTCTCTGGCCCGCGCCTGCATCCCAGCCTGAGCCCGGCCAACGTCATCATCTCGCTTGGCATTGTGCTTGCGGTGAGCGCGATTTCCAGCATCTACCCCGGCCTTTTGGCCATGCGGGTGAGCCCGCGCCAGGCCATGCAATCGGACGACTAGTCATGGGATTTCTTCTCGATCTTCGTATCGCCTTTCGCAGCCTGTTCCAGCACAGCCGCCGCACCTTCTTCCTGGCCACGGCCGTCGCCGGCGTGACCGCCTTGCTCATCCTGCTCAACGCCCTGTCGACCGGGGTGAGCGAAACCATGATCCGGGCTGCCACCACCCTCTCCACGGGGCACGTCAACGTGGGCGGCTTCTTCAAGGTGACCGGCAGCGCCGGCGGCCCAATTGTCACCGAGTATGAGAAGGTCATCGACGCCGTGAGAAAGAGCGTGCCCGAGATGGACAGCCTGGTTCATCGCGGTCGCGGCTGGGCCAAGATCGTGTCGGACCTGGGCTCGACCCAGGCCGGCATCACCGGCATCGACATCAAGAACGAGCCTGGCTTCCGCAAGGTCATCGAGCTGAGCAGTGGGCGGTTGGAGGATTTGGCCGAGCCCAACACCATGATGGTGTTCGAGTCGCAGGTGGAAAGGCTCAAGGTCAAAGTGGGCGACGCGGTCACCCTGTCGGCGCAGACCACGCGCGGGGCAGCCAACACCGTCGACTGCCGTATCGTCGCCATCGCCAAGGACATGGGACTGCTGAGCAAGTTCGGGGTCTTCGTTCCAGTGGAAACCACGCGCTCCTTGTATCAGCTTCGATCCGACACCACCGGCGCCATCCAGATCTACCTCAAGCCGCAGTTCATTCCCGACGTGGCCGCCATCGCAGCGCGCCTGCGCGGACAGCTCGAGAAGCTGGGCTGGGCCGTGATGGACGCAGATCCCAACCCGTTCTGGATGAAGTTTCAGAGCGTGGCACGCGAGGACTGGACTGGGCAGAAACTGGACGTGACCACCTGGGAAGACGAGGTCTCGTTCATGACCTGGACCCTGACTGTTCTCAGAGGTCTGACCGCGGTGTTGCTCACCATCCTCATCGCCATCGTGGTCACCGGCATCATGAATACCATGTGGATCGCCATTCGCGAGCGCACGCGCGAGATCGGCACTTTGCGCGCCATCGGCATGCAGCGGGGTGGGGTGTTGCGCATGTTCTTGTACGAGTCGCTCTTGCTCGGGCTGATCGGCACAGGCACCGGCGCGCTCGCCGGCGCAGGTTTGGGCGGCGCGATCAATGCGGCCCGCATCCACGTGCCACTCTCGGTGCAGCTCTTTCTCATGTCAGACCGGGTTCAGCTTGCCCTGCACGCTGGCGGGCTGGTGCGCGCCGCGCTTTTCATCACTCTCGTAACAAGCTTGGCCGCGGTGTATCCGTCCTACCGGGCTGCGCGACTGAAGCCGGTGTCGGCCATGTCCCACTTTGGATAGCACTGGAGCAATGACAATGCGCACTCTTCGCTTCTTAGCCGCCTTTGGGCTGGTTTTGATGTTGCTTGCCCCGCGCGTGGCCGCGGCTTTGAGCAAGGCAGAACTGGTCGATCTTCTCAAGGCCGTGGACGAGCGGCAGCGCAATCAGGGCGACTGGCGCGACCTCGTGTATATTGAGCAGAAGGAAAAGGACAAGGTCGACGTGGCCTACGAGGCCCTGGTTTTCCGCCGCAGCCAGGACCAGAAGTTCATCATTCTGTTCACCAAGCCCAAGTCTTCCCAGGGCCAGGGCTATCTGCGCATCGACAAGAACCTGTGGTTCTACGATCCGTCGGTGGGCAAGTGGGAACGCCGCACCGAGCGCGAGCGCATCGGCGGAACCAATTCGCGCCGTTCGGATTTCGATGAATCGCGCCTGGCCGAGGAGTACGAGCCTGAGGACTTGGGTGAAGAGAAGTTGGGTACCTACAACGCGCAGGTGATGAAGCTGACCGGCAAACCCAACATCGATTTGGCGTTTCCGGTCATCAAGCTGTGGGTCGACAAGCAGACCAGGAACGTGCTCAAGCGCCAGGAATTCGCCTTGTCCGGGCGGCTGCTGCGCACGTCGTACTATCCGCGCTGGAAGAAAGCCTACAGCGAATCGAAGAAGACCGACGTGTGGTACCCAGAGGAGATGCGCTTCTACGACGAGGTGGAGAAGGCCAACTCGACCTTGATCCTGGTTAAGTCAGTGGACATGCGGCCTTTGGAGCCGAATCTGTTCACCAAGGCCTGGCTGGAGAGCAAGTCGCGATGAGCGGGCGGCATATCGGGGCAGTGCTGGTGGCGATGGTCGGGACGGTTGGTTCTGCACAAGCGCAGGACAGGCCCAGCGAGGCCGACATGTTTGCGGCGCCGGCTCCGGTTTCGGAACCGGCTCCGGTCCCGGCTACGGCCACGACCACGGCCACGGCCACGAAACCAGAGGGCGATTCGCGGGATCAGCTGAATCTGGGGACACCGGAGGCGGCGACCCGTTTTTCGGCCGAGGTGGCGCCGGAGGATCCGTTGAAGATCGGCGGCCAGATCTATCTGCGCGCGCAAAGTTCGGCTCTGCAGGGTCAGAGCGCGGGCAACTGGACCTTATCGTCGCCCTCTCTGCTCGACGCGTACATGGACGTGCGGCCCAACGACCGGGTGCGCGGCTTCGTGCTGGCGCGAACGATCTTCGACCCGACCTTGCCTACCACTGCGAACACCAGCCTTTCAAATATCAGTGGCAGCTCTCAGGGTGGTTTCTCCGTCGGGGGCACGGCCAACTTGAGCTCGCTCTTCAGCTCGCAGCAGACGCGCACGCCCACGGTGTTGCTCGATCAGATGTGGCTGCGTTTCGACATCAAACACACGGTTTTCGTTACGGCAGGCCGCCAGCATGTGCGCTGGGGCACGGCCCGCTTCTGGATGCCGACCGACTTCTTGCACCTCCAGTATCGCAACCCGCTCGACGTGTTCGACACGCGCACGGGAACCACCATGATCAAGCTGCACGTGCCCTGGGAGGCGCAGGGCTGGAACTTCTACGCCTACGGCTTGACCGAGGGAGTGGACGCCACGCCCACGGCCAGCGCCATGGCTGGGGCAGCCCGGGCCGAGGTGGTGTGGGGCGCGGCCGAGTTGGGCTTGGGTGCTCTCGCGCAACGGGGGCACAAGCCCAAGCTGGCGGCCGATGTTTCGGCCGGGATCTGGGATCTCGATTTCTACGGCGAGGTGGCGCTGCGCTTCGCGCAGGACATCGATCGGGTGGGATTCAACCGCAACGTCGATCCGTCGACCCTCGCCTTGGGAACGCCGCCCACCACCAGCGTCGATCAAACGACTCTCGCGCAAGACGTTCTCGGACCCGCGGTCGACACGCTCTACCCGGTCACGCCTGGATCCGGCGTAAAGCCTCAGGCCACCGGCGGCGTCTCCTACTCGTTCAAGTACGCCGCCAATGACGTGTTCACCATTGGCGCCGAGTATTTCTACAACGGCCTTGGATATAGCGACACGGCTGTCTACCCCGGTCTCATCCTGCCTCACTCGCAGCCACTGCGCGAACCCGCGACTTTCTTCTACCTGGGCCGGCAGTACGCAGCGGTGTTTGCCACCGCGCCCGCGCCGTACTCCTGGGACAACACAACTTTTACCCTGACGAACCTCGCCAATCTTTCCGACCATTCCGGCATCACCCGTTTCGACTACTCGTTCATCTTGCTCACCCACCTGCGTTTCGAGGCGTTCACCGCCGTGCACTGGGGCAACAACCACGGCGAGTTTCGTTTTGGCTCCGACGCCATGAACCTCGGTGGCTATCCCTACCCGGGCCGTGGCCCCGGGCTTTTCGATTTCGGCGTGGGCCTGCGGGCCAGTATCTAGGTGCTATCCACCGCGCCCGCGTTGTGCGGGAAGGCCAGCACGAGCAAGACTAGGGCTGGCACTGCCGCCGCGATGGTGACGCCGAAGAAGATCGGCCAGCCCACCGTGGCCGCCAGCCAGCCCGATCCGGCGCTGATGATGCGACCGATGATGGTCGAGGCGCTGGACAGCAGCGCGAACTGCGTGGCCGAGAAGGACTTGTTACACAAAGACATGATGAAGGCGGCGAAGGCCGCGTCCACCATGCCGCCGCAGACATTGTCGATGCCAATGGCGGTCGCCAGCAGCGCGACGCTCTTGCCGTGCATGGCCAGCGCCAGGTAGCCAGTGTTGGCGATCATCAGCATCACGCCGAAGGTCAGCAGGCAGCGGCGCACGCCGTACTTGGCCACCAGACCGCCGCCCAGCATGACGCCGCCGATGGTCGCGGCGAAGCCCACGCCCTTGCTCCAATAGCCGATCTGGCTGTTGGAAAAGCCTAGCTTGATGAGAAACGGCAGCACCATGCCGCCGGCGATGGTGTCGCCGATCCGGTAGAGCATGACGAATGCGAGCGCCGCGGCCGCGCCCTTGCGCGAGAAGAAGTCCACGAACGGCTTGACCACGGCGTCGGCAATCGTGCGCGGAGGCCGCACGACCTCGGGCTCGGGTGCGCGCCAGGTGGCGATGATGCCCATGAGCATCAGAAGCGCCATCACGCCGTACACGCGCGACCACGGCATGTGGTCGGAAAGTACCAGGGCCCCGGCGCCCGAGACCAACATGGCGATGCGGTAGCCGAGAATCCAGGTCGACGTCCCGGATGCGCGCTCGGCCGGGGGCAAGACGTCGGTGCGGTAGGCGTCGGCCACCACATCCTGGCTGGCGGAGAGAAACGCGATCGTCACGGCAAGGGCCGCGATGGCCAGCGGCGCGTCTTTCGGATTGATGTCCGCCATGATCCAGACAGCCAGCAGCAGGCCCACCTGGGTCAGCGCCATCCAGCCCCGGCGCCGGCCGAACAGCGGAAAGCTGAAGCGGTCGAGCAGCGGCGCCCACACGAACTTGAACGAGTAGGGCAGGGTCACCAGCGAGAAGAGCCCGATGGTTTTCAGATTGACGCCGGCATTGGTCATCCACGCGCTCAGGGTCGTGCGCGTGAGTGCCAGCGGCAGCCCAGAGGCAAAGCCCAACGCGATGAGCATGCCCACCCGCTTGCTGCGAAACGCGTTGATGAACGCGCCCATGGGCCCACCTTCACCCGGCGCGCGGGTGAGCGCCAGTTTTCACACTCCTTCCCAGAACGCCTCATGTGAGCGGGCGGATTGGCTGCTGGCCTCGGAGGCGGCAACAGCGAAACGGCGGAATTTCGCGGAGAACACGCGGCATTCCTCGCTGGCACGGCCGCTGCATTTCCAACCAGACAGAGACGCTTTCACAGCACACAAACCCAAGGGAAAGGAGTCGCCGCCATGTTCGAGAAGCTCATCATCGCACTCGGAATCGCCACGCTCACCGGCACGTCGGCCTTTGCCGCCAAGGTCAGCCACAAGGCGCCCACGCCCGTCGCTGCCAGGAAGGTCGCGCAGGCCGACTCGGCCAAGCCCGCCGATGCCAAGGGCAAGAAGGGCAAGAAGGGCAAGAAGGCTGTCGAGGAGAAGGCGCCCGCGTCGGTTCCGGCCGCTGCTCCGACCGCTGCTCCGGCACCCGCGCCCAAGAAGTAGCCAGTCCGTCTTCCACAGCCCGCCGCCTGGCAGCAGCCTGAGCGGCGGGCCTCGCTTTTGATTGCGGCAACAGAATTTTCCGGGACCCGCGCGGCCGCGGCGCTACGCGGGGCCGCGGTCGCGTGCGGCTCCGGGGCGCGCCCCGGGGTCTTGCCCACGCAACCTGAGAGCTCCCTTGTCGATAACCCGGCATGCGCCTCTTCTTGGTACTCCGCGGGTGTTTGCTCTTCCTTGCCGGCTGCAGCCTGGTTCCCGGCGGCAAGATACCGGCCGTTTCCGGGACTGACCCGCCCGGTGGGGGCGCCTGGCAGGCGGGTTGGCTCGAGATCCATCACATCGATGCTGGCCAGGCATGTAGCACGCTGATCGTGGGGCCCACGGGCCGCAGCATGCTGGTGGATGCGGGCGAGGCTGACTGGGACGCCGACGACGGGGCCTCGATAGTCGGGCCGTACATCAAGAGCATCCTTGGCTCCTCCCATCTGGACTATGTGATGGTCAGCCACTTCCATCTGGACCACACCGGGTATCCGGGCTACGGCGGCATCTGGCACCTGGTCAACCTGCAGGGCTTCACGGTGGGCAAGTTGCTGCGCCGGGATTACTCCCAGTACCCAGGCGAAGGCGGGGGAACCCTGGCGCGCTGGCGCGAGTATCTTGCCGGCGAGGGACAGGACCTGCTGCACCCTGAAATCGCCACGCTGGGCGACGGTCAGATCGATCTCGGGCCGGGTGTGTCCGTGCGGGTGGTTGCCGTGGACGGCAATGGCTTGCTTCTCGCCGGTGGACCCGCCGACGACCCAGACCCGCCCAGCGAGAACGACTACTCGCTGGCTTTCGTCCTGCGCTTCGGCCTGCTCGACTACTTCTCGGGTGGCGATCTTTCGGGCCAGACGTTGGTGTCTGAGGTCGGCTACTCGTACCACGACATCGAGTACGCCGTGGCTCCGCTGGCCAAGGATGTGGACGTTTATCGGGTCAGTCACCACGGCAGCACCTATTCGTCCAGCCCCACCTTCCTGGCCGAACTGCAGCCCAGGGTCGATATCATCGAAGTGGGCGACGACAACCCTGACGGCCATCCCCACCAGGCCGCCATTGACCGGCTTGCCGCCACCGGCGCTCTCTATCTTACCGAGCGCGGCAACCCCGACACCGACCTGCGCGGCGCGCGCGTGGTGGGACACATCGTGCTGCGTACAGCAGACGGCATAGACTACTGGGTAGCCGGCGACCACTATGTGGCGACGGATCCGCCCCGGGTTGATGCGGACGGCGATGGCTACTTCATCGAGGCGGACCCCGACGACACCTCTCCCCTGGTTGTGCCAGCGCCCCGCGGTGGCTGCGATCCGGCACACCAGCCTTGCCCCTAGCACCCTCCCAGGGTTCGCACGATCGCGTAGGCGAAGGCGGGCTTTGCCCACCGGAGCCAGAGCGCGGGAGGGGTTGGCGAGACCGAGCGCAGCGAGCGGGGTGGGGGTGGGCGTGGGGGGCCGAAGGGCGGAGCGAACCCTCCCAGGTTCCCATATCAAACGCGTGGGGAGCCCGCCGGCTTTGC
>Ga0181530_10000164_pt1 | contig 81357 bp, 59 predicted proteins | sample PEATcosm2014_Bin_42_FD_119769 | JGI IMG/M metagenome (GOLD analysis project Ga0181530, IMG submission 119769) | Peatland microbial communities from MTU Mesocosm Facility, Houghton, MI, USA - PEATcosm2014_Bin10_60_metaG | ecosystem: Environmental > Terrestrial > Soil > Wetlands > Peat | place...
AACCAAGATGAAGGTGGCCTTCTACGGACATGTACGCCAGTATCACAACATCAAGAAAGAGATTGACGCTAACATTCACGAGGTGTTGGAGAGCGGGCAGTATGTCATGGGCCCGATGCTGCAGCGCTTCGAGAAGGAGCTGGCGGAATTTCACCGGACGAAATACGCGATCGGCGTGGGTAACGGAACCGACGCGCTCTGGCTCACTTTCATGGCGCTCGGCATTGGCCCCGGAGACGAATGCATTACCACGACCAACACATTTTTCGCGACGGCGGAGGCGATTTGGATCGCAGGCGCGACCGTAGTGTTCGTGGATTCCGATGCCCGCACCAACTGCATTGATCCGGCGAAGATCGAGGCCGCCATTACGCCCCGCACCAAGGCCATTGTGCCGGTTCACCTGTATGGCCAGTGCGCCGATATGAAAGCCATCCGCAAGATTGCCGACAAGCACAAACTGCTGGTGATCGAAGATAACGCCCAGGCCATCGCCGCGCGTGGCGACGGCTTCCGCATCGCCGAACTCAGTGACGCCGCGACTATCAGCTTCATCATCCAGAAGAACCTTGGAACCTTCGGCGACGGCGGCGCGGTGGTCACGAATAATTCGGAAGTGGACCGCCTGGTGCGCAAGATGCGCAATCACGGCTCCGACAAGCGCTCGTGCCACAGCTACGGCTTCAACAGCCGCCTGGACGACCTGCACGCCGGTGTGCTCAGCGCGAAGTTGAAGCACATTGACGAGTGGAGCGACCTGAGAAGGAAGTGGGCCGCCCGTTACAGTGCGGGCCTGGCGGGCGCACGTAACCTGACGCTGCCTTACGAGATGCCCGGCTACCGGCACGTCTACCATCTTTATGTGATCGAGACTAAGCAGGCCAAGCACCGGGATCCGCTGCTGAAGTTCCTGAATGACGAAGGCATCGACGCCAAGTGCCACTATCCCATCGCAATTCATCAGCAGGAGGGCTACCCGTGGAAGCATGGGGCTCGCATCGCCGGGCCGGTCCCCAACTCGGAACGGAACGCGGCCTGCTGCATTTCGCTTCCGATGTTTCCGGAACTGACAGAGGAGGAAGTGGACTACACAGTGAGGCGGGTCCTTGAGTGGGATCGGAGTGCGCGATGAGCGGGAGCGGAAAATATCGGGTGGTTGTGGTCGGCATGGGAAAGCGCGGGATGCACCACGCCCGCGCTTTTCAGGCGAATGGACGCTTTGAAGTGGTGGGCGTGTGCGACGTGGATTCCGCCCGCATGGACGCGGCGGCACAGCAGTTTGGCGCCGCCAAAGATTCGGACGCGAAGCGGCTCGCCTTGGCCGTGAAGCCGGACGTGTTCTGCTTCTGCACTCTTCCCAACCTGCGCAGCGAGATGATTCGCGCCGGCATCGAGAGCGGCGCCCGCCTGATTGCCTTCGAGAAGCCGGTGGCGCTGAGCAGCCGCGAGGGCATGCAGGTGAGAAAGATGCTGGCCACCAGCGGCGTCAAAGCCGTGGTCAGCCACCAGCATCGCTACGGCGAGCATTACCGCAAGGTAAAGGAGATCGTCGCCAGCGGCGCACTGGGGCGCGTGCACACCGTGTATGGGACCGCATCCGGCTGGATGATGCACATGCTGTCTCACCTGATCGATTACATGCGCTGGTACAACGGCGAGGCGGAGGCGCGCTGGGTGATGGCGCAGGCGGCGGGAGAAGGCAAGATGAAGGATCTGCATCCTTCGCCCGACTACATCGGCGGCTTCATCCACTTCGCCAACGACGTGCGCGGGGTGGTCGAGTGCGGCGCCGGCGCTCCCGATGTGCCGGAGGTGGATTACTGGTGGCGGAAGTGCCGCATCGGAGCGCAGGGCACGGACGGCTTCGCGGAAGTGCTGACCGGCAATGGCTGGCGCGCGGTCACCAAGACGGGAGCTTCGTCCGGGCCCGGCTGCATGAACTACGATCTCGACATGCCGCCCTACATTCAGGACATGGCAAACTGGCTGGACGACGAGCGCAAAGTGCATCCCTGTAATTTCGAGAGCGCATATGCGGGATTTGAAATTATGATGGCGCTCTGCCGCTCGGCTGTGGATGGAGGCCAGGTTGCCCTGCCGCTTACCGAACCTGCGGATGAGATTGGGATGCTGCGAGCTTATCTGGCGGGACGGAAGGTGATCCCTTCAAGCGCGGCGAACGCGAAAGAGTACGGCGTAGCGGAGCAATTGGCGGGCGTGAAGGCGTAGCGCGGTTTCGATTGTCATTCTGAGCGAAGCAAAGGATCTATGTACCCACTTTAGTTGCATAGGTCCTTCGCGGCGAAGAACGCCGCTCGGGATGACAAGCAAAGGACTATTTCAGCAGTTCGCCGGTGGACTCAAAGCGGACTCCGGCCATAGGAGTACCCGAAGCCAGCACTTCCCGGATGCTGGCCCGATTCGGCCCCGCCTGAGCGATGGCCGCAGACAGACAACGCAGGGCCTCATCCAGAGGAGTTCCTTCCGGCAGGCGGAAGATCCAGGGAATGTTGGTTGAAGTCAGGGCGCGGTCGGAAGAGATGGCTACGACCGGCACGAACGCCTTCACCCCAATCTGCTCGGCCAGATGGCTGGAGTTGCGGTCGAGCGCGATCACGGCCAGCACATGCTCCTGATAGACGGCCTTGACCAAATCATCGGAGGCCTTGCCCCACGAGGATTCAGAGGGGATTGGGATCAGCGAGAGATGAACTCCCCGCTGTCGAGCTTCGCTCGACCGGACGGGCGAGGGCGCCCGTCCCCACATGGCCGCTGCCACTCGCAGCTGTCCCCACATGAGTGATTTCACTACTTCATCGGCATGGGGCCCGAACACTCCGATCTTGAGATCGTCTGATTTCTGGTCGGGCAGCGCCGGCCCGGCGTACTCGACGCCGTTCTCGCCGACGCGGGCATAAGCCTTCTCCATGGTGATGCGGCGGTAGGAAATTGTTCCGTCATGCACCCGGCCGAGAAACAGGGGCGCAATGTTCTTGCAGTTGGGATCGAAAACCATGTCGCCGGTCACGCCTTTGTAGCTGGTGAGTCCGGTGAGGGCGTCGCGGATGCGCCCTTTGTTCAGGCCGGCGCGGCAGAGGGCATCGAGCAGCATCTGCATCTCGTCGTAGGCCAGGGCGGCGAAGTGGTCCGGCTTTTCGTGGTAACGGGCTTCGTAGCGCGAGACGAAATCAAGCCAGCGGGGGTCGGTGCGCGTGGGATCGTAGGGGACGACGGCTTCAAATCCTTCTGCCGCGGGGCCCGCAAGCTTGACGAGTTCGTCGCCGATGGTGCGATGGCTGCCGAAAACGCGTTGCTTCATGCCGAGTTCCTGCATCTGCTGCAGGATCATTGCGGCTTCGGGGATGTCGGTCCAGAGCACGATGGCGTCGACGCGAGAATCTTCAATCACCTGAAGTTGACGGCGGAAATCGGTATCGCCTGGGAGGAATTTTTGCTCGATGACGACCGGGTGTCCCAGGCGCCGCGAGGCATCGCGAAACTTGATCACGCCGAAACGTCCATAGCGGTTGTTCACACGCAGCAGGGCGACGCGCTTGAAGCCAAGTTCCGTATAGAGGTGGCGCGCGATGGTGTAGCCCTGCACGCGATCGTCCTGAATATCGGTGTGATACCAAGGAATGATCGTTTCGGGGATCGTCGGATCGGTGGAAGCGCTGTTGACCAGCGGCGTCTCGGCTTTCAAGGTGAGCCGCAGGGCGATGTGAGTCGATTCGGAACTGATGGAGCCGAACATGGCCCAAACTTTGTCTTCGTAGATCATGCGGACGGCGTCATTCGAGGCCGCGCCCCAGATGGCAGATTCTCTGGAAACGCCCGCAATGGCCGCGGCGCTGTTCTGCCAGTTGTCGTAATCGTTGTGGGTCACGAGGCGAAAGGGCTTGCCGCCGTAACCGCCCGCGGCGTTGGCCTCGTCAATCGCCATCTGCGCGCCGTTCAGCATGCGAGTGCCGAACACCTGTTCAGGATGGTCGTAAAGCGGAGCCAAGAAACCGATACGGATTTCATCCAGCGTCTTGAGATCGGGATCGGGAATGTCGCGCGCCGCGCCGTTGTACTCGATGAGATCCTGATAGTACTCGAAGTACGGAGTCGTAAACTTCGAGAACGGACGCAGATCCTCCGGCGCACCGGCGTAGGGCTTCAAGGAACGCGGCGCGGGCGGCCCAGGCGGATTCTTTCCGCAGGCACAGGTTTTTGCCGTCTGCGCCCAAGCCGAGCCCGCGAGTGCTGCAGCCATCACAGCGACCAATAATCGGCGCATCGTGCTGCTCCTCTTTTGCTTACTCTGCCGGCGTTTCGCGGCGGAACATGGCAATCGCTTCGATCTCGACCAGCAAGTCCGGGCGGCAGAGAATCGCCTGGATTCCAGTGGAGGCGGGCAGCGGATCAAGCTTCTGCTCGCGATAGAAAGCGGTGCGCTCCTCGTTGAAAGCCTGATAGTCGCGTTCGATGTCGCGCAGGTAGCAGGTCGTACGAACGATGTCGTGCCAGGTTGCTCCCTCCGAGGCCAGCAGCTTAGTGATGTTTTCGTAAGTGCGCCGGACCTGGCCACGCAGGTCGCCCACATGCACGGTCCTGCCCTGATCGTCGATGCTGGCGGTGCCGGAAATCAGCAGAATCGTCAGCCCGTTCAAATCAATGCGCATGCCGCGGGAAAAGGCGCTGCCGTAGTCGTACGCTTCATTCAACGCCGTGTGATTAGTGATCGCCCGCTTGACCACGGGCGCTGTAGCCACTTCCGTGAGTAGGTCCTGAACATTCATAAGAATGGCTCCTGATCGTTCTATTTCGTATTTTTTGCCTGGTCCGTAATAGCTTTCGCAAGAACTTTGCTGGTAAGAACTTTTGTGTTTGAAACCTGTGCCGTCTGCACGGCGTTTTTCTGGCGGATGCCGTGACTCAATCCCTTGGCGGTGGCGACCCAGAGGCCGTCTCCTTGAAAATCCACGCCGAGAATGTAGTTATGCGCCGGGGCGGTCTGTACCGGGACGCTCGTCACTTTGCCGGCGGCATCGCGCACCAGCATTTCCGGCTTGTGCGTGCCCAGCGCAGGACGGTACACCGCCCAGTTCTCGCCGTCGTAGTAGGCCAGGCCCTTGTCGGTGGAGAACCAGGCACGGTTGGCGTCCACACCCTTGATCTGACTCAGGAAGTTGCTGGGCAGACCGCTGTCCTTTTGCAGGAAGTTGTGCCAGTAGCGGCCATCGTAGCGGCTGGCGCCGAAGTAGGTGGCGACCCACAGGATCTTATCGACATAGCTGACAGACGTGGTGATCTCATGAATAAGACCCTGATCCTTCATCAGCACCATTTCGGTTTCGCCGTCGGGATCGTTGTAATCCTTCCAGTGCTCGGTTTTCTGGTCGTACTCAAGAACTCCGCCGCCCCAGACCGCGTAGTAGACCTTGTCCTCCGCAGGACTAACGGAATAGGTCCAGATCTCGAACATGGGCGTGTTGCGCTCGTTGAACAGGGCCCATTCGCCGGTGCGAGTGTTTAGACGGCTGGCACCAGCAGCGGTTGCGGTCCAGACGAAGTCGCCTTGCACACCGACTCCGTAGACGATGTCGTTGCTCAAGCCGGAGTTCAGCTGCGTGAATGTGTCTATGCGTCCGGCCGAGATGCGGCTCAGGCCTCCCATGGTGCCGGCCCAGATGTCACCCGTGTTCTTATCGCGCGCCAGGGAGAGCACGGCCTGGTGCGCCAGGCCGTCAGCGGGGCGAAAGATTTTCCACGCACCGTTTTCGTACCGGCCCAGCCCGTTCTCCGTGCCGGCCCAGATGCGGCTCCCATCCACGAGCACGCAGAAGACGTGATTATCGGGCAGGCCATTCGCGGTGGTGAAGTTCTCCCAGCGGAACCGCGGCATGTCCTGAGCGGCCAGGGATGCGGCGAGAAACAAGACCAGCGTCGCCAGTAACATATAGTGTCCCGGCTTCGCTGCCACGACCGGACGCATCGTCGAGCTTCGCTCGCCCGGACAGCCGGCGGCTGTCCCCACATGAAAGGTTTTCGTTTTCATAACGTCTTCAGATACTCGATCAGATCGTTCAATTCGTCTTTGGTCAGATCGTTGGTCACCCCGTGCGTATCCTTGGGGTTGAACACGGTCCAAATTTCTTCCAGAGAACGCGCCGAGCCATCGTGCAGGTAGGGCGCGGAATAGGCTACGTTGGAAAGCTGGGGCACGTCAATCACCGGCGAGCGATCGGTGAGTTTGCCGGTGCCGACGTCCAGTTGCCTCCGGCTCGTGAACTTGGGGCCGCTGTGGCAATAGCCGCATTGATTCGCTTCCGGAATCACCGCGCCATTCTTGGCTTTCACTCGCTCGAAAATTGCCTTGCCGCGCTCCTGCGCCGGCGTCAGACCGCCACGGGCGAGCCGGTAGCGATTGGGCCGATACGGAAGGGAGTACACGAAGGTGACCAGGTCCGTGAGTTCCTGCGGCGTGAAACTCTGCGAGCGGTAAAAGAACATTTCAGTCCGCGGGCCGCATTCGGTCGGCATGTCGGGATTGCTGCCGTTCCACTTGAATGGCTCAGTGCCGGCGAGATCTTCGAGCGATCGGTTGTCCACGATGTCTTGGCCGAAGCCGTCGGGCTCGAGGTCCCACTGCAGCCCGTCGATGGTGGCGTCGAGATGGCAACTGGAGCAGCCGAAGCTTCCTTGAAAAGCGAAGCCGGCGGTGTAGAAGAGCCGCTCGCCGCGGCGGAGAGCGTCCGCCGTTTTCGGCCCGCCAAGGTCCATCGTAGAGACAACCCGAGCCGAAGCCGTATCAATGACGGCAATGTTGTCATCCAGACGGTTGGCAACATAGAGCCGTTTGCCGTCAGGCGAGAGCGCCACGCCGCGCGGATTGCGGCCAACGGGCACCCGGGCCAGCACGTAATCGGCGGATGCTGAAAGATCATTGACGAAGGGCTGCCTTCGCGTTCGCACCGTCTTGAGCAGGCGGGCGACGTCAATCACTGTGACGCTCTCCGATCCTGCCGTAGTCAGAAAAATCTTTGCCTTGTCCGGCGTGATCGCAACTCCCCAGGGCAGGGCGTAGTAGCGGTCGAGTTCGTCAAGCGGAATCTGGACCGGCTCGCCCACATCCTGGCCGAACAAAGTCAGGGAGTCGCCAAACGCCCACCCGTGCTCGACGTGAGCCAGGGGAATCAGATTCTTGGGCCGGAGCTGCGCCACCACTCCCAGCCTGCCGTCGGCCGACAACGCCACGTGAAACACGCCGGCCACGTTGTGCAGTGGCTTGCGCTCAACCACCATCTGACGGGCCGTATCAATGACCGTGATTTCCGAATTCGGCGGGGTGCGGTACTTTCCGGGATTGGGATAGATGTGCGTGCAGTAGACCGATCTTCCATCGCGAGACAGGGCGAGGTAGCTGGCGCCGCGCCCGGCCAGCAGGCGCTTGGTCTCTTGTCCGGACTCAAGATCGATCACCGAAACGTCTCCACTCAGCCGGTTGGCAACATAGAGCGTTGTCCCGCTCCGATCCACGACAACGCCGGCCGGTTCAAATCCCGTGGGCAGCGTCTCGACGACTTTCAATGATGTGGTGTCGATTACCGATACAGTGTCGGACCAGGCGTTGGTGACGTAGAGCTGGCGGCCGTCTAGCGATTGCGCAATCCCGCGGGGCACGTGGCCGACCGGAATGCTGTTCTCGACCTTGCCCGACTCGACATTCATTACTCGCACTTCGTCGCTGCCCTCACACACGACGTAGAGCATGCGGCCATCCATGGAGAAAGCCATCTCGATCGGCGACAAGTAGCGCTCGCGCGGAATCGCCGACGGCTGCTTGGCCGCAGGCTGGGCCGCGATGGCGATCAGCGCCGCAGCCAGAATGGCAGAGATTCTGGCCGCCAGCCAGAGCCGCACGCGGAATTTGGTACGGCCGGGCATCTACGGCTCCTCCAGCGTGAGAATGCGGTCCACGGCAAGATTCTCCAGAGTCTGTTCCTGCCCACTGGGCCAGTGGATGGTCAGCTTGTCCACCTTGGCGGCGGTACCCAGACCGAAATGAATGCGGCCATCGTCCTGCGAGAGATAGCTCGATCCTGCGAAGCGTTCGGCGATCTGCTTCCGCCCGCCCGCGAGCAATTCCAGGCGCGCTCCAATGCCGTCGCGATTGCTTTTCTTGCCCTTGAGCTTCACCGTGAGCCAGTGATTGCTGTTTTGCGTGACGTTGTGCAGGAGGGTGCCGGGGGCGCCGAGATTGACGACGAAGGCGTCGATTTTGCCGTCGTTGTCGTAGTCGGCGAAGCAGGCGCCGCGCGAAACCGTCTTCACGTCGAGCACCGGGCCGGCCTCGCGCGACACGTCCGCGAACTTGCCATTGCCCAGGCCGCGAAACAGCGACTGCTCCTGCGGCACGAGGTGAATCAGTCCGCCGTGAAAGATCAGAATGTCGAGCCAGCCGTCGTTGTCGAAATCGTAGATTCCCGAACCCCAACTGGTGTACTGCGCCGTTGCCTGCGAGATTCCGGAACTCGGGCCGATGTCTTCGAATCCATTCGTTCCCGCGTTGCGCATGAGCCGGTTGTACTTGGAATCCGTCACCCAGAGATCAAGACGGCCGTCGCCCTCAATGTCGGCAAACACCGGGCCCATGGCCGACGTGTTCTCGCCGTTCTGGCCGTAGGCCACGCCGAGATCGCCCGCGACTTCCTCGAAAGTCCCATCATGCTTGTTGTGAAAGAGAAAATTCTCGGTCTTGTCGTTGGCGACGTAAATATCGGGATAGCCGTCGCCGTCGTAGTCGGCCGCAGTCACGCCCATGGTGCGGCCTTTGTAGGCGCCGATTCCTGACTTGTCGGTGACGTCGGTAAACGTACCGTTGCAATTGTTGTGGTAAAGGCGGTTGGTGTCGCCGGCGTAATCGAGCGGGCCGGGATAGTTGTCGGCGGGGTAGAAGTTGCGGTATTTCGGATCGAACTTCACGTAGCGGCCGACAAACAAATCCACGCAGCCGTCGCGATCGTAATCGAGCCAGGCGGAACTAATGGACCAGCCGTCAACCTTGATGCCGGCCTTTTCAGTCACGTCGGTGAAAGTTCCGTCGCCGTTGTTGTGGTAGAGAATCGCCTTGCCATAGCCGGTGACGAAGAGATCAACGAAGCCGTCGTTGTCATAATCGGCCGCAATCGCCGCCGTGCCAAAAATGTTGGCGGCGACGCCCGCCTGGTCGGTAACGTCGGTGAACGTGCCGTCTCCATTGTTGCGGTAGAGATGGTTGTGCGGCGGAGTGGCGGGCGGCTGCTTGAGCGGATACGGATGCATTCCGTCTTCGAGCGGCTTGCCGCTGACCACGTAAAGATCGGGCAAACCGTCATTGTTGTAATCGAACCAGACACAGCCCGAGCCGGTGCTCTCAAGCAAGGAGCCAAGTTTTTCCGCGCCGAAGCTGTGGGTGAACTGAATTCCGGATTTAGCGGTCGCGTCCTCGAACCGGATGGTGCTGGGCGCGCTCGCCGCGGGCGCTTGTGCCAGCAACGAGGAGGACAGTAGCAGGAATCCTAGAATTCGCAATTTCAAGCTAATGTCCTCCCGCAGCGATTTGCTTGTCTCCGCCCGTCATGTCGGCCGGGGTGGTCGATTTCAGCAGAATCATGGGGACGGCGTTCTCCGGCGAAGTTTCCGGGCCGGCGTGGCATCCCACACAAGCCCGCTGCTCGCCCCGACGGATCCAGAAGAATCCCGCTTCCCGCTTCAAGGTTTTTCCCGCGCTATCGAGCAGCTCAATCTGCAGGGGCTGGTCAGACGGCACGTGAACGAAGAATGATCCGTCGCGCTCGACGGGCGCCGTGCCCAGCAGCCTGGGCTGGCCCGCATCATCGCGGGTGTAGAGCCGCGCCGAGTGAATGGATCCGGCCGGAAACGTATATTTCGACGTGTAGGCGTTCAGGCAAAGCAGGTTGGCATTGGGCCACTCGTGCAAGCCTGAGGGATGTTTCTTCGGCAGGGCGCGCACGGCCAGCAGCACAGGTTGCACGATGTCGGCGTCTGGAGCGCTCATCGCGGCTTCCAAGCGATCGGCCCCCGGGGTCCAAAGCATCAATTGGAAGTGCGTTTTCGCATTTTGCCGCCAAGGCAAGAGCCAGTTCCCTGACGGAAGCTCGGCGACGTCCCCGGCGTATTCTCCCGCGGGAGCAGCGATGGGCATTTCCTGGGCCCGGGCGGAGGTGAACCTGGCCAGGCCTGCGCCAGAAGAAAACACGATGTCCCCCGAGTTGGTCTGTCTGCCTTGATGGCGTGCCTTGCCGTGATCACAACGATACGACTCGACCCCGCTGCCGTCGGAGTACACGGTGTAAATTTCCGGAGTGGTTTCCGCTCCCAGCGGATATCCTGCCTCAAACAGGATTCGCCCATCGCGCAAAATGTCGGTGGGCAGAAAATTTGCGGGACCGTAGGTGAGAGGCAGCGGCTTTCCGCCGGCCATGTCCACGGCTTCGATTACGAATCTGCCAGCGCTTTTACGCGCATATACGATGCGATTGTTGGGCAGATAAAAAGGCCGAACGCAATCTTCGGCGCCGGCGGTGATGCGCCGCGGCGCTCCGCCGTCGAGCGCGATCTCGAAAATTTGCCACGGGTCCTGCGGCTTGGGTTTTCCGGCGAACAGAACATGCTGCCCATCGAACGAAACGGTGGGGTCGGCCGACGCCGCAAAATCTGGAACGAGGGGATGCCGCCCCGCAGAATCGTTCAGGAAAATGGTCGCGCCGGAAGGAAACCGTTCTCCACCGCGCATCCAGGCCAGCAGTTCATAGTGCCGAGCGGCGGTGTACAAAAACGGCGCGGGTTGCATATCTGCCGAAGCGTTCGCGCCAACCTTCGTGAATCCCGTGACCGCCAGCAGGCAGAGGCAGACCAGGATCGGGCCAAGCAGGATGGACCGGGCTGGCACTAATCGGTTCCTCCCACGGCGACGAGTTGTGGACCGAGTTGCCGGGCCTCTTGCCGGAGGGCCAAATAAGGATCGAGGTCGTCCATCATGTCGCGGAATTCGCGGAAGGTGAGTGATTGCTCTCCGTCGCTCAGGGCCAGGTCGGGATCAGGATGCACTTCCACCAGCAGTCCATCGGCGCCCACGACGACGGCGGCACGCGCCAGCACCGGGACCAGGCTGCGAACGCCCGTAGCGTGACTGGGATCCACGATCACGGGAAGACGCGACACCGTTTTCAGCACCGGCACAGCGGCGATGTCCAGCGTATTGCGCGTGGCGGTTTCGAAGGTGCGGATACCGCGCTCACAGAGAATGACATCCGGATTGCCCGCCATGGCCACGATTTGCGCCGAGCACAAGAGTTCTTCCAGAGTGGCGGTCATGCCGCGCTTCAGCAGCACCGGGCGCCCACAGTGTCCGAGCGCCTCCAGAAGGGCGTAGTTCTCCATGCTGCGCGTGCCCACCTGCATGAGGTCGGCATACTCGGCGATCACGCTGACGTCTTCCTCGCTCATCACCTCGGTGACGATCGCCAGCCCGGTCTGTTCGCGGGCCTTGCGCAGAATCTTCAGCCCCTCCACTCCCAAACCTTGAAATGAGTAAGGCGACGAACGAGGCTTGTAGGCTCCGCCGCGCAGCAGGCGGGCGCCCGCTTCGGCCACGGCTTCGGCCGTGCGCAACAGCTGGTCCTCCGATTCGACGGCGCAAGGGCCCGCCATGACCACAAAATCGTTGCCGCCGATCTCGATATCGCGGACGCGCACCACGCTGCGGCAAGACTCATTGGTCTCCGCGGCCGGCCGAGCGACGAGATCGAAGCGGGAGAACTGCCCGTTCCACCTGGGATTCATGCGCCGTGATTGTAGTAATTCGCGGGCGGCGGCGGCATTACTAGGAATCAATTAGTTGGCCGGAAGCAGAGCGAGAATTGGCGCGTTAGACCCGCAGACAGGATCGCTAAGTGATTTGCTTTGCGAGAAGAGCAGACATCTTGTGACTGCGATCACGCTTGTGCGAGACGGCGCGCACAAAGCGTTGCAAACTGGGGTCTCCGGGCTCAGTTGACGTCCTCGTGGCTCCGGCCCGTATATCATTTCAGGAGCACCACCCCGGGGGGGACAGAGATGAACGGTTCACGCACCAGCGAAGGACGTCTGTTCACGCGCCGGTTTACGCGCAGAGAGGTACTCTGCGGCACCGCGCTCGCTGTAGCCGCGGTCCCATTTATCCCCCTCACCGTGTGCGCGAAGCAACGCACGTTTACCGAGCCGGATCGAGTTCCTTACCCGGGTTCCGATGACGCGCTGCTGGACGAGATCGAGAGAGCCGCGTTCGATTTCTTCTGGAACGAAGCCGGCACGGCCACCGGCCAGGTGAAAGATCGCGCTCTGCTGAATGGCAACGACTCGCACATCATTGCCAGCATCGCCGCCACCGGCTTCGGGCTCACCGGTCTCTGCATTGGGGAAGGGCGCGGCTACCGCAAGAAGGATGAGATTGTCGATCGAGTGCGGACCACGCTGCGCTTTCTGTGGCAGAAACTTCCTCACGAACACGGTTTCTATTATCACTTCATTGATGTGAATAGCGGAGCACGGCAGTGGAAGTGCGAAATCTCCTCCATTGACACTTCCCTTCTGCTGTGCGGAGTACTGACCGCGCGGCAGCACTTCGCCGATGCCGAAATCCAGGACCTGGCGAGCAAAATTTACGGACGCGTGGATTGGCCGTGGATGTTGAACGGAGGCAAAACACTTTCCATGGGCTGGCATCCCGAGTCGGGGTTCCTGGACAGCCGCTGGAGCCACTACTGCGAGCTCATGATGATCTACCTGCTGGCTCTGGGATCGCCGACCCATCCCGTTCCAGCCGAAACGTGGCAGGCGTGGACGCGGCCCACGGTCAAGTTCCAGGGGATCGAATACATTTCGGGGCACGACCCGCTGTTCACGCATCAATATTCGCAGGCCTGGTTCGATTTCCGCGGCAAGCGTGACGCCTACGCCGACTATTTTGAGAACTCGGTCAAGGCGACGACCGCACACAAACAATTCTGCCTTTCTTTGCGCGAGCAATTTCCCGACTACAGCGATCATTTATGGGGCATCACGGCGTCTGATTCGGCTGCGGGCTACCAGGCCTGGGGCGGGCCGCCGCCATTGGGCAAGCTGGATGGCAGCATCGTTCCCTGTGCCGCAGGCGGTTCTCTGCCCTTTCTTTACTCCGATTGCATGCCGGTTCTGCGCACGATAAGGGAACGCTATCCAAAGGCGTGGGGACGGTATGGATTTGTGGATGCCTTCAACCCGCTCAACAACTGGTACAACCCGGACGTGCTGGGAATCGATCTGGGCATTACCATGCTGATGGCTGAAAATCAGCGCAGCGGTTATGTCTGGAAAACATTCATGAAGAACAAGGAAGCGCAGCAAGGGATGGACAAGGCCGGGTTTCAGAGGGTGCATGCGTGAATTGACGTTCATTGTTGCGTTCAGTCTTTTCTCCAGCCTGTTCTTCCGTTCCTTCCCGGCGGATCCGGTGAAACCTCCGGACCTGGCGCCGGCAACTGCGGAGCCGATAAAGTTCGAGGACATCGCTGCCAAGGCCGGCGTTCACTTCATCACCCAGAACTCTCCGACTCCGAACAAAAACCAGATTGAGACCATGGTGTCCGGGGTGGCGCTGCTCGACTACGACGGCGACGGATATCTTGACATCTATCTGGTCAACGGCGCGGCCATTCCTTCGCTGCAGAAGGAATCGCCCGCCTATTGGAACCGGCTCTATCACAACAACCACGACGGCACGTTCACCGACGTCACCGAGCGCGCGGGTCTGGCGGGAGCCGGCTACGGGATGGGCGTTGCGGTCGGCGACTACGACAACGACGGAAGGCCCGACCTGTTTCTGGCCAACGTTACCGGCAATCAACTTTTCCATAACAACGGCGATGGCACTTTCACCGATGTAACCGCGAAAGCGGGCCTTGCGGGCGCTCAGATGAACGGCAAGAAGATGTGGTCCGTGGGCGCCGGCTGGTTCGACTACAACAACGACGGGCTGCTCGATCTCCTTGTAGTCAACTACTGCGTGTGGGAAGTCAATAAAGATCCCTATTGCAGCCTGAAGAGCGGAGTGCGCGCCTATTGTCATCCCAAGCTCTATCCTGCTCTGCACGAAACGCTCTACCGCAATAATGGCGACGGGACATTTACCGACGTTTCTCAGGAAACCGGCATCGCTGGGCACATGGGCAAAGGCATGAGCGTCTCCTTCGCGGACTATGACGGCGACGGGTTCCTCGACGCCTTCGTGACCAATGACACCATGCCCGCATTTCTGTTCCACAACCTGGGCGGGAAAAAGTTTGAGGAAGTGGGCGTCAGCGCAGGCGTTGCCTACGCGCCCGACGGCTCGGCACTCTCAGGCATGGGCTCTGATTTTCGCGACGTCAATAATGACGGCCGGCCCGACATCTGGTACACGGCAGTCGAACACGAAAGTTTCCCGCTGCTGATCAACGGCGGCCACGGTGATTTTGACGACTTGACGCAGGCCAGCGGCTTGCAGCCGACGGCGGAAATGTCCGGGTGGAGCAACGGAATCTACGACTTCGACAACGATGGCTGGAAGGATCTGTTCGTCGCCCGCGCCAACGTCATGGACAATATCAATGAGCTATTTCCGAACCGGAGATATCCGGAACCGAATTCGGTTTTCCGCAATCTCGGGAATGGCAAATTCGCCGAAGTCAGCCGGACCGCGGGACCGGATTTTCAATTAGAGGCGGCTCACCGCGGCGCCGCTTTTGGCGATCTTTTCAACGAGGGCCGCATCGACGCGGTCGTCACTGTGCTCGGCGGACCCGCCGAGATTCTTCACAACATCTCCAACACCGGCAACCACTGGATCCTTCTGAAGCTGGTGGGCACCAAAAGCAACCGCATGGGCATCGGAGCCCAGATCCACATCACCACCGAGGATGGGCGCCAGCAGTGGAATGAAGTGACGACCGCGGTGGGCTACGCCTCCTCCAGCGACAGCCGCGTGCACTTCGGATTGGGCAGCAACCGGCACATTAGAGACATGGAGATCCGCTGGCCCAGCGGCATCAAGCAGACCCTGCACAACCTCGAGGCGGATCGCATTCTGACCATCGAAGAGCCGCAGCGGTAGCGGCTCATTGGGGTAGCGGCACGTCTTCGACGCGAATTCTTCCGCCTGCGTCTCCCCCCTCCTGCCCGCTGCCGGCCTTTGACGTCTGCCCCTCGGTCAAACGCTGGAACGCGGCGCGAACGCGGGCAGCGTCCTGTTTGCGCCCGGCGCGGGAGTACGCGGTGCCCAGCGCGAGGTAGATTCTGCTCTCGCGCGGGAAGGCCTTCTGCGCGATCTCCAGTTCGGGAATCGCCTTTTGATAGTTGTCGGTGTCGAGCAGCAACATCCCCAGCAAGTAGTGGCCGAACGGTTGCTGGGGAGCGAGCTTCACCGCCTCCTCGGCGTAGGGCAGTCCGGCGGCCGAGTCAGTCTTGTACATAGCTACCGCGATCTGCAGACGCGAGACTACATCCGCCGGATTGTTCTCGATCTCCGCCTTGAATTCGGCGACGGCTGCGGGCAGGTCGCTGGCCTCCACCAGGAATAGCCCAAAGGCATAGTGAATCCACGGATACTTCGGATGCTGGCTGACGACCGCGCCTAAATCCTTCCGGCCTTCGTCGAAGTTCTTCTGTCCAGCCAGGCACCCGGCGCGGCCAACGCGGGTCACGACCTCTGCATCTTCTGAACCCGGCGCCGGTTGCGCCTTGCTTCGCTGGCGCAGCAGGGTCATGCCGAGCGTCCTGACAAGTTCGCCGCTTTCGACTCCCTGCAGACACAATTGTTCCAGAATGTCGCGCGCCGCCTGGAACTTCCCGCGGCGCTGCAGCAGCACGCCCTGGTGGTAGAGAAAGACGTGCCGAAGTTCTGGATCCTTATCCAGGCCAAGGCTCTCTCCTTTTTCGAGGTGCTGCAGGGCAAGATCGTCGCGGCCGAGTTCGAACTCGCTCAGCCCGAGCATCACGTACGCCGTGCCGTTCCGGGGAGCGAGCGTGACCACTTTCCGGAATGCGCGCGCGGCTTCGGCGTATGCGTTCTGATCGTACTGGATGGTTCCGAGCGACCACCAGCCCTCCGCCCAGCCGGGTCGCAACGCCAACGCGTTCTTGTAAAGGAGAAGCGCATCATCCAGCCGGTTGGCGTCGCGTGCGGCATCGGCCTTCGCCGCGAGCGCAACGAAGCTTGCCGGGGCGGCGTTCGACTGTGCGCACGCGAACGGACCGTAGACCAGCCCGAAGAGAATCAGCAATAACGCGGTGGAAGACACGGCGAGCGATTTCGGCACGCAAAAAAACGATAAAGCACCGCCGCCCATGCTGCTGCGCATCCGCACAAAAAGAGTGTAAATGACGGACTGACTAACGTGGGATAGCATCACTTCGGCTGTCAGGGTGTGGCGGTCTCCGGGTAGATTTTGATCCAATGGTTGCGCATCAGGGGCCGCGCTCGGCCGCCCTTGGCATCAAAAATAATGAGACTGGTCTGCTGCCGGGGCATGTGGCAATCAATGCAATTCTGGGAGATTTTATCTCCCAGCTGCGCGAACCGGCCGCAGCTTGCCGGCTTATGGCAGCTCAAGCAGCGCTGCGAGAACGCCGCGTCGTCCCGCTGCGTCGTGTGCACGTCATGGCACGTCGTGCACGTCATCGCCGACGATTGGAAACAGCGGCTTTCTTCCAGGAGTTCGACTTGGCTCCCATGAACATCCACTTGGGCCTTCGGGGCTGGCAGATCGATGTACTTGTTCAGAGGCTGTGGCGGCAGGAACGTAAACGATGGAAGTATGGGCTGACCAGTACAAAGAAAAATAGGCGCGCCCCCGTGTGGGCAGCGCGCCTGATGGAAGGTTGAGGCGCTAGAAGTTGAACCGCGCCTGCATCTCGAGGGTACGGGAACCGAGAGCGTTCTGCGCTTGACCAAAAGCCGGGTTACTATTAACGCCGTCGGTGCTGATGGTGTTTGTGATGCTCCCGCCATTGAGGTTCAACCGGTTGAACAGGTTGAAGAAGTCGATGCGGAACTCGAGTTTCGCACTCTCCCCCAACACCCGCATGGTCGGCAAGCCAAAGGATTTGTTCAACGATATGTCTGTGTCGAAGTAGCCCGGCCCATTGAGCGTGTTGCGGGGAACCGTGGAGTTTTGAGGCAGCGGTCCCGTAGCCGGGAACGCGGGCCCCTGAGTAAAGGTCGGGATGCTGAAATAGCTCAGCGCCCCCTTGGAGAAATTCTTGTTGAAAACGGCGGCATTGCCGGGCCCAGGGCCGGATTCGAATGCCGAGTTACTGTAGTCCGTGCCCGCACCCCCAAGATACGCGGCCGGCCGCAGAGTGCAGAAGCCGCTGCCCTGGTATATCAGGTTGCAGTTGGTTCCGTTGCTGTAATACGCCGTCCATGGGAAACCGGAGTGTAGATTCAGAATGCCGCTCAACGACCATCCCCCAGCGGCCTTCTCCAACCAGCCTCGGCTGCCGTGGAAGATCGTGGGTGACCACACGCCGTATACTTTGAACGCGTTGGCAACGTTGTAATCGGACCGACCCCATGATTCCTGGGGATAGTACTGATAGGGATCTTCATAGTAGGGCTGGGAGCCGTCGTCCATGCTCTTGCTCCAGCGATACTGCACGTCCGCCTCGAAGGAATGAGCGAACTGATGCCGGAGGCCAGCCAGTATGGCGTTGAAGTTTGAGTTGGCATCGTTGGCATACCAGTCGACGGAATTCACCATCGGGTTCAGGGCGATGCCCTGGGCAGCTAACACGACGTTCTGGTTGTATTGCCGCGTGAGGTGGTGCGATGTGCTTCCCTGGTAACCAAGCGTCGCTACCCACTGGTGCCCCAGCTCTTCCTGGAGGTCGAGCGAGTAATGATAGGTGTACATCGTAGGCATGTGGGCAGGGAAGCCAGTTACCTGAACTGGCCCCCCGGTGAGCGGCAGGTTGTTGGAACCATAGGCTGAGATGGTGCTCGGGTTGATCGGGTAGCCAAAGAAAGAGCTGGTACTGCTGGGAACGCCGTACACGATCGTGGGAATAGCGGCGTAGTTAGCGCAGCAGAAACCGACTCCGGACACCAGCGGCGGATTGTCGCGTCCATTCAGTGAGATCGCCTCTTCCAGGCCGGTGTAGCTGAGACCGATACCGCCCCGGAGCACAGTCTTGTCGTGGAACATGCTGGGGCTCCAGGCGAAGCCCAGCTGTGGACCAAAGTTGCCCTTCGGTGCCGTAAACAGGTTGCCTCCCTGGCGCAGACTCATGCCGGTTAGAGCGTTGGCGCCGCTGCCCAGCACGACATTGCTGATCTGGTTGTTCTTTTCATGCAAGGGCTGGAAGTACTCCCAGCGCAGCCCGACATTGATGGTCAGGTTGGACCGTGCCTTGTAATCATCCTGCACAAAGAATCCAAGAACGTCGGAGCGAATGTCCTTTCTGACCGCAGTCGGCGATCCCGTCAGGGGATTGAAGTCTCCCCCTTCGAAGAAAGGCACGTCGTTGAGGAAGTCCCACATGTTGTGGAAGGCGTAGGAAGGCCGCGCCGACCAGGGAGCCTCATCGAGGAATTCCAGCTTAGCGAGCTCGCCGCCAAACTTCAGCATGTGGCTGCCACGCACCTTGGTCAACGTGTCCTTTACGTTGTACGTCCACTGGTCAAAAACGCTCGGTCCCGCCGCTCCCAAAAAATTAAGACATGCGCCGTTGCCCACACAGTCGAAGCTGTCCTGGGGCAAACCCCACGGCTCCTGGGAGTTGGTGGCGATTTCGTTCCAGCGCCAGCCCGCGGCATTCATGCGAGCTTCGTTGATCAGGGTGGGAGAGAACGTGTGGTTCCACAGAGCGGTCTCGGCCTCGTTGGTCGACTTGTGATGCCAGAGGTCTGCGGCCCGATTGGCGCCATTGTAGAACGTCGAACTGACTGGCACGCGGTACATGCTGAAGGCGACCAGATCTTTGCCGGTCGCATTGATATCCACGCGCCCGTTGTATTGCGAGTCATTGATCTTGGTGGGATCGACAGTGTTGACGAAAAAGATATCGGGGGTTTGGGTCAATCCGCCCCCGACTCCAGGCGTACCCGTGTTCTGCCAGGTGGGATCGTAGGTTCCCGCCCCCGTCGTGAGCGGCGAACCAATATTCAGCCCCTGACCGGCAATCGTGTTGCACTGAACCCCTTCAGTCAGGTTAATCGAGGCGCAAGTCCTCGGAATGATGGAGCTGTAACTCGCCCCTTCGCCCGGAAACGCGAGCATCTTCGCTGCGATGGGTTGGGCGGCTGACGCCAAGGCGTCGAATTGCGGCGTCTCATACCACCCGGTACCGGTGGAGATCGAGTTGTTGCGCAACGTTTCGTAGGAGAAGAATCCGAAGACCTTGTTTTTCCAGATCGGCCCGCCCACGCTGCCGCCAAACTGGTTGAACCGGCCCGTATCCCGCTGCAACCCTCTTTCCGACGCCGTGGTATTCGTCGGCTGCCATACCGAATACGGTCCGTTCCAGGTTTGGTATGCGTCAAGCCCGGGCCGGTGGGCCTTAAAAAACAGACTGCCGTGATATTGGTTGGTACCGTTGTTGGAAATGACCTGGATTTGCGCCCCGCTGTAACGCCCGTTCTCGGCGTCGTAGCTGTTGGTGACGATTTTGACTTCCTTGACCGATTCTTCATTGGGGGTAACAACGGCGGATCCTCCCCAGGTAATGCTGTCTACCCCGACGCCATCGATGGTGATGCCGTTGGCCTCATTCTGGGTCCCGTTCGCCACAATTTGAGGAGCATTCTCGGTTTTGAAAATGCCGTCGGTCGCACCCGATGCGCTTTGGTTCGACCCCGGCAGACTAGATGAGCCTCCGCCCGCGGCTTGCGCACCATCGCCAAACGCTCCCGGTGCAAGCTGCGCCAACTGGAACACGTCGCGGCCGAACGAAGGTAGTTTTTGAATATCCTGGCTGGTCACGGTTCCGCTCACCGTGGCGGTTTCCGTGTCGACCAGGGGTGCTGCATCGCCGTTCACGGTGATCGTTTCGCTGGCCGTGCCAACCTCCAGTTGCACATTCAAAGCATTGGCTTGCTCGGCAAAGATCGACAGGTCATCGACGACCTTCTTCTTGAAGCCCTGTTTTTCGACCTCGACCCTGTACCGGGCCGGCGGAAGAGCACTGAAGCTGTAATTGCCGCCGGGGTCGCTTGTGGTTTGCAGCGTCCGGTTGGTTTCAATGTCCTTCAAGGTGACCTTGGCGCCAGAGACGACGGCTCCCTGCGCGTCAGTGATCACGCCTTGCAGGGCAGCGCGATATTGCGCCTGGGCTAAGGCGGCGAAAAGAAGAACACAGAGGACCACGGATACGGTGCGAACTGTTGCCACGGATCGCTTCATAAACGTCCCTTCTTGGCCTCGGGCGGCTTCCCGTTCCCGAGTGCGGTTGCCGTTACTAAAACACTACAAAAGCGTTTTAGTAACATTTTCGTCCGCTTTCGGTCCGCTTATAGCACAGGCGATTTTCCACAGTCAAGCGCATTGTGGGAGGGCAGAAGCCGGTTCCTCCCCGAGCCTCCCGCACACGGTTCGCCAGCACCGATTGCCTGAACGATTTTGTAGCGCCTTTTCCGGAAACTTGACGGGGGGAGCCGAGGGAGTACGGCCCTGGCTGCAGGCGGAATATTTTTCGGCCGGCTAGCCCTTCCTGGGATGGAGAGGCGGGCTCGAAACCCGGCAGGTGGTTTCGCGGATCACCAGTTCCGGTTCGACAGTTCGCTCCGCGCTATGATCGGATCCCGGCCGGTTGATCCGGCGCAGCACGGTCTCGGCGGCAATCCGGCCCATCTCCCGCAGCGGCTGGCGCACCGTCGTGAGACCGGGATTCTGATACGCCGCGCTTTGAATGTCGTCGAAGCCCACCACGGAAATATCACGCGGCACTTGCAGCCCGGCTTCGCGAAAGGCATGAATCGCGCCGATCGCCGAAATGTCGTTGAAGGCGAACAGGGCGGTAGCGCTAAAGGGTTTGGGCGACGCCAGCAGCCTCCGTGCAGCCTCGTACCCAACCCGGGGAGAAGGAGAGTCCCCTTCCAATTGGGCGACTCGCGCCGCCACGATGGGCAAGCCCAACTGCCCGGCCACGACTTCGATGTTAGTCCACCGCACTTCGGTGTCGGAACTGAACTCCTGCCCTTTAATGAAGGCGATCTGGCGATGGCCGAGCTGAAACAAATGGCGCAGGGCAACCTCAGCGGCCCGCTTGTGGTCGAGGACGATGTTGGTGACGCCCTTCACCTGATTGTGTCCCGACACCGTCACTACGGGTACAGAGAGCATAAGGGACCAGGGTGTATCCACGGCGATAAGGCCGTCAATGGAACGCTCCAAAAAAAGCCGGGGATACTCATCAATCAAGTCTTGCCGGTGGCGGTGGCTGGCGACGAAGTAGAAATAGCCTTCCTGCAAGAGATAGTCCTCGACTCCGCTCATGACCGAAGCCGAGTAGCCATCGCTCACCTCAGGAACCACCACGCCAATGGTGAAGCTGCGTTGCGCCCGCAGGGAGCGCGCAAAAAAGTTGGGGCGGTATTTGAACTTGCGGGCGGCGGCAAAAACCCGGTCCTTGGTTTCCTGGGGGATGGAGTCGGCCACCAGGGAGCGGTTGATCACCAGCGACACGGTTGCCGGCGAAAGTCCCAGATACTCTGCCAATTGTTTCAGACTGACCGGTTTGCGGCCGGCATGCAGGTCGCGGTCGGCGGCCTTATCCGCTTTTCTTGGGCTCACGCTGCGCAGTCTCGCACAAACCGAATCCCGGAGCAAGCGCCTGCAATCCCGCGGAAGGGAAATCCGCTATTGACAGGCAGTGTAAAAATGTATTTCATACACTGCAAGACTGGCTTACTAACCCGATTTAGTAGACGCTTGCGCCATCCCTGTGGAGGTGCTGGTCTTATGCGATCCGCCGTGCGAGACACATTCATTTTCCGCCCTCATCCTCGAAGAGCTCGTCCGCGCTGCTGGCGTCTGCCTCTGGGCGCGCTGATCCTGTCTGGAATTTGCCTGGTTTCCAGCGGAGTTCCGCTGCGTTCCCAGTCAGCGCCCGTTCCGGCAAGACCTGGCGTGGGGTTTGACGACGCCAGTCTGGACGCGCGGGTGGAATCAATCCTCGAGCGCATGACGCTGGAAGAAAAAGTCGGACAGCTGGTGCAGTATTCCGCGGGCCAGGCGACCGGACCAGGAACAGGCCGAAGCGATTACGAAGACATGATTGCCCGCGGCCAGATCGGCTCTCTGTTCAATGTGGTTGATCCGCACCAGATCAACAGCTACCAGCACATTGCGGTGGAGAAGTCGCGGCTGCACATTCCCATCCTGTTCGGGCTCGATGTCGTCCACGGATTCAAAACCGAGTTTCCCATTCCTCTCGCTCTGGCTTCCACCTGGGATCCTTCGATCGTGGAGAAGGCGTCGCGGGTGGCGGCCAGGGAGGCATCGGCCGACGGCATCCGCTGGACGTTTTCCCCCATGGTAGATATCGCGCGCGATGCGCGTTGGGGCCGCATGGCGGAAGGCGCAGGGGAAGATCCTTTTCTGGGCTCGGCAATGGCTGCGGCCTACGTGCGGGGCTATCAGGGTGCGCGTTTGGACGCGCCCGACAGCATCGCGGCTTGCGTGAAGCATTACGTCGGCTACGGCGCGGCCGAAGGCGGCCGCGACTACAATTCGACCGAAATCTCCCAACATACCTTGCGGCAGTTCTACCTGCCTCCTTTCCACGCGGCCGTGCAGGCCGGGACGGCGTCTCTCATGAGTGCCTTTAATTCCCTGAATGGCATTCCATCCGCAGCCAATCCGTTCACCTTGAAGCAGATTTTGCGGAAAGAGTGGGGATTCCGGGGGCTGGTAGTGAGCGACTGGGACGCCCTGGCCGAACTCATTCCTCACGGCATTGCGGCTGACGGCGCCACTGCCGCGCGCAAGGCTTTCCTGGCCGGCGTTGACATGGATATGGTGAGCAGCCTGTACCACGACCATTTGCAGCAATTCGTGAAATCCGGCGAGGTGACGCAGGCTGAAGTAGACGAAGCTGTGCGCCACGTGCTCCGCGTCAAACTCGCCCTGGGGCTGTTCGAGCATCCCTTTGTGGACGAGGGCGCGGCTCCCAAGGCTCTTTACCTGCCGGAGAGCATCGCGCTGGCCCAGACGGCGGCGGAGCGCTCCTTTGTGCTGCTCAAGAATGCAAATGGCCCAGCCGGAAAACCGCTGCTCCCGCTGGCCAGCGGAATTCAGAACCTGGCCGTGATTGGGCCACTCGCTGACGATCCTTCGTATCCCGGTGGCGCGCCCCAGGGAGCCGGTCCGCGAGTGTCTCTGCCGGCCGCGCTCGCCCAGCGAGTGGGGGAAAGCCACGTTTCCCGTTTCAAGGGAACCGGCATTCTGAATGGCAGCGACGATGAAATCGCCGCCGCGGTCGCGGGCGCGCAGAAAGCCGATCTCGTGATTCTGGCCCTGGGCGAGGCCCCGGACATGAGCGGGGAGGCCGCTTCCCGCGCCCATCTGGGACTCCCCGGAAGACAACAGAAATTGCTTGAAGCTATTGCGAACACGGGCAAACCAGTCATCCTGATTCTGTTCAGCGGACGGCCCCTGACCGTGCCCTGGGCTTTCGAACATGTGCCGGCAGTGATCGCAGCCTGGCTTCCGGGAACGAGCGGAGGTCCGGCGCTGGCGCGGATGCTTTTCGGCGACGTGAATCCCAGCGGCAAGCTGGTGGTGAGCTGGCCGCGCAGTGTCGGCCAGGAGCCTCTCTACTATAACGCCCTCAATACCGGGCGCCCTGCCGACGACGTTGATCTCACTCGTCCCCCCACAGATATCCCCAGCAGGTACGTTTCGCGTTACATCGATGAACAAAACAGCCCGCAGTTTCCCTTTGGTTACGGTGGCTCCTACACCAGCTTCTCTTACGGACCGACCACGATCAGCACGCAGAAACTGAGCGCAGCGGCCCTGAATAGAAACCTTGGTGTTCCCGCGGATGGTCCTGCGGCGATGACCGCCGAGGCTGAAGTGACGAACACGGGTTCGCGTGCCGGGGAGGAGACTGTGCAGCTCTACATACGGCTGCGGGGAACGAGCACTGCCCAGCCGGTTCGCGTTCTTAAGGGATTCCAGCGAGTCGCTATAGCTCCCGGCGAAACAACCAAAGTCAGGTTTGATTTGAAATCCGAAGCTTTCGCCATCTGGAATGATCACAATGAGTTCGGCGCCGAACCCGCTAAACTCACCGTCTGGATCAGCCCCGACTCCGCGCATGGTTCGCCGGCCGAAGCAGAAATTCTGCCTTAGGAGCGCGGTCTGCCTTCCACCGGACGCTGGAAGAAGAAAAGAATAAGCCCAAGGGTAAAGTGATGAAATGCGACAAGCGCAGTTCGCCGGCAAAACAGCTTTTCCTTCTGCTTGCGTTTCTCTGGTCCAGCGTAGCGGCGTGGGGCGCCACGGACTATTACCGTCACGTCATCTTCGACAACAGCCTGACCGCGGATGCGTACTTCAATAGTCGGGGTATGGCCAACGGCTCCAGCTATCTTGAGCTCAAAGACTGGCGGCTGCCCGTCGAAACGGAAACTTTTCTGACTCCGCCGAACGCGCTCCGCCTGCAGTGGCAGTCACTGCCCGGCGGCGGATGGGAGGCGGAAATCCGCGTAGACGGCCACCGCAACCGCTCTCCCGAATTTCAGGGGCGCAATCTTTACTTCTGGTGCTTCGCGCCGCAGGCCATTGCCGCGGACGATCTTCCCATGCTGGTGCTTTCCGATACCTATCAGGGCCTGCAGGTCGCCGAATTCCCTGCCGCTTTCACCGAACCGCTGGCGCTGGGGAAATTCGCCGGCGAAATTCCCGCCGGCCGCTGGGTGCAGGTGCGCATCCCGCTCAGCGAATTCCATACCGCCTCCATCTACGAATTTCAGCCGCAATCCCTGCAGAATGTCATTTTTCATCAGGGGCGCGCCGACGGAGCACGACACATCCTGATCATTGACGAGGTGCGCGTGGACGATGACCCTCCCGCGAGTCCGGCGACTGCGTTGCCCCCGCCGGAAGACGTCCGCGCCGTCGGTTACGACCGGCACGTAGAAGTCCGCTGGGACGAGGTGAGCGATCCCCGGCTCGCACACTACGTGATCTACCGATCGTTCGATGGCTACAAATACAAGCCCGTCGGGATTCAACTTCCAGGCACGAATCGTTACGAGGACTTTCTGGGAAAACCGGCCGTGACCGCCTATTACAGGGTAGGGGCCTCCGACTGGCAGGATCAAACAAGTTTCCATCCGACGGCGGTGAAGGCTTCCACCCGTGAATTCAGTGACGACGAGTTACTGACCATGTTGCAGGAAGCCTGCTTTCACTACTACTGGGAGGGGGCTGATCCGAGCTCCGGAATGGCTCGCGAGAACATTCCCGGCGACGACCGCATTGTTGCCACCGGCGCCAGCGGCATGGGCATCGCCACCCTGATCGTGGGCGTGCACCGCGGTTTCATCACACGCGCTCAAGGTGTGGAACGCCTCACCAAAATCGTGAACTTCCTCGAACGCGCCGATCGCTACCATGGGGCCTGGTCGCACTACATGAACGGAAGCACGGGCAAGACGATGCCCGTCTTCGGCATGTTCGACAACGGCGGCGACCTGGTCGAAACGTCATTCCTGATGGAAGGGCTGCTCGCGGCGCGCCAGTATTTCCGCGGCGACGGCGATGCCGAGCGCGATCTGTACCGCCGCATCTCCCAACTCTGGGAGACGGTCGAGTGGGATTGGTATCGCGGGGCACAGCCGGGCGACTTCCTGTATTGGCATTGGTCGGCGGAATGGGGCTGGCAGATTCAGCACCCTCTGATTGGCTTTAATGAAGTCATGATCACGTATCTGCTGGCGATGTCGTCGCCGGCGCATGCCGTTCCCCCAGACATGTACTATTCCGGCTGGGCTTCGCAATCCGAGCGGGCGATTCATTACCGGGAAGGCTGGTCGGGCAGCACCGACGGAGATCACTACGGCAACGGGCATACTTACTTCGGGATCAAGCTCGACGTCGGCGTAGGCACGGGAGGCCCGCTGTTCTTCACGCATTATTCCTTCTTTGGATTCGATCCGCACAGTCTGCACGACCGCTTTACGTCCTCTTATTTTGAGAACAACCGTAACATCGCGCTGATCAACCGCGCTTATTGCATCGCAAATCCAAAACAGTTCCACGGCTACGGTCCCGAGGCCTGGGGCCTGACCGCGAGCGACGGCCCCGAAGGCTATGTGCCCCACGCGCCCGACGATGCGGCTGATCGCGGCACGCTCACTCCCACCGGGGCGCTGGCGTCTTTTGCGTACACCCCGGAAGCGTCCATGGCGGCGTTCAAGCATTACTACCGCGACCTCGGCGCTCAGCTTTGGGATGTCTATGGCCCGCGCGACGCCTACAACCCCGGGCAGAACTGGATTTCACCGATTTACATGGGATTGAACCAGGCGCCTATCGTGGTGATGATCGAAAACTACCGCACCGGCCTGGTATGGAAGAACTTCATGGCGAATCCGGAGATTGGGGTCATGCTCCACAAACTCGACGCTGTGACTGCGAAATAGTGCCTAGAATGGAACGAGGATCGGAATCGTTCCTGTGAAAGCGGCTCCCCCAGTTCGATTGCTCACCCGCCGCGAAATCCTCGGATATTCGGCGAAGGCCATGCTCGCCTGGCCGGCCCTCAGCCTGGCTACGGCGGTGATCTCCTGCGGCGGCGGTTCTGCAGCTCCCACGCCCGCTCCCGTCTCCGACGACCAGTTTCTCGATCAGATTCAGCGCGCCATCTTTCTCTTTTTCTGGGAGCAGGCCAGTTCCACGACCGGGCAGGTGAAGGACCGCGCTCTGGCTGCCGGCAACGACGCGAGCACGGTGTCGAGCATTGCCGCCACCGGCTTCGCACTCACGGCTCTGTGCATCGGCCACAAACGCGGATATGGCGACTCCAGCCAGATCCAGACCCGCGTCACCAACACCCTCAACTTTCTGCTCAATCAGACCAACGTCAACGGCTTCTTCTATCACTTCGTGGACATGAACACGGGCGCTCGCGTGGGGACCTCCGAAGTCTCCTCGATTGACACGTCCATTCTTCTGTGTGGCGTGCTGACCTGCCGGCAATATTTTCAGGATGCTCATATCCAGAGCCTCGCCTCGCAGATCTACAACCGCGTCAACTGGCCCTGGATGCTCAACGGCGGCGCGACTTTCTCCATGGGATGGACGCCGGAGACCGGTTTTATCACTACGCGCTGGGACACCTACTGCGAACTCATGATGTTATATCTTCTGGCTATTGGTTCAACCACAAATCCGGTGCCGGCGTCGGCCTGGAACGCGTTCACCCGGCCCAGCTTCACCTACCAGGGGCTCACCTACATCACCAACCTCTACGCCCCGCTGTTTATTCACCAGTACTCGCATGCCTGGTTTGATTTCCGCAACAAGCAGGACAAATACGCCAACTACTTCACCAATTCGGTGACGGCCACGGAGGCGCACAAGCTGTTCTGCCTTGCGCTCGCATCGCAGTTCAGCGATTATCAATCCAACTTGTGGGGAATCACGGCCTCCGATTCGGCGAACGGATATGTGGTCTGGGGCGGCCCGCCCGCGATGGGGCAGATTGACGGAAGCATCGTGCCCTGCGCCGCCGGCGGCTCGCTTCCGTTCGTGCCTACCGACTGCATCGCCGTGCTCCGCCAGATTCGCGCCCAGTATCCGCTCGTGTGGCAGCGCTACGGCTTCGTGGACGCGTTCAATCCTCTCACCGGCTGGGCGGATTCCGACGTGCTCGGAATCGCCGCCGGCATCACCATGCTGATGGCGGAAAATCAGCGCACCGCTTTCGTGTGGGATACCTTCATGGCCAATCCTGAGGCGCAGAGCGCGTTCTCCGCCGTCGGTCTCAAATGATGAGTGCGCTTCCGCCGCGGTGTGAGCGCTGCGCCGGCCGCGGTATACTCTGACGAGCCCGCAGGCCGGGGCATCAGCAGCACCTGCTGTCACACCGCTTTTCAATCAGGAGACTCGCCATGCAGAGCCGCATCACCGGCACGACTATGCCGGTTCTGGAATTCCTCCTCGAACCCAATGACTCCATCATTTCCGAAGCCGGAGAACTTTCGTGGATGGGCAGTTCCATCCAGATGACGACTCATACTCAGTTCGCCGGTGGCGGCGGCCTGTTTGGCGTGCTCAAGCGCGTGGCGGGAGGAGGGTCCATTTTCATGACGGAATACCGTGCCCTGGGCGCCGGGAGCGAGCTCGCTTTCGCGACCAAGCTCCCCGGCCATATCGTCCCGGTCGAAGTCTCGCCCGGCCACGAATACATGATTCACCGCCACGGCTTCCTCTGCGCCACGGCGCAGATTCAAATTGGTGTCGGCTTCCAGCAGTCGCTGGGCGCGGGCATTTTCGGCGGCGACGGCTTTCTGCTGCAGAGGCTCAGCGGGCAAGGCACCGCCTGGCTCGAACTCTCCGGAGAACTCGTCGTGCGCGACCTTCAGCCCGGCGAGACTCTGCGCGTGCATCCCGGCCACGTGGGCGCGTTTCAGTCCAGCGTCTCGTTCCAGATCACGACCGTGCCCGGCATCAAGAACATGATCTTCGGCGGCGACGGAATCTTTCTCGCCTCTCTGACCGGCCCGGGAAGAATCTGGCTGCAGACGCTGCCCATCGCCAAGCTGGCGCACGCCCTGGCGCATTACATGCCGCATCAGGCGCCGAGACAAGCTGTGGAAGGCGGCGTGGTCGGCGGGATCGTGGGCTCGATCCTCGACGGCATGAAGTAAGCCGAAGTTGAAACCGGTGGGAATTCGGACCGGAGACCCAAGCCTCGAACAAAGTGGAGGAAATGAACTGCCGGTTTTCATCGCGGGAATCCACGTTCAACAGAACGGGAAGACAGCGTTTCTATTCCTGAGTCCTTTGAGCTACCATCGGTTGGCAGCCAGAAGGGAGCAACGATGCGCTGGTACCACTATGTGTCGTACTTCTTCGGGGGCGCGTTTCTCGCGAACGCCCTGCCTCATCTCGGCAATGGGATCTCGGGGCACGCCTTCCAGAGTCCCTTTGCATCACCGCCTGGGGTAGGCTTGTCCTCCTCGATGGTCAATGTCCTGTGGGGCCTCTTCAACCTTGCCGTCGGCTACCTGCTCGTGTGTCGCGTCGGTAGCTTCAATCTGCGCAAGACCCAGCACGTGCTCGTCCTCGGGGCGGGCATCCTGATCATGTCGCTGATGCTTGCCCACACGTTCGGACGGCTCCACGGCGGCCTGTGAGCCTGCTTTTTCGATTGAGGCCCCGGACCTGAGGCCCAAGATCCAAGGCCTAAGACCCGCTCTCCGTCATCTCAGGTAAACTATCCGTGACTCCCTTCATTTCTACAAAATGATCAACGGCAAGCGCATCGCGGTCGTCATGCCCGCCTACAACGCGGAAAAGACTCTCCAGGCCACCGTGGGAGAACTGCCCGAGTTGCTGGATATCCGCATCCTGGTGGACGACCACAGCCATGACCAGACCGTCGCTCTGGCGCGTCAGCTTGGCCTGCACGTTTTCCAGCACGACCGCAACTATGGCTACGGCCGCAACCAGATGACCTGCTACCGCGAGGCTTTGGCGGCGGGCGCCGACGTCATCATCATGGTGCATCCCGATTACCAGTACACTCCGCTGCTGATCACGGCGATGGCCAGCATGGTTGCCTATGAGGTGTACGACGTGGTGCTGGGTTCACGCATCCTGGGAGGAGGCCGCGCCCTGCGCGGCGGCATGCCGCTGTACAAGTACGTGGCCAACCGCCTGCTCACTGCGTTTGAAAATGTCTTGCTCCGGGTGAAGCTCTCCGAGTACCACACCGGATACCGCGCCTTCAGCCGCAAAGTGCTGACTGAGTTGCCGCTGCTGGAAAACTCCGACGATTTTGTCTTCGACAACCAGATGCTGGCCCAATGTGTGCATTTCGGGTTTCAGATCGGAGAAGTGTCGTGCCCGACGAAGTACTTCGGAGAGGCTTCGTCCATTAACTTCCGCCGGAGCGTGAAATACGGGTTCGGCGTGCTGGCCACGAGCCTGCAGTTTGCCTTGCAACGCGCGGGTTTGGCGAACCTGCCCCGCTTCAGCGCGAAAGGACGCAAACTCGAAGCTGGCTACGGCGATTATTACGTGCGCGACGGCGAAACCGCGCGGCCAGCCTAGGGAGCTACACCGATTTCCTTCGGGAATGTCAGAACCTCCACAGAATCCGGTCCGAGCTCCACTCGGGAGAGGCGACTGGTCCGCCACGAATCTGGCGCTGATCGCACTGCTCACGGTGTTTGCTTTTCTGGTTATGGGCTACCATCCCGGCCTGGAGGACGATGCCTTTTATCTGGCGGCAATCAAGAAAAATCTGAACCCGGCTCTGTTTCCACACGACTCGGATTTCTTTACCGTGCAGTTCCAGGCGACCATCTTCGATAAGCTGGTCGCATTCTCGGTCCGCCTCAGCCACCTGCCTCTGGCGTGGGTTGCGTTGATCTGGCAGCTTGGCGCCATCTTCTTTGTGCTTCACGGTTGCTGGCGGATCAGCCGCCGCTGTTTCTCGGAGAGCCCGGCGCAATGGGCCGCAGTAGCGTTGATCGCGGCGCTGCTCACGTTGCCCGTGTCCGGCACAGGAATCAATCTTGCCGATCAGTATCTGCATGCGCGCACACTGGCGACAGCCGCAATTCTGGCCGCCATTGTTTCCGTCCTGGATCGCCGTCTGTGGCGCGCGGGAATCCTGCTGGCCATCGCCTTGTCCATTCACGTCATCATGGCCGGCTTCGGGATTTCTCTTTGCGCTTTCCTGCTCTGGGACCAGAGCGCCCTCCTGCCTCGCCGCCAATCGTCCATGGCTGCAGCCGCCGTAGTTCTTTTCCCTCTTGGCTGGATGTTCGAACCCGGCTCTGACGCCTGGCGCCAGGCCGCTTCGACCCGCAGCTTTTATTACCTTGCCCGCTGGGAGTGGTATGAATGGCTGGGCGTCTTCGCCCCGTTAGTTTTGCTCTATGCTTTCCGCCGTTTCTTGCGGCGCCGCGCTGGGAACGAAAACCCCACGTTGCTGCTGCTGGTGTCGAGTCTCCTTTACTACGGCCTCTTTCAAACCTTCGCAGGACTCGTCCTCATGTTTCCCTCCAGCCTCGAGCGCCTGCGCCCGTTTGAGCCGATGCGCTATTTGCATCTCCTCTACCTGTTTTTCTTTCTGATGGTGGGAGGCCTTCTCGGGCGCTATGTGCTCGACCGCCGTCTTTATCGCTGGGCTTTGCTGTTTCTTCCGCTGAGCCTCGGCATGTTCTACGCGCAGCGCCAGATGTATCCCGCAAGCGAGCATCTGGAGTTGCCCGGCGCCCCTACCGGCAATGCCTGGCTGCAGGCCTTCGCATGGATCCGGCAGAATACTCCCGTGGATAGCCTGTTCGCGCTCGATCCTCATTACATCGAATTGCCGGGCGAGGATTACCACGGGTTTCGCGCACTCGCCGAACGCAGCGTGCTCGCCGATTATGTCAAGGACGGCGGCATGGCCGCCCGCGTTCCCCGCCTCGCTCCACGCTGGGTGAAGGAAGTAACCGCGCAAAGCGGCTGGCGGGATTTTCAGCCGGCGGATTTCGATCGCCTCAAGAAAGAGTTTGGAGTGGACTGGGTTGTCCTTGCGCGCGCGGATGACGTGGGACCGAATACGCAAAAACAAGATGAGGCAATGACCTGCCCCTATCGGAACCGGCAGGTGCAGGTGTGCCGCTTATACTGAGAGAGTAGTGCCGCTACTCGTTGATGCCAATCAAATCCACGTCTCCAACGCGTCTTCGGCCCTATGTCCTGATGGCCGCCGTCGCTCTCGCCGTCCGCCTCGCCGTTATTCCTTTCGTCTACCGCGATTGGATGGACCCCTTCGTCCTCGATCACTGGGCCTTTGGTCTGGTCGCGCGCTCGATCGTCCTCGGACACGGTTTCGGCAACGTGTTTGCCGAGAGCGGGCCGACTGCGGTTCTGCCGCCGGTTTACTGCTATCTGCTCGCAGGCATATTCAAGATTTTCGGGATCGAGACCAGGGCCTCGGTGCTTGCGGCTCTGTCGCTGAACAGCCTGTTCTCCGCCTTAACTTGCGTGCCGGTTTTCCTGATCGCGCGGCAAGGTTTCGGCCAGCGCGTCGCCAAGTGGGCGGCATGGGGATGGGTCTTCTCTCCTTATGGCATCTACTACGGCGCTGATTGGGCGTGGTCCACCTGTTTGGTCACGTTCGAACTCTGCTGGCTGTTTCTGCTTGCCTGGCGGCTGGAAAACTCCTCGCGCGCGCGGGACTGGCTCCTCTTCGGCTTCTTGGGCGGGATCGCCGCGCTGACTGAGCCGGTCGTGCTGTCGGTAATTCCGTTGCTCGGGCTTTGGACTCTCTATCGCCTCTACCGCCAGAAGCGGCCGTGGAAAACGCCGCTGGCGGCCGCAGCCTTGGCCGCGCTGGCCGTTCTCTCACCCTGGTTCGTGCGGAATTACGAGATCTTCCACCGCTTCATTCCTGTGCGCAGCGGTTTCGGGCTGGAGTTCTACATGGGCAACAACGGTTACTCCACGCGCTGGGTGAACAGCAGCCTGCACCCCAATCACAGCCACGCCGAACTCGCCGAATATGAGCGCGTGGGTGAGATCGCCTATATGGATCACAAGCTCGAGCAGGGCAAGGATTTCGTGCGCAGCCATCCCGGTTGGTTCGTCTGGATGACCGGCCGCCGCATCGTCTACATGTGGACCGGCTACTGGAGTTTCGAGCGCGCCTACTTGAAAGACGAGCCGCTCGATCCTCCCAATATTCTCGTGGACACGACCTTGACCATCCTCGGATTGCTGGGGCTGCGGCGGGTCTTTCGACGCGATGCGGCGCTGGGAGTTCGCTTTGCCATCGTGCTTTTTTTCTTCCCGCTCGCGTACTACTTCACTCACTGCGAGACCTACTACTTTCGTCCGGTGGACCCGCTGATTGTGGTGCTCGCGGCAGTGTTCGTCGCCGGAAGGTCTCTGTCGCAAGCGTCGGCTTCCACGCCGGTCGAGGCTGCGCCATAAACTTCGCCTTGCAGAATGTTGTGCGGAGTGCGGCCGTGTGTTCCGCATACAACATGGCCCGCGTTGCGGCTTTAGGGATCGCGGTTTAACATCTAGATTGGCGATGGCGAACGCAACCTCTGTGCCGCTCACAACTCAACGCAGCCTTACCATCGGGCTCGGCGAAATCCTGAGCTTCGCTTACGACTCCTTTTCCAGCAACAAGCTACAATTCCTGCTTACGGCTCTGGCCATGGCTGTAGGCACGGCTTCGGTGATTCTGGTAGCTACCATCGGTCTTACCGGGAAACAGTACATCCTGCGCCAGCTGCAATCGCTGGGCACGAACATGATCTATGCCGACTACCAGGCCGGCGGGCAGCGCCTGGACTCGACGCTCGATCCCATGAAGGTCGAGGACGTCCTCGCGGTGCGGCAGCAAGTTCCCAGCATCGTGGCCGCGTCGCCTACCGTTGCCTTAGGCGACCGCATCAACGTTGGGGGCGGCAAACAGCGCGACATTCTTGTTCTTGGCGTGGACCCCGATTACCTGCGCTTGCGCAATCTGGTACTCGTGGCCGGACGCCTCTTCGATGCCGAGGATTCCGCGGGCCGCAACAAGGTCGGATTGATCACCGAGAAACTTGCGCAGAAACTTTACGGCGCGCCCCAGGAGTCGATTGGGCGGATCATCAAGCTCAGCGGCGGCCTTCCCTTCACCGTTGTAGGAGTCTTCAGAGAAAGCGTGGATACCTTCGGACAGTCGGACATTCAGGAAGACACCATGCTGATCCCTTACACGGTCAGCCGGTTCTTCACCCCCACGGGAGATATTCGTCAAATCTACTTTTCCGTGGCCACCGCGGAGGACGTCGCCCCCGCCACCGCTGCCATCAAACGCGTTCTGCAATCCCGGCATCGTCCCGAGCCGGTTTATAGCGTGGAGAATCTGACCCACCTCCTCGATGTAGCCGCGAGCATTGCCAACGCCTTGACCGTAGTGGGGGTGCTGGTTGCTTTCGTAACCCTGCTGGTAAGCGGCATCGGCATCATGAACATCATGCTCGCGACCGTGACCTCGCGCATCCGGGAAATCGGGATTCGCAAAGCCGTGGGCGCCACTAACCGCGACATCCGATTCCAGTTCCTCGCCGAATCGGTTCTGATCTCGCTGGGCGGAGGCATCGTGGGCATCGTCGTCGGCTTGGCCATCCCGTGGTCGGTCCGCTTCCTCACCGACTACCGGATTCCGATCTCCGGCCTGCCGGCGATCATCGCCATCGTCGTGGCCTCGATTGTGGGCATCATCTTCGGCACTGTCCCCGCCACCCGCGCGTCGCAACTCGACCCGGTCGAGAGTTTGCGGTACGAATAACCCGGCGATTCGCTACTCTCTCCCCGGGTCGTCTTGGTGGTTACTGGGCAAGGCGCTCGTTGACCTGGGCGCGAAACTTCTGGAATTCGGGGTCGTTTTGCAGTTCTGGAATCGGGTCGCCAACGAGCATGGCAGCCTCGTGCCGGTCGAAAGAGGCCTGCAGGCAGGCGAGCGCTTCCCGCTTCTTTCCCAACGCCGCGTAGATTTTGGCGAGGGCGTAGGCATTTCCCGAGCCGCGCTCGAACTGCTCCTTCTCGACCGGCAACTCGCTTTCATAGATGCCCTTCAGCCCGTTGGTCGCAAAACCCTTTTCGCGGACCTCGGCAAGGGCCAGCCCGTCTTTGTCGTGGCGTAATTCCGACATGCGTCTCCACTCCGCGAGCGCCCTGGCATAGTCTTTCTGCTCCCAGTAGATGCGGCCCAGATAATCATGGATGGACGAAAGCGAGGGCTCGGTAGTTTCGAGTTGCTTGAGAAGCGTAACCGCTTCGTCGTGGTGTCCGCCATCCCAGAGGACCAACCCTTTGTCAGACAAGATGACATTCGAAGCCGGCTCGAGCCGGCGCGCCTGCTCCATTTGATCGAGGGCTTCCGGATAGCGGTGAACACCCTCCAAAAAAGTGGCGTACCAATGATGGGTGCGGACAAGATTGGGATTGAGCTCGAGCGCGCGCTTGAATTCCCGCTCGGCGGTGGCGCCTTGCCAGGACCACCAGAAGGTGGCGAAGGCCAATGAGACGTGAGCCTCGGCGGAAGTGTCGTCGAGCTCCACGGCGCGCTGCGCCGCCGACAGGGCTCGCGGATAAGCCTCACTCGGGGGCATGGCGCCGAACTCGCGCAGCAGGTTGTAGCAGTCTGCCAGTCCCACGTAGGCCGCAGCGTCGCTGGGATCCCTCACGATCGCCTGGGTGAAGTAGTCGATGGCCTTGTTCAAATCGTCGGGAGTGCGGCGGGCCCAAAAGTAGCGGCCTTTGAGGTAGAGGTCCTGGGCTTCGGAGTTGGGGGCATGGCGACTGGCCATGGCTTTGAATTGCGAGGCGCGATGCCCGACAGAGAAAGCCACAACCAGGACGCCGGCGAGGACGAGCGGCACGAGCCAGGCGGCTAGTCTGTAGGAGAACAGATTCCTTCCCGGGGCCGGCCTGGTCAAATCTGTTTCCGGTAGGGCCACTACCGGAGCACCGTCCGTGCGTTCGCTAATCTCTCCGGAGGCCGAGTCCTCGGCATCCAGTTCCTGGCTTCGCCCCTTCAACCAGTCAGCCAACTCATTACTGTAGGCGAAGACGGCACTGCGGCCACCCCCGGGCACCCGGTGCACGGGAAGTCCTCGTTCCGTTTCCCAACGCTTGACCGTGCGCTCGGCCCGGCCGAAAAAGGCGGCAATCTCTTTCCAGGAATCCAGACGCTTGCCGGCGAGAGGGTCGCGATGGGCTGCCATACAGGGAAATGACCTGTTTTGACCTGAAGCGGCCTGACTTGTCTCTTGCCTGGGGGTGGCAAGGCCGCCATAGTATAGCGCGATTGACCGCGATCCGCTCCCCCCACCATGAGGGGGTCCGCAGCGGAGAGCATGGGGACCACGCAGGCAAGTCGAAATAGTTGGAATCAGCTGGCGGGTGGCGGCGAAAGGCAAAGCTGGCAGCCGAAACAGCTGGGAACCGCAGCGGCAATAAAGTCAAAAAAAGTCAATGACACGGGCCAGTTCTTACATTTCAGTCGAAGCAGGATCTTAGGAGGATTGCTATGAAGTTCGGACCCGTCAGACGGTTTTGCCGGCTCGCGGCATTTGTTCTCACTCTGGTCACCGCGCTTATGCCCGCCGCTGCTCAGGAATCCCTGGTGGTCCTTTTCACCGGCACAAATGGGTCTGACCCCCTGTCCGGCCTGATCTCCGACTCCAAGGGCAATTTCTATGGAACAACTTACTACGGGGGTACCGTCGGCGCCCCAACTCTTAACTACTATGGAGAGGTTTTCGAACTGAGTCCGGCGGCAGGCGGCCAATGGACGCAGAAGGTGCTGTGGAACTTCGGCGGAACTGGAGACGGATATAACCCCTCCGGCACCCTCGTCTTCGACGCCAAGGGCAACCTCTACGGTACGACCGCCGATGGCGGCGCAACCGGCAATGGCACGGTCTTCGAGTTGTCCCCCGCAACGGGCGGCACCTGGACCGAGAAAATTCTGTACAGCTTCGGTGCCGCCCCGGATGGAAACAGCCCCAGACGTGAAGCCCTGATCTTCGATTCCAAGGGCAATCTCTATGGGACCACCAGGTTCGGCGGCCCTAATACGGTTTCCAACGGCGGAGGGGTGACGAGCGGCGGAACGGTCTTCGAGCTGTCGCCGGCATCCGGTGGGACCTGGACCGAGAAAATACTCTACAGTTTTGGCGCCTACTCAACCGATGGGGCCAACCCCCTCGCTGGTCTGGTGTTCGATGCCTCAGGCCATCTCTACGGCACGACCCCGTATGGCGGAACATATAACTCCGGAACCGTGTTCGAGTTGTCGCCCGCGGCGGGCGGGACCTGGACAGAGAAAATCCTGCATAGTTTCGACGCCAACGGCGCCGACGGGGCGCTTCCCGCCGGCACTCTGATCTTCGACAGCCAAGGCAATCTCTACGGCACAACTTACGCCGGCGGCCCGAACGCGTCCTACGGAGGGTTGGGGAGTGTCTTCGAACTGTCGCCCTCCGCTGACGGCTCCTGGACCGAGCAGATCCTGCACGGCTTTACTGGCTACCCGGATGGAGATTACCCCTATTGCCCACTGGTCTTCGACGCCGCCGGCAACCTCTACGGCACGACTTCAGGTGGTGGCACGGGCCACACTCAGGGAACTGTGTTCGAATTGACGCGCTCCAGCACGGGCTGGACGGAGAAGATCCTCTACAACTTTGGCTTCTTTCCCAACGACGGGTACATACCCTACGGGGCCGTGATCTTCGACGCCGCCGGCAACCTCTACGGCACAACCACTGCCGGCGGCACGACCACCGTGGATGGGACCATCTTCAAGATCGCGAACGTGGTGACCGCGAGCCCGAAGTTCTCGCCCGCCGGCGGCGCCTACACGACGGGGCAGACGGTAAAGCTCACCGACGCCACGGCCGGCTCAACCATCTACTACTCGATCGACGGCAGTGCTTCGTCCACAAAGTACACAGCGCCCATCTCGGTGTCGGAGTCGGAGACCATCTCGGCCATCGCTATCTCCAGCGGGCTGCCGCCTTCACAGACAGCAATCGCCAATTACCAGATCGGGACCATCGCGGCGACGCCGGAGTTCTCGCCCGCCGCCGGCACCTACACCTTACCGCAGCTTGTAACTCTGACCGACGCAGCTCCCGGCGCAACTATCTACTACACCACCAATGGAACAACTCCTACCACTACCTCTACCAAGTACACCGGACCCATCAGCGTGACCGCCAGCGAAACCATCAAAGCGATCGCAGCAGCCAAGGGATATACCAACAGCGCCGTAGGTTCGGCCACGTACACGATTACCCCGATCATCCCGGCAACGACGAAGGTACTGTATAGCTTCGGCGCCACGAGCACGGACGGGAACATACCCTTAACCGGCCTCATCTCCGATGCCAAAGGCAATCTCTACGGCACAACCGAGTACGGCGGCACTCACCAATTTACGTACGCCGGGAGCACGACCTACGCAGGAACAGTCTTCGAGCTCTCACCCGGAACCGGCGGCACCTGGACCGAAAAGGTGCTGTACAACTTCGGCGCCACCGCGACGGACGCGGCGCACCCGCTTTCACCACTAGTCTTCGATTCCAAAGGCAATCTCTATGGCACAACCTACCAGGGTGGCGCCTGGGGTCTGGGCACGGTGTTCGAGCTGTCGCTCGGATCCGGCGGCGCCTGGACGGAGAAAGTGCTGCACAGCTTCGGCGGCACTTTAACCGACGGGGAAGTCCCTGAGGCCGGTCTGATCTTCGACTCCAAGGGCAATGTTTACGGCACAACGGAGGCCGGAGGTGCGTACGACAACACCTACGCTGGCGCTTCCAATGGATGGGGGACGGTCTTTGAAATGTCGTTGGGAACCGGCGGCGCATGGACCGAGAAGGTGCTGTACAGCTTCAGCTACCTCAGCCAAACGGACGGTTACTACCCCATGGCCGGCCTCGTGTTCGACAGCAAGGGCAATCTCTACGGCACTACCAGCGATGGTGGCAGTGCCCAGGATCTGGAAGGAGGGGGAACGGTCTTCGAGCTGTCGCTAGTGGGCACAGGGTGGACCGAAAAGGTGCTGTACAGCTTCGGCGGCGGTGCTACGAACGGTTACAGGCCGCTCGGGGGCGTGATCGTTGATGCCGCAGGTAATCTCTACGGCACCGACACCGCCGGCGGAAATGGCTTCGGTTTGGACGGGACAATCTTCGAGCTATCGCCGGTTGGCGGGGGCTGGGCGTTGAATGTACTGCACAGCTTCGGCGCTTACGTATCGGATGGGATTAATCCCACCTCGGGCTTGATCATGGATGCCAACGGCAATCTCTACGGCACGACCTACGGTGGCGGCGCGTACGGCTACGGCATGGCTTTCGAGCTGAAGCCCGAAACCGGCGGAGGAGGCTGGACCGAAGATGTGCTGCACAGCTTCGACCTCAACGGCACGGACGGGGCGAATCCCTATGCCGGCCTGATCTTCGATGCTCTGGGCAACCTCTATGGCACGACCGGGTTCGGCGGGACTCACGGTTCCACCAGCACCGGGGGAACGGTCTTTGAGATCGAATCCGGGATCACCAAGGCTACAACCAGGACCACCCTGGCTTCATCTCTGAATCCGGCGGTCTATGGGCAAGCGGTGACCTTCACGGCGACGGTCAAACCGCAGTTCGTCGGCACGCCAGCGGGAACGGTGACATTCAAGGATGGAACAACGACGCTGGGAACCGTAACCCTCGCTGGCGGAGTCGCCAAGTATTCAACCTCAACTCTGGCCGTCGGCACCCATTCGATCACCGCCGTCTATAGCGGTGGCGGTTCATTCGGTGCCAGCACCTCAGCCGCGCTGAAGCAAATGGTGAACCAGGCCACCACCACAACCACTCTGGCGTCGTCGCAGAATCCGTCCACCTCCGGGCAATCGGTTACCTTTACGGCAACGGTCAAGCCGGAGTTTGCCGGTACGCCGGCAGGCAACGTGGCTTTCAAAGACGGAGCAACAACGCTGGGAACCGTAGCGCTCACGACCGGTCTGGCTACGTACTCGACTTCCACGCTGGCGAAGGGAACTCACAGCATTTCCGCAACCTACGGAGGCAACTCAGACTTAAGACCAGTACAGTCTCGTTGACGCAAACCGTGGAATGAGGGACCGACAAATGACAAATAAGGAGGATCATCGCGCGAGCGATTCACCAAGCGCTGGATTGAACTTCCGAGACGGGACGGTCCCCGTAAAACCACAAAGCCGGGCTGGTTGGCCCGGCTCTCTTTGTGGAACTGGTTCGGTCGGTCTCGTTTCGATCGCCGACCCAGAATGTCAAAACCTTTGCGCTGTCTCGTCCCAGCGACTTCCAACCCAACCCCGCGCGCCTTATCACCCAGCGCGGAAATCGTGGTTTTCCGTCTCTCGCTGCACGGGGTCACCGGCCCGTGAAGCAAGTGGCCGTTACATCACCATTGCCAGGTTCTCCAACTCATACTGCAGGACGGGCAGGGCGCACCCTGCCATCTCGACGCGGCCCGCCGCATCCAGAGCTGCCGTGGGCGAAACCCCATAGCCACGGCCCATCAGAAACACTTGCAGCAGCTGCGCTGCCTCGAAGGAATCGATCATGCCCCCCTGGAGCAGGTCGCTCCTCAGCGCTGCTAGCTCGGTCATCGTGAATCTGTCTTTGTCTTTCATGGCCGTCATCACCTCCGACTCCGACCGGTTCTGTCTTTGTCGTATTAGACTCATCGGCAGCTACTCAAGTTGCATGCAATTTGGCTGCCGCAAAGCCTCTTTACTTTTCTATACGACCCCAAAACCCCTTTGGTTTCATCTAACCCCTGTGGATCTCAAAAGTTGCAGGCAACCAATTCGTCATATCGAGATTCTCCTGCCACCCCGGTACTCCCATTTCAGACCCAAAGGTAATCTCAAACCTGACACATTGTGTCGCTACAGCCCGCTTCCTACAAAGAACGGTCAGTTACCTCGGACTTGCGTCCAGACCCGACCCTGAATGAAATATGGGCTGCCCCACCCTTCGCGCGCGAGGGGTGCGGTGGACCTTTCACTGCTGCTGCGAAAACCGTGGAGAGAGAAAGTGAGGCGGCCAGTTCCGGGGAATCCCGGCGCCCGCAGTTCATGCCGCCAACCTTGAGGCTCAACGAGTTAAGGCTCGATCGTCGCCTCATCCACCAGCATGATGGGTATGTCGTCCTTCACCGCATAGACCCGGTGGCACTGGGTGCACTTCAAGCTCTCCGGGTTCTGGCGGTACTCGAGCGCCTGCTTGCACGCCGGACAAACCAGAATTTCCAGCAGGTCTTTGGCAATCATGACGAAGAACATTGTACGACAACCCATTTACCACGAAGCCACAGAGGCACGGAGAAAACAACAAACGCAATTTCCCGCCGAGAAGGCCTTGGCATATCGTCCGTGGCCGATTTTTTGTTTTCTCTGTGCCTCCGCGACTCCGTGGCGAGTAATTCCCCGGCGCACCCGGCGGGCTTGGCGGTGTAAGATTTACAGTCGGACGTTCGAATCCCGGCGCCGGAAGCCAAGTCCATGCCAGCGACCATTCTCGATGGAACCCGGATCGCGCAAGAGATCCGCAGCGAAGCAGCCGCGGAAGTGAAAGCCATGACCGCCGCGGGAGTGCGCCCCGGCCTGGCGGTCGTTCTGGTCGGACACAATCCGGCATCGGAAATTTATGTGCGGGGCAAAGTGAAGGCCTGCGAAGAAGTCGGCGTTTTCAGTGAGAAGTTCACGCCACTGGAATCGGCCACGACCGCCGAACTGCTCGCCCTCGTCGAAGATCTCAACCGGCGCGAGGAAATTGACGGCATCCTGGTACAGTTGCCGCTGCCGCCACAGGTGGACGCGAAAAAAGTGCTGCTGGCCGTGTACCCGGCCAAGGACGTGGACGGATTCCACCCCATGAACGTCGGCTTCCTGTCCACGCAGCGCCCGGGGCTGGTGCCGTGCACGCCGGCAGGGGTCATTGAAATCCTGAAGCGCAGCAACATTCCAATTGCCGGGCGGGAGGCCGTGGTGGTCGGGCGGAGCGACATCGTGGGCAAGCCAGTCGCGATGCTTCTCACCAACGCCAACGCGACGGTCACCATTTGCCACTCGAAGACGCGTGACCTGCCCGGCGTCTGCCGCCGCGCCGACATTCTGGTGGCTGCCATTGGCCGCGCCGGCATGATTACGCGTGATTTCGTCAAGCCGGGTGCGACGGTGATTGACGTCGGCATGAATACGGTGACCGATGCGGCCGAGTTCCAGCGATTTTTCGCAGGCAACGCCAAGCGGGAAGAAACCTTCCGCAAGAAAGGTTCAACCCTGATCGGCGACGTACATCCCGAAGTAGCCGAGATCGCGGGAGCACTCACGCCCGTACCCGGCGGCGTCGGACCGCTGACGATCGCTATGCTGATGGTCAACACCGTGAAGGCGGCAAAGATGCGCAGACAGTGGTCAGTGGACAGTGGTCAGTGGTCACAGGCCCCGAGTTCTTCGGTTTTGGCGGGCCACTGAAAGCGCTTGTGAACGTACTCAGGAAATCCCGCGATTTATCACGAAGGGTTACGGACCACTGGCCACTGATCACTGATCACTGGCCACTGAATTTATGCTGAAAGTCGGGCTCACCGGCGGCATCGCCTCCGGTAAATCGGTAGTCGGGGAGATGTTTGTCGCGCTGGGGGCGTACCTCGTCCAGGCCGACCGCATTGCACACTCGCTCATGCAGCCGGGCGAAGGGGTCTACAACGAAGTCGTGCGCCAGTTCGGGCGCGGGATTCTCAATCCGGACGGCAGCGTCAACCGCAGCAAGCTGGCCGAGGTCGCGTTTGGTCCGGCCACAAATGCCGCAGGCACGCGCGCCTCCCGCATTGAAGAACTCAACCGCATCGTGCACCCGATGGTTCTTCGCAGCCAGGATGAATGGATGTACGGCATCAGGTTGCAAGATCCGCAGGCGGTGGCCATCGTCGAGGCCGCGCTGATTCTCGAGGCTGGGGCGGGCGACCGCTTCGACCGGCTGATCGTCGTGACCTGCAATACGGAGCAGCGCACGGCACGGTTCGCCGCGCGCCAGAAGATTGACCTCGAGGCTGCCCGCAAGGAAATCGCTCGCCGCATGGCCGCGCAATTGCCCGACGAAGAGAAAATCAAATCCGCCGACCACGTGATCGAAAACTCCGGCACGCTGGAGCAGACCCGCGAGCAAGTGCGGCAAGTGTGGCAGAAGCTGCGCGCCGAGGCAGAGAAATCCTGAGAACAGGTTGGATGGTCATCCTGTGCGAAGCGAAGGATGGCAGTGTGAAGACATACGTTAAAATTTGGACATGAAGCCCAAGACGCTGTACCTCGCGCTCTGCTTCGCCGGAATTCTGGTCCCTTACTGCGAGTTCCTTCCGTGGGTGTTGCACCATGGGCTGAATCTGAGGCTGTTTGTTCAAGAGCTTTTCGCCAACCGGATTAGCGCGTTCTTCGGCATGGACGTGATCGTCTCCGCCGTCGTGCTCGTGGTGTTCAGCCGGATCGAGGGCGCGCGCGTGGGGATTCGGCGGCGATGGCTGGTCGTGCTGGCCGTTCTCACCGTCGGGGTTTCGCTCGCCCTGCCGTTGTTCCTCTACTTCCGCGAACTGGCGCCCGAACCTAATTCCGGCGCGGCATAGTCTGAACGACAAACCACAAGGTCACGGAGCAGTTAGAATTTCCGATTGACGGTTTTCGATTGAAAACCTTCGGTTGCTTTCGTCCAGCCAACAATCGCAACTCGCAAACCGGGAATCGCGAATCCGCGTCTCAGTGACTCTGCCGTGAAACCAGGTTGGCGTGCTTCCCGGCGGAGTATTATTTAGAATTAAATCAGGGACCTTTCCGTTCCCCGACATCGTACTTACCCTCGAATCGAAATAACCGGGATGGATCGAACTATGAGACGCATGCGACCGTTGCTCTTCGCCCTGGCAATTGCCGGTGGATTCTTCTACTTCACGACCTGGCGTTCAAACTCGCAGGGTGGATTGCATCCCTCGAACTGGCTGAGCCATCCGGCGCAGGTGGAGATCACGGAGGCGGCGCCGGGAGAATCGCTCGACAGCGAAGAGCAGAACAATATCTCGGTCTACAAAAAGAACATTCCCTCGGTGGTGAACATCACCTCGCGTGCCATGACCTTCGACTTCTTCTATGGGCTGGTGCCGCAGGAAGGCCAGGGGTCCGGTTTCATCATCGATAAGGACGGGCACATCCTCACCAACTACCACGTGATCGCCGAAGCGCGGCAGGTGAAAGTGACTCTGCACAATCGCAAGAGTTACGACGCCACCGTGGTTGGCACCGATCCGGCGCACGATCTGGCGGTGATTCAGATCAAAGCGCCGCAACTGGTCTCGGCCGTGCTGGGCGACTCGCGCAACCTGCAGGTCGGGCAGAAGGTGTATGCCATCGGCAATCCCTTCGGGCTGGCTGGGACGATGACGCGCGGCATTGTCAGCTCGATTCGCCCGGTCCGCGAGCCCAACGGCGCCATGATCGACGAAGCCATTCAGACTGATGCGGCCATTAATCCCGGCAACTCCGGCGGGCCGCTGATGAATTGGCACGGCGAAGTCATCGGCATCAATACCATGATTCTTTCCAATGTCGGGCAAAACGCGGGCATTGGCTTTGCCATTCCCATCAATACCGCCAAGGCGGTGCTCAACGATCTGGTCACGCTCGGCCGGGTACGGCGTCCGGCCCTGGGCGTGCGCACCATCCCGATCGATCCGGAACTGGCGGACGAGATCGGGCTACCGGTCGATTACGGACTGCTGATCATCCAGGTAACTCCGGGCGGCTCCGCCGACGCCGCGGGCCTGCGCGGCGGTACGGAGCGGGCTTATCTGGGCAATACTCCCATCATGCTGGGCGGCGATCTGATCGTCGCCATTGACGATCAAAAGGTGCAGGACGAACAGGATCTGGCCCAGATGATGAACAACCACCGCGCCGGAGACACGGTGAAGGTGACCCTCTACCGCAACAAGAAAAAGATGGATGTCAGTGTGGCGCTGGGCGAGGCGCGGCAGCAGGTGTGAAGAGGGCCGCTCTCAGCCGGAAGCTAAGAGCGGCAAGAACACCGGATTACAACAAGCGGGGACAGCCGAGGCGGCTGTCCCCACAAGTGTTCTTATTGCACCGTTAGAGTGAGCGAACTGAAGTGTTGCACGCTGCCCGAGGTGCCGATCACCAGAACCGTGTAGGTGCCGGGGGGAGTGGGGTTTCCTGTCTGAACCGGAGGCGGAGTGGTGCTGCTACTGCCACATCCGGCCCAGAACAGAGTGGCCGCCAGCAACATCATCAGCAGCAGGAAGAGGCTTGCGCGCCTTCGTCCCCGCCACGTGCCGGCCAGACACAAACCAAACAGTCCGAAGGCCGGGGTGAGCGCCAGCCAGGCGAATCCGGTACCGGGCGCAGCTCTGGGAATGGCGAGTTGCGCGGTCGTGCCGGTGGTCTTAACGCTGACTGTGACGGAGGCGGCACTGGCACCCGGCGTCACGGAGGTGGGATTGATGGTGCAGGTCGAGAACGCTGGGTTCCCGGCGCAGGCCAGGCTGATCGCGCTCGAGAAGTTGCCCCCACCGGGCTTATCGCCAGCTGGTAAGTCGCGGTGGCGCCGGCTTTGATGGTGGCAGTGCCGCCCGACGACGGCATGGATAGATTGAAACCGCCGGAAGCGCCACCGGGGCGATCTTGCTTATGAAGGCGTCGTAGCCTCCGCCTAGTGAATTCTGCAAGGCCGCCGCCGTGATCGGGAAGTCATTGGAATTGGTATATCCCGCGACATAGATGGCACCGTAGGAATCAACTGCAATGCCTCCGGGCTCATCGTCAAAGTAGCCCCCCAGCCATGTGCTGAAGAGTTGAATGGATCCCGTGGGATCAACTTCCTCAATGAAGGCGTCTTGCCCATTGGTGTAGTTTTCGATCGAATTGACCAGTTGTGTCTGGTCTCCGCCGCCGGAATAGCTGAACACATAGGCATTGCCGGTTGCATCCACAGTCACATAATCTGGCCAGTCATCAATGCCATTTTCCAGATATGTGGAATAGACCAGGGTCGCGCCCGTGGGGTCGAATTTCGTGATGAAACCATAGCTGCAAGACGATTGCGATTGCGAAGGGTCGCACAGGTTTGGTGTGGTCAGCGGAAGAGCGTTCATCCCGGGATAGCTATAACCCACAATTATGATCGAGCCGGTAGCGTCCACAGTCATCGCACTTAGCTGGAATAAAGCAGATTCCCCGTGGGATCGAACTTGCCGAAAAATCCTACCTCTGTATCATAGTTGCTTGCGCTATTGGTGACCTGGTAAGCCCCGGCAGTGGTGGGGAAATCGTAGGTGTCTGTGTTTCCAGCGACATAGGCGTTGCCGGTTGCATCCACCGCCAACCCGCTGATGTCGCTGTAGGGCCCGTAATAGTAATACCCGGAGTCTTGGCTGCCGGCAAAGTAAGTGGAATACACCAGCGCCGACCCGTCAGGAGTCAGCTTGGTTAGAAATCCATATTCTCCGTATTCATCATTTTGGTCTGGGGACGCCGTGGCCTGGAAAGCGTTGGCGGTCGGAAAGTCCAAAGAATTGGTTGTGCCGGCAACATAGATGTTGCCTGTGCTGTCAAGGCCGATTCCGCTGGCAGACTGGTAATTACTGCCCCCCAGGTAGGAGGAGTACAAGAGCGCGCCGTCAGCGCTGACCTCCGTAATGAAAACATCCCCATTTCCTGTGTAGCTCGACTGGTAAGGATTGAGCATTGGAAAATCGCTGGAGTAGGTGTTACCAGTAATGAAAGCGTCATTGGAACTATCCAGCACTATAGAGCTGGGGGATTGGTTATTACTACCGCCGATGTAGTCGGCATAAATCAGGCTGGAGCCGCTGACGTCGAGCTTGACCAGAAATATATTGGTCGAACCCGGAGGGGATTGGGTCCAGCCGGTGACATAGGCGCTTCCAGAGCTGTCCACTGTAATAGGTAGCTTCATCGTCCGCCACCCCGCCCAGGAATGTGCTATACACCAATACCGGATCAATCACCAGCGGCATGGTCTTGTCATACTGGCCCACAGTGAACGAAACATGGGTTGAATTCTGTACTTTGTACTGGCCGGTGACAGGAAACTGCATACCATGAAATGGCTGATAGAGAATGGGGGCCTGCAAGCGAACTTCGTCGGAGCCCTTGTGCAAAACGAGGTCTCCGTTGGCGGCGAGGCTCAGCCGATCCGCACCCTGAATCTCCATCTGAATCTGGCGAGGGTCGGCGCCCGGGGCGACGATGAAGTCATGCTCGACGCGCGCCTGGTTGCCGTAGTAGACAAGATCAATTCCGGGATAGACGCCGGTGTAGCGGACCTGCTGGTAGGTGGGCACATTGGTTTGCCATTTCTTCGGGTCCTTCCCGATGAAATGGTTCACCTTGCCGGGCTGGAGATTCTCCCCGGCAACCGCGGGGTTCGGATTGGCGCCGACCAGGTTGAGCCGGATGACGGCGCCGGCGGTCTTCCGGCGGGCGCCGGGCGCACTGGCATTCTTCGCCGCACTCGATGCAACTGCCGAGGAGCGAAGCCCCAGCACCATCTGGCCTGACGTGAGGAAAACCGAGTAGCCGGGCCCGTGCGCCAGAAATTTCACTCGCGGATCGGTTTGCCCCCGGTTTGCCTCAAACGTCATGGGCAGCTTCCCGAAGTCTCTCTGTGCTGAACCGGTGAGCCGCGCGTTTTGCGCCGCATTCTGGTTGAGGGGGGCGGTTTGTGCCGTACACAACAAGCTCCCCAAAAGTACGATCGGCACAGCCACGCTGAACAGGGTTCGCATCATCGCTTTCATTGTTTTTCCATCCCTTTCCTTGACTCGCAGAGTTGGATTTCCTGGTCAGGACGGTTCGCTACCAGCGGCGAGTGGCGCCACCGGTATCTTTCCGGCGGCGAGTCCGCACCTGGACCCGCGCATCGCCTCCTGCCAGACAACACGTCCATCATCGGAAACAGGGATGGAGATTTGTCGTGACCGATGTCACAGGCGGGCTAACTTATGGACATGGTGGGTTTCAGACTGGAATGAAATGCCATTGTGGAACTCGACCCGACTCCGAACGGCTTCGCCAGGAGGCTGTGGATTCGGCGAACCGGAGCCGCGAGGCCGAAGGAAGACTTCATAGCTGGGGACTTTCGCGATGAGTCGGTTAACTCGCTTGGAAAGCCCTCAGCCTGAAGGCGGTGATGACCAGCATCACAAACTCAACCGGCGACGAACAGTGCTACCCGAATACCGGGGTGGAACGCGTCGAAGAGGAAGTAATCGCCATCGACGTAGTCAATGTAGCAGTCGTCGGTCAACAGCCACACCGGGGGCCACGGATCCAAAAAGATGAACGTGTATCCGCCGTACACGAATTGCGTCTGGTTGGGCACAACCGTCGTTGTGGTCACGACCTTAGTGACGGTGAATGTGTGTTGGCGTCCGAAATTGGCCTTGAATTTAGGGTCCGGAATACGCGCACTCTTACCCGCAGGACGGGCATGCGCTGGTTCGCCTGCCTGGCCCTTTGCTTCGTGGGCGGGTTGGCCCTCCTTCGGCGGCTTGGGGTTTTCTTGTTTCTCCGGTTGTTGCGGCTTCGGCTCCTCCTGTTGCGGCGGAGGGGCGACGTCGCGGTCTCCACGCGGCTCGTCCTGTTTCGGAGGTTTAGGCTCGGGTTCCTGGGCATAGGTGATACCCGCTGCTCCCAGGAACAATGCTGCCGCCAAAACGACCTTCGTGTAATTCATGCTGTGCACCTCCTTCGACCAAATGGTCGTCGAGCTTGAGTCGCCTTCTTGATGCGCATCGAGCAGGAAGGGATTACGCCGGCCACGAGATCGAACGGCTAGATACAGCAGAAACCCTATGCTGTGCAGAGAGAGGCCGCAATTTCAACTGACATTTGCCCTGACTTGGAACAGAAAACGGGGCTGCTGCCAATTGCCAATTGCGCTTAGTCCACCGTGTGCTTCGCCGTGTACCCGTCGCGGGCCACGACTTCGATCTTCACGTCTTTGCCCTTCTGATCTTTCACTTTCAGCGGACCGCCGTCCGGAGCCACGACCTGCACTTTCAGCTTGCGGTAAGTTCCATCGAGCTTCGTGTTGGTGGGGCTGTAGGCCAGGGAGTACTGGTGCCGGATGTCGTCGCCAACGTCGCGGAAAATCTCGCCGAACTCCGCCTGGAAGCGCGGAAAGTAGGCCCGGCCGCCGGTCATGGAGGCGAAGGTTCTCATCTCGTTGTCGGCCTGCAGATAGTCGATGCTGTGGATGCCCCTGCTGGCCATGCCGTGGGACATCCCGCCGCAACCGCGAGACTCGCATATTTCGCGCAGGTACCACCCGATGCTGACCGGAAAGATAGTTACGTCTTTGGTGTCTTTGACTTTCTTCAGGATTTTGTCGTAGGTCAGTTTGCTGAAGGTATCAACGCCGCTCGACACCAGGATGACATATTTCTTTCCTTCCACGCGGTCGAGCCGGTCGAGAGTGTCATAGAGCGCGTCGAACTCGTTGGTTTCGGAGAAGCCAGGAATGCGCAGCTGATTCAGCGCCCCAAAGACCGCCTTCTTGTCCTGGGTGAAGTCGGTCAGGATGTGAGGCTGCATGTCGTAATAGCTGACCGCAACCCAGTCGTCTTTCCTCAGAGTACTGGCAAACGCGTAGGATGCGTTCAAGGCGTCCACCAGGAACGGCCAGGTTGTATTCGCAAACTCTATCAGCAGCACCGCCGTGATCGGCGCTTCTGAAACGTTGAACTTGCTGACCGTTTGCGCAACCCCGTCTTCCACGATGCGGAAATTCTCTTTCTTCAGCCCGGGGACGAATTGCCCGTCTTTGGTCGTGACCAGCACATCCACATTGACCAGCGGAACATTTACCTTGAGGGAATAGTCGGGCATGTCCTCCACTTTTTTCGGAGTCACCGTGGGAGGCGGTGGAGGCGCCTCTGCGGGATTCTTCTTGGGAATGGCATAGGGCCCGACGTTGTCGCCCGGACCGCCGGCCTCGGGGGGAACATCCTGCTTCGGCTTCCCCGTGTCCGGGGCCTGCGCCGGCGTCTGCGGCGCGGGAGTTTGTCCCTGCGGGTCCTGCGCCCACGCGGGCAGAGAGCCACAGGCCAAAGCCAGGCAGATTACTAGCGCCAGCACCGGTGTTGTCCCGGCTGCGATCTTGCACTCTAGAGTCTTGCCTTTCCGCTGATTCAACATGGAGGGACTCCCGAAAAAAGGCTCTGTGCTAGTATAGACGCAAGGATTCGCAATAGGGATGTTTTGCCCGTCTCCCAAATTCCCCCTCTGGGCAACGAGTTCCAGATGGCTCGAGTCTAATCCGATAGCAGGACCTGTTGGCGGGTCCTTTCGGGGTTTCGATGAAAAGAGTAGTTCTGGCAGTTGCCGTCTCCGCTTTATCCCTATCTACACTGCTGATCGCCCAAGCTTCGCAACCGACTATCGCCATAGACCAGATCCACGCCGGCATGCGCGGCGTTGCCTACACGGTTTTTGAGGGGATCAAGCCGGAACCCATGGAGGTCGAAGTCCTCGGCGTTCTGCACAACGTCAACGGCCCCAAGGGAGATGTAATCCTCGTCCGCCTGCATGGGTCCAAAGTCGAGTACACCGGCGTGGTGGCCGGCATGAGCGGCAGCCCGGTTTATCTGGATGGGAAACTGGCCGGCGCCCTCGCCTTCCGCATTGGCGAATTCTCCAAGGAGCCGATTGCCGGCGTCACTCCCATCGCCGACATGCTCGAGATCAACGCCCTCGACAAGTCGCCCGCCGAAGAGGCCGCCGCCACTAAACCTGCCGTCGCCAACGCCTCCGGAAAAACCGCATCTCCCGGCGATGCCAGCACACTCCCCTCATCGACACAGGACTTCGCGAATTACCTTCAGCCCATCGAAACGCCGCTGGTCTTCAACGGATTCTCCGAAGACGCCGTGCGCCGTTTCGCGCCCGAGTTTGCTTCCGCAGGAATCGTGCCGGTGATGGGCGCAGGCTCGGTGAGTAACGACAAGCAGCCCGAACCGCTCGAACCCGGCTCCGCCGTGAGCGCGATCCTGGTCCGCGGCGACATGGATATCGCCGCCACCTGCACCGTAACTTACGTTGACCCGCAGCGCCTGCTCGCCTGCGGACATCCTCTGCTGCAGTTCGGCTCGGTGGATTTACCCATGAACAAGGCGCAGGTGCTGGCCACGTTGCCTTCGCCGCTGAACGCCTTCAAGATCGTCAACACCACCGAGGAAGCCGGGGTTTTTGTGCAAGACCGCCACACCGGCATTCTGGGCGTATTCAACAAGCAACCGGACATGATTCCGGTCACGCTCGCCATCCATAACGGGACCAGCGCCAAGGAATTCCATTACGAAGTTCTGAACAATCCACGCCTGAGCCCGGTAGCGATTATGGCGACCGTGTTCAACGCTCTGCATGGCGTGAATGAATACGGCGAGGAAATCACCTACCGCCTCAACGGCACGATCAACGTCAAAGGATTCCCCGAAGTTGCCCTGAAGAACATGTTCGCCCCGGCCGAGAACGGCCAGCCCGCAGCCATGAGCGCTGCGCTGTCGCTGGGCGAGCGCTTCGGACGGATCTACGACAATCCCTACAACGCACCCGCGGTCGAAAGCGTGAAGCTCGACTTCGACCTCGTCCGCGAACGCCGCTGGGCTCGCCTGGAGAGCGCCCGCACCGACCTGACCGAGGCCCGCCCCGGAGACCAGATCATAGTCGAGACCGTGCTCGCCCCCTATCGCGGCGAGCGCAGCGTGCGCCAGATCGCGGTGAAGATTCCAACCTCGGCGAGCAAAGGAACGCTGCGCATTCTGGTCAGTGACGGCGAGACTCTCGATCGCTTGAGCCACGTCAACGCGGCTTTCGGGCGTAAGCTCGACCTGGCTTCCACCATCGCCGTGCTGAACAAAGAGCACGCCAATAATCGCGTCTACGTATCCCTGCTTGAAGCCGACCCCGAAGCCCGCGTCGCCGACAAAGTCATGCCCACACTGCCCATTTCGATCATGAACGTGATGGACGGCATGCGCGGCAACCAGGAGATGACCGTCAGCGGCGAATCGAATGTGGATGAGACCGCCACGCCTCCGCTGGATTACGTGGTCAGCGGCGCGCAGCTACTAACAGTGACGGTGAAGTAGATTGAAGAGATTATGTGGCGCGGGCACTCCTGCCCGCGAAATCTAACCACGAGCACAGCCGCTTGTCCCATTCCGGAACACTGCCACCAAAAATACCCGCTCGCCTGCCGAAAAAAGTGTCGCACCATCCCTAAGATGGAAAGGGACAGACCAGCCTCATGCCCACCGCAACCTTCCGCCGGCACGAGTATCGCCGTCGCCTGCCCCACTATCAGCGCGACGATCGCCCATTATTCGTGACCTTTCGCATTCAGAAGACTCTGAAACTTTCGCCCGAAGCTCGCACGCTCGCTCTGCAACACTGCCTCTATGACCACGGCAAAACGATTCAGCTTCACGCGGCCGTCATCCTGCCCGATCACGTACACCTTCTATTCACCGCCCTTCGCGACCGCGACGGCTGGACCTTCGCACTCCCCGAAATCTTGCGGGCAATCAAAGGCGCCTCTGCCCGCAGCATCAACAAACTCAACGGAAAGACCGGCCCAGTGTGGCAGGACGAGTCCTTCGACCACGTTCTTCGCGGAGATGAGAGCCTGCGTGAGACGATCGACTACATCCGCCAGAATCCAGTGGGAAAGGGATTGGTAGAAAAGCCCGAAGACTATCCGTGGCTGTGGACCGAGGCAAGCAATGAACAATGTGGCGCGGGCGCTCCTGCCCGCGAAATCTAACCACGAGCAAGGCTTTAGGTAGGACTTTTTGAGCTTACCAGCAAAACACAACTGAATTGAAAGCGCCGCAGACCTCGGCTTCTCACATACCGCCGGCATTTCGCGGGCAGGAGTGCCCGCGCCACACAAGCCTTACTCTTCCTCGTTCTCCCCCATCTGCTGCGTCAGATACCGCTCGTAGCCCAGTTCTTTGATGAGGTGAACTTGGGCCTCAAGAAAATCTACGTGGCTTTCTTCGTCCTTGAGAAGAGTCAACAGCAAATCGCGCGAGCCGTTGTCGCCCTCTTTGGTGGCGATCGCGATCGAATCGTTGTACTGCTTCACCGCTCCGAGTTCCAGCGCCAGATCACTCTCGAGCATCACCTTGACCGTCCCGCCGACCTTCAGCTCCAGCGGCTGCATGGACGGGCTGCCATCCAGAAACAAAATCCTTTCAATCAGCACCTCGGCGTGCTTCATCTCGCCGATGGATTGTTTCTTGATGAATTCTGAGAGCTTGTGGTACCCCCAGTTCTCGCACATCTCCGCGTGCAGAAAATACTGGTTGATGGCCGTCAGCTCTTCCCGCAGTGCCTTGTTCAGCTCAGCAATGACTTTCGGATTTCCTTTCATGGCGTCCAAGAGTATCGCAACAGAAGCAAAGTTTCAAAGTTTCAGAGTTTCAAGGTTTCAAGGTTTCAATGTTTCAAGGTTTCAAGGTGCTCAGGGAGATCGGGGTCTTACATTGAAACTTTGAAACCTTGCCACCTTGAAACCTGCTCTCACCCCAGCGCCGCGTCAATCGTCTTGAGCAACGATCCGCGCGTGAACGGCTTCTCCAGCAGCCGAATCCCGCCGTCCGCTCCCTGATGCGTCACCAGTTCGCCGGTGTACCCCGACATATACACAACCTTCATCTGCGGATGCGTGTCCATCAGGCGCAGCACCAGTTCCGGCCCGCTCATTCCCTTCATCACCACATCGGTCAGGACCAGGTCCACCGCGGTATGATCTGCCCCAATCACGTCCAGCGCGGTCTGGCCGTCTTCCGCGTCCAGCACCGTGTAGCCGTGCTCTTCCAGCAGCTTTCGCGTCAGGCGGCGCATGATGGCGTCGTCTTCCGCCAGCAGAACCGTCACGCCTTCGCGCCTCGCCGGCAGCGTCTCGGCCTGCGCCTCTGGCATCGTGCCCAGCTTGTAATCGGCGCAGGGAAGATAAATCTTGAACGTCGTTCCGCGCTCCGGCTCGCTGTAGACCCAGATGTGTCCCCCGCTCTGCTTCACGATGCCATACACCGTCGCCAGCCCGAGTCCGGTTCCCTTGCCTATTTCCTTGGTGGTGAAGAAGGGCTCGAAAATGCGCGACCGTATGGCCTCATTCATGCCGCTTCCGTTATCGCTGATGGCCAGCATCACATAGCGCCCCGCCGACAGCGGTGGGCGCTCCCGCGCGAACCCTTCATCGAAATCGAATACTCCGGTCTCGATGATCAGCTTTCCTCCGCTCGGCATAGCGTCGCGCGCGTTGGCCGCCAGGTTCACCACGATCTGGTCCAGTTGCCCCGCATCTGCCTCCACAATCGCCGCCTCCGATCGTGGCAGCAGGGTAATTTCCACATCGTCACCCATCAGCGGACGCAGCAGCTTGCTTACTTCTCTGAGCCGCTCGTTCAAGTCCAGCACCTGCGCCTGCACGGGCTGCCGCCGGCTGAAGGCGAGCAGTTGCCGCGTCAGCGACGCTCCCCGTTTCGCCGCCTCCCGTATGTTGTCCAGATACTCCAGGCTCTCGCCATCCACCCGCCCGCGCAGCAGTTCGGAACAGGCAGTCACAATTCCCAGCAGATTGTTGAAGTCGTGAGCCACGCCGCCCGCCAGCCGCCCCACGGCCTCCATCTTCTGCGACTGCCGCAGCTGGTCCTCGATCTTTTTCTGCGCCGTGATATTGCGGGCGATCGCCGAAGCTCCCACCACTCTGCCCTCGGCATCGTGAATCGGAGAAACCGAAATCGAGACGTCGACTCTCCGTCCGTCTTTCGTGACCCGCACCGACTCGAAGTACTCGACGCGCTCTCCGTGGCGAATCTTCTCCAGAATGCCGGGAAGCTCATCCTCCCGGTCCCCGGGACCGAGCACGGTAATCGGCTGGCCGATCATCTCCTGCGCCGTGTAGCCATACATCTGCTCCGCGCCCTTGTTCCAGTGCGTGATGATGCCGTCCAGATTCTTCCCGATGATTGCGTCCTGCGACGAGTCCACGATCAGCGCCAGGCGGTTTTGCGAATCGCGCAGCTCGCGGCTCTTTCGCCGCTCGAGTTCCTCGTTCACCCGCCGCAGTTCCTCCTCAATGCGCTTGCGGTCGCTGATGTCCCGGATCACGCTCAGCACGATCGTCCCGCCGTCCGTGCCAATCGGGCTGAGGCTGATTTCCACCGGAAATTCCGACCCATCGCGCCGCCGGCCATAGAGATCCAGCCCTGACCCCATGCGCCGGATCTTGGGTTTAGCGTGAAACTGCTCCCGATGGCGGTCGTGCTCGGGCCGCTGCCGCTCCGGCACCAGCATCTCGATCCTCTGCCCGATCAGTTCGTCCCGCGTGTAGGCAAACAGCGTTTCTGTCTGAGAATTGACTTGAATGATGACGCCCTGCCGGTTCACCGCCACAAGCGCATCAGGAATGGCTTCCAGAATGGAGGGCGACAGCAGCGTTTCTGCCACAGTCTTCGGCAGCGCGGACGGCTTATCCTGTCTTGGGTCTGTAATCGGTTCCCCCATACCCCACCCCACAACGAGAGGACAGTTACTGCATCATATCGCAGCCCGGGCAAGATCTGTGCGGCAAGACATGTGGCGCGGGCACTCCTGCCCGCGAAATGCCGGTGGAATGTGAGAAGCCGGGCTGGCCGCGCTGTCGACATCAGCAGGGTTCTTGCTTTTCTTCAAGTTCCTCGATTCGACTAACCTTTTGCTCGTGGTTAGATTTCGCGGGCAGGAGTGCCCGCGCCACATAATCAAAAGCTCACTACACAATCAAAAGCTCGCCATCCCCATCCCGTCCAGGTGCCGGAATCCATGCGTGGCTGCCAGCGCGATCAGCATCTGCGTGCCGTTGTAGCCCACGTGTACCAGAAAGCTGGCCGCGACCGACTTCGTCGCCGCCCGTACTGCCCCGCACACCACCCCAACCAGGAAAATCACCAGCGCCGCTCCCCACGCCCATCCGTATTGCGGCAGGTGAATCAGGCCGAATGGCAGCGCGGTAAGCAACACTCCCCAGACCACGCCCATCCGCCGGGCCAGCACCGGATACAGAAATCCGCGAAAGAACAATTCCTCCATCAGCGGTCCAATGCTGACCGCGATGATCGAGATCAGGTAGGCATCGCGCGGCCGGTCAAACAAATGTTCGAAGGGCGTGTCCTTCGGCATGGGCAACAAACTCTGCAGCACGCTGAGCACCACTAGCATCAAGGCTCCCAGCCCCAGCAGCCTCCATTGTGCTGCCGGCCAGCTCCACCGGATCGCCTGCCAGAACGGCACATGATACTTGCCTTCCACCAGCATGATCATGAACACCGCCACCGCGACGTAAACCGGCAACTGAGAAACCAGCAGCAGAATCGGCTTCTGGGCTATGTCGGACAGGCTCTCATGCGGATACCGCCACCAGTGCGCCGCCAGCAGCACCGCAACCTGCACCACCACCATGGTCACGAACGTCAGCGCCGCGATGGCCAGCACGTCCCACCCGCTCCACACGGGATTCTCCACCGGCGGCGGCGCTGAAACCGAAGCGAAGCGCTCCGGAGCAGAAGGCGGCGAGGCGGCATCAGAGGTCGAGGGAGCGGCAGTCTCAGCCGGGACCTGCGGCGTCTGGGCTTCAAAATACGGGTCTTCGGAAGACACTAGACTCCTCTTTCGACTGAGAACTGATGACTGACGACTGAAAACTGATGACTGAAATCTTCACTAAGAACTGACAACTGGCAACTGGGAACTGGCAACTGCCTTCCCAAAATACCCCGCCAGCGCCTGCCCCGTATACGACTTCTTTACTCGCGCCACCTGCTCGGGCGTGCCCTGGGCCACGATGCGTCCACCTTCTTCTCCGCCTTCGGGGCCGAGATCAATGATCCAGTCCGCGTTGCGGATCACGTCCAGATGGTGTTCGATGATGATGATCGAGTTCCCCAGGTCGGTCAACCGGTGCAGAACGTCGAGCAGTTTCTTGACATCATCGAAATGCAGCCCGGTGGTCGGCTCATCGAGCAGGTAAAGCGTCTTGCCCGTCTGGCGCTTCGACAACTCGCGCGCCAGCTTGATGCGCTGCGCCTCGCCGCCCGAAAGCGTGACCGCCGATTGTCCCAGATGAATGTATCCCAGGCCGACGTCCACCAGCGTTTGCAGCTTCTGCTTCACCTGCGGAATGTTTTCGAGGATCGGCAGCGCGTCGGAAACCGGCATCTCCAGTAAATCGGCAATCGAATTTCCGTTGTACTTCACCGCCAGCGTTTCCGAGTTGTAGCGGCGCCCGCCGCAGACCTCGCACAGCACGTACACATCGGGCAGAAAATTCATCTCGATGCGCCGCTGCCCCTCGCCCTGGCAGGCCTCGCACCGCCCGCCCGAAACGTTGAAGGAAAACCGTCCCGCCTTGTAGCCGCGCTCGCGCGACTCGGGCAGCATGGCATACAGATCACGAATCGCGGTGAACACTCCGGTATACGTCGCCGGATTCGACCGCGGCGTGCGCCCGATCGGCGATTGATCAATGCGGATGACTTTATCAATATTCTCCGCGCCCGAGATCGCCTTGTGCTCGCCCGCTTTCTCGCGCGAGCGGTAAAGTTGCCGCGCCAAAGCCCGATACAGAATGTCGTTCACCAGCGTGGATTTGCCCGAGCCGGAAACTCCCGTCACCACGTTCATCACGCCCAGGGGAAACGTGACATCGAGATTCTTGAGGTTGTTTTCTTTTGCCCCCAGGATGGTCAGCGCCGCGCCGTTTTTCTGCCGCCGCTCGGGCCGCATCTCAATCGCCGTCCGGCCGGAGATGTAGGCTCCGGTCAGGGAGTTCGGATCGTTCATGATCTCTTCCGGCGTGCCGTGCGCGACCAGACTTCCGCCGTGCCGGCCCGCGCCCGGACCAAGATCTACAACATAATCCGCCCGCCGGATCGTCTCTTCATCGTGCTCGACCACCAGCACGGTGTTGCCGAGATCCCGCAGATTCTCCAGCGCGGTCAGCAGACGGTCGTTATCGCGATGGTGCAATCCGATCGACGGCTCATCCAGCACATAGAGCACGCCGCGCAGCTTCGAACCGATTTGTGTTGCCAGGCGAATTCTCTGTCCTTCGCCTCCCGACAAAGTCGCGGCGGAACGATCAAGCGAGATGTATCCCAGACCAACCGCGTTCAGGAATTGCAATCGCTCGACCACCTCATGCATCACGCGCCCGGCAATCGCCGCTTCGCGTCCCGCGAGTTTGATGCCCTCGGCCACTTCCTGCGCCCGCGACACCGGCATAGCCGTGAACTCGGCAATGGACATGCCGTTCACCTTGACCGCCAGACTTTCCGGCCGCAGCCGCCTGCCCTGGCACGCCGGACACTCCGTCGCCGACATGTGATCCATCAGCCAGTCACGATAGCCTTCCGAGGTGGATTCCTCTAGATTCTGCTTCAGGTATCCGAAGATGCCGTGAAATCCGGTCTTGCCGCCGCGGCCGGGCTCGCCATTGAGCAGGAAATTCTGCGTCCATTCCGGGAACTTCTCAAATGGCGTGCTGAGATCAATGTCATACGCCGCCGCCGAAATCTGCAGCATGTGAATCAGATGCTGCGACGCCGACCCCGGCCCCAGCCCGCCGTCCAGCAGCGGCTTCGACCAGTCGCTGATCACCTTCGCGGGATCGAAATCATACTTGCTGCCCAGGCCGTGGCACTCCGGACACGCTCCATACATGCTGTTGAACGAAAACGAGCGCGGCTCCAGTTGCGGCACGTTGATGCCGCAATCCGGGCAGGCCAGCTTCTCGGAATAAAGCTGCTCCTCGCCCCCGACCACCGCAACTTGCACCAATCCGCCCGCAAGCTTCATCGCCAAGCCGACCGACATTTCCAGGCGATGCTCGATCCCCGGCTTCACCAGCAGGCGGTCAATCACGACTTCGATGGTGTGATTCTTCCGCTTGTCGAGATTGATGGTGGTGTCGTCGTCCAGATTGACCAGTTCGCCGTCAATGCGCGCCCGCGTGTAGCCGTGCTTGACCAGCGTTTCCATCTCTTTTTTGAACTCGCCCTTGCGTCCCCGGACGATGGGCGCCATGACCATGACCCGGTCTTCCGGGGTCAGCGCCATGACCCGCTGCACGATCTGGTCGGCGGACTGGCGGCTGATCGCCCGCCCGCACTTGGGGCAGTGCGGCACCCCGATGGAAGCGAACAGCAGGCGAAGATAGTCGTAGATTTCGGTGATCGTCCCGACGGTCGAGCGCGGGCTGCGGCTGGTGGTCTTCTGCTCGATCGAGATGGAGGGGCTAAGTCCATCAATTGCATCAACATCCGGGCGTTCCATCTGGTCCAGAAACTGCCGCGCGTAGGCCGACAAAGTCTCGACATAACGGCGCTGTCCCTCGGCATAAATCGTGTCAAAAGCCAGTGACGACTTGCCCGACCCGCTCAGCCCGGTAACCACGGTCAGGGAGTTACGCGGAATCTCCACGTCGATGTTCTTGAGGTTGTGCTGGCGGGCGCCACGGACAGAAATCTTGGTAATCGCCATCATTCACCCAGGGTGATGCCCCTTCCGTAACGTCGACAGGCAGTCAGAATTGTCCGAAAGTGGGAATGCACAGCTCTACTCCGTATCTTAGTCGGCAATAGCGCGGAGCGTCAATGCAGTTAGATTGAAGACGGATATTGGCCGTCGGGTCGTGAATGGGTCGCGAAAAACCAGAGGGTTTGGCCAACGACCAAAGACCAACGACGAACGACGCTTTTGACACCGAGCGACACGGAAGCGGGCAGTTTCGGCACACCCTGTAGATAGAAGGATTCAGATCGTGATTTCGTTCTTCATGCCCGTCATTCTCTTCGCCACCGTCATCGTGTCCCTCGGGTTCGGCGTCCTCGCCGCCTATGGAGTAGTCTTCGGCATTCTCTCCACGTTCGGCCGCAATTCGCTGCCGGAACCCCAGGCCGCGCGCCCGCGCCTGGTTCTAGTCCCGACGCAGAACCACGCCAGCGGGGACTAGCAGGTGTGGCGCGGGCACTCCTGCCCGCGAATGCGTGCGCTGGCAAATCCCTACAGATCTTTGAAGTCATCATCATGATAAGGGGCGTTGGTTCACCAGGGTCTTGCGTGCAGTAGCACGAGTTCGGCTGCCCCACGCTTCGCGGTTTTCGAAGCGTGGGGACCACGGACCTCAATTCCAAGATTCTCGATTGAAACGGGATCATGGGCGAACTGTTGATGCCATCGGCACGAAGGTCCATCCGTCGAAAACCGCGACGGATGGGGCAGCTTCGTCGTGGTGGCGCAGGGCGGGCCATCCCCGCTTACTTCGTTTCTCCACTTGCCACCGCCAGCAAATACCATGACGCATGCGGCAGCCACTGCTCGCCCCAGCGCCAGTCATTGTCGGCGCCGGTTTGACGATAGGGCAGCAGGTAATCAATATCACTTTCGTCCTTGAATCCGCTGGTGATGCCATTCGAAATCCCGCCAGGCGCGTTGGTGAACTCCCAGGAATCGAAATACATGTACGGAGGATTGTTGCGCCCCACGCCGTTCAGCATGCAGGAATCGAAGGGATTCATCCCGAGGATCCAGTTCAGCTGGTTCGTGGCAAAGGCCTCTAGTTGGGCACGGAATGCCTTGTCGTCTCCAAATACGCGCTCGGCCAGCCGCGCCGCCGTCGCCACCGACGCGAGCCGCGCATTCTCGCCTTGCCACCAGGGAGCCGCGTCGCTGTTATGCGGAAAAAAGAAACTCCCGCGCCGCGCGCCGGTCTTGTCCTGCACATATTCCCGGCTGTAACCGAAAGGATTGTTGACTTCCGCGGTGAGCGCAAGCTCAAACTCGAGCGACTTTCTCACCGTATCGAGCACCTGCCGCTTCGCGGCCGCGTCCGCGATCTCGGCATAGTAAAGCAGGCTCACGACAGGAAATCCGCCATCGGATGCATGAAAGAACGGCCGCTCGCCGTCATCGGCGCGCCAGTAATTCTTGTAGCCTCCGGCGCTGATCTGGCGGGCCATCAGGCTCTTCGCGCGCCGGTCGGCGGCCAGCTTGTACTTCTCTTTGTGCGTGGCGCGATAGAGTTCCGTGGCCGCGGCCAGCGCACAATAGTCGTCCACGATATTTTCCTTGCCGTCGTTGATCAGCTTAAGGTTGTCTTTCTCCAGATAGTCGAAGGCGTCTTCGGCGGCCTTCAGGTAATCCGCACTGGAAAACTGTCCTGAGACCGGATACGCACTCGCCATGGCCAGCGCGGCGACGGCGATTCCGCCTCCGGAGCGGTAGCTGACTTCATATTCGAGGTCGCTGTTCGCCGACTCCACCATGTCTCTCGCGCCCTGCCCGGGCGCGGCTTCGATGCCGAAGCGTTTCATCTCGCCGGCGATCCGGCGCTCCTCCGGAAGCTGCTTCACGCTGCCCGTGGAGACGGAGCGATAGAATGACCCGTTCGGCACCTTCATGCGGACCATGTAGTCCGCGCCGAACAAGGCCTCATCGAGCAGATGCGGCTGGTAGCGGGCAAAGCCCTCGAGGCCGCGCAGTTTCGTCTGCTCGTAGCTCTTGAGCAGGCTGTAGACCAACAGGGGAATCTGCTGCGGATTGAAGTAGGTCGAAAACGACAAATGCGAAAAGTGCTTGCCGTAATCGCCCGTGGCGTCCCACCATCCGCCGTGCGCGTCAACTGTCCCCTTCTTTGTGCCCTCAAACTTCAGATGGCTGTCGGCTTTGTCATATTCTCCTGAACTGCGCTCGTCCTTGAAGTAGTAAATGACGTCCTGCATGGTGTTACGTTCGAGCAGATCGCGCTGCACCAGAAACGGAAACGAGCGCACATTCCCCGCTCCCGAGCTGCATTCCAGGTAGTACTTGCCCTCGGTCGCAAACGAGTCGAAATCGAGCGTCCAGAAATACCAGTCTCTCCATTTCTCAACCGGACCCACTGCTTTCGCCGGCACTGAGACAACTTGCTGATCGCTGGAATAGTCTTTCAGCGCGCAACTGGAGATGCTATCGCCGGCCTTGCCCAGAACCACCGCATGTTTAGGCCCGGCAACTTCGTATCCCAGATGGTTGGTCAGAGTCTTCAACTCGCCGGCCAGAGCCTGGGATGAGAAGATCAGCGGCAAACTGCAAACCAGAATCAGGAAAAGATGTCGTTTCATGATGAGCTTCCTCGCATGGGCATCTAGACAACGCCATCAGGACAACGCAACAGAGTAGGCCATCGGAACGCATTCGCAAATGCGAATTCCGATCGGAATTATGCCTTTGACCAACCCAGCAGTCCATACACCCGCGCCCCAGACGCCAATCCGTGTTCGGATTTTGTAACAAAAATCAAGGCAGTAAACAGGGAGGGAAGAAAACCGTGGGATTCTGCACGGTAAAGGAGTAGCAATCATGCAGTCGCGGTTGAGTAGCCGTCACCCCCACGTTCTTCCCCCAAACAGGAAACTAACCAGAGACGAGGCCGAGAAGTTCGGCGCACAGGCGGTCTGGTATGCGACGGTCGCGTTGGTGCTGGGCGTGATCGTCTGGGCACTCTCGCTGGCCGCATGGCAGGGGCAACATAATACAAAAGCGGTTCGCCACCGTCGCGGCGAGGCGCGAGTTACTTTTCACCCTTTCTCTCGCGGGGCGCGGAATGCTTGAGCAGGCCGCAGTTCTCAATACTTGTGAGAGCAGAGGATGGCTTCCCTCTAGAGGCGCTCTGCTTAGCCGGAGTCCGAGAGCGATTCGCGCACTGGGTAGGGTCCTAACGGCGTGTTGCTATTCCTGATTTTGTGACAAATCCGGGCTCGTCAATAGGCATTCGCCCATTTGCTCCAAAATGCGCACTGCGGCGGAAGTAGTCTAGGTGAAACGTCCGGCCCATCCGACCGGAAGAGGGCGGTTCAATCCCGACCCCGCCGCCCCATAAGCAAGAGACTCCTAAGAGTGCGTCGCTAGGGCTCTTGGGGGCGAAAACGAACTGGGTTGTTGTGAATTTTCAAATACGTTCACCGCCTCACATTTCCCACGAGCAATCTTGTCGGTAAAGGGCTTCCCGCAATAGGCCAATAATTCTCCGGAACTCGAAACAAAGAAAATAGACGTTGGTTCGTGACGTTGGTTCGTGAAGGTGACAATTCCGATTCCGATGGCAATGAACCCGCCGCCGCAGATCCCTTGCCTCAGTAAATCACTTTCAGCGAGAGCTGTATCTGCCGGGAACTCCCGGCGGTCTTGCTGATAAACCCAAACCCGCTCCCGCTCACAATGTTCGAGGGCAGCCCGAAATTCACGATATTGAACACGTTGAAGAACTCCGCGCGAAATTCCACGTTCCCGAATTCCGCGTTCCCGCGATGTCCGAAGGGAGTGTCTTTGATCAGCGCAATGTCATAGTTGTGAAAATCCGGCCCTCGAAACGTATCGCGCCCCAGCGTCCCAAAGCGGCCCTGGTTCAACCCCGTGCCTCCGGAGATGTGGATGGGAAGGTTGAAAAACGTGTAGTTGTTGTTGCCCAATCCGAAGTAGTCGTCGCGCACTGCCCGACTGGTGGACAGATGCGGCATCGTGACCAGGTCCGGCCGGTCCGCGCCGCCCAAGCCGGCTCCAGTCTGCTGGATGCCCGAGTACACGGTGAACGGCGATCCGGTGGTCAGGGTCGTAATGTTCAGAAACTGCCATCCCTTCGTGAATGTTGTTCCCAGCGGCCGCAACAACGCGATCCGGTCCAGCGGCAGCAACTGGATCAGGCTCACCGTGAAGACGTGGGTCGTATCGAAGGTGGAGGGCCCTTTCTCCGCCGCAGGATTCCACGGATCTTGCGGCGACGTCTGCAGCACCGTCCCGGCCGTGGGGACGAGTCCCCCCAGTACGGCGCTGGTGTCATCCACGGACTTGGAATAGGTGTAGCTCGCCCTGCAGCCCCAGCCCGGCCCGCGCTGAATTCTTGGTCGCACTCGCTTGCAGGGCATGGTAGGTGGAGTGGGAACCGCTTGACATCACATATTCGGGACCGTACCCGCCGATAGCCTGCCCCGCCGCATTGAATTGAGTAAAAGGTGCATGGGCGGGATCGGCGCCTCCATAACTATTCGGGAAATACTCCCGCGCGAGATGAATTCCCGCCGTACCAACGTATGAGGCGTTGCAATGCAAATCCCCGAAATCGTGGTCAACGCCGGCGGTCCAGGCGCCAAGGTAGCCGTTGGCGAAGTTTCGCGCGATGCCCTCTACGTCAAGCAACTGCACCTGATGACCCGGGATGAGCGCGGTCAGGTCAGTCTGGAAGCGGGCCACGTCCATTTGCGTGTTCGGCGGCACGTCCTGGGTCCGGCCTGTGGCAAAGATCGGCTGTCCCTGCGTGTTGTAGGCGATGGGCAGAGGCAGCGGAGTGTAGGTGTTCTGAAACGGGAGCCACACGCCGGGTAAGGCCGTAGCGAATGTCGTGTAGGCAAACGGCATGGCCGCTGTCACAAAATTGTCCTGCCATAGATTGGGGAGACCGGTCGTAATGGCGCCGCTGACGTGGAGCACGGTGCGCTTGTCCACGGCATAGTCGAGTCCCAGCCGCGGTCCCCAGCCGTTCCAATCCTGGTTATAGGGCGGCTGCGGATTGACCAGGATCGTTTGCTCCGCCGGATGTTGCCAGTAAGGCACGATCTGGCCGTTGGCGCCCGTAAAGACGGGAATGGACGTGCGCTTGGTCGCTTCGTGAATACGGCTGTTCACTTCGTAGCGCAGGCCGTAGCTGACGGTCAGTTGCGGAGTAGCCTTCCAGGCATCCTGAAAATAAAAGTCGTAGGCCTCGCGCCGCACTCCCGCCTCATCAAACTTGTCCCCAATGGGCGTGATGCTGGCCGCCGCCGTAATGCTGTAGGAATACGGCGTCGCCGTGAGCAGGCCGGTCAGCGAGTCGGGCAGCGGATCTCCCAGTTGGATGTCGTGGGTCCCGCTGGCCGACGTGATGGTGACCGGCGTCGTGCCGTCGCCGCAGCAGTACGCCGTGCCTCCGCCAAACTGGTACGCCCCGTTCGGATTCACCCCAAAGATGGTCGAGTCGCGGTTCGCGCGCAGTTCCACCCCCCACTTGAACGCGTGCGAGCCGCGGACGAACGCCAGGTCTTGCTTGAACTGATAGAGATTTCCGTAAGCGCCATAAATCGAACCGCCCGCCGTGTTGTAGCCCTGAAGGAGTCCGTCGGCGAAACCGATGAGCGGTTGCGTGTGGTTCGGGGTCGGGAAAAACGGAGTGCTGCGAATGTATCCCAGCGAGGTCTCGGAGGTTAGATGCGGAGAGATCGTCCTGATATATCTCACTCCCGCGTTGCGCTGGTGGTCGAAGAACTGCACTCCGAAACTGGGATTGATCGCCGTCTGATCGGGATTGGTCAGCGGCCCCGTCACTTGATTCAGGCTGAACCGCGCCACTAGAGACGCCTTCTCTGAAATCTGGTGGTCCACTCGCAAAGAGAATTGGTCGGTGCGGGTATAGACCTTCGACGAGGTGGCGTAGGTGCGGTCCGCGAAGGGTCCGGTCGGTTCGTTCGGCAGGGGGTAGCCGTTCAGCACGGGCACGACGGCGGGGTTCACCGGAATCGTCAGCGTGTCGCCGGGCACACATACGTTGTTGGAGCACTTCTCGGGATAAGTAGTTGTGTCAATCCCCTGCCGCTCCGCCGCGGTCGGCACGGGGATGACCTGGGTCGTGCCCAGCACCTGCCGAAATCCCTGATATTCCCCAAAGTAAAAAGTGCGGTTGCGCCCGTCATAAATTCCCGGGAGCACGACCGGGCCGCCGTTAGTGAAACCAAATTCATTTCGCACGAATGGCGGAATGCGCCGGCGCCCGGTGGGATCTTTGTAGTCGAAATAATTGCGGGCATCGAATGACGCATTGCGCAGAAACTCAAACAGGCTGCCATGCATCTGGTTGACGCCGGATTTCGACACCACGTTCGTATAGCTCGCTGCCCCGTGGCCGATTTCAGCCGGCATCACGCCCGAACTGGCCTGCACTTCCTGGATCGCGTCCACGTTGAAATTGGAAAATGTCGCCCCGCCCATTTCTGGATCGGTGGTGTCGAACCCATCCAGGGCGAAGACCGTAGACGCCCCACGCTGCCCATTCACCGCAAACTGCTGCGTGAAGTTGGCGGCTCCGTTGGTGTCGGTCATGGTGCCCGTCGCCGGCAGCAGCAGCTTGCTAAAGTCGCGCACATTCAGGGGAAGGCTCGAAACCTCCGTGCTGGAAAGATGCTCGCCGCCGCTGGCCTGCGCGGCAGGCTCCACGCCTGAGGAAATGATTCGCAGTTCCGGCCCTGGCGCAGTTTGACCGGCCAGGCCTTCTCCGGATGAACCCAGTTGCAGCGTCGCGGTCAGGATAGCCGCGTCTTTGACGACGATGGGAGCGGCCGCCTTCCTCTCATTGTCGGCAATCCTGACGGAAACTTCGTAGCTGTCGGCAGCGATCCCGGCAAAGGCGAACTTGCCGTCCGTGGCAGTCGTCGCGGTGTAGTCATGTCCTCCAGATATGGAGTGCAATTTGACCACTGCCCCGGCCACCGGTTTACCGTTCTCGTTGCGCAGCACGCCGCTCCACGATGCCCCAGCCATAGCATTGGCAACCGGCACCGCAAAGAAGACAACCGCCAGGCAGAAAGTAAGAACGCGATTTCCCGAGCGCATAAATAAATGTGAAGTCGGAATTATAACGGCGGGCGCACGGCCTTATCAGCAGGAACACAAGAAACTTGAAGTTTTCTATCTTCTTTACTGCAGCCATTACGAACTGTCATGGAGCGCAGCGAGGGATCTGGGGGGGCCGCGGCGGCGATCCTGGTGGCACAGGCTAGAACCTGGATCCCTCGCACGCTCGGGATGACAAGCGTCTTTAGGCCACGCTATGGCTGAAAACGGTCTGAGCCGGAGCAACGGCGTCGCAGAAAGGCGGATCGCAGCATCCGCCGTGATAGCATTTCCTTGAAGCGCCTCCCTCTCCGGCGGCCATGCCCCGCACGCGCACCATCTCGCATCTTGCCGCGCTGCTGCTGATCCTTCTGTGCCCCGCCGCCCCTGCCGCCGAGCCTCCCTGGCTCGAAATCCACTCAGCGCACTTCACCGTGGTCACCGACGCGGGTGACAAAAAGGGCCGCGAAGTCGCCCTGCGCTTCGAGCAGATGCGCGCCGTCTTCGCTACGCTGCTGGGCAAAGATCGTCTCAACCAGCCCGTCCCGCTCACCATCCTCGCCTTCAACAACGACAAGTCGTATTACCAGGCTGCGCCCCTGATCCATCCTCAAGGACAGGCGCAGGGCCAGTCCATCGACGTCCCTGGATTCTTTCTTCCCGGCGAAGATCAGGACTTCATCGTGCTGAACCTTCTCGAAAACGAATCCTGGCGCGCCGTCGCCCATGATTTCGCCCACATGCTGCTCAATTACAACTACCCTCCGGCCCAAGCATGGTTTGACGAAGGCCTCGCCGAATACTTCGCCTCCATCCGCCTCGACAACAAACAGGTCGAGATCGGCGGCGATCCCGAGCTTGGCGCCTCCGTCAATGCACCCGGCGCCCAGGGCGACGCGCATGCGCCCGGTTCGCTCACCAGACTGCTGGATTCGCAAGACTGGCTGCCCCTGCCCGACCTGTTCTCCATCAAGCGCGATCCGTCCACCCAGACCGAGGGCACACACCTCACCCTCTTCTATGCCGAGTCGTGGATGGTGATGCACTACCTCCTCCACGAGAGCAGGCTGCCGGAGACGGGCAGCTATTTCGGCCTGGTTCTGAACCAGCACATTCCCGTGGAATTCGCCATTCAAAGAGCCTACGGCATGAGTTCGGCGCAACTGCAGCAGGCGGTGAAGGATTACTTCCATTCCCAGACGACGCTGATCGCTGCGCTCGATTCGGGCCTTCAGAACAATTCAGCCGGTTCTGCGAATGCAGCCAACCCCGGTCAGGCCTATCGCTTCCCGGCTCCGGTGGGACCCGACGATTCGGCGATTATCTCCAAACCTCTTTCCGAGGACGATGCGCGCGCCCTTTATGCCGGATTGCAGGTCCGCATTCCCGAACGCCGCGAATCAGGACTGAAGACATTGCAAACCCTGGCGACGACGCCCACCGTAGCCGACAAGAAATCCGAGGCCAAGGCGGAAAAGAAGTCCGCCGATGAAGACGCCGATCAACTGCCCTCGAACGCAATTGGCAATGCCCTCGCCCACCGCATCCTGGCATGGGACCACATCCAGCACGGCGAGTTCGATGAGGCTTTGCCCGAACTAAACGACGCCGCCGCGCTCAACCGCGGCGACATGTGGCTGCGCTACTACCTGTCGGCGCTGAAGTACCGTATGGCGCAGGCCCGGCATACCGACATGCAGGGACTGGCCAACATGATGCTCGACCTCAGGGCCGTGCTGGAGTGGTATCCCGACTTTGCCGACGCCTACGACCTGCTGGCCCTTGCCCGCAACGAGGGCGGAGGCGCGCAGGCTGCCATGCAGGCCGAGCGCGCCGCCATGATGCTCAGCCCGCGCGACGAGCGCTATGTCTACCACATGGCGCAGATTTATATCGCGAGTAAGAAATGGGATGCGGCCGAGGATCTGCTCGAGCGGCTCAGGAACAGCAGCAACCCGGAAATTGTCGGCCTCGCCCGCGAGCGCTTGAGCCAGATCGGAAGCGAGCGCAAGTACGGCATGGCGTCGTCGGGCTCCGGCGCCGCGCAGACGAAGCTGGCGCCGCAGAAAACGCCGTTCGATGTGCTGGACGAGGACGCCGCCAAGCGCGCCGCCCAGGAAAAAGCCGCGCAGTCCGGCACCGCCGACACGCGCCCCACCAAGTTCCTCAAGGGACGTCTGGTCGCCGTGGACTGCTCCCGGGCTCCGCAGGCGATCCTGACCGTCACGGCAGAAGGAATCGTGCTGAAACTTCGCGCGGTGGACTACAAATCGCTGCTTCTGATCGGAGCCGATGCCTTCTCCTGCGCCTGGCAAAACCGCCAGGTCAGCGTGAACTACAAGCCCGGTGGCCTGGCAGACGGGGATTTGGTCTCGCTGGAAGTAAGGTGAAGATTCTTGCGCTGAGCGGGGAAGCTGTTTACCGTTTTTCGCGGCAAACGGGCGTTGGCTGAGGGGTTAGCTTGCCCTGCTGTCTGGCATTCGACTTGCAGCTAATTCTGCTGCCAAGTCTTCCGCGCCCTGATTACCGTCCGCGGGAACGCGCGCCCGGCTTGCAGCATTCCGGCGCTAGGCGCACAATAGGCCGACGTGGTTCGGCCGTATGGCTTGACTGGAGCCTTGCTCCCATTCGGTAAGGAGGTCGCAATGAAGACCCGCATTTTCGTAACGCTATGTTTGGCCACGATCTTTCTGGCCGCGACGCTGGCGCTTCCCGCTTTCGCGCAACAATCCAATTCAGATTCCGGGACGCCGCAGGCTGCGCCGGCTGGTCAGAATACTCCCGCTGACACCGGCCGCGAACCGCTGCCGCCCTCGACTCCCCACGACTTCTGGGATGGCGACGATCCCAACCTGGGCAGTCTGATCCTGCATCCCTTCGCCCGCAAGGCGTGGGTAAGGCGGCAGACTGAGCCCATCAAGGACCGCATCAACGAACTGGATGAGATCACCGGCGAAAATGCCACCAAGATCCGGGACATTGATGCCCGTTCCCAGCGTGGCCTCCAGTTGGCGTCCGAGAAGACCAACCTGGCCGACCAGCATGCTACCGATGCGGGCAACAAAGCGCAGACGGCGAACCTGGCCGCCACCGACGCTACTACTCGCGTTTCTACCGCCGAGCAGGTGGTGGGCAACCTCGACCAGTACAAAGCCAGCACGCAGACCGAAATCCGTTTCCGTCCCGGGCAAACCCTGCTGAGCAAGCAGGCCAAGGATGCGCTTGATCAGATGGCAACCCCGCTGAAGGATCAGCACAACTATGTCATCGAAGTCCGTGGCTTTTCGCCCGGACGCGGTCAGGCTGCCATTGCCGCTTCGCAGAAGATGGCCGACTCGGTTGTGCGTTACCTGGTGCTCACCCACAGCATTCCGGTCTACCGCATCTACACCGTGGGCATGGGCAGCGCTCCGGTGGCCGGAGAAGAGGGAACGAAGCGCCCCGCGGGCGCCCGCGTTGAAGTCAGCCTGTTGAAGAACGACGTGCTCGCAGCGCAACGCTGACCGCATTCGAATACGGCCTTTCCAAGAAGGGGCAAGCCGCGACGGCTTGCCCTTCTTTTTGTTCCCATGTCCACCGCCGCCGCGACTGATCCGCGCTGGACGGCCTGCGGTCGCGAATTGCTGCCTTTCGTCGCTAAGGAGATGCCTCACTTCTCCCGCCAGTGGCACACTCTGCGTTGGGAGGTATCACCAATGCGAAGCAGAACGATTGCGGCTCTAATTTCTGGACTGGTCCTATGGGCGGTCTTCAGTCTGTCCGGTCACTCTTTGTTTGTTCCATCCCTGGTTGCGCAATCCGCGCCTGCGACCTGGAACCTGCCGCAGGGACTTAGCGTGAAAGACAACGGCCCCCGCACCTACCGGTTCACGGTGGATTACAACACGGCGAACACCAAGGGCGAGGTGGTCCACCGTCAGCGCCTGACGGGCGAGTACACGCGCGGGCTGCCGGGCGGAGAGGTCGTCTGGAAAAATGTCACTCAGGCGGATGCCGACGGCGCCACGGCTCCATTCGGTACGGCGCAGAAACGCGACTTCATGGAAGGGTTCCACTACGTAAATGACATTTCCAGCACCATGAAGCCTGAGTTCTTCAAAGCGTTCCCTCCCACCGCGGTGTTCGAGCGTAATCTGGTTTGGGATACTGGGATGATCGAGAACTTCGGCCAGGACTTCTTCGACCATCTGAAACTGAACGAGCCCTACCAGATCCTCTCCGACCAGGACGTGAACCTGCCGGACGTGGGCACGTTTCGTAACCACAACGTCGTACTGGAGTGGGTCGGACGTTCGCGCCGAAACGGTCAGGACTGCGCCCTCATCAGCTACGAAGCATTTCTTAACCCGGTCGAAATCGTCAACGGTGGCATGACTCTGAAAGGACGCAGCGACTACTGGGGACAGATCTGGGTGTCGCTCGCGACCAAACAGATCGAATACGGCACAGTCAATGAGAGCGTAGTGGGAGAGATGAAACTTCCGGGCCAGGAGACAACGCAGGTCGTCAATGTCTTCCGCATCGCCACTCTTGAACCCGTAGGCGCGAAGTAGAAGCACGCGAGACAGAGGATACGCAGCAGGAGGGAATATGACTCCGATAAAGAAAAACTTGGCGTTCTCCCTGGCTTGGATCAATCTCGCCGTTGCAGTGGTGGTTCTGATCCAGGTAGTTGGACACCGGATCCCGAGCGGCCGGGAACTGCTGCAGACACTGGCTTTCTCGCTGGTTTATGCCAATCTGACCGGGATTCTCGGCATGGTAGTTCTTGGTGGCCTTGCGGAGCGATTGGCGCTCCGCAAGGTCCCGTTGGTTCCCTTCGTCGCCGTCGGCATCATCGCATTTACGGCTGTGGGCTGCCTGCTGGCGCAGACGCTGTTGATGACGATCGGCTTCGTGGTCCCGCAGCATTTCTGGCGGGAGTACGGTCACACCCTGCGCGTCGCCATGCCGCTCGCTATTCTGTTTGGCTTGGGAGCCTTGGTGCACGCACTGTTGCGAGCGCGCATACAATTCATGGAGGAGAAGCTTCACGAAAAAGAAGTAACTGAAGAGCGGACGCGGAAACTGGCGGCGGAGGCGCGGCTGCATTCGCTGGAATCGCGCATTCACCCGCACTTCTTGTTCAACACCTTGAACTCAATCAGCTCGCTCATCGCGCTGAATCCCGCCCGCGCCGAACAGATTGTGGGCCGCCTGGCAGCGCTGTTGCGGGCCTCGCTCGACACCAGCCATCAATCGCTGATTCCATTGCGAGAGGAGTTGGCAATGGTGGAAAGTTATGTTGACATCGAGAGGGCGCGATTCGGCGACAAATTGCGGGGATCGGTCGAGGTGCCCGCTGAGCTGCAAGATGCCAAGGTGCCGCCTATGTCGGTGCAGTCGCTGGTCGAGAATGCGGTGAAGCACGGAATCACTCCGCAGAGCGGCGGGGGGGAGTTTCTCGTCACTGCATCGGCGGAGAATGGCAGCTTGCGGATTGAGGTTCGCGACACGGGGCCGGGCTTCGACCTGGCTGCCATTCCCGCTGGCCATGGCCTGGACAGCGTGGTGGAGCGCCTCGATGCCTTGTTCGGCGCGAAAGCGCGCCTGAACGTTTCCCGGCGAGACGGCTATTCTGTGGTGGAGATGGTTGTGCCACTCGTATGAAACTGCGCGCCTACCTGGTGGATGATGAACCGTTGGCGCTCGACCGGTTGCGCCGGTTGCTGGAGCAGACGGGACGCGTGCAAGTGACTGGCAGCACGACCGAGCCCGAGAAAGCGGTGGCCGCTTTGACGGCGGATCCACCCGACGTGTGCTTTCTGGATATTCAGATGCCGCGCCTGAATGGCTTCGACGTTTTGGCGCGGCTACCCATTCAGCCCATCGTGATCTTCACCACCGCCTACGATCAGTACGCGCTGAAGGCGTTCGGCGTGAACTCGGTGGACTACCTGCTGAAGCCGGTGGAACCGGAGTCCCTGGATCGCGCTCTTAAGAAAGTCGAACGGTTGCGGGGTTCGGCCCAACCCGTGCAGGCGGACTTACGCGCTCTGCTTCAGCAGTTCACCGACTCGCTGCGCGAGACCAAGCCGGAGTACCCCGACCGGATTGCCTCGCGGCTGGGAGACCGGCTCTGGTTTCTCGATCTGGCGCGGGTAACCCATTTCTATGCCGAGGACAAATTGACTTATGCGGTGTCGGAGGGCAAGGCTTACTGCGTCGACTACGCGATTACCGAGTTAGAAAAGAAGCTGGACCCGAAGAAGTTTCTCCGCATCCACCGCAGCACGGTGGTTAACGTGGACTGGATCAAGGAAGTCGCTTCGCTTCCCGGCGGAGCTTTGAATGTTCGTCTGAAAGACGGCAAGAACACGGACTTGACCGTCGCGCGCGACCGGGCACGCGAGTTCAAGGCGCGGGTGGGATGCTAGGTTGGAAGATGAGGTCGGTAACTTGGGGATTACGGGCAACTAAGAAGTCAGGCCCGCACTCAGAACCCGGCAGCCCCGCCGCCGTTCCGCCGGCCGCGCTTATTGCACCAGATGTTGCCAGTTGAGGACGAAGTCCAGCGGAACCGGGGTTTGGTCTCCGGTCGGGCGGGCGGCAAGAATGCGCTTGCCGTCGGGCAGGATGGAAATCACGATGACATTCGGCGGCAGGGTCAGCAGTTCCTTCGGCGCCGAAAATTCAGGTTTCGCTGCATTACTGCGCACTTCCACGTTGTAGATTTTGTCTCCCTGCTGATAACGAAAATTCTTCCCGTCGGCAGACCAGTCCCCGGAGGCGCCGGTACTGGTTCCGCCGCCGCTGATTCCGCCATTGGAGATCTGCCACTTCGATCCGGCCACGGGAAATGACGTCACGTAGAGTTCCGCGATTCCACTCTCGTCGGAAATGTAGGCCAGCCACTTGCCATCCGGCGAAATCTTGCCGCCGCGCTCCGCCGCGGGACTGTTCAGCACCGGCACCAGTTTCCGGTCGCCCTCGAGATCCATGTAGTAAATGTCAAAGCTGGTTTTAGGATCCTGCTTCTGAAACAGCGCATACCGGCCATCCCGTGAAATGTCCACGAGAATGAGACTGCCACCCACCTGGTCCAGCAGTTTTTCCTCTTTCCCGGAGGCGGTCAGGCCGCGCCGGACGAGCGAACTCACATAGCCGGTGGTCGTGGCAATCAGCACATCGTTTCCATCCCGGGACACCGCTCCAGTCTGACCGGTGTCCAAATCGGCGGTCAGCCGTATCACGGTTTTACGCTGCACGTCCGCCAGCCACAGGCTGTCCCCGTTTCCGCCCAGGCTGGCACGGTACAACAGAGCGGTCTGACCGTTGGGCGAAAATGTGCCGCCCACGTAGGGAGCTGGCTCACCCCAATGATCCAGTTCTTTGCCGGAGAGATCGAGCCAGACTAGTTCGCGATTCTGTACCGCGGACGCGCGGTACACCAGCACGTTGTGGCTCACGGAAAAATAGGCGAGGTTGCGCGGATTGTAAAACTCGACATTGGCGGCGATGGGGATGGGCTTGCCCTTGAAACGCAGCCCGGCCGCCTCAAACTCCTGCGCCGTCAACGTGCCTTCCTTCACGTAAAACAGGTAGCCATCGCTATAGGCAACGTTCGAGCCGGCCGGCAGAATTTCTTTGGGCTCGCCCCCGTCCAGCGATCCGGCGTAGATGCTTCCCACCGCGTCTTTTCCGCGCTGCACATAAAGGAAGTGCTTCCCGTCGGGCAAAAACAGCGGGTTCCGGTCGGTGAACTGGCTATCGTCTTTGTGCGCGGCGGTGATCTCTACCGGAGTACCTCCGCCGTCGGGTACGGACTGCAGCGGACCGGCAATTCGCGGCGCGAAGATGATGGTGCCCTGCTCGCTCCAGCTGCCGCCACGGCCATCCGGCGCATCGCAGAGCAACTGCACCGGCCCGCCCGCCGCCAGAATCTTCTTCAGCTTGCCATCCGCGAAAAAGCCCAGGTATTTCCCATCCGGAGACCAGAAGGGATAAATTCCGCCCTGGGTCCCAGCCAGCGGAGCAGCTTCTCCCGTGCTGAGGCGAAGCAGGAAGATCTGGCTCTCGCTGCTTCGAAATGTGACGCCTTTCTTTACCGCACCGAACGCGATCTGCTGGCCATCCGGAGACAAGGCAGGAGCCCCCGCCATGACCTGCGTAAACTCGAAGCCGGCCGGTTGTTCGATGTTGCCGTGCACCCGCTGCTGAGCCGACGTCAGCCGGTTCGCATAGATCAGGACCAGGACGCCGGCTGCTGCCGCCACGATCCATCCTGCGACCATAACAGCGGTCAGAATCCTGCCTGCTTTCCTGCGCCGAGAACTCACCACCGCGGGAGCGCCCACCTGGCTGCCGCCCGCCGCGATCCACTGCAGTTGCATCTTCAGATCGTGTGCGCTCTGGAAGCGGTCGTCCGGCTCCTTGGCCAGGCAGGTGCGAACCAGTTGCTCCAGGGCAGGAGGAGTCATGGGCAGTGAGGCCGCGATGGGATCGGGATCCTTTTCCAGAATCGCGCTCGCCAGCGAGAGCTGGCTCTTGCCTTGAAACGCCCGTCTTCCAGTGAGCATCTCGTAGAGCATCGCGCCGAAGGCGAAAATGTCGCTGCGGGCATCGGCTTCCCGGCCCTGAATCTGCTCCGGACTCATGTACTGCACGGTGCCCACCAGCGTCCCCGTCACCGTCACCGGCGAGGCCATGTTGGGCATGGTTGCCGCCATGGTCGCCATCGAAGAGATGCTCGGCGTTCCCGACTGCGGTCCGCCGGCCAGCGCGTTGGGCTTGGCCAGGCCGAAGTCCATCAGCTTGGCGCCGCTCTTGGTCAGCATCACATTGCCCGGCTTCAGATCGCGATGCACAATGCCCGACCGGTGCGCCTTCTCCAGCGCGTCGGCGATTTCGATGGCGATCTTCAAAGCCTCGTCGGGAGTCAACGGCTTGCGGGCCAGGCGGGCGTAGAGAGTCTCGCCTTCCAGATACTCCATCACCAGGAAGTCCACGCCATCCTGGCGGCCTACGTCGTGCAGAACACAGATGTTGGGGTGCTGCAAACCGGACATGACTTTGGCTTCCCGCTCAAAACGGGCGCGCAGGCCGGCGTCCGAGGTCAAATGCGAGGAAAGGACTTTGATGGCAACCGTACGGTCCAGGCGCGTATCCAGGGCGCGGTACACCTCGCCCATTCCGCCGGCGCCGAGCGGCGACTGAATTTCGTACGGCCCGAGTTTGTGGCCAGAAGCGAGCCCCACAGGTGCGGGCATTATACCCTATCGCTCACACCGCACCGGATCTGCCGAGGGGTCACAGAGTCACGGAGAAACCCACCTGCTTCGCAAACCCTCCTTCTGGTTCTTACCGGTTCAAGATTTTTCTCTGTGTCTGTGTGACTCTGTGGTGAAAAACTGATTTTTCCGCTTTGCTCCAAAAAGAAACCCTCCCGCTGGGATCGGGAGGGTTTTGGGAGGGCTCCGAAGCGCCCGGACTAGGCGCGGACGACGTTTGCCGCCTGGAAGCCTTTGGGGCCTTTCAGCAGATCAAACTCCACGGTTTCACCCTCGTTGAGCGTGCGGTAACCGTTCTCCTGGATCGCGGAAAAGTGCACGAATACATCTTCCCCCGTGGAGCGCTGGATAAAACCATACCCTTTCGCCCCGTTGAACCACTTCACTGTACCTTTCTCTCTCACGGATAAAAACTCCTTTCGCATCTGGACTGAAATTATTCTCCGGATCCTCGGATCGTCGCCCCGGTCCGACCGAAGCCCCCTCTAAGAAGCCGGTAGAACTTTATTGGTTGCGCTGCACGGCAGAAGAGAAGAACCCAACCACGCTCCAAAAGGAAAAAGCTCCTCAGTCTTCCGCCGCTACCGAAACCGCGGCGTAAACTTCAGGAGCCCGTGAATTTGGCGCTTTTCCACCACTCGACTCAACGTCAACCAGACCTTGCTGGCCTCACCACCGGAATCTTTTCCGGTGTCGAGCAACAGATAATAAGCACTATTAAAACGTTTCGCAAGCAGAATTAGAAAGGAATCGTAATATGACCCGTGGTCATTCTGGATAACTTTAACAAAGATAAAGAAATAGCCTGGTAACCACCGGTAGAACTTGGGTTCCCCCCAGCGCCCGCGCAGATTAGGTCTTGGGTGTTAGGTCTTGGGATTTTGTCCAGGCCCTAAGACCTGAGACCCAAGACCTACGCCCCGGGCCCGGGCGCAGCCCTCTGGTACGATGAGGAATGTCGGTGTCCAACCATCCCATCCCGGCACTCCCCAAAGCCGAGGCCGCGCCGCCACGGCCCGTCCCGCGCCGGTCTTGGGGTTTGGTGCTGTCTACCGTGAAGTACCTCATGCGGACCGAGGTGCATACCTTCGCTTTTTCGGTCGCGGCCAACGCCATTCTGTCGTTCTTCCCCTTCGTGGTCCTGCTCATGACCATAAGCCGCCGCGTTTTCCACTCCGAAGTCATGGTGGGCGTCGTGGAGGACCTGCTGCGAGACAACCTCCCCGCCGGGCGGGAGTTTGTCATTCGCAATCTGGAAGCGATGGTCAACGCGCGGCATCGCGTGCAAGTCTTCTCCCTGATTATCCTGCTCGTGACTTCGTCGGGTGTGTTCCTGCCGCTCGAAGTTGCGCTCAACCGCGTCTGGCATTTCGAGAAGAATCGTTCCTACCTGGGCAATCAGGTGATCTCGTTCGGCCTGGCCTTCGCCTGCGGCGTGCTGGCGTTGCTGTCCATCGCCCTGACCGCCGGGCCGGTCAAGCTGATGAGCTTCGTGCTCCGCGGCCATGGCAGCGGCTTCGTGCATGGGGTTGGATTTTTCATGGCGAAGCTGTTCGCCATCGCCGCCAGCATCGCTATTTTCTTCCTCATCTACTGGCTGCTTCCCAACGGCAAGGTCCCGCCGCGCACCGTGCTGCCTGTGGCCATCATCATGGGACTTCTTTCCGAGGCGCTGAAACAGGCCTACATCCTCGCCCTGCCCTGGCTGAATTTTCAGGAAGTCTACGGCCCCTTTGCCCTGTCGGTCAGCCTGATGTTCTGGGCGTTCTTGTCGGGACTGTTGCTGCTGGCAGGCGCAAACCTCTCGGCAGAAGAGCACCTGCAGCATTCGCTCTGACATCCCGGGTGTCATCCTGAGGGCATTCTCGGTCGCCGGAGGCCGATGCACTCACGTCCTCGCTCTACTTTTGGATGGGGACGTCTGAAAAAGCGATGCCGCGCCGGCGGTTGATCCGGCAGATGATGTTTTCCAGCATTTTGGGCAGCAGGTTCATGCCCGGCACGGGCATCAGCGTGTTCTTCTCGATGTACTCCTCCGCTCCTGCCTCGATCAGCTTGTTCCGATTCTTCTCCGTCAGGCTGCTCAGCACCACCACCGGAATCGTGGCCGTCCCGGGCTCGCTCTTCAGATGATGCAGCACGTCCGGCCCACTCATCTTGGGCAGAATCATGTCCAGCAGGATGAGGTCGGGCTTGCCGTCTCGCGCCAGTTGCAGCGCGCATTCTCCGTCTTCGGCGCAAATCACCTCATATCCTGCTTTCTGGAGAGCGGACTCATTCGCCCGCCGGATCGCCAGGCTGTCCTCGACTAAGAGAATTCTCACGCGCCTTCCCTCCTCGCTACCATCCCTATCGGCGGGGCGGCGGAGGCACATTAGGCCCGCGAGAACTCACAAGAAAGCCGCCTGCATTCGCAGACGGCCGGATTGCATTTGCGGCCTCGAGCGGCAGGCCTTCGCAGTTGCAGAAAAAACTCAGAATTGCGGTGGCGCAGCGCTTCAGCGCTGCGATAAGGAAACTGCTTTCAGTCGAGGCTTCAGCCGCTGAGGTACCTCTGTGGCTAAAGCCCAGCCCTTCTGCCAGATTGATCGCAGGCCTGGAAGGCCTGCGCCATCCAAAATCAGGTGCGACATCGAGTCTTCCAGCAGCCGGTGAAGGCGTGCCCGGCCCAAACCTATTTGCGAAATCAGTTCTAGCTACTTCTTCTGCTCCCCGATCGAGAGCAATTCGACTTCAAAAACCAGCGTCTCGCCCGGAGCAATGCCGGGCCGGCCTGCGTCCCCATAGGCCAGATCGGAAGGAATGAAGAGCTGCCACTTCGATCCTACGGGCATGAGCTGCAGCGCCTCGGTCCAACCCTTGATCACTCCGCTCACGGGAAACGACACGGGCTGGCCGCGCTTGTAGGAGCTGTCGAACTCAGTGCCATTGACGAGCGTCCCGCGATAGTTGCAGGTCACCGTGTCGCTGGCCGTCGGTTTCGGTCCGGTACCGGCTTTCAAAATCTTGTACTGCAACCCGCTGGGCAGGGTGACGACGCCCTCCTTGCTCTTGTTGGCCGCGAGAAACGTTTCGCCCTCCTTGTGGTTCGCCCCTGCCATCTTCTCGTTGACATCGTCCTGCAACTGCTGCATCGCGGCGCGCCCTTCGGTTTCGGTCAGCAGCGTCTTGCCCCCGGTCATGGCGTCCTTCATGCCCCGCGCCACCAGGGCGGGATCGAGCGTCATACCTTGTTTGTGCAGTCCCATGCCCAGGTTCATTCCCATGGCATAACTTTCTTTCTCCCTTTTCGTCTTGAGCGTTAGAGGAGCCGCCGCCGTTGTGCCGGCCGTTGTTTTCTTGGCAGCGCCGGCTTGCGTTTTGGCTGGGGTGGAAGGAGCTTGGGCTGAAGATGCTGGTTGGGAGGTGGTAGCCGCCGGAGTCTGCTGTGCTGGAGCGTAGCCCAGCAGCATCGTCCCGGCCGCCAGAAGTTGAATCACGAATGCGGTCAGCGATTTTTGCATGGATGTATTGTCCCATTGTGCGAGAGAGATGAGCAAACCAGGAATCAGGGGCCAGGGGTCAGGGGTCAGAAACGACGAGGACTGCTGTCACTGCGCAACTGGACGAAGATTGTTCTCAGTTTCGTGCTTGCGCGTTCAGAGCCGCCAGCTCGCGCCGGGCTTCCTGCGCCGGGATGAAGTCCGCGTCGGCAGCGCGGGGCGGCGAAGATTCTCGACTTTGGACTGGCCAAGGTGACGCAGGAAGCAAACCGGGCGCTCGATCCCAGCGAAGCGACCCGGACCGAGGGCGAGAGCGATCAGCATCTGACAAGTCCCGGATCGGCGCTGGGCACGGTGGCGTACATGTCGCCGGAGCAGGTGCGGGGCAAGGCGCTCGACCCGCGCACCGATCTGTTTTCCTTCTGCATCGTGCTTTAAGAGATGGCGACCGGAGCCTTGCCGTTCCGGGGAGAAACTTCGGGCGTCATCTTTGACGCCATCCTGAACCGGGTGCCGCTGGCGCCGGTCCGGCTGAATCCGAAGCTGGAAGACGTGATCAACCGCGCGCTGGAGAAAGACCGCGAGCTGCGCTACCAGCATGCGGTGGACATCAAGTCGGAGTTGCTGCGGCTGAAGCGCGATCTGGAGTCGGGCCGAAATACGGCGGTGAGTGCGGCGGTGATTTCTCCGGATGCGGCTCACACGGTCGCGTCACCGGAAGAACTGCCGGAAGTGTTGCCGGCGGCGGCGCAGCAGTCCAGCGGATCGGCGCGGGTGGCAGCGGTGGGGGCATCCCGGGCAAGTTCGTCGGCGAATGCCGGCGCTGCACAAACGGCCGATCCGTCGCGGGCGTGGGTCAAAGGGAGGAATAACGCTTGACAATCAGGTTGTATAAAGTATACATCACTCGGGTAAATCTTAGTCGAAATCGCGCGAACGCCAATGCCAAAGATGAACTGAAGAAAGCGAAGAAACAGGCAGGCGAAGACATGAAGGGTACAAACCTGTTTGGTGGCTAATCCCAATCATCAACGCTCAATCTCAACAAACTGTTTATGGAGGCAACAATCTCATGGCCGTGCGCTTGCCTAAAGCGGTCAGAGTTTGTGCTCTCGTTTTCGCAGTCCTGAGCGCATGTGTGGTCATCACAGCGTGCGGCAGCGGGAGTTCGTCTGGGCCACCTTCCGGGGCGAGCAGCCTTACGGTGAACGTCACCGGCGTTCCGTCCGGGACCACGGCGAGTGTCATCGTGACGGGACCGGCAGGTTTCAGCCAGACGATTTCCCAGACAACCACGCTGACGAATCTGACTCCGGGCGCCTATAGCTTAGCGGCTCCGATTCTGCCCCCAGCTTCCAGCGCTTCGTTGACCGTGCCCACCTATTCGTCGAAACCGGTCACGGTTAGCGCGGGGGCTACGGCGACCAGCACAGTTGCCTACGGATCGCTTCCGCTCAAATGGCAGGCAATTGGCCCCAAAGCAATCCAGACTACATATTTGGCGGGAACTTATGGCGCAGGGCAGATTGGGGCGGTTGCTGTGAACAACGCGACTCCTTCGACGATCTACGTTGCCTGCGCCGGGTACACTGGGCCAGCTAGTACCACAGGAGTCTACAAAACTACGGACGGAGGCACTACCTGGACATCCTCGAACACCGGGTTGACCGATCCGGCGGTCGCGGCTGTCTGGATCGACCAAAGCAACCCCAACATCCTGGTGGCCGGCACAATGAACACAGGCCTGTTCCGCAGCACGGATGCAGCCGCAACCTGGCAGGTGGTGCAGACGAACTTCGGCGTAACCAAAGCGGGCATCACCACGCCGGGCCAAACCACATCGCTGTTACAGGTCGGAGCTGCTTTGTATGCCGGGACGGCGGAGGGGGTTGCCGTGTCGCAGGACGAGGGGGCGACCTGGAGTTTGGAGGAGCCGACCCCGGCGCCTGTAGGCAGCCTGGCTGTTTCCGGTACCTATATTTATGCTGCGCTCCTCGGCGACACCCAAGTCCAAGTCGTATACCAGAGCGCTT
>Ga0181530_10000165_pt1 | contig 80947 bp, 60 predicted proteins | sample PEATcosm2014_Bin_42_FD_119769 | JGI IMG/M metagenome (GOLD analysis project Ga0181530, IMG submission 119769) | Peatland microbial communities from MTU Mesocosm Facility, Houghton, MI, USA - PEATcosm2014_Bin10_60_metaG | ecosystem: Environmental > Terrestrial > Soil > Wetlands > Peat | place...
AGGAAGTCGGCCTTAGCTTGCCGAATCTGATCCGAGATAAGCTTGCAAAATGGTGGGAACTCGAAGCAAGTTTTTGGCACTAGGGACTGCGTTCGACGCAGTCAACTGCTCTTATAGCGCTCTTGGAGAAGCTACATCCGCTTTCGCCGCGGAGCTTCGCTCCGCCGGACAGCCGAGGGTGGCTGTCCCCACATGGCCTCGCTGCGATGCAAGGTTCGACTAAAAGAAAAAGGACGCCTACCTTAGCGTCCTCTTGGCGGAACAACTTTGTTATGCGGCGGCGGCGCCCCGCGATAGCGCCATACTCCGGCGAACCGACTTCAGCACGTTCTCCACATCGTCGGTGGGGCACACGTCAGTGGCCCCGGCTTCGAGAGCTGCCATCCACATTTCCTCATCCGGGATACGATGCGTGCACACGATCGGCAGCTCCGGGAAGTCGTGGCGCAGAGTCTCCACGTCGGTCAACCGCCAGTGCTCGATGTTGAGAACTACGGCTTCGGGACGGTTCTTGGCTAGCTTCTCCCGCAGTTCCTCGCGGGAGTGGATGACATGCACTGAGAAGTGAGGGCGCAGTCCACCGGCCAGGGACCGGGCCACTTTCGGGTCCTTCTCGAGCACAATGACACTTTGACCCATATATCCCCCGATCTTCAACCGTCGTCAACGGCGGACTAGGCTGCGGGGTCGGCTGAGAAAAACCACAACTCCACAGACATCTCGATTTGCAAGCCGCGGCAGAAAACGCAACACCTAACGCCGTGCCGGCGCTTGGTCTGCCAGCGGCTCAAACGCTTCAGCCTGGAGTTTCCCGTTCTTCTTCAGCAGAATCTCTACTCGCCCTTCCGCCTGCTCCAGCTCTTTGCGGCAAGCGGAAGAAAGCTGAACGCCCTCTTCGAAGAGCGTGAGGGACTTCTCCAGAGAAACTTCACCCTTCTCCAGTTCCTGAACAATTTTCTCCAGTCGCAGGAGGCACTCTTCAAACTTGGCCAACGGGGTTTTGCTCCTGCTCTATTCTAATGCAACTTCGGGGGCAGGGTGTCCAGTGTTTTTTGGCAGAATATCCACAAAAATGGCACCCCGACTCCCAGATTGGGATTGTGACTGGAAAAGTTAAATCGAGGCGGCAGGGCCCCGTGCTCCCAGAGCTTCCAACACGTCCACCGCGGAACTGTAGCGGCCCAGGGGAGCACTGATCTGAGCGCCCTGCACGATGTGCCGGGCGGCAATCAGCATTTCCCGAGCTATGGCGATACCCTCTTCCCTGGCCGCTTCGGGAGTTTGAGTTCGGGCCATGCGCTCCAGGATCGAATCGGGCACTGAAACCCTCAACTCATTCTTCATGAATTCTGCGTTGCGCACGCTAACCAATGGCCATATTCCAGCCACGACCGGAATGCGGCAGTGCTCAACGCGGCGCAGAAAATTCTCCAGCAGGCGCAGATCGAACACGGGCTGGGTGACAGCGTATTCGGCCCCGGCTTCGACCTTGTACTCGAAGCGGCGGATTTCTTCGTCCAGATCAGTCAGGCCGGGGTTGGCGCCGACGCCAATTACAAAACCGGTCCCGGTACCAATGGGATTCCCGCCGATGTCGAGGGCCCGGTTCAGGTTGTGCACAATGTTGACCAGGCCAATGGCGTCCACGTCGAAAACGGCCGTCGCATCCGGATAGTTACCCATCTTGGGCGGATCGCCAGTAATGCAGATCAGGTTTCTGATCCCGACCGCAGCCGCGCCCAGCAGATCACTCTGGATGCACAGCACGTTGCGGTCGCGGCAGGTGTAGTGCAGGATCGCGTCGATGCCCACTTCGCGTTGAATGAGCAGCGACAGCGCTTGGTTACTCATGCGCGCCGAGGCTCGCGGGCTATCGGGGATGTTGACCGCGTCCACGCCCACCGACTTGAGAAACCGAGCTCCCTCGACCTCTTTGCGAATGTCGGTACCTTTTGGGGGAACGATCTCGACCATGGTCACAAATTCGCCCCGCGCCAGTTTGCCGCCCAGGGGCGACCGGTTCTCCAGGGGCACCGCCGGAACCACTTTTGCCGCAGCCGGACCGCTGGCCGCCTGAGCCGATATGGACTTCCCTCTGGCCTCGCCCACCCGCAGCGCCGACTTCATTGTCCGGATGTGATCGGGGGTTGTTCCACAACACCCACCCACCACGCGCACTCCTGCCGCCACGAATTTGCGAGCATAGCTGGCCATGTACTCGGGTGAGCACAGGTAAATGTTCCTGCCGTCCACAGACCTCGGAATGCCGGCATTGGGCTGGGCCGAGAGCGGCAGGGAAGTGACCGCCCGGACGCGTTCGATCGCGTCCAGCATGGCGACCGGGCCCACGCTGCAGTTGCAGCCAATCACGTCCGCGCCCCACTCTGCCAGTTTGGGGCCAAAAGTCTCGGGATCAGAACCGTCCAGGCAGTTGCCATCTTCGTCAATGGTGACCTGGGCAACGATGGGCAGCGCGGCACTCACATCCCTAGCCGCCAACATCGCCTGGTGAATCTCTTCCAGGTATCCAAAGGTCTCAAGGATTAGGAGGTCAACTCCACCTTCCACCAGCGCCTCAATCTGCTGGCGGAATGCGTCCCGCGCCTCCTGGAACGAAGTCTTTCCCAAGGGTTCGATTCTGGTACCCAGCGGGCCAACCGATCCTGCCACCCAGACATCGAAGCTTTTGGCAGCCTCCCGAGCCAGCCGTGCTCCGGCTCGATTGATGTCCGCTACCTTGTCGGCCAAGCTGTGCCGGGACAGGCGGAAGACGTTGGCTCCGAAAGTGTTGGTTTCGATGATCTCGGCTCCGGCCTGCAGGTAGTCGTGGTGAACGGCGCGAATCAAGTCAGGCTGGGAGAGGTTGAGTTCGTCGTAAGACCGGTTGATAAAGATGCCCCTCGCATAGAGCAGCGTGCCCATGGCGCCGTCGCAGAGCACGGGGGATTGCTTGATTCGGGAAAGAAAATCGGTGGCCATTTATCTGCTGAGAATACAGGATAAACACCGGTTCGCGCATCTGGGGGAAGCAAGCGGGAAACGTTTTCCAACGCAGCGGCTAGTCTGCGCAATTCGGTGAAGGGCGCATGAGGACGAGAACCGGGTCTGCTATAATCCACCATTTCGCACCTAAAACTTCCTCTTTCATGTCGTTGGGAGCCTGCCGTTTGAAGAGACGCATCCTGGTTGTGATCGTGGGTTTATGGGCCGGCTTGAATCTGGTTTCGTGCGGCGGATCGTCCGGGACGCCAAGCGTGCCGGAGCGCGTATTGGTTTCCCAGGGAGTCACCTCGGCCCAAGCATTCGGCAGCCTCGTGACGCTGAACGGTCTAAACGATACCATCGCGCCAGTTGCTCCATTGAGCGCTGGAAGCGCTCCAGGTCTTATGGCCATTTCGCCGACCCGGAACATTGTGATGGCCTTCGATCAGGGCAGCAACTCCGTCTACGCGGTGAACACGGCCAAGGAGAGCAGTTTGGGACATGTGCAGCTCCCCGGACCGACCTCGAGCATGGTCCTTCCCACGGCGGCTTCGATCGGTTATGCCGCAGTCCCAGACGCCACGGTCAACGGCTATTCTTTCGTGGGCGCCGTCGAAGTGATGAACCTTTCCGGGGGTTCAATCATCACCACGATCGCCGTCACCAACGCACAGACCGTGGTCTCGGACTTGACCGGCAGCCAGCTTCTTGTCTTTAGCAACGACTCGGACTCGCTGACCGTGCTTTCTCCAGGTATCGCGGTGCCTCCAGTGGACACGAGTTGTTTCACCAACCTATCGAATGGGGTGTGCGCAATCGTTCCCGGATTTAGCCGACCGGTCTACGGCATCATAAGCGGCAGCACGGCGTACATTCTGAACTGCGGTCTTCAGTGTGGGGGATCCCAGCCGGCCAGTGTCGCCGTGTTTGACCTGGGCAGCCTCACCATTACGAACACGATCCCGGTGGACGGTGCCACCTGGGCTTTCCTCAGCGGCTCGATGCTCTATGTGGCGGGCACGCCGCCTCCGCCCACTCCCGGCGCGAACACATGCACCGGCGGCCTGCAGACCGCAGCCACCAGTTGCGGACGCCTCGACATCGTGGACGTGGGTTCCATGACGGTGGCGAACACTTACATCATTACAGATGGCTACCACGACCGCATGGATATGAGTTCGAACGGCCAGCTGTTCGTCGGATCTCACGATTGCACCAATATCGGCAACGTCAACAACCCCAGCGGCGAAGTACGCGGCTGCCTCTCGATTCTTAACACCACTACCGGCAAGATCGTAATTCCTCCAGACAACGGCGATGTAAATGGGCTGCAGAGTTTTACCAACCGCTACGTTGAGTATGTGGCCGAAGGGGGAAACTTGCGCGTGTACGACACCCAGTCCGATTCCCTTCTTTTGGACGATTACATACCCCAGGGGACAATCGACGTGGTCGGCTACGTGGGCGACGTGAAGGCAATTGATTTCTTTTAGGGATCGCTGACAGAACAGCCGTGTTTCCTACCTGATCGGCTCCAACACCAACCGGTGTGCCTTCGCCGCTTCCACCGCTTGCGCGCTGAACGGTAAGGCAAACGTCGTTCCTTCGTACCAGGCCTTCCATTGGTCCATGTAGTAGGGGCTCAGGAAGTTCCCGCCCTGGCCGGTAACGACGTTCAGCGTCGACTGGTCCAGATCGGCCAGATTTGCGGTGAAGCGCTCCGACGGTCCATGATGCCGGGTCACAGCCTTGACTGTGTATCCGCTGCCCGATTGTTCCTGCACTCCTGGTTCCGCCCAATACTTCAGAACTGGGATCTTCCCAAGAATGGGATGCTGGATCTCGACCGCGTTGAACCCGCCCCATCGCCACGACGCCAGATCTTGCGGGGCCTTGGGGCTACTCTCCGCTGCATCGACGGCCGCGGCCAGCAGTTCGTCATAGTTCGGAAATTTCTCCGGCAGCCAGCGCTTGGGGTGGTGAAGGAGGATGTTTTCCAACCATACCGATCGCATTTCCCACGAGTAAGTCTTCCAACTTAGAACCTCGTCGTCCTTTTCCGGATCGGCGGGAGCCGCGCCCAACTTCGGTTCGAGCAGTAGCCGGGTTAGCTCGCGGATGGAATTCTCTGTGATCGTCGGAGCGGCGGAAGAAGCCAGCATTCTTCCGTCCCAGCCGCGCATCAGATCAGCTGCTTGTTTGGTCCGTGCGGACGGTTTGGAGGCGTGGTCAACGGCGTAAACAAATCGTTCGGCGGCGAACAAGTCCGGTTCGGAGTGAACATCCGTCTGGAGTGCGAGCACGTCTGCCGGAGAAAATTTCCGTCCCGATTCCAGCACGTGGTAGATGCGCTCCGTGCGCCAGGGAGCCTCCCATTCCATGCTGATCGAGTTGGGATAGCCGTCAGGCGCGATTCTGCCGTTGGCCGTGGCGATGATTCCTGAGGGCGGATTGTAGATGCTGGGGAGCTTTTCAAACGGAATATAGGAAATCCATTCGTGCGCGTTGTCGGCGCCGCTCACCGGGAGGCTGCCATCGCCGGCCGCCCGGATGGGAATCTTACCGGTCGTCTGATATCCGATATTCCCGTCCACGTCGGCATAGACTACGTTCTGCCCCGGCGCATCCAGTTGCGAAAAGGCGTGCCGGAATTCCTCCCAGTTCTGCGCGGCATTCACATCGAAGAAGGGCATGCGCAGTCCGTCGTAGAGCGTCCAACGCAGCGCCAGCGGCCGCGTTTCGCCCGGAACCAGTCCTGTGATGAGGGGCCCGTGGCGAGTGATTTTCACATCTACAGTTACTTCCGGTTTGCCTTTGACGTGAAGGACCTCAAGCCGGTGCTCCGGCTGCACCCAGCCATTCGGAGTCTGATACTCACCCTGCTGGTTGAAATTCTCGATGTAGACGTCAGTCACCGTCGGACCGACGTTAGTGAATCCCCAGGCGATCCGCTGGTTGTGGCCGACGATCACATAGGGCATTCCCGGCAGCGTAACGCCGGCCACGTCTAACGTGCCAGCGTGCAGGTGGGCCTCGTACCACAGGTTGGGCATCTGGTGGCCGAGGTGCATGTCGTTCGCGAGCAGCGGCTTGCCGGTGACTGTGTGAGCGCCAGAGACTACCCAGTCGTTCGACCCGTTAACGGGCAGAGCTTCGGGAGCGTGAGAGGGAAACGCGGTCTGCGTAACGGAGTTGTCTGGACCGGAGTCGTCGTCATCATCGTCATCATCCGAATCCCCGGTGTTACTTTGCGGTTCGGCCAGATCCTCCCGCATGACGGTGGGCGGGCGGTCGTGCCACGAACGGTTCACGTACAGGTCGGCGGTCAATTCCGGCCCGAGCCTGGCAAGGATCTTCTCGCGGGCAAGTGCGTCGAAGAAATAGTGATAGTTCAGATCCTTGACCATGACGTTGGCGATGACCACGGAGTCCTCGGCCAGCCATGGCTTCGGCGCGTAGCCGAGGATGCGAAACTCAATCGGGAGGCGGTTGGCATGCGTTCCGATGTAGGCATTCACGCCACGCGCATACGCCTCGAGAAGTGCGCGATCGCGCGGGCCGGCCATCTCCAGCGATTTTCTTGCGGCCGCGCGCAAGCCGAGAATTCTCTGCTCGCGGTCTGTTTCCAGCATTTCTCCGCCCAGAATCTCCGAGAGTTCTCCCCCGCCATAGCGGCGCATCGCGTCCATCTGCCACAGGCGGTCCTGCGCCGTCACGTAGCCCTGCGCAAAGAAAAGATCCTCCAGAGAGCCGGCTTCGATATCGGGCACGCCCTGGCTGTCGCGCGTCACGGTGACGGCGGCCGCAAGCCCGCTGATCTGCAGCCGCCCGTCGAGCTGGGGAAGGGCAGAGTGGGCCACATACCAGGCAGAGGCTGCCGCGCCGGCCAGAATCACCAGGAGGCCGAACAGAATCCACAGCAGAATGCGGGAGATAGACGAACGCCGTGAACTGGGAGTGCTGATTTCTGCCAACGTACTCATGAGAATCTTTGAATTGTATTCCACGCCGCGCCGGCGTTGCGCACTGAAACTGAATTTCGTTTTCAAGATCGCGGGTGATATCCTGACCTCCGGTTCCGTCCTCCATGCTGCAGAAGCGCATTGATGATCAACCCACCATCTCCCGCGAGATGGTGCGGGAAGCCCAGGACATCCTGCACCGCCATTTGAAGCAGGTCGGCCTGAAGCAGACTGGCCAGCGGGACGCCATTCTGCGCGCCTTTCTGGAAACCCGCGACCATCTTTCCACCGACGAACTACATCGCCTGGTCCAGAAAAAAGATGCGCGCATCGGCTACACGACCGTCTACCGCACGCTGAAGCTGCTGGCCGAGTGCGGGTTGGCCAGCGAAGTGGCCTTCCACGACGGGATTGCCCGCTACGAACACCAGTACAACCGGCGCAGCCATCATCATATGGTCTGCACCGAGTGCGGCAGTTCAGTTGAGTTTTTTTCCCGGGAAGTGGGCGAGTTGGAACAAGAGATTGGACGCAAATATCGCTACCTCACGACCCGCCACACCTTTCAGATTTACGGAGTCTGCGAAGACTGCCGTAAGAAAAATCACCGGGCTTAGCGCCTTGCGTTGGTTTTGATAAGGTGCGCCACGACGGAATTCAGTAGGCCCCATGCTGCTCGCCTGTCCTCATTGCGCAGCCCAGATGCCTGAGACGGCCACGTTCTGTCCGGGTTGCGGACGGCCCATGCAAAAGCCTGCCCCTAACGTACACGGAGAGGCCGGGCTGTTTGCAGAACACATTGCCGGCGCGCTCGCCTACCTCACATTCGTCCCGGCCATCGTTTTCCTCGTCCTGGGGCCGTACAAGAAAAACCGCTTCGTGCGGTTTCACGCGGTGCAGTGCTTGCTGCTTTGGGGCGCGGCAATGATCGTTGCCCTCGCGCTCAAGCTCGCCGGCCCCCTCCTGTTCCTGGTTCCGGCAATTGGACCACTGCTTGTGGTAGTGGTCTCCACGGTCGTTGGCTTGGCCGCTGCTTTGCTCTGGCTGGTGCTGATCGTCAAGGCCCTCCAGGGAGATATGTTCAAACTACCGCTGTTAGGGGAATTTGCCCTGGAGTATGCGGGCGAGTCCGAACCCTAGCTCTTGCTTTCAAAATGCTGATTGCTTTGGCTGGCCATTTTTGGTAGCTTGCCGCCTACGCCGTTAGGCGCGGGCCTGATCTGTTGCCTGCTTGCCATGACGGCAGAGGAGGAAAACCGCAATGGCATTTTGCAACTCGTGCGGTGTACAGATTCCCGACGGAACCACCACTTGCGCGGCCTGCGCGGGACGCGCCACTGCCGCACCCGCGCCTGCTTCAGCCAGCACCGGTGGCATAGCCGACAACGTGGCGGGGATGCTCGCCTACGTGACCATCATCCCGGCCATCATCTTCCTGGTGATGGAACCGTACAACAAGAACCGGTTTGTGCGGTTTCATGCGTGGCAGAGTGTGTTTTTCAACGTGGTTTGGATCGCGCTCTGGATTGTGCTCAGGATTTTGGGGCATATCCCATTCTTCGGTTGGCTGACGTTCCTGGTTTGGCCGTTGGTTCTGCTTGCCGGATTTATTATCTGGATCATTCTGGTCATGAAGGCCAATCAGGCGCAGATGTTCAAGCTGCCCGTAATCGGCGATCTGGCGGAAAAACAAGCCAACGCAATGTAGAGTACCGCCGCGTGCAGGCTCGGGGAGTTCTGTTCTCAGGCGAGTTCCCTGGCGGAGTGGGAACTCGCTCGACTGGCGGTTGACCATTTCAGCCAAGATTCCTCCTCTTGACTTTCTTCCTCGAAGCTGTCAATCCTATTAGCTTTTACTTGCAGCGGAAATCCACACCGGGAGTGTGGCTTTCAGGCGGCGGGAATCTGTGGTGCTATCGAGGAATTCATTGCGAGTACGGGTTTTTTATCACGACAAGTGCTTTGACGGAGCCTCCTCCGCCGCGCTGTTTTCGCGCTTCTATCGCGAGCGCATCCGCAGCGACGCCGACTTTGTGTTCAGCGGTCTGGTGCATCGCGCCGGGGCGTTGTTCGACGAAAGTCAATTCGACGGCGACGAGAACGCCATCGTGGACTTCAAATACTCCAGTTCGCCCAAGATTACCTGGTGGTTCGATCATCACGAGAGCGCTTTTTTGTCGGCTGCGGATGCGGAGCATTTCGAGCAGGCGGAGAGCAACCGCAAGTTCTATGATCCGGCCTTCAAGTCCTGCACCAGTTTCATCGCTATGATCGCCCAGCAGCATTTCGGCTTCGATCCCGCGCCTGTGGCCGATCTCGTGCACTGGACCGACATCATCGACGGCGCTCTCTATCCCGACGCCAAGACCGCCGTCGAGATGGAGGCCCCTGCCATGAAGCTGACCATGGTGATCGAGTCGGCGCCGGACCACGGGTTCGTCCCCCATCTGATCCCGCTGCTCGCCGCCCAACCGTTGGGGGATATCCTCGAAGCGCCTTTCGTTGCGCCGTTGCTGCCACCCTTGCTCAAGCGGCACGAGATTTCGATCGGGATCCTCAAGGAGCGCACCGAGTGCAAAGACGGTACGATTTTTTTCGACATTACTGACCACGATCTTGAAGGCTACAACAAGTTCATTCCTTATTACCTGCACCCCGAGTCGGTCTACAGCGTAGGGCTCAGCAAGAGCAGTTTTCGGGTGAAGGTGTCGGTGGGATCGAATCCCTGGGCGCCACAGCAACCCGAGGTGAACCTGGCGCGGATATGCGAACGCTATGGCGGAGGCGGACACGCCCGCGTGGGAGCGATTTCGTTCAACGTGAACCAGCACGCCGCCGCCATCAAGGCTTCCCAGGAAATCGTCGCCGAGCTGCGCGCGGCGATTCGGCAGAGGAGTTAGCAGGTGCCCCACCCTTGTCCCTGCGCCTTTTGCGGGAACAGGGTGGGGACTTTGATTTTCGATCAAGCGCCTTCTGTTAACGGGAATCGGCAGGCCTTACCCATCCGTCTTAGAATCAAAATCCCCACCCTGTCGCAAGAAACGCGACAAGGGTGGGGCACCCCCTTTAAACCAGGCCTCTACTGAATCGCCGCCCCGCTGGCCAGACACGTCGCCGGATTGCCATCGTCCGACGACCGAATCACTCCGGACTGGTCCGCGCAAAATGCTTTTCGTCCGTAAAACGTTCCATTCGGCGCCGCGGTGAGGTGAAAGCCGGTGGCGGGGTTCCCGGCGCATCCCGAAAGCGTAAAGACGAAACCATACTTCTTCCCGCTGGCCAATCCGCTGCTGATCAGCATGGCTTGGCGTTCATTGGGCTCGCCCCCGCCAAAGCCATCCAGGCTGGAGAGCGTGCAGGTGAAGCCGACCGCCGGATAGCTGCTCGCATAAGTAACCTCAGCCGTAAGAATCGTGCGCATGGCAGCCACGACCATCGCGTCCGTGCCGGTAGGCTGCATGGGGGCCTCAGTGTGGGGAGTGAACGTGGTGTTCGTCGTCGAAGCGGCTTTCATGCCCTCCGTGAAAGCTTTCAGCAGGTCCGGATCCGCGAGCGGCAGGTGGATAGTCACCGAAACTTCATTCAGCGTCCACACCTGCTCTTCCTGCTTCATCGAGAACGTCAACTGCGGCATGAACGGAGTCCGCTGCGCCTGCCCGTTCTTGTAGACCTGGAAGGACAACTCGATGTCATCCTGATCGCCGCGCAGCGCGTCGTTCTCCACCGTGATCTCCACCTTCTGGCCAGTTTTCGGATCTTCCCCCGCCAGAAGAACCGGCCCGGTTTCAAACGTCTGCAAGTTTTGCCCCTGCGCCTGGAACTGGCTCGCCATCAGCGAGTACTGTTGCAGCTTGGCCATAGCCCCCGACTTTTCCAGAGCAGTTCGGGTCGCCAGCGGCAAGTGCTTCACGAAAGTTCCTGGAGTCTTGCTGAAGAACATTTCCATCAACGCCTGCCGTGCGGTTTGTGGAGCGGAGGTGGCCGGTTGCGCCTGCAAGCTGATGACGCACAAGATTGCGATGGCCAGAGAGATGACGACTTTTTGCATGGAGTGTCTCCGTGTCTCCATCGTGGCACCGTTCCTGCAGGCGCTCCAGTTACGGAGGTAAGGGCATCCGTGAAGACAGAATCCAGGGAAATCTGCATGGGCGATCTGGCCCGTCCGTGTTACTCTGCCTTAAGCGATTGCCAGTGTTCATGCGCCTGTCCGGAACCAAGCCTGATCCCCACCGCCGCCAGCGGCGCGCGCTCCGGGCTGTGGCCTCCTTTGAATTTGTCAAAGGCGTCTTCGTGATCCTGATGGGAGTCTGTGCTCTTGCTCTCGTACACAAAGACGTATGGTTGATGGCAGAAAGACTACTCGCTCTCCTGCACGTCAATACCGACCGTCGCTTCGCACAGGTGTTTCTCGACTTTGCCGACAGTATTACGGACGCCCGCCTGTGGGCTGCAGCCCGCATCGCGTTTGCCTACGCGGCGCTGCGCTTTACGGAAGCCTACGGCTTGTGGAATGAACGCACCTGGGCCGAATGGGTCGCGTTCGTGTCCGGAACCTTGTTGTTGCCTTTTGAAACTCGTGAACTGTTGCGTGGTGTCACCGTTTTGCGCTGTACTTTATTCATCGGCAATCTGGCGGTGGTCTTTTACATGCTCTATGTGATTCTTGCCAACCGCCGTGAGCATCGATAGCCAGACCGATCTTCCTCGCATTTACTGGGGCGGACCCAGCTCCAGCGGGAATGCTGGGGAGAAAGCCAGCGAGATCGAGTTGACTTCACAGGAACCCTCCAATCTGCCTCTGAGCATCGTCAACGTTGGGGTCACTGAGATGCTCGACGCGCACACTGTAGGGGATCGCGGATATGGAATAACTCCAGGCGAAGCCGCAGCGTTCTGGAAAGCCTATATGACCCGCGCCTCACACATCTATACCAACACCGATATCGCGCGCTTGCATGGCGGCTAGTTCCGGCTTCTGACCAAGAGCGCCGCGAGGGGGTCACCTCCGGAGCCAATAGCCGATGCCCTCATCGCAAGCTAAACTTGCCGTACGAAGAAGTGTGAACGTCCCTACGGCGAAGACTTGTTCAACTGGCGAAATCTCGTTTGCTTGCTCATGACCGCAATTCTGCCCGTGTCTCTCTCGGCTGACGACACCGGAGGAGCCATTTTGCACAGCAGTGGCAGTGTCCTGCTTAACAAGAACCTTGCGCCCTCCACCAGCGCTCTGCGCTCCGATGATCTGATTGAGACTCAAAGCGATGCCCTGGCGCGGATTGAGCTCACAGGTTCAGCTGTGGACATGAATCCAGAGACCGTGGTCCAGTTCAGCAGCGCCGAGCTGATTCTCGAGCACGGCAGCCTGTCGGTGAATACCTCTCGCGGTTTGAAGGTGCGTGTGGGCTGCGTCACGGTCACGCCCGTCAGCCTGGAATGGACCCACTACGATGTCAGCGATGTGGACGGCAAGGTTAAAGTTGCGGCGCTGAAGAATGATGTCTACATCGAATCCCGATCCGGCAACGCTCAACCGGCGAAGGAATCCGCGCTCTCTGACCGGACCATCGTCAAAGAAGGCGAGCAGAAATCGCGCGAGGAAAAGTGCGGCGGGGCGACTCTCAAGGAATCTGGCGTGGCCGCGGGAAGGGGCGCCATCATGAACTCACCGTACGTCCAGGGGATCGGTGCGGGCGTGATCGTCGGAGTTGCTTGCTGGACTTTTTGTCGCGAGGTTTCCATCAGCCCCGACCATCCCTAGGTTCCCGAGCGAGGCCCCGTCTCGCGAAACGCAGTGTGAAAAACTCTTCATCTTGACAACCCCTAGCCTTTAGCACACAATGGCCCCGCTTCGGAGAGACGTGCTCTGTGGGCCGTTTCTCCAATAGAACCTCCCCAAGAAGTAAACCGAGGGTGACTGAACGAGTCGGAGAGCTGTCAAAACAAGAATGACTCGCAGTGATCCAGTTCTTGAACTCTGAAGATTCTCGGCCCAAAACAGCATCATCCCAAGACCCGTTCGTCGCAGAGGGAGTGCTGCGCGCTGCGCAGCTCGCACCTGAGCGCGACTGAGGCTTCGGCGGCAAGACAATTTAAGGAGGAAGTATGCGGTATGGCTTTGTGCGTATCATGCGGGTTCTGTGTCTTCTGGTTCTTCCGATGTGCGCTGTCCAGGCCGTGGCAGCTGTGAGCAATGCCGCCCGGGCATTTGCCGGATACTACGAGCTCAGCAATGTGGTTGAGGAGAGCGGCCAGGTCCATGTGACCATGACGCTAACGCTAATGAACCCCGGCAAAACGACTATCACGGGCGGCATCGTTGCAGTTCTGAGTTCAGGACCCAGTCCAGTTCTCATCGGCTCGTTCCGCCCGATCAGGACCCTCCCTGCCGCCAGTCGAGTCACGGTGAGCCAGACGCTCACCATCACGGCAGCGGAGTATGCGAGCTGGCAACACGGGCATGCGCCGAGACTTCAGTTCCTTGTGTCCAGCGGAGGCACCGCCATTGCAGCGGGTATCCAGGCATACCAGTTCGTGCCACCCGCGAAAGGAGCCGACTAGCGCGTTTTACTGCCGCGCTGCGCGTCCAGCGGACTCCCGGTTGGCCTTTTTTGGAGGCGGCATCACTCCCTGGAGCTAGAGCAAACGTGAAAACAGCTTTGAACCTGAAGCAGGCTTTAGACGACGAAATGAGGAGCACTGTGAAGACATTGATGAAATTTGCATGCTGTGTGTTAGGGGCCTGCGGCTTGATCTTTTCGGCGGCGGCTCAGGACGTGGTCAACACGGTCATCGGCGGGGGGCCCAATGGCATTCCCGGCGTCAACGCCAACCAATACGACCCCTATCAACTTGCGATCGATGCATCCGGAAATGTGTACGTTGCGTCGTACGCTCTGCACCGGGTTTTCAAGATAGCCACGACGGGAACGGAAACCGTAGTTGCCGGCACCGGCAACCCCGGTTACACCGGCGACGGGGCGGCCGCTGTAAATGCGGAACTGGACTACCCACAGGGCGTGGCGGTGGATACAGCCAGTCCTCCAAACGTGTATATCGCAGACACCAACAATTGCCTGGTGCGAATGGTCAGTCAGAAGACGGGCATAATTACCACGATTGCCGGCAAGGTGACTGTTCCGTCGACCGGGAATCCATACACGAGTTGTGGTTATAACGGCGACGGGGGAGCGGCGAATGCAGCCGAGTTATATTACCCGGGCGGGGTAGCGGTCAACCCTACCACCCTCGACGTGTATATAGCCGATACCTACAATGGCGCGGTTCGCATGGTCGCCGGCGGCAAACCAACGGGAACGATCTCTTCGGTGGCAGGAACACCTGAACAGAACTGTCAGGGCACTGCACCCTACGGGGATGCAGGGCTGGCCACGGAAGCGCATCTTTGCTATCCCACCGCGGTCTCGCTTGACACCTCGGCAAAACCACCGAACATGTTTATCACCGAAACGTTGAGTCGTTGCACCGTACGTGAAGTTGTCGGGTCGAGTGGGGATATTTACCAGCTCGCCGGCAGTTATACTGCCTGTGGCTACAATGGAGATGGCAGCAACGCAGTGGGCTCAGAGCTGTATTACCCTTATCAGACGCACGTCTCGGTGAGCGGATCGACCACGACGGTGGAGGTTGCGGACTACTACAACGCCCGCGTACGACAATTTACTCTGACCTATAAGTCAGGCGTACCCCAGCCCGGCACGATGTCGACGATCGCCGGCAAGGGGCAGGGCGGCTGGTGCAATGATGATGGCGGGACAGCCCTGAGCGTGTGCATGACCCCCGTTGGCATAGTGTATGACGCCAGCGGCAATTACTATATCAGCGACTATCAGGCGGATCGCGTTCGCAAGATAACCAAAAGCACTACTTTTATCAGCACGATCGACGGATGGGGACCGAAAGGTGGAACCGAGCAGTATTACTCGGACCCAGTCGGACTGGTAGGTGTGGGCGGGACTCCTGCGCTCTATTACCCGGTCGGTGTCTATGCCGATCCCTCCTCCACGAAGGTGTATGTCGGAGGCTATCAGGGAGAAGCAGTGTACGTCTGGGACAGCGCAAAGAATCAGATCAGTGGTTTTGCCGGCAGCGGTTACGCGGGATTCGCCGGTGACGGAGGCCCCGCCAGTTCAGTGTCCACGTATCTGTATTATCCTCTCGGGATTGGCAAGGACAGCAAAGGAAATATCTATATTGCCGACACGGAGAACTGCGCCATCCGCGAAGTGGAAGTTTCAGGCGGAGACATCACGACGGTGGCGGGCGGCTCGCCGGGTGCCCTCAAGGGCTGCGGTTATGTCAATTCGGGCGCGGTAAACTCACAGTTCAGTCAACCCTATGGGGTTGCCTTTGATTCCGCCAATAACATGTACGTCGCTGACTACAGCAACTGTGCCATCCGTAAGATGAACGCGTCGACCACTGCGTTCACCACCATTGCCGGAGGCGGTCCCCCGACGGCCAGTTGTGGCGACTCGGGAGATGGCGGGCCGGCGGTGAATGCGCAGATCTATTATCCAACTTCGATCGCTCTAGACGCTGCCGGCAATATCTACTTCTCGCAGCCGAACAACAACTGCCGTATCCGCGAGATTGTCGCCGCGACTGGAATTATTCAGACAGTGGCGGGCGATGGTTCGTGCGGCTATAGCGGAGACGGGCCGGCGACCGGGAATTCGATCTATTCGGGTTATGTGACTGCCGATCCGAACGGGAACTTGTTCCTTTCGGATTACTACAATCAGATCCTGCGCTGGGTAACCCCCACCGGGCAGATGCTCACTTTCGCTGGCACGCCGAGCACTGCCGGATTCCTGGGAGACGGCGGCGCTGCGCTGAAGGCAGAGTTTTACTATCCTTCCGGCATCGCGCGGGACAGCGCAGGCAATACCTACGTTGCAGACGAGTATAACCAGCGCGTGCGTCAGATTACTGCCTTTGCTGGCTATGGACTCTCAACGGCAAACCTGATCTTCGAAACCCAGCCTGCGGGCACCGTGAGCGACTTCCAGCCAGTCGCGGTGAGCGCGATTGGGCCGACTACGATCAGCGCGATCACAGCGTCCACCGGCTTCAGCGAAATCGATGACTGCGTTGGGCAAAGTCTTACATCCGGGCAGACATGCGAAATCGACGTTTATTTCCAGCCGTCCGCCCCAGGTAAGGTCAGTGGCAATCTGACGATCACCTCCAATGCCTTCCTCGCCGCGAATCCGAACAAGATCGCTTTGAGCGGAACCGGCGCGGGGCTCAAGCTGACTGGCTTAACGCCCTTTGGGGCAGAGCCGCTGGCGGTTCCGGCGTCGCAAACTCTAACGCTGGCGAACAGCGGCGCCTCGGTCAACCTGTCGAAGATCTACCTGACTTCGACGACCGCCTTCACCATCACGGGTGGCACTTGCCCGGTCTCCGGTGGAGCGCTCGCGAAAGGGGCAAGCTGCACCATTATCGTGACCTTCAATCCGAAGACGGTTGGCGGCTTCAAGAGCACCCTCGTGGTCCTGAGCAACGATCCGGCCAGCCCGTTGCTGGCCCAAGCCACGGGCACTGGTACCGAGGTGGAGCTCTCGGCCTCTTCCTTTGCCTTCGGCTCGATCTCCTTCGGCACCACGTTAACCAAAAATCTGACCATCACCAATGTCGGCACAGCCACCTTCACCCTGGCTGAAGCGATCACGGGGGCGGGCTTCTCGATCTCGAGCACCGGCAAGACTTGCACGACCAGCTTGGCTGCAGCAGCAAGTTGCGTGCTGCCGGTGGAATACAATCCGACCGCGGTGGGTAGCAACACCGGCTCCCTTACACTGACCACCAATGGTGGTTCGAGTCCGGTGCTTCCGCTCAGCGGCACGGCCACCAGCGATGTCACGGTGACACCTGCCACTCTGGCTTTCGGCACTATCACCCATGCGACCACGAAAACGCTGAACGTCACCGTTAACAATGTCGGGACCATTTCGTCCTTGACGGTATCGACGGCGATTTCAGGGACGGGAGCCGCGGAGTTCACGGTGTTGTCGACCGGGAACACGTGCGGTTCCGGGGTCGCACCAGGTAAGAGTTGCAACCTGCCGGTGCAGTTCGCGCCAGCTGCAGCGGCGTCCTATTCCGCAACGCTGACCGTGACCACCAATGGTGGGCAAAATCCACCGGTGAGCTTGACCGGGACTGGCGACTAGGGACGCAACCTACTTTGCGCTTTTCAACCACTCGGCCGCTGGGCCAAAACCCGGCGGCCTTTTCTTTTGTTTCCCCAAGCAGGCAAACTCTGTCCTCACCATTGCAAGCCAGGAGCGCGTCGGAATCTAGGCCGCCCACGGCGCGCCATGGTTCCTTTAAGGCTGAGCAACATCATGATCGCGGGCACAGGTGGTGTATGCTGTGCACGGTGGAGTCCTGGAAAGGAAAACCCCCGCTTGCCGCTGGAGACGGGCGGCGGCGACTTGGCGGTGTCATCGTCCATCCAATTGCGAGTGGCTAGCGTGATCCGCGCTGTGGGCTTCGTGGTTCTCTTCCTGCTGACGCACGCCTCGTTGCTGCTCCTTTTCCCTTTCAATCTCTCCCGGTTTCTCCTTTTTGTCGCGTGGTATGGCGCAGGCACTCTCGTCATCCTGTATCTCCTGTTCCACCCGCGCTGTCAGTGGCTCGTGACCAATCGCTCGAAGGTGGAATGTAACGGCAGACGCTGTGTCTCGCTGACTTTCGATGATGGACCGAGTCCGTTGCACACACCCGAACTCCTGGAGATCCTCAGGAAGTCAAATGTTCAGGCCACATTTTTCGTCATTGGGAAAGAGGCCGAGCGGTTCCCCGATCTTCTCCATCGTGTCGCCGCGGACGGGCATCTCATCGCGAACCACACCTATTCCCATCCCCTTCTTTTTTGTTTTCTCGCGCCCTGGCGATTGCGCCGGGAAATCGAGAAGGGGCAGGAAGCAATCGAAAAAATCTGGGGGCGCCGGCCTCGTTACTTTCGCTCCCCGGTCGGATTGCGGCATCCACTTCTCGACTTGTACCTGGAGCAAGCCAAGCTGGAGTACATCTCTTGGACCATCCGCTCGTTTGATACACTTGTGCCGCAGCCAGAGGTCATCCTGAAGCGGATCCTCAAGCGGGTGGCGCCGGGAGACATCATCCTGCTGCACGACAACGCCAGTGCCGGAGCAGGGTTAATGTTGAACGTTCTTCCCCGATTGATTAACGAATTGAAGGGGCGAGGATTTGAGTTCGTGCCCGTCGGAGCGCTTCAGCCGGCGGCTGTTCCCGCCTAGCACACTGATGAGAGTTTGCGCGCTGATCCCCGCTTTCAATGAGGCCGCCCACATTGATGAAGTGGTCCGGGGTGCGCGAAAACACGTGCACGAAGTGGTTCTGATCGACGATGGGTCGAGCGACGGATCCGCCGGGATTGCCCAGTCTGCAGGAGCGATCTGCCTGCGCTCAGAAGCGAATTCGGGGAAAGCGTCGGCATTGCGCATGGGTATTGGCTATGCCAGTGAGAGGGACTTTACCCACGTGCTCTTCTTCGACGGCGACGGCCAGCACGACTCGGAGGACATACCTACGTTGATCCGCGCTGCCGCTGAGACCGGGGCCGACCTGGTAATTGGGACCAGATCCTTCGACCCCGGCCGGATGCCGCGGGCACGCTATTACTCGAACACGGTGGGCAGCAAGCTGGCTTCGTGGCTGGTCGGCCAGGAAATCAAAGACAGCCAGTGCGGTTTCCGTCTGGCTCGTCTGGACGCGCTTCGCCGCCTGAAGCTCCGGGGAAGGAAGTACGAACTCGAAATGGAGATCTTGATTAAAGTTGCGCGGGCCGGCGGCTCCATCGTGCATGTTCCGGTGCACACGGTTTACGACCACGGCCAGGCGCGGTCCAAGATGAAACCCGTGCGCGACACGGTGCGAATTTGTTTCTGGTCGTTAGCGTTCCGCTTCCTGGGCGTGTGAGGATTCCGTGGCCAAGACTCTGCTGGCGATTGCGCTGCTTCTTCCCGGTCTGGCGTGGGGCCAGGATGATGCGTTGCTGACGCAAGTTTGGAATGGAGTCCAAGCCGCGCAGAAGAAGTACACCTCGGCTTGCGGCACGATTACGGAAACCCGGATCTCAACCTTGCTGGCCCGGCCGCTGATCTTTCATGGCAAGTTTTGTGCCGACGGCATGACTCGCTTCTCCCTGGAATACGCAGGAACGGATCCGATCCGCCTTCGCTTCAACGAGGACTACCTCAACGTGACTACCGGCCACGGCGACAAGACCACGACCGAGGCGTTCCAGGTAGGACAGCACGTCCGCCGCACCCAGGCCTATTTCAGCCAGGCCAATTCCATCCAGAACCTGAAGCGCAACTTCGTTATCACCCTGCGGGAGGACAGCAAGGTCTACGAGATGAAGCTGATCCCGCGGTCAGGCCGTTTCGCAAGCCGTGTCAACTACGTGATCGTCAAACTCCTCAAGGATAGCTTCCTGCTGCGTACTCTCGAAGTCGACGGCAAGAGCGGCGTCAACAGCGTGTTCGACATCCAAATCACGGACGTAAACCCGAAGATGAACGACGAGATGTTCAGCGTGTACAAGCCAAAATGATGGACCGAAGCCAGATCGAAAGCCTCATTCCTCATCGCCCTCCGTTCCTGTGGATCGATCAGGTCGTGGAACTCGAGCCCGGCGTGCGCTGTGTTGCGCTGAAGTTCATCGACCCGGGCGAACCGTTCTTTGCCGGACATTTTCCCGGCGAGCCGATCGTTCCCGGCGTGTTTCTCATCGAAATGGTGGCGCAGACCGCGGGTGTGATGATGGCGGGCTTGGCCCAACCCCAGGGAATACCGATGCTCGCGGCTGTCAACCGGTTCAAGTTTCTCAAGCGGGTGAGGCCGGGCTCGAAACTGCACATCGAAACCCGGAAGCTGACGGAAGCTGGCGCGATGGCGTACATTGAGGGGACCGTTCATGCCGGCGACGAGATCGTGGCCAGAGGGGAATTGTCCGTGGTTTCTGCCGAAGACCGCAATGCCAAGCCAGAAGACTAGCCGTTACTTTCAGCCTCTGCGGCAACTCACGGCCACGCTGTTTACCGAGCACCTCGATCCCGGGCATGCTGCTGCTGCGGTGTTCTGGGGCGTCTTCATCGCCAATGTGCCGATTTACGGCTTTCAGACGCTGGCCATCATCGGTCTGGCGGTGCTGTTCAGGCTGAACAAGCCGATCGCCGTGGCTGCAACCTTCGTGAACAACCCGTTTCTGCAACCCTTCCTGGTTGTTTCTGCCATTGAGCTCGGGAGCTTTATCCTGACCGGCAGATTTGCACGCTTTCATTACACCGCCCATCTGTCGGATCTCAAGCCATATTTCGTGGCTTTGTTCATTGGAGGCGTGGTGATGGGCGTGCTCCTCGGTGCGATCGGGGCCGGTGCCACTTTTCTGCTGTTGCGGATGCGATCAGCTCGCCGGACGCCGCGGCGCGAGCGCGCAAAGTTCGTGAATTCTCTCTTCGCGGACTGTTCTTCTTTCGATCGTGGATTTGTGAGATGGAAGATGCGCCTCGACCGGATTTTCGATATTCTTTCCACCGAAGAGCTGGGTTCCGGACCGGTAGTGGATTTGGGATGCGGCTATGGCATCGCGCTCGGATTTGCCGCGTTCCGTGATCGCGAGCGGCGTCTGATCGGGTGCGACCTGGATGTGCGTCGGATCGCCGCCGCCAGTAAAGCCTTCGGAGCCATGAACGCTGAACTGGCGGTCGCCGATGTGCGCAGTTTCAAGTTTCCTCAGGCCGGACTGATTGTGATCTTCGATGTCCTCCAGTATCTGACCGGGGCGGAGCAACTCGCGCTGCTCCAACGTTGCGTCTCTGCGCTAGCCCCAGGCGGGAAGCTGATTTTCAGAATTCCAGATCGCGGACCGGGCCTCTTCGCGCGACTGAGCGTTGCCTTCGACCGGCTGATCTTTCTTCTGACCGGTGCTCAGGCGGGACCGGTGGTGCTCGCCGCCGAGGAATATAGGACTAGCCTTGAGAAGGCAGGCCTGCAGGTCACTCAACGGCGGTTTCGCAACCGGCTCCCGCTGGCGCACCTCCTTTTCATCGGGGTAAAACCCCAAGCGGCGGTGAACGAACGATGACTGCCCGGATCACACGATTCGTCAGCTGGCTGGTCATCAAGCACACCTGGCTTGTCATTGCGGCGGTCGCCATCCTGACGGTTCTGCTCTATTCGAACATACGGAATCTGAGATTGGGCACTGATCTCACCGATCTCTTCGGCAACCGTGACCCGCAGTGGCGAGCGGTCAATGAGTTTACTGAGAAGCTTGGGTACGGCAACCAGTTTTTCGCTTTGATCGAAGCCCCGTCGCTCAGCGACGAGACACCCGAGCAGATGGAAGCAATGGCCGAACGGCTCGTCGCCGATATGAACCAGAGCGGTTTGTTCAAAGTTGCGCGCTGCAGCTTGACGCAAGAAGAACTGATCGGGATGGTTCATCTTTTTGCCTGGAATTTCCCCGCCTATGCGCAGCCCGAACAGTGGGCGGAAATCAAGCGGCGGCTTGACGACAGGCAGATTCGGGCGACCATTCAACGCACCGGCGCCGGGTTAGTCACTCCTTTCTCCTCGTTCGGCGCCAGCTACTTCGTGGCCGATCCTCTGGGACTGACCGAGGTCGCCGCGAAGGGAGGAGCAGGTTTCAGCGAGTACGCCAGTTTTGATCTGGCTTGGGGCAGCGGCAACCACTTCTTCAGCAAGGACCACAAGGCTTTGCTGGTGATTGCCGAGCCCAAAGTGCCGGCTGCCAATTACCAGTTCGCGCAACAGGTTCTGCAATGGTCCCGTGAAGACATACGCGCCCTGCGCAACGCGGAAGAGTTCAAAGGGCTGCCGCTCACGGTGAATCTCGCCGGTCCCTACGTGTACGCCGAGGAAGACCACAATTTCATTCAGAAGAACATCCGCCTGGTTTCGCTGGTTTCGATCATCGGAAATTTGGCACTTTGCCTGCTTGTCTACCCGCGGATTCCGCTGCTGCTGTTGTCGTTATTGCCGACCGGCCTGGGCATTCTGTGGACCACGGGTATCGCCAGTTACTACCCCGGCGAAGTGAACCTGATCAGCCTGTCGTTCATCGCAATCCTTGCTGGATTGGGCGACGACCAGATCGTGCACTTCTTCAACCGCGTACCGCAGGAGTGGGCAAAAGGCGGCACGCTGGATGAAGCCATGCAGCGCACCTACAGCACAACCGGAAACAGCATCCTCTACTGCATCCTGACGATGGGAACGGCCATGGCCGCATTGGCCACTTCGCGGTTCAAAGCGCTGTCGGAGTTTGGTTTTGTGCTCACGGTAGGGTTGTTGATGCTTCTGGTACACACGATCTTCACGGTTCCGGCGCTGATGCGCGCGTGGTGGAAAGTGGCGAAGCCGAGCGCTCCAGAGAAGGTTACATTCCGTTTCCTGCCCTCCGTCGCCCGCTCCACCGTCGATTTTGTGGGCCGTCACGCGCGCATGTTCTTTGTTGCTGCTGCGCTGGTGTTTCTACTTTCTCTTCTTGCGCTCCCCTTCGTGAGGATAAACCGAAAGATAGAAATAACCCTTGGGGAAGATAACCCGGCCATCGCCGGACAGAAACGGCTGGGGGAAAAGTTCGGCATCGAGGGCAGTCCGGAAGTGTTCCTGGTTCAAGGAGGCGAGGAAGAAGTGCTGCGGAGAGCCGAAAGGCTCACTTCCGCGCTGCAGAAGGAAACCGCCGTCAAGTCAGTTTTCACGCCGTCCAGCATCCTGCCGTCTCTTGAGACTCAGGCCCTCCGCGGGCGAGGCCTTAGAGAGATTGACGCTGTCCATGCCGCCCAGGCGCTTGAGAATTCGCTGAGGGCCGCCGGTTTTCGCACCGAGCCCTTCAAGCCTGCCATCGAGAGGCTACGCGAACTGGGGGAAAAGGGAGCACCACCTCTGGATCTCGAAAAGGTGAGTGAATTTCTGCCCCAGGGAATGCTCGACAATAGCATCCGAAAGATCGGGGGCGGCCAATACATAGCCGCCATCGCCTTCTACCCGACGGACCCGGATGCGACGGACGTGATCTCAGAAGCGACTCTGCAGTCCTGGGATCAGCAATTCGGCCCCTTTACACAATTTTCTTTCAACAAGATTAACCGCGACCTTCAGGCGCAGGTTCGCAGCGACAGCAGCCGCGCGATGCTGCTGACCTCGGCCGGCATCGTCTTGATCGTCTTTCTCTGTTTCCGCAGTGTCCGAGTGTCGCTGCTGGTTCTGGTGCCGATCGTCTTTGCCATTGTGGTTACATTTGGGCTTTTGGTGCTGGTCCGGCACCGCTTCAGCTTCATGGCAATCACGGCGCTCCCCCTGATCGTTGGCATCGGGATCGACAACGGCATCCACCTAGTGAAGCGTTACCTGGAAAGCGACCGCTCCTCAATCCTTGAAATCACAAAGGCCTCTGGACCAGCACTGATTCAATCGAGCCTGACTACGCTGATCGGCTTCGGGGCTTTGCTGGTGTCGAGTTTCGACCCGCTGGCCGAGATGGGGCTGGTGACGTCGATCGGCGTGGCTCTGGCACTGGCGGCCGCTGTCTGGATCGTGCCAGCCATCGTACTCGTGTTGAGACTGCGTCCAGGCAAGGGCGGGGACCTGCACGTGGCTGACAAAGGGATTGAGCAGTGACAGCTCACGCTGCCTCCGCTCCCTGTTAGGCGCGCTACTTTCGATCCTGAGCGACCACATCTGGCGGCCGGGCTGCCTCCGTCGCCTGAGGATCGGGTGCGCTGTCGCGAATTTTCGTTTCTGCCAAGTACGCGTCGGGATCCATCAACCGTTTCGTTCGCATCAGAATCCGCGCCAGGCGGGGAAGGTGGCGCGGGTCCACATCTTTCAGCCAGCGCCACCATTTCTTGCGTCCGGCGGTGTTCAGCACGGTGCGCTGCCAGGTCTGGCTATACAACTCAAAGAAGCGCTTCACCGGCAGGCGCGGTGTCCACAGAAGATGGTGTAGATCGTACTGGTTCCAGTCCAGGACCTTGAGCCGGGCCACGCTCTGCTCGAAGTAGTAAGTCCCGGGAAGTGGCGTGAGGATGGTGAAACCGACACGGTACAGTTGATGCTCGTCCAGGAACTGCCACAGCGCGGAGAAGTCATCTTCGGAAAAATCCGGATCGATGATGAAGTTTCCCGTGACCCCGAATCCGAGTTTGCGCGCGAGTTGGATGGCCTCGACCGTCTTCGAAATATCGCTTTCCTTCTTCAAGGAATCCAGGCCCGACCGGGTCGGAGATTCGAAACCGAAGAAAATATCAAAGTTCTTCGCCAAAGGACGCCACAGTTCCAGCAGGTCAGGTTTCTCGCTGACCACGTCTGGACGGGATTGCACCAGGATCCAGCGTTTCCTCTCCGGTGAAGCCAGCAGAGCGTGGGCGAGGGCCTGGCTTTGCTCCTTGTCGGCCCAAAAAAGATCGTCAACGACAAAAACATGCTGGCCGGCCGCTTCGAAGTCCTGGCGCACATGGGCCGCTGCGTGGCAACGGTAAGTGCGTTTGTAGAACTGCCAGACGGAACAGAACTTACACCGGTGCGGGCATCCGCGAGCGGTTTCCAGAGTCCATACGGGCATGTAGTTGAGGCAGCAGTAGTGCTTCTGGTAGCGAGCAACGGTGGAGCGGTCGGGAGGCTTTACTTCGGGAAGGTTCAGCCACCCCTCCTTCGCGCTGCTCGCGCGCAGTCCATCGTTGCCGTCCGGCAGCAACAAAGAAGGGACATCGTCCAACGGCTTGCGCTTCTCAATGGCATCACAGAGGGAAGCCATAACGTTCTCGCCCTCTCCGAGGCAGATGGCGTCTAAGGCAGCGGTGTGGTCGAGAGCCGTGGGGTAGGCCGAAGCCGCATGTCCGCCGACGGCGACAAAGATAGCCTTGTCAAAGGCTTTGATTTGCTGCGCCAGTTCAAGGGTTGCCGGCACGTCCAGTATGTGCAGGCAAGCGATGCCAACCACCTCGGGCCGGAATGCACTCAGGATTGACGTTACTCGGCTGCGCTCGAATCGCATGTCAACAACAAGCACCGAGTGACCATGCGCCTGTAAAGCGGTGGCTATGTATTCGAGTCCCAGAGGTTCTGTCTGAAAGAATGGCGCTAACCCGAATTGGACGGCAGTCGGGCGCGGTTTGACAAGCAAGATTCTCAATTCATCGTCCTCATGTCAGCCGAAGCTGGCCCGGTGTAGAGACACCTTCGCTTGGCAGCCGGCCCTGATGGGCTGCTTAATTCAGTGTAGTCCTGTCGGCGTCGGGAACGGTTAGGGTTTCTGCCGTGGCTTGGCCGGGCACTTGAGAGTCAGGGGCAAGATCACCGCGTACGTGACTGTCCTAGAGGGGCTCAGGGCATGGTTCGTTCCGACGTTCACCCTTCCGACAGCTCGCGGCGCCAAGCACCAAGACCGGTCGATTCCCCAAAATCGGCCTAGGGTTCTCGGATTTTGGCGGCGAGTCCGTTGGGTGTCTGTTATGATGGGTGTCCGCCTAATACCTTATAAGAGCGAATGCATCCCGACAGTGGCGCCATTCTTCTCGATCAGGTCCGTTCCCTTTGCCCCGCGTGCGGCGAGAATGTAGATGCCATTATTTTCGAACGCGACGGCAAGGTGTATCAGCGGCCCAATTGCAGCAAGCATCCCAACCTGGAATCCCTGATTTTTTCCGACGCAGCTTTTTATCGCAAGCTGGACGAGTGGAACCAACGCATCTTCCCGTCGTCCACAGAACTCCCGGAGCCGGAATCGTGCGAGGGAACGGGGGGCTGCGGCGGCTTTCTGAGTGTCAACGGTCCCACTCTCGCTGTAATGGACATCACGAATCGCTGCAACTACAAGTGTCCGGTCTGTTTCGCGGAGATTAACGAAGGCGACCACTACTCCCTTGATTTGGAACAGATCAGCAAGATGCTCCAGTCGCTGTTAGCGCGGCCCAACCCGTGCCGTAATATCCAATTCTCCGGCGGCGAACCGACCTTGCACCCGCAGTTTCCCGAGATTGTACGCAAAGCCCGCGACCTCGGTTTCAAGCACATCCAGGTCGCCACCAACGGGAGCCGCTTCGCCGACCCGGATTACGTCCGCCTTTGCGAGGACTCGGGGCTGCACACCCTCTACCTTCAGTTCGACGGGATGAGCGACGAGGTGTATCTGAAATTGCGCGGGCAGCGGCTTCTCGACAAGAAGATAAAGATCGTCGAAAACATCGCCAAGAGCAACATGCGGATCGTACTGGTGCCGGTGATTGCGTCGTCCGTCAATGTTGACCAGATCGGCCCCATCTTCCGCTTCGCCCTCGAGCACAGCAAACACATTACGGGTATCAGTATCCAGCCCGCGGCTCTGGTCGGGCGCATCGACCTTCCGGACCAGACCGAGTCCTTCAACCTCGCCACCATGGCGACCGCATTCGGAGAGCAGACTGGCCTGACGCGTTTCCCTGACGACTGGTTCCCCCTGAATGCGGTTTCGACCATCACCCGCGCCATCGGCCGGATCCGTCACAACCAGGAGACCAACCCGGGCTGTGACGCCCATTGCTCACTCGGGACCTTCTTTTACATCGACGACGACAACAAGCCGCACTGCCTGACTCGCTTTTTCGATCTGGATCGGTTTTTCCGAGGGATTCACGATCTTCCCGCCAGGGAGACCCAGGGAATTCTGCGGCAGCAGGTCTCACGGCTCCAGGAGTTGCGCCGATTTTCGAATTGCTTCGACAGGAAGAAAGCCCCCAAGGAACTCACGTTTCAACGCCTGCTTCGCAGTCTGGACAGCTGGGAGGACAAGTCCATTGGGAGGGGCCCGGGATGGTTCCGGCGCGGTTTCAACGGGATGTTCGTCGCTGGCATGCACTTCATGGATTCTCGCAGTTATAACTTCAGGCGGTTGCGGCGCTGCATCATTCAGTACGTGACCACCAACAGCGAAGTGCTCCCCTTCTGCTGTTACAACGCAGGCCCCAGATATCGCGTCGAAGAAGAGGCGACGCGCTTGCAAATGCGGGACCGTCCGGCCGAAAGCTGAGCGACCCAGGCATGAGCCCTACCCTAGGTCGGCCCGGCACTCTGCCTGTGGTCCCTTCCGGATCTTATGGATAGCTGGGCGCTGAGATTGAGGTGTCTTCTTGCTATGAAAAACCCAGGACTTGTTGCCTATGTGCTTCTCCTGGTACTCGCGGCGCCGCCGATGGCGCACGCCGCCGCACTGCCCAAATATGGGTACGCGATTCCCGTTGGTTCTGATCTGAGCCAGGTGTCCGAAAAGTGTGGAACCAAGGACAAGGTGGTGCTGCTTCCTCCGTGGCAGTTGAACCTGGCGGGCGATAAGGATGCAAGCCAGGGAAGCGATAACCAGGGCAAGATTCTGGAAGGGTTAGCCGAAGGAACCGAAGTATACCTTCGGCTGCAGGTTCGCGCCGGTAGTCTTACCGGCCAGGAGTCCGAGAAGGATCTCACTGGTCGCGTCACCGAGTTTCTCGGCCGCCTGCCTCTGGTCAATGCCAAGGTGCGCGGGCTGGTGGTTGAGGTCGAAGAACCCATGGTCGCGCCGGAACTATTCTCCTTTGCTCTCGTCAACATCGCAGTGCAGGCAAAGGGGAGCAAGCCAGACCTGCAACTGGCATTCATGTTTCCTGGCGGGTTTATCCCGCAGCATGGCGATCTGATCAAGCGGCTGGCCTTCTACTCCGACTGGCTTGGCACGGTGTTTGGCTCGAACTGGCAAACCGACGCCGCCTGGATCGCCGATCGGGCACTGAATAAGCCGATCGTCCTGAAGTTGGAGATCGGTCCATCCGCCAGCCCGGAACAAGCTGGCGCCGCGTACCTGAATGCAGCCCTCGCCACCAGTGGCACCTCGGTCAATCTGCTATGGGTCGAGCCGCGGAACGTCGAAGTTCTGGGTGGCGTCTGCACTGCCAACAACTCATTGTCGCGGCTCATCACTCCTGAATTCAACCCCATGCCTTCTGCCGCTGCGCTGTTCCAAGCGACTCTTGAAGGCGGCGCGACGGGCGAACCCAAGTGGTTTACCGACAGCCACTCGCCCGACCTCGGCGTCGTGGTGCGGGTGAATGGAGCCACTGCCAGCCCCAAGACCGTTACCATCACCGGGCCTGCGGGGCAATTCGAGATCCAGTGGTACGACCCAGTCACCGGCGGCAAGCTCCATCCAGGCGATGTGAAAACGGAGGGGCAACGCATCACGCAAAGCTGCGCCTGCGATTCCGAATATGCGCTGATCTTCATTCACCAGCTAACCGGTGCGGAGGGGAAAGCCTATTCTACGGTCAACGTCACGGCGCGGGCCGACCTGACGGTCGAAGAAATAGTCGCCCGCTGGCAGCAGTACCGCGAGTCACAACGGCAGAAATTGGATAATTACATCGCCGCCTGCTTCATGACTTTGCATTTCGACAGCACCAACTTCGGCCCCGGCTTCGATATTTCAATGCCCATGAAGCAGTTCTCCAATCGCCGCACCGGCCTCCTGGAATGGGCGCAAACCGGCTTCTACATTGATGGCGTGAAGCTCAAACACAAGTTTGATTTTCCGTTGCCACAACTGGAGCCAGAGAAGGTGATGACGCAGCCGCTGGAACTGACGCTTAACGAAAAGTACTCCTACAAGCTCCTCGGTACGGAGCAGGTCAACGGCAGTTACACCTTTGTGGTCGGGGTTGAGCCTCGGGAGCAGACCGAGACCCTTTACAGCGGGAAGATCTGGATTGACGGCACTACTTTCCGGCAAGTGAGAATGCATTTGACCCAGCGCGGGGCAAAGAGCAACGTCATCGCCAACGTCGAAACCCAGGACTACGAACTTGTCTCCGACGGCAAAGGGAATCAGTTCAATTTGCTGGTAAAGATCTACTCGCAGCAGACGCTCAACGCGGCGGACCGCGACTTTCTCTTGGAGAAGACCTATAAGTTCTCCGATTACTTTGTCAATGTTCCCGACTTTGACGTACAACTCGGAACTGCCCGATCCTCCGGTCTGCCCATGTATCGCGAGACTGCGGCCGGCCTGCGCGTCCTGAAGAAGGAAGGGGATCAGCGGGTGGAGCAGGTAAGAAACGACAAGCGAGTAGAGTCGATTGTTGGAGGGGCCTTCTACGAGGGCACGTACAACTTCCCGATTCCCTTGGCGGGCTTCAGCCTGGTAGATTTCAACTTTCGAAACACCGGATCGCAACTCTCGATTTTCTTTGCCGGACCGCTCCTGGCGGCTGATCTATCGCATCAGTACGGAAGCAAGTTCCGTCTTGGGTTTGACCTGGCAGCATCCGGTCTGCCGAGCGAGAACCGCGTGTTCTGCGGGAGCACAAGTACATGTCCGTCGTTTGGCAACATCGAGGCGAAAAACCAGGAGTTTTGGAACTGGCAAGAGACCGTTGGATTACGCGCGACATGGCAAGCCACAACCGCTTTTAGCCTCACTGCTTCCTCCTATCTTCTTTACGATTACTATCGCGCGACCAGCGATACGGATAAGACGTTCATCCTGCCGCAGAGCGGCGTGACTCTTCTTCCCAGCGTCGAACTGAAATACATGCGCCACGGGTACACCCTATCCGGCGAGGCGGAGGAAGGGTGGCGGCCGAACTGGAAGGTGTTCGGGTTTCCCGGGAATGCCACAAGTAATCCCGTGATCCCCGCAAATATGCAACGCGCGTTCTCCCGTTACACGCGCTACTACGGCGATTTCGATAAGAACATCTACTTTGGCAAGTTCACGCGGGGCGGTGTCGACCTTTCTTACTATGGCGGGAATACACTCGACCGGGTCTCTCGTTATTGGCCGGCACTTTTCTCGCAACCGAACATCCACGGCATCCCGGGCGGCACCGATTCCTTCGATGCCATCGCCCTCGCCCGTGCCTACTATGGATTTAACGTCGCGGAGTTCGTTAAGTTCGAGGGCTCTTACAACTATGCGCGGGCTCGAAATACTGCCGAGTCTTTGAGTTTTAGAAAGTTCGACGGTGTGGAATTCGACGCCAGCACAGCCGGGCCCTGGGGCACTTATCTGCAAACTACCGTGACTTACGCGCTCGCTGGGAACATCCCACGCTACAATTCGCGGTGGGCAGGCTTCATCATGATCTTCAAGCCCTTGCACTGAGTCGCCATGACAGAGAAGAATGCACTGGTTACGGGCGCATCAGGGGGCATTGGCGCGGCCATTGCGTTTGCCCTGGGCGCAGCCGGATACCGTGTGATTGCCAACTACCGGGACAACGATCAGGGTGCGTCGCAATGCGTGGACCGAATCGTTGCCGCCGGCGGCGAGGCGGTTGCCCTGCGAGCCGACATTTCCCGGCGCGGCGAAGCCGAGGCATTGTTCAACGACGTTGAGAAGCGCTTCGGGTTGCTCGCATATGTGGTGAACAATGCCGGTGTCACCCGGGACGGACTGCTGATGTTGCTCTCCGACGAGCAGTGGGACACGGTTCTCGACACCAATCTCCGGGGCACTTACCTGTGCTCGCAACTGGCGCTCAGGGGAATGATGCATCTCGGAGGGGGCGCAATCACCAACATTGTTTCTCCCAGCGGGATCCGGGGACAGGCTGGACAGTGCAACTATGCCGCCTCCAAGGCCGGCGTCATCGGCTTCACGAAGTCGCTCGCCCGCGAGATGGGTCGCCATAACATACGCGTCAATGCCGTGTGTCCCGGGGTGATCCCGACACGCATGTCGGAGCGATTGATCGAAAAGGAGGGGAAACGGCTGCTGGCTGAGATTCCTCTGGCACGATTCGGCAAAGCGGAGGAAGTCGCTCCGCTGGTGGTGTTTCTCGGCTCGGAAGCAGCAAGTTACATTACTGGACAGGTAATCGCGGTAGACGGCGGGCTGGTATAGAGGGTCTTCTCTCACGTGACAAAACGCGCCGGTTGTTGGGCAATCCAAAACTACGAGTACACGCCTTGCCCGCAGCCTTCGCGGGAATTTCGCTCACTGGTGTCCCCGCATACGCACTCCAGTCATTCCATCGAGAACATGGCGCCTCTCGATAGCGTCATGCGGCGGTGGTTCATGTGGCCTCTCCGCGCCATTGTTCGCAGGGCGTTTGGTCTGAACGGGATTCCCAATCTCACCTACAAGGATCTTCATTACAACCCTCCGTATACTCCGGAAGAAGTGCTGCGCATGGAAACTGAGGCAGCCGGAGTTCTCGGTTTCGACCAGATTCAACTCGCGATCACCGATCACGACGAGATCTCCGGCAGCGTCGAATTGCGGCAGCGGCGTCCCGCGGAGGCGCACCGCATTGCCCTGGGCGAGGAACTCTCCCTCCGCTTTGAGGGACACCTCTTTCACATTGGGATCACGGGACTTCCGGTGGATCGTGCGGCCGAGACCCACGCCGCCCTCCAGTTGGCGGCGCGTGCGGGACGCCTGGATGATGTGTTCGAGCTCCTCCGCGCAACGCGTTGCCTGGTGGTGTTGAACCATCCGCTGATTCCCTGGACTCCCAACAGCGACAGCGGCGTAGTAGCACAGAGCCTGCTGCGGCGCTACGGTCATGCCATCGACGCGCTGGAATTCAACGGCATGCGAGGCGGGGAAGAGAACGACCGCGTGCTCGAACTGGCGCGCTATGTCAAGAAACCTGTCGTCGGAGGCGGCGACAGTCACCTTCTGCTCGCCAGTTCCACAGTCTGTGGTTCGGGTGCCGACAACTACGCTGATTTTGTCGAAGAGGTGAAGAGTGGCCGCGGCATCCCTGTTATCAAGAGCGACTACTTCGCGCCGATGCGGTGGAAACTTTTTCTCCGCGTGCTGTACTTCATGGCGCACTACCGGCAGATCGGCTATTTCCGGGGCGAGCCCGTCGCCACCATGCTCGAGCACAGGATCGTTCTCCTTGATCCCGTCGGAGGGATGGCGCAGGTTTTCCTCAACCTCACAACCGCCCTGGGACTGGCCCGATAAGCCGCGTCCGGAGCGTGCTATACTGCGATGTTTCGCGCCAAGATGGGGAACAGGCGGACTGGGGGCATGTGGAAAGCACCAAGGCACAATTGAAATCTTTGATCGTGAAGAGCCTGCGGATCACCGATACCACGGCCGCTGACTTGCGCGACGATGAACCCCTCATCGGCGGCGAAATGGAGATCGACTCGATCGATATCCTGCAGCTTATCCTCGAGATCGAAAGGCACTTCGGCATCAAGCTCGTGACCGGCAAGTTCGACCAGTCCGCCTGGAAGGACATCAACTCCCTGGCGGCCGCAGTCGATGAGAAGATGAAGGAGCCGAAGCAAGCCTGATACTGGTTGCATGTCGATAGACTCTCACCTCAAGGTCACCAGAGTTCTGCTGGTGGACGCCAACGACATGACCAAGTGGGTGGGCAGCGGCATGCCCTTTGAAGTGCATGTTCCTCCCCTCGGTTTAATGTACCTGGCGGCTTACGGGCGTTCGGTTGCCCCTCAGGTTGAGTTCCGCATCCTCGAATCGTCGCTCCACTGCCCGGACGACCGCCAGTTCATCGAGATTCTCGACGACTTCAAGCCGGAGCTCGTCGGCATCCGTTCCATCGTCTTTTTTCAGGAGGAGTTGCAACGCATTGCCGCGCTGACCCGGGCACACAGCGCAGCGACGATCGTGGTGGGAGGACCAATCGTCCAGGCCTGCAAAGATACTCTGTTTGCTCAAGTTCCGCAGATGGACATTGCGGTCAAAGGCGAGGGCGAGCGCACTTTCGGCAAGCTTATTTCCGGCGACAGTCTTCCCGATGTTCAGGGAATCCTGTACCGGCGCGACGGTTCCGTCGTCGAGAACGAGGATTCACCCGAGATCGAGAACCTGGACAGTCTGCCCTTTCCGGCATATGACCTGGTCGACCTGAGCCTTTATGAGCGCCAGCTCAGCTATTCGTACAACCATCGCCGGCAGGGCGTACTGCTCACCAGCCGAGGCTGCGTTTACCATTGCACGTTCTGCTTCAACCAGTGGAAGAGCCCTCGTCTGCGCAGCGCAGGCAGTGTCTTTCAGGAGATCGAGGAACTGTATCGCAAATACTCCATCGCGGATTTCTATATCGTGGATGACATTTTCAACGTAGACGTGAAGCGGGCGCTCTCCATATTCGAGAAGATCATCGCCTCTGGTCTCAAGCTCCGGCTTTACTTCGCCAATGGACTGCGCGCGGACACGGTCACCGAACAGTTCGTGGACCAGGCAATCGAAGCCGGTGCCGTCTGGTTCACCTTCGCGGTCGAGTCGGCCAACGAAGAAATACAGCGCCTGATCAAGAAGGGCGTCAATCTTCGAAAGGCGCGCCACATCATCAGCTACACGCAGAAGCGCGGCGTGGTTGTGAACATATCAACTATGTTTGGGTTTCCAACTGAAACTCCGGCGCAGGCGCAAGAAACGCTGGACTGGTTGGGTGAATTGCCCAAACCATCGTTGCTGCCTTACCACTTCAATCTGCGGTTCTTTCCGGGTTGCGAAATCAACCAGCAAGCACTGGCCGCGGGATGGGACCCGGCGCGGCTCGACTTCACCAGCCAGTTCTCGTATAACGATCTGCCGGTGGGGACGCCGACACTGCCGCGGTCGGAGATGTTCAGAATCCTGCTCGAGTATCACAACCGTTTCGGTTTGAACAACCCGGCGGCCGTGGGGACCGCGGTCCGGACTCTGCAGGCCGTGGGCTACGGCGACTCCGAGATCATGCACATGTACTCGGTATTGAAGAGGAAGATCATTCATGGCGTCGGCGAACTCATGCCCACGGACCTCCAATGACGCGCTGGTACCAGCACCGCTACCACACGATGCTCTCGCACCGGCTCGTGTTTACGATCATTCCCCGCGTGCCAAAGTTCTTGCAACCCCCAATCGCCATGGTCACGGCCCTGATCTTCTTTTTTCTCCTGCGCCGCGAGCGCCGCGCTTTGGTTACCAACCTGAGGAGAATCTGCTCTAGCGGCCGTCTGGCTCTGCTGTGGAGAGCTTACTGGGTCTTCTACTCCTTCTGCGATTTTATGGTTTCATATTGCTATGTCCCGCAGGCCAATCATGCTGAATTGCTTGCCATGTTGGCTGAGCCGGACCCCGGCGCGGAGCTCATTGACCGTTGTTTAGGCGAGGGCAACGGGGTGATCGTGTGGACGGCTCACCTGGGGAACTGGGAGTTCGCTTCACGGTTGCTGGAAACTCACGGCCGACGGGTAAATGTGGCCCGAGTCGTGGAGCGGGGAAAACCAGCCGAGATGATGCTTCGTGATCTCATGTCCAACGACTTGCTCAACGTGGTGGAGATGAACGACGATCCCATGGCGACGCTGAAGCTCTTTCACGCCCTGCGCGCCAATGAAATCGTTGCCATCCAGGGCGACCGCGTGTACCAGCCGTTCCAGGCTGAGGTACCGTTCTTCGGATCGCCAGCGGCGTTTCCGCTCGGTCCTTTTTTCCTCGCCTACGTTTCCGGCGCGCCTATCGTGCCAGGCGTTGTTGTTCGTCAAGGCTGGCTGCGCTATCGCGTGATCATGAGTTCGCCCATTCAGCTGCCTCACACCGGCAACCGGGATGAGGACCTGCGAACCGGCCTCGAACAGGCGGCGCGCTTTCTCGAGGACACGTTGAGCGTGTACTACGATCAGTGGCTCAATTTCTTTGAATTCTGGCCCAAGGGAGGCATCATCCAGGCAGCCCCGGCCGCCCAAGATGAGGACATGGTTGCCCATGGCTAGAAGCTCGAACCTGGTTGCGATTACTGGAATCGGAGTGATCAGCCCGTTCGGACGCGGGTTGAATGCGTTGTCGTCCGGGCTGCTCGCATGCCGCAGTTGCCTGAAGCCTCTGACCATCTTCGATGCGGGGTGGAATCCTCCACCGGTGGTCGCCGAAATTCCAGAACTGCCGGAGGTGGGTGACCGGTCAGGCTTCCGGCTTTCCCGCACCGATCATCTGGCCGTGATTGCCGCCCTGGACGCCGCGGAAGCGGCCCGTGACTGCAGTGATTTCCTCGAAAGTGGCGCGGTCATCGCCACCACGGTCGCGGGCCTCACCGAGATCGCGCCGGCGATCGTTTCCAATCCCGCGCAGTACTACCGTGCCGGCGGATTTGCCAGCGCCACTTCCTACCAAGCCTCCCACCCCGCCGATGCGGTGGGCGCCTGGCTCGGACTTCGCGGGCCGTGCTGGGGCGTAAGCGTGGCCTGCGCGTCCGGGGCAATGGCCATTGCGCTCGCCGCTGATATGGTGCGCACGGGCTACGCACCCATGATGCTGGCCGGCGGCAGCGATGCCCTCGCTCCTTTCACGTTGAGCGGCTTTAATTCTCTACGGGCTCTTGATCCAGACCCGTGCCGGCCCTTTGACAAAAGCCGGAAGGGGTTGAACCTGGGCGAAGGCGCTGCCGTTTTTGTGCTCGAAACCCTCGAACATGCCAAAGCGCGCAACGCCAAGGTGCTGGCGATTCTTCGTGGCTGGGCGATGACCAACGACGCTTTCCATCCCACCGCACCCGACGAGCAGGGCCGCGGCCTCTCCGAGTCCATGGCGTCGGCCATGGCGATGGCTGGCGTGGCGCCTGACGCCGTCGGCTATGTCAATTCCCACGGCACCGGAACACCGTTGAACGATGTTGCTGAGGTCAAAGCATATGAGACTGCCTTTCGCGGCCGGGGCTCTCCTATGCCCGTGTCATCGACCAAGTCATTCTTTGGACACTGCCTGGGGGCGGCCGGAGCACTGGAGGCGGCGGTCACAATCGTGAGTATGCGTTCGTCAACTCTTTTCCCCACGCTGCAGCTGACCGACCCAATTGAAAGTCCGGCAATTGATTGGCTTATGGCACGTCCTCGCCGGCAGCCCCTTCCCGTGGGGATGACTGTATCGGCTGGTTTCGGTGGGAGCAACACCAGCCTGATCTTCGAACTCGAAGGAAACCTCGATCGCGTATGAGCCCGCACCAGCTGTCCATCACGGGCATCGGCACGGTTAGTCCGTTCGGGCCGCTCCGGGGCCTAATCGGTCAGAGAAAGACAGAGCTGCGCACTGTGACCGCGTGGCCAACCGACGGAGTGCGCCGCGCTTTTCTGGTCGAACCCTTTCGTCCGGCCGATGTTGTTCCCGGCTTGAAAACCCGGCGGCTTGACCGCCTCTCCGGCTGGTGCCTGGTAGCAACTGCCCTCGCCCTCGCCGACGCCCGGCTGGACCTGAACGGAGAGAACCGGTCCAGAATCGCGGTGGTTCTTGGCACCGGTTTCGGCTGTATCGAACTGACGGAAGCTTTCCTTCAAAGTGCCGCCGCGAACGGGTACGCCCAGGCCGATCCCATTCTATTTCCCGAGACTCTTACGAACGCCCCCGCCGCCCATGTCGCTCGCGTCTTCGGTATTCGCGGACCGAATATCACGCTGAGCCACAAGGGCCTCTCCGGCGAAGGGGCAGTCATGCAGGCCGCGTCTTTGCTGCGGGGTGGTCAGGCAGACCTGGCAATCGTTCTGGCGGGCGATACCCTGACTCGGACGATGTATGAGTGGTTTGAAGCCGCCGCCGTGCTCTCCCGTGCGGCTTCCGCTCCGGCCCCGGTGCCATTCTCGCCGCAACGGGATGGTTTTGTGCCTGGAGAGAGCGCTACGGCAGTGGTGATGGAATCTGCTGACCGGGCCCGGAGTCGAGGCGCCCCAGTGTATGCGACCTTCCGCACGGGTTTCATGGCGTCAGATCCGAATGCGGGAGTCTCGGTGGCGCGCCGAGCCCTCGCGGGTTCTTCGCCACCCGATGTCAGAATGGTGATTGCCAGCACCAACGGCTCGGCTGCACTCGACGATCTGGAGGGAGCCACCATTCGTGAAGTCTTCGGCGGCGAGGCTCCGGTGATAGCTCCCAAGACTTTTCTGGGGGAATCCGACAGCTGCGGGATTCTTCGCTTGATCGCGGCGTTGTCCTGGGCGGACAACCAAGCCCGGCCTTTGGCCATGTTGCTCGGGACCTCCCTGGCCGGGGGATGTGCCGCGCTCTCGTTTGAGCTGCGTTGAGACTTATGAATGTGAGGATCGCAGCAACCGCCTACGCCGTGCCGCCAGACATCGAGACTGCGGAAGCGGTGATGGCGCGGGAAAAGGAACGCGTGGAAGCTGCACTCCGGCCGTTGAGTTCCCGCCGCAGAAGCAAAGTGATGGGAGGCTTGGGGCTAGAGCGGCTTCATGTTTGCGGTCAAAAGAAGCCCTACGATCTGGCGCGGGAGGCCGCTTCCGCATGTCTTGCGGAAACCGGAATCCGGGCGCGCGATGTTGACCTGATCATCGAGTTCAGCACGATTCCCTGTTACAAAGACGAGTATTCGTCGTTCGCACAGAAATTGAGCGCTGATCTGGGCGCAGAATCGTCACTCAACCTCAGCTTCAAGATCGGGGGATGTGGCGGCCTCCATCTCGCGCTGAAGAATGCGACCGCCTTGATGGCGGCTGATACCAGCCTGCGGACCGCTCTGTTGATCAGCGCGGACAGCCCACCGCCGGGCAGCCGGTCTTTATTGCCGGTGACCGTCCAAGGTGATGCGGGCAGCGCTGTCTTACTCCGGCGCGACGCGGGAGAGGGCCCTGTGCTCCTGGACACCGAAGTCTTGACCCTTGGGGTCCTCCATGATGTCATCGCTTTCGTGCGCGGCGCCAACGGAACGGACAACCTGGTGATCCAGGTTGATTCCGCCCGCATCGAAAATGAACTGATGCCGATCTACCACCTGAACTTTCACCGGCTGGTCCACAAAGTCCTGGACAGAGCATCTATCAAGCTTGAGGATATCGATCACTTCATCTATTCCAACCTGAGCAGGACAGACCAGGAAGGTTTCGCGAGGATGCTGGGGTTACCGGCCAGCGTCGTGAGTACTGTCCAACTGGCGGAATATGGTCACACTTTTGCCAGCGATCTGGTCATCAACTACACCGACCTGCGCCGCGAGGGTCGAATCAAGCCCGGCCAGCTTCTTTTGTTCGCCTCCGCGGGTATTGGTTTCACCTGGGGGGTTACCCTTGCCAGAGCCTGACGATAAGCTGCTCCATCACTGGCTCCGGCGCACTTCCGAAACGCAGCCGACACTCCCGGCGATCCTTGAGGATGAGAGGGTCACTACATTCAGCCAGTTGTTCGATGATGCGCAGTGTCTTTCGCGTGCCCTGACGAAGCGCGGGCTTTCGAAAGGGGATCGGGTGGCGCTGCTGTTGCCAAAATCGACGGAAGCCATCACGTCCTTGTTCGCCGTGCTGATGGCTGGGGCGATCTATGTGCCAATCCAGCCCCGCTGGCCTGCCGAGAGAATTCAGAGCACGATAGAAGATTGTGCGCCGCGCTTCGTGATTAAGGTGTCCGAAGGCGGGCTCGTCATCGTTGACTGCGCTGACGGTGAGCAAATGCCTTGGCGCGACATGCTTGCGGCTCCCCATGGCGTGTGCCCGGAACCGGATGTTGCACCGGACGATCCCGCATTTATCCTGTTTACCTCCGGGTCCACCGGCAAACCCAAAGGCGTCGTCATTTCCCACCGTGCCGTGGGCGCATTTGTGAAGTGGTCGGCCGAAGAATTCCAACTGCGCCGTGAGGACAGGATCGCCTGCCCATCGCCCTTGAGCTTCGATCTTTCGACCTTTGATGTTTTCAACATGGCGTTGGTCGGGGCTGCCTGTGTCCTGGTTCCCGACCAAGTCGTCTGGATGCCCCGTTTCCTGACCCAGTTCGTCGCGGAGCAGCGCATCACCGTCTGGTATTCCGTTCCTTCCATCCTCGCAGGCATGCTGAACGAAGGAGGGTTCGCCCGGGGAAGCTATCCCGATCTGCGGGTGATCTTGTTCGCGGGTGAAGTTTTCGCTGGCCGGAATCTTGCGAAGATGCAAGCCGTCATTCCGCATGCGCTGTACGCGAATCTCTACGGACCAACCGAAACCAACGTGATCACCTGGTACCGCGTGCCATCCGGCTTCGAACCCTCAAAGCCGATTCCCATCGGCAAGGCCTGCCCCTACGCGGAAGTGATGATGGATTCGTCGAGCGGCGCGTTACTGGCCAGAGGGGAGTCCGTCATGAGCGGATACTGGAACCGGCCCGAGGAAACCGAGCAGGCGTTCGTTGAAGTTTCTGGCAAGCGGTTCTATTGCACTGGCGACCGGGTATCGCTTACCGATAGCGGCGACTATGTTTATCTTGACCGGCTTGACCGGCAGGTGAAGCGGCGTGGGTTCCGGATCGAACTGGGGGAAATCGAAGCGGCTTTGCTACGCCATGCGGAAGTATTGGAGGCGGCCGTCATCGCGTGCCAGAATCAGAAGGAGCAGACTATGATCGCTGCGTTTGTTCGTCGCTGCCCCGAAAGCACATTGTCGCTGGTCGATATGAAGACGTTCTGCGCGCAATTCTTGCCATCGTACTCCATGCCGGACCGGATTCTCTTCGTGGAAGCAATGCCAAAGGGAAACCGCGGTAAAATTGATTACGCGGCCCTGAAGAAGCTGTACGTGGAGAAACTAAACGATGAATATCCAGGCGGTTGTTCGCCAGTACATCCTTGAGAAGCACCTGCGAGGAGAGTACAGTCAAGGATTCGAAGATACGACTCCGCTGATCAGTAGTGGTATCATCGATTCGATCGGCGTGCTCGACCTGGTCAATTTCATCGAGGGCCGGTTCAAGATTGAGTTCATGCCGAGGGAGATCGCCCCGCACAACCTCGAGACCGTGGAGCAGATCCACCTGGCGATCCAGAAAAAGCTCGACACCAAGAGCGGAGTTTCTTCGAACCCATGACGGCGCGCAGCAAGGGGGCCGGGTAATGTCATTCAGACCGGTTCACGCCGGAGCGGCCCGATTCCTTTCCCGGGAGCGCATCGCGAGAATTCTGGCTGAGACGCCGAAGTCAAGGTCCACCAAAATCTGGCCACTCCTCGTCCTCACCTTGGCTCTGTTGGCGATCTTCACAAGTTGTTCGAACATGAAGAAGGAGCCCTGGGAAACCGCGCCCCTCAGGGCGGACCAGGTGGAAGTCACCCCCATCGCGGATCAATCAAACCTCTCGATTGAGCGCGTCCGTTTCTTCTCAGCCGAGATGCATGAGCCTCGATTCTTTATCGCGCTGGTGCCGAAAACGAAGGCGCCTCCCGCCGACGTCTTCATCCTGAACCATGGTTGGTTCGACCGGCCGGAATACCTGCTGACTTACCTGAAAGTTGACCAGGTTTACGGAGAGTTACTGGCGGCGGGAAAAGTCCGGCCGGCGATCGTGATACTGCCTGACGTGCGCTTTTCCAATTTCTACCGCGAGCATTCGGACAACTATCCTTTCCCGAATTACCTGACCCTGGTCGCCGAGGAGGTAGCGAAAGTCGCTTCACAGCAGTACCACGTTCCTTTCGGGCGGGATCATTGGTCGATCGGTGGGTTTTCTTTTGGGGGATACTTGTCAATGGACGTCGCGCGACGTTATGCCGGCCGGTTCGGCAGCGTAAGTGTGATCAGCGGACTGACCGATGAGGATTGGACGTTCTGGCCCTCCACGCCTCCGTCTCCGGGCCATTTGGACGCTCTGGGAAGGGGCAAACAGACGATCGTCGAGCCAGGTCCCATCCCCAGAATCTTCGTTGCCTGTGGTACCGACGACCACCTGTTCGCTCCCATGCTGGCGCTTCATAACAAGCTTGCTCAGTTGGGTATCGCTCATGTATGGTCTACCGCACCGGGCGGACATACGTGGAAGTACTGGTCATCGGTTCTTCGGCCGATGTTCGAGTTTCACCTCGCCCCCAATGACGCCGCAGAAAGGGGAGCCTCACGGTGAAAGCCCTCCTGGTGCAGAGTCCGGCGACATCGCCCTGGGTCCCGCGCCGGCAGTGGGAGCCGCCCAGTATTGCGCTGGCTACGATCGCCGGGCAAATCGACAACCACGATGTGAAGGTTGCAGACATGGTGGTCTGGCGGAAGAAGGCGGTCGCTCGCTTCCTCGAAGTGCTGAGGCAGTTCCGGCCCGACGTAGTGGGTTTCTCTGCGATGACCTTCCAGTACGACACCGCCGTTGCCTTCGCGCATCTCGCCAAGCAGTTCGACAGCCGAATTCAGACCGTGCTCGGCGGCTATCACGCCACCCTGTTCTATAACCAGATCGGCGACGGTCCCGACGCCCGTTTTTGGGATTTCATCGTGCGCGGAGAGGGTGACTTCAGCTTCGGCGAGCTTCTGGACAGCCTCGAAGCCGGCAGAAAGGGATTGGACAAGATTCCGGGGATTTCTTACAAGGAGGAACACGAGTTTCGCCACAACTCTCCGCGGGAACTGGAAGACATAACGAAAATCCGGATTCCCGCGCGGCACAAGCGCATCGCCAACGGTTTCCACATGTACTTTCGCCGCGCGGACGTGGTCGAGACCAGCCGGGGATGCCTGCACCTGTGCAACTTTTGCAGCATCCATGAGATGTACGGCCGCTCCTTCCGGCTGTTCCCCCTCGACCGCGTGCTGTCTGACATTGAGGATGCCTATGGCCGCGGCGCCCGTCATGTCTTTTTCTCCGACGACAACATCACGCTCGACATGGACCGGTTTGAAGCTCTCTGTGACGGAGTGATTGGTCTGAAGCTGAAGAACCTCCTCTTCACCACTCAAGCCAGCCCTATCGGATTTGCCCACCGGCCAGGCATTGCCAGGAAGATGGCCGAGGCCGGCTTCGTTTCGATTTTCCTGGGGATCGAAAACGTCTCCACCAAGAACCTCAAGGCAATGAACAAGCCCAATACGGTTGAAGTGATCCGCCGCGGCGTGGCCGAGCTGCAGCGGGAAGACATCATCGTCATCGCGGGCATCATCAACGGACTTGCGGACGACGATGTGGAGAGCATGTACGAGAACTACCGCTTCATCAAAGGCATGGGGATTCACAGCGTCATGGACCAGCTGTTGACGCCCTACCCGAAGACTCCGCTGCGCGAGGAGATGCTGCAGGACGGACGCGTAGCCAATTATTCCGACTTCCGATGGTACGACGGCTACTTCAGCAACGTGCGTACCCATTCACTGACGCCTGAGGAGCTCAATTTCGTCCGCTGGAAGATCCGCCGGGAAGTCATCGGGATGTGGCGTCCGACCAGGGGAGACTGGAAGTACTTCAAGGCCTACACCTACCTATGGGAGTTCGGCCTGCGCCACATCGTCTGGCTGAATGAGCGTCTGCTGGAGAAAATCTTCGGCCTCGAGGGAAGGTACAAGCTGCAGATGCGGCACTTCCTGCAACTCAACGACTTCGGGATCAAGGTTCCGGGCCGTGAAAGGCCTAATCCATATCATCCCGTTTATGGACCCGGGCGCGACCCGTATCAGGACACTCGAAGGTTGATGCTGGGAGAGAAGCTTCCCCTACGGCGTGACCCGCCGATCTTTCAGGACGCCTAGAGCATTTTCACAGTCACTGTAGCGCCACTACGAACTGTCATCCCGAGCCCAGCGAGGGATCTGGGGGTTTGCCCGCGGCGGCGGTACCGGTGGTACAAGCTAGAACCCAGAGCTCGCTACGCTCGGGATCACAAGCGTCTTTCCGCGCTGTAGCTGAAAAGGGTCTAGCAGGCCCCCAGACTATTTTGTCTTCTCCATCTCCATGGGCCTGCCCTTTGCCTTCTCATCCATAAAGCCCTTCGAGTAAGACCCGTTAAGGTTCTTGTCTCCTTCAGACGTCAACACGGCGGAATAGGCGACTCCGCCATGATGGGAGAAAAGCAGGAAGACCTGCTTGCCGCTGACGATGCCGGTGATGTCCCAGCCGTCGCCATATCCTGTCACGTCTCTGCTGCCGTCGGCCTGCTTCAGGACAATCGTGCCCCACTCCTTGGCGCGCCAGTCACCGTTGACATTGATGGCTGCAGCTTCGCTATGGGCAGTAAGCCACGCTTTGCCTTTTGTATCGAGATTTCCCGCACTCAGGCCGACCACAAGAATGAGGATCGTGCCAACCAGCGATAAGAGGAAAAGACACTTCTTCACGTTTGCCTCCTTAGATTCCCCCAGCGCACTCCTGGAAGGTGCGTAATCGTGGAAACATTTTACTTGAAGAGGGATGCAACGGGGCCATTGCGGGTTGATTTCTGGGCCATATTCGAAAGCGGTTCAATTTGCCGCACCGGCTTTGCGGGCGACCAGTAGAAATCCTCGGGCACGAGCGTCTTTTTCGAGATCATCGAGCTGGCGGCGACCGGCGGCAACATTGCCCGATTTCATTTCGATCTCGCCAAGTGCGAGCCGGATCTCGTACTGCGATCCGAGGTAGCCCTGCTTGCGTGCTTCCGCCAGGCTGGCCTCAAGGATCCTTTCCGACTCCGCGACCTTCCCCGTTGCAGCTTGGATACGCGCTGCCGCAATGGCATAGGCCAGGCGTACTTCGACCACGGGACTCCGGGCTGCGAGCAGAGCCGCGAGTTCAATTTGCTTGCCAGCTTCGGCAGGCTTGTCTAGTGCCATGAGCGATCGAGCCAGCACGACACGTGCCGAGATCTCGTCTTGTCGCAGCTTCTCGGTTTGAAACTCATCCAGAGCCTGGCGGGCGAGCGTCTCGGCATCTTTGGGGTGTCCTTCCTCCATCGTCAAATCAGCCAGCGCCAGAAGGCTTTCCGCCTGGGTCGCTTTTTCGCCGATTTCCTTTCGGATGGCAAGCGCCTCCTCGTGCCGCTGGCGGGCGGTTGCGAGATCGCCTTGGCGCTCCAACACCGATGCCATACCGAAAAGGGCGCAAGCGGACTGATGCTTGTCATTGCTTTCACGGCTGATGGCGAGGGATTCCTCATATTTTTCTTTGGCCGCGGCAAGATCGCCTTCTGCAGAGAGAACTCCGGCCAACCCCGACAGCGGATATGCGGATTGGCCTTTCTGCCCACTCTGGCGAAACGTCGAGAGCGCTTCCTCGTACCTGGTCTTGGCTCGGGCGAGTTCACCCTGGGCGAAGAACATGTCGCCCAGATTGCTCAGTACCGTTGCCAAACCGTTCTTGTCGCCGATTTTGCGCCATATATCGATCGCCTGCTGCGAAGTTTTCGTCGCAGCGCTAAAGTTCCCCTCCAGAATCTGTTCAGCCGCGATGTTGTCCAGCGTTTCGCCCATGCCCAAGGAATCGCCCATCTCGCGGTAAATCTTTAGCGATTGTTCGGAGAGCTTCCGGGCCCCGGCCGGATCACCCAGGTCTCCCAACACGTTCGCAATATTGTCGAGGGCGCCCGCGACGCCATGCTGGTTGCCAGCCTTACGGTAGGTTTCCAGCGCTTGTTCGTAGGACTTCTTTGCGCCCGCTAGGTCGCCCAAGTCATAGTAGCTGTTCGCGAGATCAGTCAAAACCATAGCTACGCCGCCTGTGTTCCCTGCAGCGGCGTAGACGTCTTGTGCTTCTTCGCAAGCGGCGATCGCCTCTTTTGGTTTGCCCAAGTGTCTCAGGGCCATGCACTGGAAAGTGCGCGCCTGTGCCACAACCAGCCGCGATCCCTGGACCTGCGCCTTAGCGGCGGCCTGCTCGGCAGACGCTTCGGTTCGCAGGAAATCGCCCGATGATCTGGCTGTGTCCGCTTCCGCTATGTCAATGTGAGGATCATCGCGTTGCGGCGACGGGAACTTCCGCAGAAGTGCGATTGTCGCGGCCGCCTCCTGACCCTTGCCCGCCAAGTTCTGGGCCCTCGCTAGCCGTAATCCGTAGTACAAATTGTCGGGGAAGAAGTTGAAAAGGGTGCGATAGATTTCGACCGCTTTATCCCAATCGTTATTTGTCGCACGATACTGGGCCTCAACCAAGAGGCGGTCTTCACGGGAAAGGCTGGCAGATAGGTCAAAAGCCTTTTGCGCTTCCTCTCTTGCCCTGGCATCGTAACCAAGCTGTTCCCAGGCCGTGGCAAGAACCTCATGCGACAAGCTGAAGTTCGGTTCCAGAGCCACCGCCTTTTCGAGAAGCGCGCGCGCGCCGAGGGCGTCAAAAACCCACAATTTGGTCAAGCCCTGCGCATAGAACTGGGCCGCCTGGGGGTTGGAGGGCAGAGATGCCTTCACCATCTCGGACTCTGACTCAGAAAGGCCGCCAACCCCGAGTTTAGCGCGCAGCTCCACGCCTGCCTGGCTGACCAGTTCATCCAGTTGTGTTGCGGGGCCCTTCTCGGAAACAGAAGCCAGGGTTTCGCCCGCGACTGCGTCCTGCAGACGGAGGTCGAGCCGGATCAGCCCTTCACCCAACGGTACGTATGATCCAACAACCACTTCATCGGTACCCAGATTCTGCCGGATCTTGGCCAGCGTCTCTTTGCTGTAGCTGTCGGCGTCGGGCAGTGCAAGACTGACCTTCATCTGCGCGACGCTCTCGCCCGGGGCAGTCCGCAGCTGTTCACCGGCTGCGAGTTCGGTGGTCAGCATTTCCGATAGGGCGGTCGAAAGCCACGCCAGGTCCGCTCTGCCGGACAAGTTCTTGAAGCCGAGTACGGCCACCGACGGCCGCTGCTTCGCCGGAACGTTTTCCACCGGCCTCGCCGGCTTACCGCGATGGACGAAGAAGAATCCCACCAGCACCGCACCCAGCAACAGTATGGCGATTCCCGCCGCGACACGGAGCAACGCCGGCCTCGTCCTTGGTTTGGCAACGGGGGATACTCCCGCGGTGAGCCGCTCAAGATCAATCCCCAGGTCCCGCACGCTTTGATAGCGATGAGCCGGATCTTTCTCGAGAGTCTTGAGGATCACATTCTCAAGTCCGCGTGAAACCTGCCGGCTCACGCTGCTGGGTGGTTCCGGGTCCCGGCTGAGAATGGCATGGATCAGCAACGGACTATTGGTTTCCGGGAACGGGCGCCTGCCGGTTGCCATTTCGTAGAGCACCGCACCTGCAGCCCAAATGTCGGTGCGCGCTTCACTCGCCTCTCCCCGCAGCTGCTCCGGGGCCATGTAGGGAAGGGTCCCGGCCATGGTTTGCGTCTCGGTGAGACTCACGGTCGTGGCAGTCGGAGTCGCCGGCAGCCGCAGCTTCGCCAGCCCGAAGTCCAGGATCTTCAGCCTCTCGTCGCCGGTCAGCCGCAGGTTACCCGGTTTCAAGTCGCAGTGAACAACTCCATGTTCATGGGCCGCGGACAAGCCCTCGGCAAGCTGCATTCCCAGGGCAACGACCTTCTTTTCCGGCAGCGGTCCGGCGGCCAGTTTCTCGCTGAGGGTGATTCCGGGGATATATTCCATTACCAGAAAGTCCACGCCCTGCTGCGAGTCGAAATCGTGAATCGTCGCAATGTTGGGATGGTTGAGCTTGGAGAGCGCCAGAGCTTCCTTGCGAAAACGCTTGCGGGCGGCTTCGTCGCCCAGCGTTCCGGGCGGGAGCACTTTAATAGCTACGTCGCGGTCGAGGTGCTGGTCGTGGGCGCGGAAAACTTCTCCCATGCCACCGGCGCCGATTTTCTCCAGGAGTTGGTAATGCCCCAGCGTTGCTCCGGGACCGCACTCGCCGGCTTTGTCCGCGAAGCTCATGAGAAGGTTCTCCCGACCCTGGGAACGATCGGTTCTTCCAAGGCAAGCACCCTGAGCCGCATTTGTCAGTGACGCCACGCACAAGGGAGGCTAGTGAAATGGGTCTCTTGCACAAAGGCGCAGGCCGGCCGCATCAGTACGTGCGTAGATTTGTGGACTATGCTCCAATCAGGCCAGTGGACCACGCTGGCGCGGCCTGCTGCGAGTTCAGGAAAATGATGTGGGAAGTTCTATGAAACGGTGCGTCTTGATCATGGGATTACTTCTTTGCGTAGGGTTCCAGTCAGCCGTGGCGGCCAGTGCGCCAAAGCGCTACCCCAACAAAGAAACGACGGCAAATATGTCGGGCGCAAAGAGTGTGTTCATTGGGTGGGTCGATCTTCCTACAAGCGGAGTGGAGCCAGTGGGGTTATGCCGGTAAGGACGAGTGGACGCAAGTGATCAGTGACTTGAACCTTAATTTCAAGAATAGTTGTCAAAGCAAATATCTCGCTGGCCGGACCGTAACCGCAGCGAAGGACAAGAATGACGATAACGCCGCGGGCAACGATCTCTATATCAAATTTTCAGATGTCAGCATTGACCGCGATCACTACGGTATTAGCTTGTCGATTCATTATTGACCCAAAGACGAACGCCGAGATTGCCTCGATACCGACTCGCCTCTACTACCAAAAACGATGGTTCAAGTTCCAGCTATACATGCAGGCTTCTTTGGACGAAGTAGGTCAGAAGATCCAGGTCGAAGTCACGGGCACTGCGCCAAGGAAATAACCTCGGGAAATTCTCGCGGATGCAGCTTCTAGCTGCTCGCTTCCGGCCTCCAGCGCGTACTTCTCTGACTTGAAGCGGCTAGGAGCTAGTCGGGCCATCGAAAAGCATCACGTCAGTGTGTGATCAGAATCACAGAGCAGAGCCGCATCCACCGCGTTAAATGCTAGAAGGACGCAGCCAACGCGGGCGGGTGAGGCTGAAAGCGTCAACCCGCTCACTTTACAAACCTCCACAATGCTCTCTCGGCAGACTGGGTAAGAGGGAGATACTCAACTAATGGGATGCACCGTAAACTCCCCCGAGTCCGCGATCCCTTTACCGGTTGACGAAGAGATCGCTCGCAGCGTGACCGCAGAAAGGCTGCGCCTGGTGCAGGCCGCGGGGCTGCTTGAAACACCCATCCAGCACTTCCGCCGCCCCGTCGAACGCCCCTTTACCGCGGAAGAGCGCGACCGGGTGACGATACTCTTCGGAGGTTTTACCTGGAAACACGAGCGCTTCATCGAAGCCGTGTTCCGGGGCTGCGGCTATCGTTGCCAGATGCTGCCCAACCCCGACGTAGCCGCCTTCCAGACCGGCAAGGAGTACGGCAATAACGGCCAGTGCAATCCGACTTACTTTACCGTCGGCAATCTCATCCAGTTCCTGCGGTCGCTTGAAGCGCGTGGGATGTCCCGCCAGGAAATTCTCGACAACTACATCTTTTTCACCGCCGGATCCTGTGGACCGTGCCGCTTCGGCATGTACGAATCCGAGTACCGCATGGCACTCGAGAACGCGGGGTTCGGGGGTTTCCGGGTCTTACTTTTTCAGCAGGACCACGGCGTCAAGGCTGGAACCGGCAACCCCGGCCTGAAGTTCTCCGTTGACCTGGGCGTTGGTGCGGCCATCAATGGGGTGAACCTCGGCGATGTAATCAACGATCTGGTTTACCAGATCCGTCCTTACGAGGTTGTGCCAGGGGCAACCGACAAGGCCATCAAAGAGGTCGTGGATCAGCTCAGCGACTTCCTCGAAAACCGCAAGCGCTACGAAGTCCTTGAGCAAACGCCGGCATGGTTCTCAAAACGTCTGGCCCGGAACCAGAAGCTCAAGAACGTCCTCAACACGCTGGGCAAGGTTCTCCTTCACCTTTACGGGAAAGACTTCCTGACGGCCGTGCATCTGGCCCGTGAGCGTCTGAACCAGGTCGAAGTGGACCACACACGCGTAAAGCCCGTCGTCAAGATCACGGGTGAGTTTTGGGCACAACTCACCGAAGGCGACGGCAACTTCAACATGTTCACCTTTCTCGAGCGGGAAGGCGCCCAGGTATATGTGGACCCGATCGGTTGCTGGGTAACCTATCTCCTGTATCAGGCCCGCGCCAACGCTGAAGACAGAAAAGGCCTCGATGCTCCCTATCCCAACGCCAAATGGTGGGAAGGGAAAAAGCAACTGGCCAACGAGTGGAAGTTCCTCAAAAAGTGGCTGCTGTTGTGGGTGAGCGAACGCTTCTGGAACCGGCAGTATGCGCGCATCGCCCGGCACATGGGCGGACTTGCCAACCTTCTTGCTCCGCAGGAAAAACTCGCCCGCCTGGCGCATCCCTTCTACCATCAGCTCGCGCGCGGCGGCGAGGGGCATCTGGAGGTAGGCAAGAATGTTTACTACACTACCAATAGCCTGTGTCACATGGTCTTGGCTCTGAAGCCGTTTGGTTGTATGCCGTCTTGCCAGTCGGATGGTGTGCAGTCTGCCGTGGTGAACCGTTTCCGGGACATGACTTTTCTGCCCATCGAAACTTCGGGTGAGGGAGAGATCAACGCGCACAGCCGCGTGCAGATGGCTCTGGGCGAGGCCAAGAGCAAGGCCAAGGCGGAGTTCGCACAAGCGCTCGCTTCTACTGGGAAGAATCTCGATGATATCCAGGCCTACGTCGCCGGGCATCGGACGCTGCGCAGCCCGTTTTATCCGGTCCCGCGCCGCCCGGGAATCGCCGGAGTTGCCGCCAACTTCGTTTTGCACGTCAGCAACTTGATGGATGGCAAGGCACGCCTTGCCAGGCTGCCCGGCGAGGTCCGGGAACGTTAGGAGCATCTGTGGGCACACCCGCACAACGCGCATGCGTCGCTGACCGTCAGCCCGAACCACTGGAGCCGGTGCAGGAGATCGGCATCCGCTATCGGGTGGGCCTGGACGTCGGCTCGACCACCGTGAAAGCCGTTGTGGTCGAAGCTGGAACCGAGCGCATTCTCTGGCAGGACTACCAGCGGCACGACACACGTCAGCCCGAGAAACTCTGGGAGTTCCTCTGCCGCATGGAAGCCGAAGCCGGCATTTCTCCCGAGAACTGCCGCATGTTCATTACCGGCTCCGGAGGCAGTTCCCTCAGCTATTTGATTGGCGCCAAGTTCGTGCAGGAAGTAAATGCCGTGGCCCTGGCGGTGGAGAAGTTCCATCCGGAAGTGAACTCCGTGGTCGAACTCGGCGGCCAGGATGCCAAGATCATCATTTTCAAAGAGGATGGCGAAAACGGGCGCAAGAAAAAGATTCCTTCGATGAACGACAAGTGCGCCGGCGGCACTGGGGCGGTGATCGACAAGATCAACGCCAAGCTGAAGATTCCGCCCGATGAACTGCGCAACCAGGGCTACAACGGGATCACCATCCATCCGGTTGCCGGCAAGTGCGGAGTGTTCGCCGAAACCGATATCAACGGCCTGCAAAAGCAGGGTATTCCGGCCGACGAACTGATGGCGTCGCTTTTCGACGCCATTGTTCTGCAAAACCTCACCGTACTCACTCGCGGCCACACCCTGCGCCCACACGTGCTGCTGCTGGGCGGGCCGAACAGTTTTATTCGCGGTATGCGCGAGGCTTGGCAACACAACATCCCTCTGATCTGGAAAGAGCGCGAGATCCAACTGCCAACCGGCGCTACTCCAGAAGAGCTGATCAAGACTCCGGAGAACGCTCTGTATTTTGCGGCCCTGGGCGCGGTGGAATTCGGCAACGGGGAAGATGCGGAGACTGGCCGATATTTAGGGACTGAGTGTCTGGAGCATTACATCCGCGAAGGACGCCAGCAGGAAAAAGGGGCCGCCAGCGGTCGTGGCTGGGCTGCTGCGCAGACCGAGTTGGAAGAGTTCAAAGTCAGGTACCAGCGGCCCGCTTTTGTTCCGGCGACTTTCCAGCGCGGGGAGCGCGTCCAGGCGTTCATCGGTCTTGATGGCGGCTCGACTTCCACCAAAGCCGTGCTTTTGTCGGAGCAGGGCGACGTGCTCGGCAAGGCCTACCGACTCTCCGAGGGCAACCCGATCCAGGACACCATCGGTCTGCTCGAGAATCTGCGCCAGCAGGTGGTAACTCAAGGTGCAATCCTGGAAGTGCTCGGTGTGGGCACGACGGGCTATGCCAAGGACGTCCTGCAGCGCGTGCTGCACGCTGACGTGGCCTTGGTTGAGACTGTGGCTCACACCCAGTCGGCCCTGCGTTACTACAAAGATCCACATGTCATCGTGGATGTCGGAGGGCAGGATATCAAGCTCATCGTCCTCAGAGATGGGCGCGTGAAAGATTTCAAGCTCAACACGCAATGCTCCGCGGGCAACGGTTATTTTCTGCAATCCACGGCCGAAGGATTTGGCATCCCAGTCGAGAAATACGCCGACGTTGCCTTCGCGGCAACCGCCATGCCGGTCTTTGGATACGGCTGCGCGGTATTCCTGCAGTCTGACATCGTCAACTTTCAGCGCCAGGGCTGGCGGGCAGAAGAGATTCTGGCCGGCCTGGCGGCGGTGCTGCCCAAGAATGTTTTCTTGTATGTCGCCAAGGTTCCGAACCTGGCTGCCCTGGGCACGCGCTTTGTTTTGCAGGGTGGCACCCAGAACAATCTGGCAGTGGTGAAGGCGGAGGTTGATTTTCTCCGCGCCAGTTTCCGATCGGCAGGGAAGGAAGCGGAGATTGTAGTTCACCCGCATTGCGGCGAGTCGGGAGCCATTGGGGCAGCCATCGAGGCCATCCGTCTCTGGCGCAGTGGGCGCTCGACCACCTTCATCGGCATCGAGGCGGTCAGCAAGATCAGCTATCGCACCACCCACAGTGAAGAGACCCGCTGCCATTTCTGCAAGAACGCCTGCCTGCGCACCTTCCTCGACGTGCAAACCGGCGACACGATCGGCTGGACGCCACCGCCTTCTCTAACGCCGGTGCCGCTCCAGCCGGGTGAGCAGCGCATGATCATCGCCAGCTGCGAGAAGGGCGCGGTGCAAGACGTCGAGACCATGCGCGGCATCAAGGCGAATCTAGACGCTGCCAAGGCCGCCAACCCAAATCTGGTGGAGATCGCGGCACGCGAAGTATGGCATTCGCGCAACCCGGAGTGCATAGCGGATTCAATCCCGGCTCGTGCCTGGACGGCTGCCGCCCAGCGCCGCGTTGCGTTGATGAAACAGCGCCGGCAGTTGCGCATCGGCATCCCTCGCGTCCTGAACATGTATGCCTATGCGCCGCTGTTCAGTTCTTATCTGGAAAGCCTGGGCGTGCCGGCAGAGAACATTGTCTACTCGGATTTCACCAGCGGGGAACTTTACCGCACGGGTTCGAGCCGAGGTGCGATCGACCCCTGCTACCCGTCGAAGATCGCCATCGCGCACGTCCACAACCTTGTCTTCCACAAGCACAAGCGCAAGCGGCTGCAAGTGATTTTCTTCCCCATGTTCGACGTGCTGGCGTCCCCGCTGGTCAATGCGATGGGGCACAACGCCTGTCCTACGGCTTCGGTGACGCCGGAGACTGTGGAAGCCGCTTACACAAAGGAGACGAACCTCTTCAGCGAACGCGGCATCCGCTATGTGCATCCGCTCGTGAATCTTTCCGACCGCAGACTGCTTGCCCGCCAGATGTTCCAGGCGTGGGCGCCCATCCTTGGCCTCTCGCGGGAGGAAAATGAACGCGCCCTCGAGATCGGCTACCAAGAGCAGGCAAGGTTTGAATCGAGCATTCGTAGCCGCGCTCGCGAAGTTCTCGACCAGCTGGAGTCGCAGCACAAGTTAGGCATCGTCATGCTGGGGCGTCCCTACCACCACGATCCCGGCGTTAACCACGAGATCATGGAGCAGTTCCAGAAGCTCGGTTACCCCATCTTTTCACAGAGCACTTTGCCGCTCGATGAAGACCTGCTGGACCGCCTTTTTGGAGAAGAAGTACGATCCGGTGTAATCAGCCACCCGCTAGACATCTGTGATGTGTGGAAGACTGCCAACTCAGCTAGCTCCAACCACAAGATGTGGGCTGCCAAGTTCACCGCCCGCCATCCCAACCTGGTGGCGGTTGAGATCTCCAGCTTCAAATGTGGCCACGACGCGCCCATCTACAACGTGATCGAGCAGATCCTGGAGCGGTCGCGCACGCCCTATTTCTGCTTCAAAGATCTGGACGAGAACCGCCCCGCCAACACCATCAAGCTTCGCGTCGAGACCATTGACTACTTTTTGAAACGCTACCGGGAAGAGCGGTTATACCGCCAGGAGAAGGAGGCCGAGATTGCGCGTCAATTAGCGGAATACGAGCGGAGCCTTCGGGCACAATACACCCCGGAAGCCGTAGGTGTCCGCGCTCCCGGCAGTTCGGCCGCTTAGGACTAGCCAGCATGTTGGCCTCTCCTTCTCGCACCATGACTCGGAGAACATGCGTGACCGAGGTCACAAGGCCCAGTGATCTTGCGCAACGACAACTTGCGTCTGGGGGCGTGTTGTTCTGGCGATGTAGAAACTCAAAACGGGAGGGTTTTCCAGTGGCAAGGTTCCAACGTTGTTTCCTAGCCGCGGTCGTTCTTTTGTTTGCTCTACCCATCATCGTGGCCGCACAGAAGGATGAATCCCCGCCGGTTGGAAAGGACCTAGAGCTGAAGGCCTGCGGTCCAAAGGATAATAAAATCAAGTACTCGGTCAGCGGTGATAAGAGCCAGCACGCCACCGGTACAGCGAGCGCCGCCGAGGGGCTCATCTATGTGGTGAGGTCAGGCGGCTATGGGATTCAGTACAAAGTGGCCGTGGACGGCGAGTGGAAGGGAGTTAATACAGTCAACAGCTATTTCTTTTTCACGGTCAGACCAGGCGAGCACTATTTCTGTTCCACGGACGGTCACGTCCGCAGGACCGTGGTGCTTACAGTCGAGGCAGGGAAGACCTACTATCTTGAGCAAAAGACGCAGTGGTTGGGGCCTATTGCCGGATACAGCCAGGACCTGCTGCCCATTGACGATGAGGAAGGCAAACAGAAGGTCGCCGACGAGCACCTGAGCACGTGGACGATGAAGTAAATATTCCTGCCTCTTTATCGAAACACTTAACTCGGAATGCAGGATTTGCGTATGATTTCATTGTCGCGTTGTTTAGTACCCGTAGTCTCCTTCTTGTTTACGCTGCCCCTGATAGCAGCCGCGCAACAGAGTGAGTCTCCGGAACCGATCGGGAAGGACTTGGAGCTGAAAGCCTGCGGTCCCAAAGACAAAATGGCCAAGTACTCAGTCGAAACGGACAAAAGCCAGCATCCAACCGGCACACCGGCCGCCGACAAGGGACTGATCTATGTGGTAAAGCCAAGCAGGCTGGCGCTTCAGTTCAAACTGGCGGTGGATGGCGAGTGGAAGGGTGTCAACCGGGGCTACAACTATTTCTTCTTCATGCTGCCGCCGGGCGAGCATTATTTCTGCTCCACAGACGGCCACACGCGCAGAACCGTGGTGCTTACCGTCGAAGCGGGCAAGACTTATTATCTCGAGCAACGCGTAGTGTCCTACGGCATTGGATGGTCCGAGGACCTGGTGCCCGTTGACAATGAAGAAGGCCAGAAGGACCTGGCAGACACGCACCTGAGCACGTTCAAAATCAAATAGCCGGTGTTCCGGCCTTACCTGGCCGGTTCTGGTCTAGACGGCTAGACGCTATGTGGTAGGTTCCAGTCCGGTTGTGTCATACCCTCGGGAGATTCACTGGAGCAAGGACCATCGCAATCGCACCAGAAAGGAAAAGAAAAATGCGCAGAGTACTGACGGCATCGATCCTGATCGCTATCATCTCAACTACCTGCTTGATCTCAACCGCCTTTGCCCAGAAGGCAGACAAGGAAGGCAAGGCCTGGCTGGATACATGTTCTGAGCCTTCCACCCTGAAGGTCACGGGAATATGGAAAGACGCGAAGTGGGGCAACCTTACCTTCAACCAACACGAGGGCAGCCGGCAAATCGTCGGCTCGGGCGACGGGTGGGACATCACGGGTGTTGTCAGCGGGAACTCGGTTTGCCTACTGTTTTCGCACTACGACAGGATTTCGTATTCGGCGAAGCTTACGGCAGACGCATCCGGTGAACTTTCCGGAGGGTATGTCAAAGGTTTGCTTTCCGACAAGTCGAAGACGACTCCAATGCGCCTGGTAAAGAAGTAGGCCGCAAGCGGGCACTGCAAGGTGACATCTCGCTCGGCTCGCAGTCGGCCCTGCGCGGCGAAGATGCCTCACCGCCCGAGAGAATGGCGCGGGAAATCGAACAGTGCGAAACTCGGCTGCGGGCAGATCGGCGCTCAATAGTCGAGTGCGACATCCATCCCTAACGTGAAGCGCTGGTTCCTCATGGGGTTATTTGCCTGCATGGGACGCGCGGAAGCTTCGACCTTGGCGTTCAGGACCAAACTGGAAAATGAACAGAAGGGACACGACAACTGCTCCTTCGAAAACGGTTAAGGCCCAGGGATAGCCGAACCGGTTGCGCAAGGCGTACTCGATTGATACCGCAGGTGAGGCAACCAGCACTCCAAGCTGGTAGGTGAGGCCCGGGAAAAGGCTGCGAGCCGCATCGGGCGAAAGCTCATTCAAGTGAGCCGGGATCACACCAAAGGCACCCTGCACACCTGCCTGCATCAGGCATGCTCCGAAGATCACGGCTGTCACGGACGTGCCAAAAGCCCAAGGGCGCAGCGCGAGCAGAGACACACAAAGGGCCAGCATGATGCCTCTTCTTCGCCCAAGTCGTTCGGAGATTTGTCCGAACAGGAGTGCTCCTGCGATGGCGCAGGAGTTATAGAGGATCGCGATGTTGGACACTGTGTCTCGCGTGAGTCCGTGAGCTGATCTCAGAAAGTCCGGATACAGATCCTGCGTGCCATGGGAAAGGCAAGACATCACCGTCATGAGAAGCAGAAGGTAGGCGAAGCCACCCCGGTGCCTCCACAGGACGAGAAGAATGGAACGGACGGACCCGGCGCGGTTTTCTTGCCACGCAACCGATTCCGGCGCCTTGAGCGTCAGCAGGCTGATCAGGAGCGCCACAGGCAGTCCTGCGCCGAACATGGCGCGCCAACCATAGTGTGGCAAGACCGCTTTGATCGCGACGGCAGCAAGCAGGTACCCGATGGGATAGCCGCTCTGCATCAGGCCAGAGAGAAAACCCCGGCGCCGCTGCGGAGCGCTTTCCATGGCCAGTGACGCGCCCGTTCCCCAGTAGCCGCCCATCCCAATCCCGTAGAGCGCCCGCAGGACCACAAACACCGCGTAGTTGGGGGCAAACGCGCTCAGCAGAGTGACCGTAGAGAAATACAGCACACAGATGACGAGCGGAATCCGTCGCCCAAAGCGATCTGCCAGCGCCCCGAAGAGGAATGCGCCAACCGGGCGCATCGCCAGGGCAATCGAGATCGTCCAGACGATCGCACTTTTTTCGACTTGAAAATGAGCGGCGAGCGAATCGACCAAAAAGATGACGAGAAAGAAATCAAAGGCGTCGAGAACCCAGCCAAGGATTCCTGAAGCCACGGCGTACTGCCAGCCAGGAGTGTCAACTGTGCTCCCGAAGGGGCGGCAATCTCGGTCTTCCGGGTCGGAGCTAAGCATGTTTTTGTGGAGTGGTTGGGAATAGCGTGAGACAACACCTTCCGAAACACCCGGCGTGGCGAGCGATTCTGCGTCGCTATTCCGCGTCCTTTACGCAGCGAAAACCCAGCGTACCTGCTCGATCTTTGCTCGGCGCCATCAACAGCAGTTTGCCGTGCTGGTCAAGACGATAAGCTTGCGGAAAATACCACACCGAACCTTGGGGCTGGTAATAGCTTCCGCCTCTGAGCACAGCTGCGCGAGTGTGCTCGTCGGTAAATTCATCGGTCCACTGCCACACGTTGCCTATGAGGTCCGCAACTCCAAAGGGGCTCGTTCCCCGAGGATGAGCATCCACATCGTCGGGGCCCCGAAGGCTCCGACCCTTGTCAGGCACAGGCACGGCCGCGTCATCCCAGGTATTGCCCCAGGGATAGAGTCTCTCGTCGCTACCTTGCGCTGCGTATTGCCATTCCCACTCGTGCGGGAGTCGCTTGCCTGCCCATGCCGCGTAGGCACGGGCGTCCTCGAGGGAAACCCAGGTTACCGGCTTGTTTTGCCATCCCGCGGGATAGGTGCCATTCCGCCAGTCGCGCAGAAAATTCGAGTCATCCTTGGTGTGGTAGTGAGTTGCATCCAAAAATTTCTTGAATTCGGCATTTGTGACCGGATACTTGTCCATCCAAAACGAATCCACGTGCACCGTATGCAGATGGTGGCGGCGTGGTGAGTCCTCCCACGGATATTGCACGTCCACCCCGATTTCGTTGAAACCCTCGATCTCGATTCCGCCTACCTTGAAAAGAAAATCTCCGGATGAAATTTTCACCATCCCTTGAGGGTTATCCCGGGCGGGCGTGGTCTTCGGAATGTCGGCCATTTGCTGCGGAAGGAACTTCCATTCGCTGGAATAGCTGGTCAGCGGACTGGACGCAAGGGCCTTCATCGCGTTGAGGAGCGCCTGGAGCTTGGCGTCGGGTGCGTCGGGGGTTGCGAGAATGGCGCCAAACCCGTGGGCTTCGATGGGGAAGGACAAGTGCAAACTCTCGCCCGTGATCTGAGGGGTCAACTCAACGCCGTGCCATAGATCGAAGTAGCGGAGCCCAGACTGGGCAGGAACCCGCAACTGAGGACCGTCGGTACCAGTCGGAAGGCGATTCACAATCGTCCACAAGGTCTTCTTACCCAGGGGCCAGCGGCTGGCATAGATGCCGTATCGTTCCGTCGCGGCGTAGGGCTGCCACTCGGGGCTCACCAGGAAGTCCGCCATGGCCCGCTCGATCTTGGCGACCCGACGGATGGCTTCCGCATCGCGCGGGATGATGCCGTTCCAGATGCCAAATACGTTCTCCCAACTTTCGTATCCGACGCCGTTGAAGAACGCATACTGGAGGTTGTCGGTTTTGTCGCGTTTCCAGCGGTCGCAGACGTTGACCATGTGCCGGGGTTCAAGCCACTTCAGCGCACTGACCATCGGCGCAGCCGGATATTGCCAGTAGCCCCACGTCATGGTGTTCCACGTCAATCCCTCGAAGGGAGACAGCAGAGTATGTTCCGGTTCAAGAACCAGTGAGTGGCCCAGATCGTCCGCTGCCGTTTGAAAGGCACGAGGCAAACCCCAGAATGTGTCGCCATTGATCCCATCCGCACCCACGTCCGCCAGCAGCTTCGCGGTGGCCTCCCAGTTCGGCAGGCCGGGATCGTGCGTGCCTTGGTCCCACGGCATCACGGGGAAGAAAACTCGCACTCCCCGGCGATGAAAATCCGCGACCATCTTCCTGACGCCTTCAACTCCTCCCGGCATGGCCCGCACCATGTCGTACTGATTGCGGTCGTCAATGCCGATGTTGGGATACACGGACCAGATCAGTACGGAATCAATGCCGCCGTAGCGTTTTTCAAGATCGTCCAGATATTTGTCGACGGCATATTGACCCGTTTGCGGATCGTAGAAGTACCGATCTTCGACCATCATCTGCGGCTGAATGAAACTCGACTGCGCCCATTTGAATTCCGGCCGCTCGTATTCGTGACCCGAGTAACCGGCGCGAACTCGCACCTCGTTGCGCCAGTGGGTGATGTCGTCGAGCCAGACCTTGAAGTCTTCCTGACTGCAGATCTTTGGTTGCCCTGCCGACGGCCTCACCGGATTGAGGCAGTCCGGGCCGGGGAGTTGGTCAGCTTCGGGAGAATATCGAGTGGTTTGGGCTGCCGCGGCGAGCGCCAGCAACATGCCGAAGAGCAAAATGCAGAACATTTGGTGCGCGTGCGTTCTGTTTGAATGCATTCAATACCTCGCGGAAAGCCCAGACGATGTTCGGCTAGCCTCGCTGGGAAGGCGGAATTGTAGCAGATGCCCAACTTCCGCCCTCAACTGCCGCGCCAGGCGGTCTTCGTCCCAGCGCAGCGCGGCTCAGTGGAGGTGTTGGGCCAGCAGCCATGGAATCAGTTCAGGTTCCGCGTAGGCTTTGTCCCACGCGTTGTGACCGACTCCGGGATATTCCGTGTAATGGAAGTTGGCCTTCGCGGCCTCGAGCGCTTGCGCCATCTTGCGAGACTCATCCACCGGCACGGTGTCATCTGCGGCGCCATGGAAGATCCAGACAGGCGTAGAGCCGATGCGCTTCGCGGTTTCGGAATATGGATCAGCCACGTTGGGATCGGCCGCGAGTCCCACCCGTGCATCCGGCACTTTCGCCGGGCCATAAATGCCGCCACAGATGGGGACGTAAGCGGCAAACTTGCCCGGATATTTCGCGGTCATGTCCCAGGTTCCGTAACCACCCATGGAGAGGCCGGTGAGATAGAGCCGGTCCCGATCCCCGTGAAATTCCTTGATCGATTGTTCGAGCGCGGCCATCGCCTGCGCCTGCATGTCCGCATGGATCCAGCGCTTGTCTTTCCGGCATTGGGGCATCACGACAATGAACGGGAACCTGGCTGCGTTGGCACGAATGGCACGTCCGATCCCGACATCGGTTTGCTGCAGGCCGTCATCGTTGCGCTCGCCTGCACCATGCAAGAACAAAATCACCGGCCACTTCTTCTTGGAATCGAAGTCTCTGGGCACGTAAACCTGATAGCGGTAAGACTCTCCGTTCAGGGAGACCGTCCGGTCTAGAAATCCAGTTTCATGTTTGCGGGCAAAAGCAGTCGCCGCACTCAGAGAGAGCAGCACGGCCAGACATACTCTGTAGCAGGCGCCGGTTTTCTTCATGACGTGGGAGTGTAGCAGGAAGCGGGGTCCTTTGCGTGGCCACAACTCTGACCAGCGGCTATGGAGCCACGTGCGCTGGCTCGGTTTGATGAAGTCTGACCAGCTTTTCTAGTTCATCAAGCAGAGGCGGCTGATCTGCGCCAAGGGCGCGAATCACTTCGGCGGTGAGCAGCGCGTCCTCAGTTCTTCCAACGCGGAAATAAGCATCGCAGAGCATATACAGCGCGCCGAGGTCGGCTGTCCGCGATTTCTCCAGATACTCGGCGGCGTCGGCCCACCTCTGCTGCTGGTATCGCATGCTACCCATTCCGATCAGGGCCAGAGCTTCCGCAGAATCGAGAGTGAGGGCTGACTGGAACGATTCTTCCGCCGCCGCAGTCTCTCCAGCAGACAGTTCAACCATGCCTAGATATGCCACGATACGGCTCGACTTCGGAGCCTGCCTTCGGGCAATGTTCAACATGCGTTTCGCGTCATCTTTCCGCCCCAGGCTGTAGTACATGGTCCCGAGCAGGTAGTGTGGTTCTCCATGATCGAGCACGTCTGCCACCGGCAACGTCGCCAGGAGTTCGAGGGCTTCCTGCTCCTGGTTTGCTTCCAGCAGCGGCTTTACCCGCTTCCAGGCTTCTTCCTCTTCCGGTCCCTTCAGTTCACTGGATGTGTCAATCCTGTCGGTCATCGCGGAGAAGAGTCTGGTCTCGTGTTGTGCTTCCTTGCTCCGGCCAAGTGCACGATATGCTTTTCCAAGTTGGAAATGCGCCTTGGTCAGCGACGGCTGCAGAACAATTGCGCGTTGGAGCGGAGCGAGCGCAGCCTCGGGTTCTCCCAATTCCACCAGGGCTCTGCCCAGTCCGTAGTATGTTGGCCCGTCTCCGTGCCCGCGAGCCAGGGCATAGTTGTAGTCATCCCGTGCTTTCTCCCAGTCGCCCAGGCTCGCCCACGACTCTGCCAGATAGAACGCTGCCTGTCCGTCGCCGGGGTCCTTCTTCAAGGCGCTCTCCAGGCTGGAGGCTGCGGGCTGGAAATCGGTCAAGTCAAATTGTGTCTTCCCGATCTCAAAGTCGATTCGGGTCAGGCCTGAATTGAGACGGCGGGCCTTCTGCAGCCATTCGAGTCCCTCCCTGCGCGTCTGCAGTCTAGCGCTCAGGTATTCCCCATACTTCTGGCAGACCTGCGCATCATTGGGAGCGATGCTGGCCGCCTGCGCAATCGTTTCCCGGGCTCGACCCAGGTCCGACTGCATGAAGTAGGCCTCGGCCAGGTAGTAAAGAGGTTTGACCTTCCCCGGTGCGGCGGCAAGACTGGCCTGGTAATTTTCGGCCGCCTTCGCCCAATTCTGCTGGCGAAAGTAGACCATGCCCAACTCGAAGTGAAGATCAGGGTCGCCCGGGTAACTGCTTAAGGCTTTCTCATACAGTTCCTGAGCTGCGGACAATTGGCCCGCGTCAACGAGGCTTGCACCTTGCCGCAGGACCACCGTCAGATCGGGTCCGGCCTGCCCCGCCATCAATGACGACATCAACAGGAATGCAACTATGGCCCTCATTTCCTTTCGCATGGTAGCACTTCGGGATGTCCCAATTACGTGGCCTGTCTGCTTGCGCTGGCCGGCGACTTGAAGAATGATAAGCTTCGTCTCTGGTGAATCTCACAAGACCCTGGATCAAAGCGCTATGCGTTCGCTGACTGTCATTCTGATCGCTGCTGTGGCGCTCGCGCCAGGGCTGGGCCCAACCGTTCCGTCGCCGGGGATTCGATTTGAAGAGATCGCTGGCAAGTCTGGGCTGAATTTCACCAGTGCCAGTTCTCCCACCCCGAACAAGAATCAGATCGAAACGATGGTGGCGGGCGTCGCTCTGCTCGACTACGACAATGACGGCTACCTCGACATATACGTTGTAAATGGAGCTGCGATCCCCTCGCTCAAAAAAGAATCTCCCATCTATTGGAACCGGCTGTTTCACAACAATCACAATGGTACTTTTACCGATGTCACAGAGAAAGCAGGCCTCGCTGGGGCAGGCTACGGCATGGGCGTGGCCGTAGGAGACTACGACAATGACGGTTTTCCAGACCTGTTCGTCGCCAACGTTACAGGGAACCAGTTGTTTCATAACAACGGAGATGGAACCTTCACGGACGTCACCGCCAAAGCGGGACTACAAGGTGCAACCTTGGACGGGAAAAAGATGTGGTCGATCGGCGCCGGGTGGTTCGACTACAACAACGACGGCCTTTTGGATCTTTTTGTTGTGAACTACTGCAAGTGGGAGGTCAGCAAAGAACCTTACTGCACGATCGGCGGCGGTGCCCGCGGCTACTGCCATCCCCGGTACTACGCTCCAACTCACAATACCCTGTACCGAAACAATGGGGACGGAACCTTCACCGATGTCTCTGAAGAAACCGGGATCGCATCTCAATTTGGCAAAGGTATGAGCGTGTCGTTCGCCGACTATGACGGCGACGGCTTCCTGGATGCTTTCGTAGCCAACGACACTACTCGCAACTTCCTGTTTCACAATGTCGGCGGAAAGAAATTCGAGGAGGTCGGCGAATTGGCCGGGGTGGCATATGGATCGAATGGCGCCGCACTTTCGGGAATGGGTTCCGATTTCCGCGATGTGAACAACGATGGCCTGCCTGATATCTGGCACACTGCCGTGGAATTTGAGACGTTCCCTCTCTACGGTAACCGCGGCCGGGGAGAGTTTGCCGACCTCACTGTCAGCAGCGGCCTGACCCGGCTGACTTCCCAAATGTCGGGTTGGGGAAACGGGATGGTTGACTTCGACAACGATGGCTGGAAAGACCTGTTCGTCGCACGCTCCAACGTTCTGGACAATATCAGCAAACTGGTTCCTGAACGGCAGTATGCAGAGCGCAATTCCGTCTTCCGCAACCTGGGCAACGGAAAATTCGAAGATGTGAGCTCGGAAGCTGGCCACGATTTCCAGAAGGAGGCTCCGCACCGCGGAGTGGCGTTCGGAGACTTTGACAATGACGGGCGTATAGATGTGGTGGTCACAGTGCTGAACGGAGCAGTGAAGCTGTTCCACAATGTCTCCGGCGGCGAGAACCACTGGATTCTTCTCAAGCTCGTCGGAACAAAAAGCAATCGGATGGCGATCGGTGCGCAGATACGCATCACGACAGAGGACGGCCGATCGCAGTGGAACGAGGTCACCACCGCCGTCGGATTCGCTTCCTCCAGCGATAGCCGCGTGCATTTTGGCCTCGGATTGAACCGGCACATCAAGGAAATGGAGATTCGCTGGCCCAGCGGCATCCAGCAAGTGCTTGAGAACGTTGATGTGGACCGCGTCATGATCATCCGCGAGCCCCTCCCTGCCAATTTCGTACAGCACTCGGAAAGATCCTATAATCACTGATGCTGAGTGCCTTGCTTCTCCGGAGGACGTTATGGAAAGGCGCGAGTTCTTGAAAGTGGGTACAGCGGCCGGATTAATCAGCTCGGCGAGAATGCTGGAGCCGCTGGCCGAGGCGGAACAACCAACGATGAACACGGCTCCCATTCCGCGCAGAGCGTTGGGAAAGACCGGCGAGAAGCTCTCCATTATTGGTTTCGCCGGCATCGTGGTGATGGAGAACAGCCCATCGTTTGCCAGCAACATCGTGGCGGAAGCCGTGGACCGCGGGATCAACTACTTCGATGTAGCCCCGACCTACGGCAACGCACAGGAACGACTGGGACCGGCGCTTCAGCCGCATCGCGACAAGGTCTTCCTTGCCTGCAAGGAAGAGGACTGGAGCCAGGAGGGCTCGGCCAAATTGCTGGAGGAGTCTCTGCGGCTGCTGCGTACCGACCACGTTGACCTGTACCAATTTCACGCGCTTTCGAAAATGTCAGATCTCGAGCAAATCTTCGGCCCGAGGGGCGCTATGGAGACCTTCGAGGCAGCGAAGAAGGCGGGCAAACTGCGGTTCATTGGGTTCTCTGCCCATTCTGTGGAAGTGGCACTGGCCGCTATGGATCGCTACCACTTCGACACCATTCTGTTCCCGATCAACTTCGTTCTCTACTCACAAGCCAAGTTTGGACCGCAGGTAGTCGAGAAAGCCAGGCAGAAAGAAATGGGGATCATGGCGCTGAAAGGCATGGCCAAGACGACGTGGCCGGCTTCTGAAAAGAACGATCACCCTCATCCCAAGTGCTGGTACGAGCCTGCGGCCTTTCCGGAAGAGGCCGCAATGGGTTTGCGCTGGACGCTTTCGCAACCGGTTACGGCTGCCATTCCTCCCGGCGACGAGCGCTATTTCCGGCTGGGAATGGATGTTGCTCAGAATTTTCAAGCCATCACCGAAGCCGAGCAACAGCGCCTGGTCGCGGGAGCGACGGGCGTAAATCCTATCTTCCATCTGGGCGTCGTTTAGATCCACAGCGAGCCGGAACTATTTCGTCTTTCTGCGATGTGACGACTCTCGTCCCGAGTGGACTCTCCCATCCGATCCGCAACGACGGATCGAGAGCAATTCCTCGGATTCCAAGTACTACTGGACCTCATGCTACTTGACCTCCAGGTCCCGCCAATAGGCATTCCCAGCCTCGTGATGTGGAATCAGCACGCGCTGGTAGAGCCGCAACACCACCACCTGCCCCCGGTACCTCGTCAGGTCTATGTTGATTTCCTGCCAGCTCCGCGTTTCCGAACCGCCCTCAATCAGCTTGTCCAGGAGCCTGTCGTCGTTCACATAGACCTGTAGCTGCCACGCTCGCGCCGGATCCACTCCCGCTTTGAACTTCAGGACTGGGGAACTGCCCAATCGGACTGTTCTTCTCAAGACTGTCCCTCGCACTTCATCACGCGGATAGGTCGACAGGATTTCGCCATCTAAGTACGTAATGCCACGAATTCCGGGCATGCCGCCCCCGGCGCCGCCAAACCCCGCTCGCTCCAGCGCCCAATCGGAGTTCCAATAGCGCGTCAGATCGGCCAGTCTAAACACTTCGGCCGGTTGAGTCTCAGGTTCCTGGATTGGAATCCGAAGTTCGTTCCCGTCATCGCTGGCTCCGTGAGCCGTTGCAATCGCGACGCCCAGTTTTGCTGTTCGCTGCGCCAGTTCCGCAATGCTCTCATCTACCGGCGGCGTCAACCGCAAGGGTCCCATCTCGATCCCCTTGATTCGGTCGTGCAGTTCGGACACCTGCTCGGCGGGGAGAGCTTTCATGCCCCACATCGCTGCGACCACGGACTCAGCATTGGCTGCGTTACAGTCAGCATCGGCGAAATCAGCAGCATGAACGGCAAGTTGAATCGTTTTCTGAAAGTCACCGCCACCGAACCACACGCTCGTGGCAACGAAACCGCCATTGACGACTGCGTTGTTCGTGGCTGGATACTCTCAACGCTCATCGATCGCTTGGAAGATTTGGCCGGGGCTGCTGCCCGCATCCGCCATCTCGATGATCATATCCAGGCACCTGCGGTACGGCGAGTCAGGGTGAATCAGGGACGCGGCCTTACGGACAATGGCGTGAGGGTCCCTCTCCACAAAAGCGATGCTGATCATTCCGGAAACAAAGACGGCCCCATCCGTTCCCTCAGCATAGCCGTTGATGTGGCCAAGTCGGCGAGCCATTTCAGCGGCAAGGTTAGGCATTCCCGGACTTAGCGCACCGTACACATCGCTGCTGAATTGCGGCCCAATAGTCCACCAGAGCTTGTTGTACCGGGGATGCCCGGTGTCGGGAGGTTTGATGCCACGCTTGAGCAGCAGCAATGCCTGCTCGCTTGATCCCCACGAACCGGCGTTGTTCTCAAGCCACTGTTGACCGAGTTGTTGGACAGTGAGCCCGATGCCGTATTTCTCGAAGCCGCGGACAGCCACCATTTCGTAGTAATAATCATCGTCTACGGGAGCATAGCCCGGAAGGCGGCTTAGAGGTGTCTCCGGAAGAACCGAGGCAGGCTGGTGCTCGAAACGGCCGCCCGTTCTCTGGGCAATCATTTGTGCTGTCCAGATGGCTTGGACCCGATCGCCATATTCTGCGTGAGAGAGCACCAGGGTCGAGCCGCAGCCGGCGTCTTGTTCTGGGCCGGTCCTTGACCCTGCAAGAAAGCCGGAGACAACGCAGCCCAGGTGATAGAAATCAGCAATGTGAATCTGCGCTTTTTCATGAACCTCGCTCCTCTGTTCTGGGTAACCATCTGCTACTTCAAGTCTCGACCGGTGTTAGGTTTTCTATCACAGGCATGAGTGTGGGCCCAAGACGCGGTTGCGTTAGGCACGGCTGTAACTAAGCGTAGACACCCGGCTTGAAACGTTTTATATTGAGCACCGTAATCCCCTTTTCCATTCAGGAGCGCACTCATGAGACTCGTAATCTCGCCTTTTGTCGCCGCCGCTCTCCTCGCCGCCGTCAGCATGCTTTCCGCTCAGGATTCAAAGTTCTCGCCCAAGAGCCAGCAGATTCCCGCGCCGGGTTGCCTCAACATGCGAGGAGCGTGGGAAGGTGGATCGACACCGTGTACACAGAATGAGCACGATGCCTGGCTCGCCGACATTCGTCACTGGCGGAATGAGCGCCGCATTCGCATCGGCTATGACGGCTCGCGCTACGACCTGCCCGCACTCAAGTGGACGCAATCCAGTTTTTTCCAGCCGCAGATGATGGTCGAAGACCGCTACTTCTATGACCCGGTTGCACACCGTTACACCGTCGACCGGTATCTCGATGATCTGGAAAAAAGGTATGGCGGGATCGATTCGGTGCTCATCTGGCCCACTTATCCGAACATGGGAATCGACAACCGCGACCAGCACGACATGATCCGCTCCATGCCGGGAGGCATAGCAGGTGTGCGGCAGATGATTGCCGACTTGCATCGCCGCGGGGTGCGCGTGCTCTTCCCGATGATGATGTGGGATCAGGGGACCAGGGATCCGGGCATGCCGTGGCCGGAGGCGATTGCCAGTTTGATGGCAGAGATTGACGCGGACGGCATTAACGGCGACACTCAGGATGGAGTTCCACTGGCTTTCTCGCTGGCTGCCGACAAGACAGGCCATCCGCTCGCCTTTGAACCGGAGGGCGGGCCATCGGATGAAGCGCTCGCCTGGAATGTTCTGACCTGGGGACAATACCAGTATTCGTTTGTGCCCATGGTGGACAAATACAAATGGCTGGAAACGCGGCACCAGGTCAACATTTCCGACCGCTGGAAGCGCGACAAGACCGACAACTTACAGTTCGCGTTCGTCAACGGCGTCGGCTGGGAGAGCTGGGAAAACATATGGGGAATCTGGAACGGAATCACGCCGCGCGACGCCGAAGCCACCCGCCGCGTCGCCGCCATGGAGCGCTCGCTGGCTCCATTTCTCATAAGCGCGGAGTGGGAACCGCTTGCCCCGATGCTGCGATATGGCGTCTTTGCCAGCCGGTGGCCATTGGGCCAGCAGACAGTCTGGACGATTGTGAACCGCAACGAATACAACGTAGAAGGTCCGCAGATCGAACTGGCGCCAGAAGACGGCATGCGCTACTTCGATCTTTATCACGGAGTCGAACTCACGCCCGCGAAAAACCAGGCGGGCCGAACCGTGCTCAGCTTCCAGATCGAGGCGCACGGCTACGGAGCCTTGCTGGCTTCACACAGCGCTCCTGATGAGGGCGTTCAGAAACTGATGTCGAAGATGAAGGAGTTGAGCGCGACCCCGCTTGCCACTTACTCCCATGAATGGAAAGTTGTGCCGCAACAGATCGTGCCCATCGCCGCCGCCAAGCCGCCCGCGGGATCGCCCGCGGACATGGTAAAGATTCCAGAGGGGGACTTCGACTTTCGCGTGGCGGGCATTGAGATAGAAGGGTTCGATGACGTCGGCGTAGACGTGCAATATTCCTGGGAGGATTCGGCGCGCCGTTTTCATGATCATCCCATGCACGTGAAGTCATTCTGGATTGACAAGTATCCCGTGACCAACGCGCAGTTCAAGAAGTTCCTCGATGCCACCCATTACCATCCTCAGGATGACTTGAATTTCCTCCGCGATTGGAAGGATGGCATCTATCCGTCGGGTTGGGATACTAAGCCAGTTACGTGGGTGTCACTGGAAGATGCGCGAGCCTTTGCGAACTGGGCCGGCAAGCGCCTGCCGCACGAGTGGGAGTGGCAGTATGCAGCCCAGGGCACCGATGGGCGCACGTACCCTTGGGGAAACCCGTGGAATGCCGACGCAGTTCCGACTGTGGACAAGGGCCGAACTATGCGCGGCCCGGATGCAGTCGATGCACACCCGCAGGGGGCAAGTCCGTTTGGCGTAATGGATTTGGTGGGAAACGTATGGCAGTGGACGGAAGAGTTTCAGGACGAGCACACCCGCGGCGGAATTCTGCGAGGAGGCAGTTATTACCAGCCGCAAGGCTCCATTTGGTATTTCCCGCAGGCCTATAAGCTGGGCGAGCATGGAAAGCTCCTGATGATGGCGCCCAGCATGGACCGCTCAGGAGCGCTCGGATTCCGTTGCGTTCAAGATGCGGAATAGATTGGTTTCATAACCGGATCTGGGGCCTGCCCCGTGGAAGTTGGCCCCGGCACAAAACCGTACGGGCATTGTTGCTAAGCTGAATAGCGGCAAACTGGATGAACCCTCCGGTCACAATGCGGCAAATTGCTGAGCGAGCCCAAGTGTCCATTGGCACTGTGTCGCACGTGATCAACGACACAGCCAAGGTCCGGGAAAAACTGAAGCAGAGGGTGCTGGAAGCGATTCGCAGCCTCGGGTACCAGCCCAGCCAACTGGCCCGAGGACTGCGCCGCAACCAGACCAGCATTCTGGTCATGATCATTCCGGATGTGACCAACCCGTTTTTCCCGGCGGTTGTGCGCGGTGTGGAGGATGTTGCTTACAAGAGCTCTTTCCGTCTCGTGCTCTGCAACACCGACAACGACCCGCGCAAAGAGATCTCGTATCTCAACGAGCTGCGCTCCTATCGTCCCGCCGGATGGCTGGTGATTCCGTCAGCGGATAGCGAGATTGCAACCCACTTGAAATCCGCGCTTTCAGGGCCTCCCGTTGTCTGTATTGACCGTCAACCCAAGGGTTGGAACGGAGATGTGGTTCTGGTGGCGAACGAGGCGGGAGCGTATGGCGCCACGCGGCATCTGCTGCGCATGGGACACCGCCAGCTGGCGGTTATTACAGGTCCCTTACATCTGGCGAATGCGGTGGAGAGACTGAAAGGCTTCCAGCGCGCCCTCGCTGAGGCTAAGGTGTCCATCGAACCGGACTATGTTCAGGAAGCGCGCTTTGAGCGCAATAGCGGCTATCAGGCGGCTAAGCGGCTGTTGTGCATGCTGCCCCGTCCCACCGCGATTTTTGCCTGCAATGATCTGATGGCGCTGGGTGTGCTGCTGGCGGCCCGCGAACTGGGCCTGCGCTGTCCCGAAGAGCTTTCCATTGTCGGATTTGACAACCTCGATTTCGCCGAATTTACCGCACCGGCGCTTACCACCGTATACCAGCCTGGCTACCAGTTGGGCACGACGGCCGCGCGCCTTTTGTTGGAACGAATTGCCGGCTTGAAGCAGCCTCACAAGAGGGTAGTCCTGCCGACGGAGTTGAAGATCCGCCAGTCCGTTGCTCCTCCTTCTTCCAGCGCGCATTCTGCTTCCGAGCCGAAGCCGCCCGTACAGGCAGTCGAGGTTGGCTAGGCTCCAGGGAATATCCCCTAAGGAAGACTCCACCGGGTGTGCGGGCGCGATCAGGTGTCGCGACCGGGACTGTAATTCTGCTTGACAACGCTCAAAAGGGGGGCATAGACTGCGCGGTTAGCGGATTGAAACGTTTCAAAATATTGCCTTGACCGCTCACCCCGGCTGCGACCTCTTGTCGGGCCGGCGTGTTACAGAGGAGGAGTCTTATGCGTCGTGACCACGGCTTGTTCCTGCTAGCTTTCTGCGTCCTCGCCACCGCGTTGTTCGCACAAGTCATTATCACCAGCACCATCGTGGGCAACGTGACCGACCCGCAAGGGGCTGTGATCCCAGGCGCGAAAATAACACTCACCAATGTGGATACCGGCGTCCAGTGGAAGGCGACCACTAACTCGAGCGGTGATTATCAGTTTCTAAACCTCATCGCTGGCCACTACAAGGTCGAGGTCATGAAGGAGGGCTTTGCCAAGGCGACCTCCACGGCGGTGCCCCTGGAAAATGGCACCACCCAGCGCGTGAACTTCGCCCTTAAGATCGGCCAGACCGAGCAGGTTGTGGAAGTCTCCAGCGCGGCAGCGCTGGTTAAGACCGATGATGCGAACGTGTCAGACGTCATCGAGAACAAATTTGTCAGCGACCTGCCCGTGCAGGGCCGCAACTATCTGAATTTCGCCCAGATATTGCCCAACTTCAACAGCGGTACCGGGGATACTTCGCGCCTGGCTTGGGGACTTGCTTCGGCAACCATGCCGGGTGCCATGCAGTTGAATGTGGGGGGCACAGAGTACGGAGTCGGCTATTACGTCGATGGCCTGAACAATAACGACAACTGGGTGGAAGGTCCGCTCATGAACGTGAACCAGGACACCATTCAGGAAGTGAAGGCGGAGGTTTCCAACTATTCCGCAGAGTATGGCCGCGACGTGGGCCAAATCAGTGTGACCTCGAAGTCGGGGACCAATGCGCTGCACGGATCGGTATACGACACACTCCAGAACGCGGGCATGAACGCAAATAACCCGTACAGCATCTATGAAGGCATACCGCGCAGCGCGTATCACCAGAACCAGTATGGTTTCACCGTGGGTGGTCCGGTAATCATTCCCAAAGTGTTTAATGGAAAGAACAAGCTGTTTTTCTTTGGGTCGTTCGAGCGCCTGCGCAACCGCGGCGTGAGCGAATACACCGCCTACGTTCCCACCACTGCCGAGCGTACTGGGGACTTCAGTGATTGGCTGGCTCGTTTTCCTGTGGATCCAACCCAGTGCAATGGCGTGCCGGGTAGCGAACCCGTCAACTGCCGTTACGTGGTTTACGACCCATCTACGCTCGACCTAAATCCAAGCGACCCGACTTACGAATCGCGTCTGCCATTCCAGTACAACGGCGTGTACAACGTCATGAATCCCAATCTGGTGGCTACGCAGGCTACGACTTACCTTTCGCATTTCCCGCAGCCGAACGGCTATTCGTCGCCCGAGACAGACAACTTCAACAATTATGCCGGCTCCTATACCGCCGGCATCAACAACAACAACTACACAATTCGCGCCGATTACAATCTTTCGAGTCGCGATAGCGTCTATTTCCGCTGGCTGCGCGACAACGGCAGCGTGATCAATGAGTGCTGCCTGCTTCCAGCTTTGTCCATGGGCAGCGGTCCCTACCACCGCGCGAATACGTACCAGGCCCACTACGTGCATTCCTTTAGCTCCACTTTCAACAACGAGTTCAATGTGAGTTGGTATAGAGGCTATAACTTCAGTGACGAGCCCTCGCAAGCCGGTGCGTTCGCTCAATCCTGGGTCCCGGGACTTTTCCAGAACTCGTCCTCGAACATGGCGGGGTTTACGTCGTATGACAAGAGCCTGTTTAACATAGGCAATGACGCCACTTTCTCCGTGAACCTCGGTGGAAACTTATCTTCCAGTCCAGGCACGGCCATGGGAAGCAGTTTGAACCTCGGATCAACGGAGTATTGGTACCAGTGGGTGCCTATCTTCCAGTTGTCGGACAACCTTGCGAAGACCATCGGGCCGCATACCCTGAAGGCTGGGTTTTACATGGCGCACCGTTACGAGCGCGATAATGACATCATCCGCTCTGTAAACTTCAACGGGAACTACACCAGTCAAGGGACCTACGCAGGGGATGGTTCCGGCAATGGCATCGCCGATTTCGAACTTGGCGATGCGAGCAACATGAACCAGCGCACGCCGGTGGCCAGTGGCGATGCCAGCCTTTATTACGGCATGCCAGAGTATGGCCTCTATTTCGGCGACACGTGGAATGCAACTCGAAAACTTACCGTGACCCTGGGTCTGCGGTACGACCTGCCCATCCCTGCTTACTCCGTGGACAATTACTGGGCCGTGCTTGACCAGACGTACCCGGGGTGGCGATTTGTCATGCCGGGGCTAACTCCTGGGACCAACGCTCATCCGTTTTCAGGGGACAAGAAGGATTTCTCGCCGCGCCTTGGGCTGGCTTACCGCTTGGGAGACAAGACGGTGATCCGGACTGGTTACGGCATCTTCTATGAGACGGGCCGCTTCAAGTTCCTCGACCAGGTGACCTGGAACGGGCCAGGCTACGGAGGAGTTTCCTACTATTCCACCGATAACGTGCCCGACCCGGGCCAGCCCTACTACAATTTCACCAACACATTCCAACCGCCGGTTACGGTTACCAGGGGATCCTGGCCGACCCCGCTGGGTACCGATGGAGGTTTGATGTGGCCCATTGGCGGGGCGTACCCCACGTCGACCGTTGATACAAAAACCTGGTCGACCCCTTACAGCCAGCGCTGGAGTCTGGATATCCAACGCGAACTGGGCAAAGCCGTGGTGGCGACACTCGGTTATGTCGGTTCCGAGGGCACGCATATCCCGATTCAGTATGACTTGAACCTCTACCCGCAAGGCTTTTACCCGGACATTTACACTTCGCAATGTCTCACTTGTGATGCGGCGCGGCCGCTGACGGCAACGTATCCCGGCCGCTGGAGCGGCATTAGTTCCGTCCGCCCGGATCAGAGCAGCAACTACAACGCCATGAATGCCGAATTGAAAACCCGTGGCTGGCATCACTTGACGAGCCAGGTTTCCTACACCTGGTCGAAGCAGATGGATACGTTCTTCGGCGAGAACGGTGAAGGCGGGCAACATGCGATCGGTGGCCAGTGGCACCCGCAGTGGAGTTATGGTCCCTCCGACGCGAACCATACCAACCGCTTCGTAGCTGCTTTCACCTACGAGCTGCCGGGAAGGAGCCTGGGAAACCGCGTGCTGCGCGAGGCGATCGGAGGTTGGCAGATCAATTCCATTGCCACCTTCGAATCCGGGGCGCCCACAACCATCTGGAACGGCTACACCCAATCGTACGACGGCATGGGCGATGTTCCGATCCAAACCTGCAACGGCAATCTTGCGCGCGGCAAGAGAACCTTCACCAGCTATTTCGACACCAACTGCTACACCGAGCCCGCTGCCAGCACGGACCCGTACTACCTTGGTCTAGGTATAAACAACTACGCGGTGACTCGGGGTAACGAACGCCGGAACAACCTTCGCCAGCCTGGGATCAACAATTGGGATATGGGACTGCAAAAGTCATTCCACCTGTTCGGCGAAGGCCGCCAGTTGCAATTCCGCGCGGACTCGTTCAATGCCTTCAATCACACCCAGTGGTCCAGCATTGACACTTACGACGACCGTCTAACCAACGGCACAAGCGAGTTCGGATGGATCACGGGAGGCCGTCCCGGGCGCCTCATGCAGTTGAACATGAGACTCGTGTTCTAACAGCTAAGAGCCCTGGCGCAGGCGGCTTCTGCGTGCGCTTGCGTCAGGGTCTTCGTCAGACACTCAGACTTGATCAGACTTGATAAGAGAACAGAAATCAGGATAAGTCATGTATCAGCCGGAAGCGTACGGGATCGCGTTGCTGTTCATGATCGGAAGCATGTTGTGCTGGGGATCGTGGGCGAACACCATGAAGCTCACGCCCGGCTATGCTTTCCAGCTGTTCTACTGGGACTACATTTTCGGGATTCTGCTCGGCAGCCTTCTATGGGGCTTCACTCTTGGCAATATGGGCGGAGGTGAGTTGTCATTCCTGGCTAACATCCATCACGCCGATGCCGCCCACATTCTGTTCGCGCTCGCCGGAGGAGTGGTCTTCAATGTGGCCAACCTGTTGCTGGTTGCGGCCATCGACATTGCCGGGTTGGCGGTTGCGTTTCCGGTGGGCATTGGGTTGGCCCTGGTTGTCGGCGTTCTGCTCAACTACATCCTGGCTCCCAAAGGAAATCCGCTGCTCCTGTTCGGCGGTGTCATCCTGGTCTTGCTTGCGATCGTGATTGACGCAGCCGCGTACCGCAGGCGCGAACAGAAAGCACAGTCGGTAAGCACCCGAGGAATTCAGATCAGCATCGCCTGTGGCATTCTCATGGGATTGTTCTATCCGTTGGTCACGAAGGCTGTTTCCGGGCATGCTTCCTTGGGACCTTACAGCGTAGCGTTCTTCTTTGCCGTCGGTGCGGCGGTCTGCGCCCTGCCGGTCAATTACCTCTTCATGCGACGGCCTCTTACCGGCACGCCGCCCGTCGGCATGTCTGGGTATTTCCGGGCGCGGCAGTCCTGGCATGTTTGGGGAGTAGTCGGTGGCTTGATCTGGTGCACAGGGACAGTCTTCAACTTTGTCGCCTCCCACGCACAAATCGTCGGTCCGGCAGTCTCGTACGCTATCGGTCAGTGCGCGACCATGGTCTCCGCCATTTGGGGGATCTTCATCTGGAAAGAATTCGCCACTGCCCCGGCTGCCCGCAAACTGATTCCTGCGATGTTTGTCTTTTTCCTGCTTGGGCTGGCATCAATCGCGATTGCCCCCATGGTGGCACGGTGATGAGAACGGTTTTCTTACTATGGAGAAACCCATTGTTGTTGTCGGCAGCATTAATCTCGATTTGGTTGCGGTAGCGGATCGTATCCCCCGCGTGGGGGAGACGGTGATCGGGAGCAGTTTCCAAACGTTCTTTGGAGGGAAGGGCGCCAATCAGGCGGTCGCGGCGGTAAGACTGGGGTTCCCGGTCGTTATGGTCGGCAACGTCGGCAATGACGCTTTTGGCCTTCAATTACGCCAGGGCCTCGACGACGCTGGCATAGACACATCCTGCGTGAATGTCGTTGACGAATCCTCCGGCGTCGCTCTCGTCACTACCGGCAGTCGTGGCGAAAACAACATCGTGGTGGTGCCCGGCGCAAACGGCCATCTGACACCTGAAATGCTCGAAAGAGCCGGGCCTGCCCTACAGCGCGCGGGCTTTCTGTTAGCGCAGCTCGAGATCCCGTTAGAGACGGTTGAGTACGTCGCGATGTTTGCCGAACGGCACGGCATCCCTTTAATGCTTGATCCGGCGCCGGCGCGAGAGCTTCCGGCGGATCTGCTCCGCCGTGTGACCTGGCTTACTCCAAACGAGTCGGAGACCAATACGCTGCTCCAAATCGACATGGAGGAAGAGGGAGCTTTAGCCGCAGCGGATCAGCTCTTGCATCGAGGCGCTCAAAATGTACTGCTGAAACTGGGATCGCGGGGATGCATGATTGCGCAGCGCAATCTCACGAAACAGTATCTCTCCGCGTTCGCCGTGGATACCGTGGATACGACCGCCGCCGGAGACGCGTTCAATGCCGGGTTTGCCGTGGGCTTGCTGCGCGGCAAAACGCCCGTGGACAGTGCCGTCTTTGCATCCGCCGTGGCGGCAATTTCGGTTTCCCGGCGAGGTGCCCAACCTTCGATGCCGTCGGGCGATGAAGTAGAGAAGTTCCTTCAGGAACGACAAACCGCACAACCCGTCCAGATTGGGTAGCAGCGCCACGCTGACTGCCCATGCCTGTCTTTGTTAATCTAGACTGAGCGCTTAATCGCGAAGCGTGGCCCCGTAGCTCAGATGGATAGAGCAGCGGTTTCCTAAACCGTTGGTCGGCAGTTCGACTCTGCCCGGGGCCCCCACTCCATTTGGAAAAAGCAGGCGGAGGCATAGGCTCCGCCTGCCGAGCTTTTCTTTCTTACTGCGGTGGCTGCGGTGGCGCCGAATTGGGTGGCCCGGCCGGAGCCTGTCCACCCTCGTGATGCCCATGCATCCATTCTTCGCGTTTGCTCTGCATCTCATCCCATTTCTTTTGTTGGTCGGAGTCGAGGAGCGTGCGGATCTGGTCGTTCGACTTCTTGTGGATATCCATCATCTTGGAACGGCGATCCTCCCGTGAAAGCGAAGAGTCCGATCGCAAACTCTCCATTTGCGATTGTTCCGACTTCAAGATGTCCTGCACCTTCGACTGCTGATCCGAGCTGAGTTTTAATTCCTTCGTCAGCATCGCTGTACGCTCCTCCGGATCAAAATGGCCACGTCCAGGTCCGTGCTCGGGCTGGGCCTGGGATGGTGCCGGCTGCTGAGCGCTGCTGCCGCTGTCTTGCGCGACAACAGAAAGAGCACCCGCAAAGATGAGGCCCGCTAGCATGAGCCCGATTACACAACATCTGATCATAGGATCTCCCTTCGGGAACTTTGGTTCGACGACAGTGGTATAAACCAGATTATGAACCCAAAGTTGTCACGGCGGCTGTTACTTTACGAAGTTTTACCGAACACCCAGCCGCGCCTTTGGGCAGGCATGATCGCCCGCAAGTGATAAGATGCCCTGATTTTGTGCAGCTTCTTCCGCTTTGCTCGACAAGATTAGACAAAATTTTACAGTCGTTTGCGGAGGCACGGGTTATGATCGCCTTCAATGCCGGGCGCCACCAGTCAAGCTGCAAGGAATGCCCGCAAAAGCAATCCTCAGGCCATTTGGTCGTAGCTTGCAGGCGCCAAGCAGGAATTCTCTCATTGCCCGGGCGACTGGTCCCGGCGTAGCTCAGGCTGGGTGTTTACCAGTGTCCAGGCATAGTTCCAAGGCCGCGGCGTTTCTTCAACCCACTTCCCGGCAAAGGTCCGCCTGCCGGGACGGTTGTTCCATCGTCGTGCGCGCCCGGATTTTCCTTCTGAGTCTCTCGCTCCTGCTCGCTCGTGCTGGGCTCCAGGCGCAGACGCAGTCAGACCAACCGCAAGCCGGAACGATCCATGGCATCGTGAAGTCCGGCAACATGCCCATCCCCGGTGCGGCTGTCACCATCTCGCGCGGATCTTCCGCGGAAAAGATTTCAGTGTGGACCGACGTCGATGGCGGCTACTCCGTGGCGCTATCTTCCTATGGCTCCTACACGGTGATCGTGCAGATGGCTGCTTTTGCAAATAGCACGCAGGAGATAGTGATCGACGCTTCTCATCAGAATGTGCAGGCGAATTTCGACTTGACTCTCCTCTCTCGCGTGCGGCAGGGCAATCCTGGGCCGCAGCGGGCCAATGGCGGCGGCGTACCCGGGACCCGAGGATTTCAGCGGCTCTCCATCGCATCGAACGGAACAGACCAGGAGTCCGGTGGCGACTCCCTGAACGACGTCGTCCCGGCGGGCATGCCTGTGCCCGGGATTGCGCCTGACAGCGCGACCGAATCCGTAGCCGTCTCCGGCAGTGGTTCCAATGCACTCAGCACGTTGAATCCCGGCGATTTCCAGCAACGGGCAAACGATGTCGGCCAACTCGGCGGTGGTTTCGGTGGACCCGGCGGAGGCTTCGGGGGCGGTCCTGGAGGCAGAGGCGGAAGACCAGTTTTCGGCCGCCGCGGTTTCGACATCAATCATCCGCACGGGTCTCTTTACTACGGAATCGGCGATTCCGCACTGAATGCCTCACCCTATTCCCTCACCGGCCAGCCGACAACCAAGCCCGGCTACCTGCAGGACAGTTTTGGCGGCTCGGTGGGCGGGCCTCTGAACGTCCCGCATATCTATCAAGGCGGTGCCAAGACGTTTTACTTCGTCAACTACAACGGCAGGCGTGGCGAGAATCCTTTCGACCAGTTTTCTACGGTGCCAACCTTGCCGGAGCGGCGGGGAGACTTTTCCTCTTTGTGCCAGACCGGTTTTACCGGCGGGGTGTGCAATGACAGGGACAGCAATAACAACGTAATCGACCAGATCTACTCGGTAAACCCGGCTGGCGTCCGCGCCCCCTACCCCAACAACCAAATTCCGGGATTCAGTTTGCAATCGTGTCCCTGGTCCGGGCCGTACAACAACATAGCGGAAGGACTTCTGCAATACATTCCTTGTCCCAACTTGCCGGGCAATTATCAGAACTTTCATTTCGTGACTTCCGCCAATAGCGACAGCGACGATTTGAACATACGTGTAAATCACACTCTTGGCGCAGCGCCCGCCGGCGGGCGCCGGGGCGGAGGGCGCGGCGCTCCGCGCAACGCCCTGTCGTTTGGCTTCCACTACCACGGATCAAGCGCGAACCTGACCAATCCTTTCCCCAGCGTCGGGGGCAGTACCGGTGTGCGCAGCTTTGACGTTCCGGTCTCCTACACGCGCAGCTTCGGGAAGCTGACCAACATTGTGCGCGCCGACTTCAACCGCAGCCGGACGCGAACCCAGAATCTCTACGCTTTCAACAACGACATTACCGGCACGCTCGGAATCGCGGGAGTATCCGGGAATCCATACGACTGGGGCCTGCCGAATCTCTCCTTCACAGATTCTGCCAGCCTGCAGGACACGACTCCAGTGCTCACGCGGAACCAGACCTACACCTTCACCGACAACGTGATCTGGAACCACGGCAATCACACCTGGCGCTGGGGCGGCGATTTTCGGCGCATTCAGGTGAATACGGACACGGACAGCAGTCCACGCGGCTCGTTCACCTTCAGCGGTCTCAACACCTCGAACTTCGACAGCAGCGGAAACCGCATTCTCGGGACGGGATACGACTTTGCCGATTTTCTGCTGGGGTACCCGCAGCAGACGTCCGAACAGTTCGGGCAGGGCAATCACTTTCGCGGCAACTTCTGGGACTTGTACCTGCAGGATGAGTGGAAGATGCGCGGCAATCTCACACTTAATCTCGGAGTGCGCTACGAGTATGTGTCGCCGTTCACGGAGATCAACAACCGCATCGTGAACCTCGACCTTTCTCCCGGAGTGCTGGTTCAGACACCGGGCCTGCCGCTCCAGGTGACGCCGGTTCAGCCGGGGCAAGCGGGGCCATACAGCGGCAGCCTGCCTGCCACCCTCCTGCGGCCGGACCGCAATAATTTCGCTCCACGCGTCGGCTTCGCCTGGAAGCCGTTTTCGAAAACCGTGGTGCGCGGTGGGTATGGGATCAACTACAACACAGGCGCATATCAGAGCATCGCGCAGCAGCTTGCGCTGCAGCCGCCGTTCTCCATTACCGCCACCAATATTGAGCCGTCTCCCCTTGGGTTCACGCCAACCCTGAGTCTGCAAAACGGGTTTCCGACCCCAACCGGAATCACCAACAACTATGCGGTCAATCCCAATTACCGGCTGGGATACGTGCAGATCCGCAACCTCGACATTCAGCAGCAGATTCGCCCCACCTTGTTGCTCAACCTCGACTACACCGGAACCATGGGCACAGATCTCGACATTCTCGAAGCACCCAACCGCACTATTTCGGCAATACCGCCATTCATTCAGATTCGGATTCCGAACGTACAGGCATTTACCTTCGAAAACTCCGTCGGGGACTCCGAGGCCAACGCGGCTTCTGTCCGTTTGCGCAAGCGACTGGCGAACGGATTCTCTATCGGAGGAATCTACACTTTTTCCAAGTCGCTCGATGATGCCTCATCGATCGGGGCCGGAGCTACCTCCGGCTCGGGCAGCGCCGGTTTGGGGGCGGGAGGTACCGGCGCTGGTGGAGGGGGCGCTACTGCCTCCGCAGGCAGCGGAGCAAACAGCGTGGCTCAGAATCCTTTTAGCCTTGCCGCGGAACGCGGGCTCTCCAGCTTCAACCAGACACAGAGATTCACCGCGGATTATCTGTGGGAGCTGCCCTTCGGCCATGACAAGCGCTGGCTCACAGGAAATACTCCGCTGCGCGCGATTCTTGGCGACTGGCAATGGAGCGGAGATTGGACTATTGCGTCTGGGCTTCCGTTCACGCCGCGCTTTGTGGGCAGCTCCTGTGAGGTGAATGGTGGGACAAACGGAACGCTGCGCCCGGATCTGGTTCCAGGGGAATCCATCCAACTGTCGAATCCTTCGATTGGAGAATGGTTTAATACCGCTGCATTTGCCGCAGCCCCCAACTGCCAATACGGAAACGCCCGCCGCAACAGCATCATTGGCCCAGGCAGCAAGGTCTTCGACATGGCCTTCACCAAGATCGTGCCGCTGAAGGAGTCGCGCGTTCTGGAGTTTCGGGCGCAGGCCACCAACATTTTCAATATTCCCAATTACTCGGGAATCGATACGTCCGTAACGTCGCTCACCTTCGGCCGCGTCACGGGCGTGGGGGCAATGAGGCAGTTCACCATCACGTCCCGATTCCGTTTCTAAGGACACAGCGCATATGATTTCGACTTTATACTCCTTCGCTGACCGGATTCTCCGAGTGGTGCTGCCTGTGCTCCTCCTTTCCTTCGCGGTGCCGTCGCAACAATCGGATTACACCTTCCGTGTGCAATCGGACCTCGTCCTGGTGAACGTGACGGTGCGGGATAAGAATGGAGCCTTCGTCCGCAATCTCAAACCAGAGGATTTCACCGTCCTGGAAGATAACAAGCCGCAGAAGATCGTTTCTTTCGATATCGAAAACACAGATGCCGTAGCCACTCAGGATGTGGCTCAGGCAAAGCCGCTGGCGGGTGAACCCTCGGAAACGGCGAAGTCCTCGAACGCAGCCTCGTTGGCCAGTGCGGCCAGTGAATTCAAAGACCGCCGCTTGATCGTCCTCTTTTTCGATCTGTCAGCCATGGAGCCCGACGAAATCGACCGCGCCATCACCTCAGCCGTGGATTACGTTGACACCCAGATGGTCCCTGCCGACCTGGTCGCGATCGTTTCTCTGGGAAGCGCGCTACAGGTGAATCAGGACTTCACCATGGACCATGACCTGATTAAGAAGCAGTTGCTCGCTTTTGGTACTGGAAGCGGGCAGGGTTTCGAAGAGGGAAGTACCGGCTCGACCGAAGGCACGCCCGACACCGCTCAGCCTTTTACGGTGGACGACACGGAATACAACATCTTTAATACTGATCGCCGCCTGGAGGCCCTCCGTTCAGTTGCCGAACGGCTATCTCATGTCCAGCAGAAGAAGGCACTGATTTATTTCTCCAGCGGCATGGACCGCACGGGAATCGAAAACCAATCCGAGCTCCGCGCCGCCACCAACGCAGCCGTGCGCGCCAACCTGGCAATCTACACCATGGACATGCGTGGTCTGCAGGCGCTCGTGGCTGGCGGCGAGGCCCAGAATGCCAGTCTGCGTGGTGTCTCCGCTTATTCCGGCCAGTCCTCGATCGCTGCCCTCAACTCCAATTTCACCACGCAGGAGACGCTGGTCACGCTGGCCAGCGACACGGGCGGCAGGGCCTTCCTGGACTCTAACGATTTCAGCAAAGTATTCAAGAGCGTTCAGGACGACACCTCTACTTATTACATGCTCGGGTACCACAGCACCAATCCCGCGCGCGACGGCCATTACCGCCGCATCACGGTAAAAGTCAACGTCCCCGGCATGAAGATCGACTACCGCCGCGGCTACTATGCCCCCGCCGATTACCAGCATTCCACCAAAGAGGACAAGGAGCGGCAACTCGAGGAGGAACTCGCCTCCGAGATGCCAGCCACCGATCTTCCTGTGTATTTGAGTGCTACCTACTTTCGACTGGACGGCAGCAAGTTCTCGGTGCCGATTTCCCTCGTCGTGCCCGGCTCACAGATTCCTTTCGTTCGCAGCAGCGAGCGCGACAAGGCTACCCTGGATGTAATTGGGCTGATCACTGACAAGGACAGTCGTCCGGTGGCCTCGATTCGC